>Ga0116229_10009704_pt1 | contig 14624 bp, 11 predicted proteins | sample S1TSphgellanicum_3_FD_87313 | JGI IMG/M metagenome (GOLD analysis project Ga0116229, IMG submission 87313) | Host-associated microbial communities from peat moss isolated from Minnesota, USA - S1T2_Fc - Sphagnum magellanicum MG | ecosystem: Host-associated > Plants > Peat moss > Unclassified... | reverse complement strand
GTGGGGCATCCCATGGCATCCCTTATTAGGATGCCAGACAGACCCAGCTCAAGACGTAATAGATGAAGGTAGAGTCACTTGTACGGTTGAATACTCTTTGCTTATTTCACAAAACAAGAAATCACAATCCTTTCTTCTCAGCAACTGTTTCAAGCCTTAGAGCATCTCCAACGGTGCTCGGTATGTGACTCCAGACAGTGAAGTTTATTGCGAAATAGTCAAAATGTGCTGGTTTAGCTCACGATGGGGAAGTAAGTCTGCCCTTTGGATGTGGTCAATAATAGTAAAGAGTGATAGAGGCTCAAATACAAGGTGTTTGTTGTTGGGCACGCTATAGAGTCTATACTTAACCTTCTAAAAGTTGAATTTGGACACATAAACCCTAAGTTAATCTAGGCTGGGATATTTATTTTATGACAAGGAACCCAAAATAATTTAGGGTTTTTACCTAGGTATGTGCTAGTTCAAACAAGACTGAATCTGGAGGCCTCTCATCAGAAGGCCCTCAATAACGGTAAATTCAGTTTTCTATGTAGTTGTGAAGATGTGAACCAAAGACTTGGACCTTTTTGTTACAGTCCATCCTCTAGTCTTTTTTAGGGGGGGTCTTTTTTAAGTCTGATGCCTGGAACATTCAGGATTTTTCTTTTTTTCAATTTTGTGATAAAAGAAAAATCAGCCAATTCCTCCAAAAATTAACAAAATTAATTGAATTTTCTAGAAGAACAGATTCCTCCCAAATTTTCACAATTTTTTGGTCCAAAGTGACAAATGTGGTCGATGGAAAATTCATTGCTCAGCTTGTTTGTTTTTTTGGCTCATGTCAAGTCATGCAGTGCAGCTGATTTGTCATGGGTTTACAAGCTACAACAAGCACAAAGGCTGCCTCGGATAGGAGGACCAGGGCTAAATGTGACTAGGATGAGAGTGATCCACAAATTGTGAAGGAACCAATTGGACACATGGCCTTATAGAGAGCAAGGGTCTCTTTCCATGAGGCCATCATGATCAGACATTCTGCCTCAAAAACAGCTTTCTATTACATTTGTTTCACCCAGCTGTTTTCACAACTTTCCATTACATTTGTTCCATCTAGCTCTGGTGAAAGTCATCTCACAATTTTGTAAGTCAAGTGTTGACGAAATGCAGAGTTGTGTGGGCTGGAAATCAATTTGTGAATCCCTTAGAAAGTGACATCTCTCATTTTCTTCATGGGAGCATTTGTTATTTAAAAGTTCTCTAGAGAGTACCTTACATATGAAATGTTATTAATGTTCCTAACATTGATTAGCTAAAGATTTTCAGCCCAATTGCAATTTACAATTCTGCAATGGAAAATGCCGATCCATGTAGCAAGAAACAAGGCTTCCTATCAGTGGCTTTCCATTAGGGGATGAGAGCATGTTGTGTGTAACTCTGATCAGAGCAGTCTAATAGAAACAGACCATAAGGGGCCCACCCCATAACCATTACTCACAAATTGCCCCTTTCAATTGCCCTACATAACAGAGGCAAAACAGGAACATACTCTTTTCAGGAACCTGATGCAAGCAGAAAAAGGACAAAAACCTTGGCAGGATAAAGCCAGAGTTGCAAGTTGAACACATTTATAACGCATATTCACCTTGTGATGTGTCATACACATGCCTTTTGAGTGGGTTTTTTTTTAATGTAAGATTCTGATGAAAACATGTCACACGCCACAAAAGCATAGCAAGAATGTTGGAGGAAAAAAAAGATGCAACAAAATGCTCGAATGAATGTTTGTGTGATTTCCCCCAATGGCTGAACTTGGGGGAGAAAACATTCTAGGAAAGGGGTGGTGGCCCCTAGGGGCCACCACAGTATGCACAGTGGGCAAACTCATAGAAGCCAATTCTACTGGCAATATTGTTCAACTTGGGATCAAAGAGAGAGCTTATATTTGTTCTGGGATTGCAACCAGAACCTATTCCTTTGGGGGAGGGGGCCATGTCTAATGTTCCAATAATTTTTTTGTCATGGTTACAGCAATTGCAAGGGATTAGAGTCTTGACCAACCATAGCAGGTACCCCATGGTCACATGAGAAGAGTTATAGTTCCTTCCACATGAAGCCGTATTCTTTATATATGTAATTTAAAAATATGTTTCAAGCTCATAAAGGATTTACAATCAATGCTTTTTTTTTTTTGGAGAAAAATTGTCATTTTTTTGACAATTTGTTGGGGAAATTCTTGTTTTTCTAGTCTAAATTTGACTAATCGTGCTAATTTTTTGGAAAAAATCACCAGATTTACAATATCACAAAATTGGGCAAAAAAGAGAGTGGGAGGAAAAAAAAAAGCCTCCTGTTTACCATTCAAGAAAACAATAGCTATAATGTTTGAGAGTAATATATGGTCAACCAATGAGTCCATTGAGCTATTGTATGGAACATGAACACTTGCACTACAGTTTGAGTTTTATGACATTATTGTATTGAATTTTCATGAATTGGCCATCTCCATTGTATGCCTTGTCCCTTTTCCATTCCATGATACAAATTTTGTGTTATGATGGAATAGTTTTATTGGTCTGATAGCATCTCTGGTGAATGATTATGCCACGTTTTCTGTTCACATCCAAAAGCATAATTGGCTGCATAAGGCCCTCATGTCACTCGGATGAAACTTCATACTCTTCTAGACAACAACACTATGTTCCATAATCTTTCAGGGCATCTTGAAGATTACACTGTATAATCTTCCAAACTGGAAGATTGTGTATTACAAAAACGATCTCATGTTTTCTATTCACATTCCCATGTTGTTCCCTCGTTGCTCCCATGTCAAGGCCCTCGTTATGTTTGAGGAAGGGTGTGAACCCGAGTTCTATAGCCTAAGAACATATTGAGTGTCGAGGGCAAAACCCTTCTCGAGCGTAAAGCATTAATTTTTTTTTGAAACAGAGCTTCCTTCCAAAATTGAAGGGGTCTGGAACAACTGATGGATATCCTATTTGCAACTGAAAGGGACCCGCCTCTGACAAATGCCAATTACATGCCAGAACATACATCAAATAACAAAGGCTAAAATGTAAATGTACATTACAGGTACGAAAAGGCCTACTCTGGAGCCGCGGGGGGCCAATAAGCCAGTTCTGGCTGGTCAGAAAGCACAAAAGGTTTGTTTATTGAAATAGCAGAAGGCCTGCACCCGATCAGCAAAACGTTCTGCCTCCAATGCCATGGGCAGAAGGCTCCTTCAGATGAAGATCAAATCTTCTGTGCAAAGGATGTGTGTTCAAATACAAAGTGAAAAACGCTTCAGTGCTTTAATGGTGTGGGTGGGTACATGCTCCGCTCATCTGATTATATCCCCTCTATAGTCTCCTAGTGCTAAGTTAAACCAAATTACAGTTTTTTCTTTTCTTAGGTCATTATTGTCTTGGATGGTATGGCTTGAAACTTGAAACCTCCTTCCATAGCCTGTAGGCTTTCTCGTACTAGCTTAGGTAACTGTGTTCCTAGTCCATGAAGTGAAAGATTATAATTACTATCATGCATTGCCCAAGTGGTGTGATTCATGTTAATGGGGTGTATATTGTATTCATCCTTGTTATTTATTTGACGGGTGCATCCAACTTGTTTTCCGAAATCTATTATTCCTCACCATTTTTGACCTAGGCTCCATGCAAGGGCAGGAATTGTGGAGCCTATGTGCAGTAGTGAAGTACAGTTGATGTTTATATGTGGTTTGCCATGGTACATGGGCCAGCTTCAACACATGTCTGTCGAATAATTAATTGATTAATTTCAAAGATTTCATGTTGAAAAATGAAAACATTCCTCAATATTTTTAAAAAATCCCTAATTTCCTTCACAAAATTTTGTTCTTTGCAAAAAAGTAATACAATTATTAGTGTCAAAGACTGCCAAGGTGCTAAGGTGCATGTCCTTCACGAGTCTCTGATTGCAGCCAGGAAGGACTTTAATAACAGTCTTGAGTATCCTAAGTCTTAATGAGTGACACTAGTTAGTCCAGTGACAAGTAACAACACACCCAGACTCACAATGTATGTACAAAGAAATTGGTGGTGACTACCAGTCACATGGGGCAACTCTGCAAAATGGGTAGCTTCCGTATGTTTTATGGAGTATCTTACAACTTACAAGACACAGAGAGGTGATGTTTGGACTGAATGCAATGGAGCTAGTCCGGTCAAATTTCTTCTTGGGCAATATACATATGTTATACAAGGACCCAACGTGCTCAGTAGTTGAACAAAGGAAAGAAGCTTCATTATTACAAAATAGATTGTAAGGAGCATCTTGCTAACATGGCAGCAGAGCATTCGACAAGAGCTTCACTTGTCATATCATGTATCCTGCTGCCTTCTGACATTTTTGTACCTCCCTAATACTTTTGGCACGTTCCTTATTGTTGGGTGTACGAATCTCATAACTCATGCTCTTTTGTGTCCCATACCCCATAAGCTCAATGCTCCCAACCAATGAGTTATGTCAAATAACCGGCATCATGCTCAAGCTGATTACCCAGTCCATAACTCTTTCAGGATTGCACATGGATGTCTGAATAAAATAACCACCAGTTCTAGGTTTGTGAAATTTTCCAACAGGTTTGCTGATTTTTTGAGAACGATGTTCTACATCAAACTGGTTCTTTGATATTTCGAGAACCACCGCTCAGGGTTCCATATATTTGCTTATGGCATGACACTCGTTTACACTCCATGACACGTAGGCATAACAAATACACGTGAGAGGTACAGAATTCTTAGTCTGCACAACACGGACACTGCATGCAAACACTTCTCTTGTGTTTGGTTCAGATTCTGAGCTTCCTTAGTTGTTCTTGCCAATAGTTAACTACTTTCTCTGTGTGTTGATACACAAGTAAAGGCTCACATTTGTCTTGTGCTCTGCTACTTGTTTGTATTGGGGAATTATCATAACATTATTTTAGTGAGCACTGTAAGAGCATCTCCACCCTGCAGTGGTAAAGACCCTTTTTTTTAATTAAATTTTGCAGCAAGGTAATGGAAATTTTGTTTCTCTCTGATCAAAATGACCCAAAATGTCATGGTCATTCAAAACATTTTTTTCAAAAAATTCTTGTTGTGAATTTAATTAGTGATAATTATTGGTCCAAACTAAAAGGTGTATTTTTTAAAAATATTTGTGAGTGGGGACATTAAGCATTAAACATCAACTTATTTTAATATAAAAATATACTTTATCACTATTAGGTGGAGATGCTCTTATAGTAGCTCCATAGATACTTGACATTTGGCGATGCAATAATATTTCTCACATCCAAGATTTATTGTTTATTAATTCCAAGCCCCACCCATAAACATGAACCTTAGAAAATAACAAGGGTCAAAACCTACTAATAATGAACTAGTTGGACCAATCAATACATTTAACTATTAATCAAGAGTATTTGTTAGACTATGTTGTAGCTTTTGCCAACAACAACATATTGAGCAAAAATGTTGAGTCACAACCATTTTATTAAGCTTATTGGGAAAAAAAATTACTAATCTTGTACAAAATATGTTATGTAATGTGTTGGTGGACATGCTCTTAAAGAATGGTGTCATGCACAAATTCAAATGAACTACCTATTGGTTTGAAATTGAAACATGTGATGGTTATGTTTTATTTTAATTTAGACAACACACGACTTTGAAAATGTGTTCACAAATTTCCCAAAGGCCAAGTAATGTCATAGCTAATGTCACTCTTTATTTGCTCTTTTAAGTTTGGATCCCAAATCACAAAAAACCTTTATGTTAATGTATGCTTTTACATTCATCTAAGATTTCTTTAATATCTCTATCAATTATCATCATGTGATTACAAAATGTTAATGCACATTTTTCAAAATAATGCATGTTTAATTTGTTGAATCAAGTTTTTAAGGTACACTACCCATTTGTCAAAAATAGAATTGGACTAACCTCCTTTGCATTGGAGATAAAGAAAATATCATTGTTCCATTCCTTTTAGATTGCACTTAACAACGATGTTCGTGTATGCAGAGAACTTGCACTAGAAGCCCATATTTAAGTTATTACTTTCCCAAAATCCCAGCCCTGTAGACTTTGGACTCCGAAGCTTGCTAGTTACACTCAAGTCACAACTCACAAGATGGAGTGAGAAAGGGGGAAAACACTTACCCAATTAACTTCCAGGTTGCAACAATGAATTTTACTACATTCAGTGTACTGCTAACTTTTTAGTGCACGAGACCTAGGAGTCCAACTTGTCATGTGTAGCAATGATGCCATGCAACTTGTCAAAACTTGTTGATGATAACTTTAGATCCAATGGTCATGTTCCTAGCGAATAACCTAGATTCAATGGTCATATTCCTAGCAATAACCTAAATCCAATGACAATTTCTTGATGATTAATCTAAATCCAACAGCTCTACTAGTGCTAATGTGACAATAAGGATATCATATGACATGATTATTGCAGGTGAGAGGCCTTATGAGCTATGTGCGAAATGGCAAGTGATCTTTCTCCTTCTACCGCAATATGGCAATTTTATTTTTATTTTTAAAAAATTCTTTTAATGAATTTTGCAAGCCAGTTTTGTCCATCGCTTTTTGGTGATATTTTGCCAATAAAAAAAAGGCTAACATGCACCAAGTAGGAGGCTTGGAGGAGCCCTGGAACAATCTAATAAACATTGTCAAATCGTATTTATTGACTGCGTCCTGTCTCTGATTGGCTAGATAGTGGGTGCAATTTGTAGTCTCCCACCTACTTGCACTTCAGTTTTATAGGTGGGGTTGGAAAAAAGTTAGTACGTTTTCAGGGTCCCAGCAGTCTTCCAGTGGGATTCACTGGATTGGATCTCAACCAAAATGTCAAGTGGAGGGTCACATACTGAACATTGGTGGAGATGCTCTTAGAGTGACAAACTTTCACAATATACACGATAATACACTAGTAGTATAATACACTATCTATACTAGTGTCACTGAGTAGCGGCCTGGAAATCAGGAGCCGGTTCTGGACTCGACGGAACGGGACTGTTTTATTCCTGACAGACCGCGGGCGCGGCTTCGAGGTTACGTCCAACCCGCTCAACGCGCGGATGTTGGTTGCCGTGAAATGGGGGCGACAGCCTTCTGGTGTAAATCTCGCTCTCTCTCACCCTCCTCCACTTCCCGCGTGTCGATAAGGCTGTGGGTTCTGGTTTTGCGGGGGCCGATGTTATTCATTCAGTGTTATCAGTGTTGTATAAATTTGGATGCTTGTGTCGTTTACTAATAACTTGTGAATTAGGTGGTCGTTTTGTCGTGAACATCATATCATCTCCATCAACGGGGAAGACGACGAGCATTGGAACTTAACTTCGTTCTTGGATTAGGTTGTTGTTATCTCTGACTCACACACATGATCGGTTGCTTCACTTCACTTCACTACCCCAGACTTCTCCAGCTCCCTCATCTGGCTGTGATTGGCAGTCTGTTAAAACACAACTCGACCTCTCGTGACAAACACCCATCGCTCATCAATTCAAGTGTCTTTTTTTAGGAGTTTTTGTTTGTAGCCCAAATGGCGATCATCCATTGGAAGATGGATAAAAAGTGACAATCATTCCTAGGAAGATTTAGCCAAATTTGGCTAAAACCCAGAAATAAATGACAAATCTTGATTCATCATTCTATGTGTCTGGCTACACAATGAAAACCCAAATATACAAACCTGGCGACTAAAAAACGTTCAAATTCACTTTTTTTGTGTCAAATTTTCAATTTTAAACATCTCGTCTTGTCAAAATTTCACAAGTAAAAAATATGTTGCAAATTCATGATACGTGTGGCAGTGTTTGTTTGTTTGTTTTATTATTATTTATTTTTATGATATCAAAAATTGATAAAAAATAGTCAAATTTACACCAGAAAAAAAATTCCAAAAATTTCCCAATTTCTTTGTCCAAAACTGGGGAAAAGTTTCCAGAAAAAAAACACTAGTGTGCAGCTTTCATTTTTTAAAATTACCAAATCTTGCTACTAATTATTATTATTGTTATTTGCAACCTATGGAATATTGCCATTTCAGCTACATTGAAAATTTTGAAAAGAAAAGAAAAGTATAATACACTAATGGATTGGAAATTTATAAAAATGATGAAGTTGGAAATGCATCCTAGTGTTTATTAATTGCATTGAAATTCATGAACATTACAATTCACATCCCCTTCCACTCCCATAACAACAACATAATCTATGCCATTCAAGGGCAACATTAAGCCACAACCCAAGCAAATGGGTATGGATGAAAATCTTACATTACCTACTTTGCATCCACACAAGGGCAATTTCAAGCCACAACCCAAGCAAAATGGCTATGGATGAAAAGTTACGTTACCTACATTGCATCTACACAAGTTCAATTTTAAACCACAACCCAAGCAAATGGCTATGGATGAAAATCTTTACATTACCTACTTTGCATCTACACAAGGGCAATTTTAAGCCACAACCCAAGCAAATGGGTATGGATGAAAATCTTACATTGAATCCTGGATGACAGAAGTGGATGATGCTGGCTGGGTCTGTAGGGTGGTTATTTTATTCTGATTTAATATAAAGAGCAAACTCCCCCACACCCCACCCCAAGAACCAAAATTCTTTCAGTTTGCAAATTTTCAGGCAAAGACATTCACAGAAGGTTCCCAATCAAATGAATGAAATCCCTATTGGATGTTCCATTGCACAATTCCCAAGTAATGCTTTTTGAAACCTGAATAAAAAAATCTTGGAGTATTTGCAAACCTGGGTAAAACATAACCCACCCTAAGTATGATTTCTAACTGCTGGAGGTTAGTTTACTCTCTCTCTCACACACACACACACACACACACCCCTAGCTTCCAGCTGGAATTAATAACAGTGATCTTCTCATGGAAACCCTAAAAATGGAAACTTTCTATAAAGGGCAACAATGGAACAGCTAAAGGAACATTTGAACTTCAGGATTGGATACAAACAGGGGGGCATTAGCTATTAATGCATTGGAAACCCTAAACCCTTCACTTGACCATTAATGCAACTCCAAAATTGGAGTATTCCTCCTATTGGTTGTTTTGGGTATCTGTGCATTGGGTCATCTTTTTAACTGTATCTATCCCCTATTAGCTTGTTCCAAATGCAGCAGTGTAGAAGAGAATCTTTCCAGGTAGACCAAACGGTTAGCTGACATGGCAGATTATCTGCTTTGAACTTGGAGGGAATGGAATGCTTCCCATGATGTGGTTCTTTTGGAAGTCTATAGTGTAAAGATTCCTATACCACCAATATGACTTCCTCCTTTCAATGTTCAAGAATGTGGAGAGGATGAGGGCCCAATGTATGTGTACATGGAACATCACAAGTGTAAAAAGAAGGCACCATGATTGACAAGAGCATGACCTCAAGTAACCAATGCACTCGAGCTAGTTAACAATCATATTCAACATTATCAATCGTATGGGAGTGTCAAGCTTGTGGGTTAATGTTAAGTTAACCAAACCTTAAACATACACTACCTTTTCTTGGACAACTAGTTTAATGCCTATATTGGTTGCTTGTTGGACTTTAAATGGGTAGGTTATAAGTTTTTTTTTTAAAAGGGTAAATTGAAACAACATCTTTTTATTTTTTGGGCCCACTTATTGAATTAATCGTGTCCATTAAAGGTGAGACCAAAGTCCAATGGAAGTCGTGTTTAATCATGTTGGTAGCATTTTGGCAATTGTTTAATGTTGTGACATTGAATCCACCACCATGTAACTTCTTTAAATGAGAGCTATGAAGTTAACCCTTCTATATGGATTCATTTCAATAACTAACACAAAATGTAATATCAAGTGATCATTTTGGTTGAAAGGGGTATTAAATTGTGCTTGCAATATTGTAAGTATTTCTTAAAACCTTTGAGAAAGCCAAATGTTCCAATTGATTTACAACACATAACCACAACATGAGTGAGGCAAGTAGAGTAATGAAGATTCAAATCACAATTCATTAAAGTATATAAGGGAAGAGTAGAAGTGTACATAATGTGAAGAATCAAATTCATCAATTGACATCACACATCCTACAACATTGACAATTTTACCACTTGCATCCATAGGTTGAATAGTTACAAAATGTCATGCTAGTTGTAATTAATCTAGCCATGTTGTTAGTGTGACATGATGATATTTCAAGCAAGCCCAATATCAATCAATTATATGCAAGCATGATCAATTTGACATTCTAGGAATTTGGTGACTATAAAAATGATAAAGATGCAAGTGACAATCATGTAATGATTTTAAAAAGAAAGGAAATAATTAACTAATTATGCTAATTAAATTGAATAGTATAGATGTATAGGAATAATACTTACTCATCAAATAATAATCAGATAAATATTTATTTGTGTTGGGAGTACTTAATAATGAATTAAACTGATTAATTAAAATTATTATTATTTCATCAATAATTACCAATCATAAAATATGGTGCAAAATAAATAAGCAATGACATAATATGCTAACAAAGGAATCTATGAATATTTGTGTAAGTCAATTTTATCCAACATTATAATCTCTATTATGATCAAGTGATTTGTTTGTTTGTTTAAATCTATTTGGGAATTTCAAACTTTCCTTCATGTACATAATTTTTCTCATTTGAGAAAATGAGGCATTTAACTTCCTTTCAACTAGAACATGTGCGTAATTTGTCATCCATTCATCAAGAATATTCAAATTTGTTTCACAAACTTATTCAATATGTTCAATTCTTTTCAAAGAGTAACATCCATTTTCATCCATATTATTATGTCATGGAATATATGTCATCATATGTAAACTAAAAGGTCGATTAGAAAAAAATGAGAAATTAATTACACTTTAAAATTAATAGATTTCAAAATTGTAATTGCACACACCATTATGGTTATATGTGTTCATTGTTAAAGCTACACAAAGGTGTATGAGGTGTTGGTATTTTCATCCATTATGTTAAGGTCTAAATTTTCACAATTATCACATTGAGAGTTTACACCTAGTATTCAAGTGAAAAAGTGCTTCAACATATTATTGGGCAATATGTAAATAATAAGTAATATTTCAATATGCTTACAATATTTACAATGTACATTAATATTGGCAATTGTATAATTTCAACATATTATTGGGCAAAGTTAAGTAAAAAATTTCAAAGAATACATGTGATTGTAAAATTTCCAATCAAAACAAAGGTATGTAAACTTTGCAAAAACATCAATTTAGGTAAATGAAAAGGCTTAATGATATACCTATTTCACATTTATTGTACATTTACCTTATGAATATAGATAGACCAAAAATCACAATATGTATACTTAATATCCATGCATGTGTAGTATATACAATATAGGTGCAAGTGTGGGACATTAACAAGTGAGGAAATGCAATTAATTGTGCAATTACCATTGCAAACATGAGCACATGATTAAACAAATTGACAAAGAAAGCTTGAAAAATTGTGTTGTCATTAATAGTAAAATTTTTGTGTGGCTATTAATAACACAATCTAGAGACCTTCCCAAGGGAATAAAATTTGTTTATTTTCTTAAAGCAATTATAGCACAAAATGAAAACATAAATTTAATAGCCAAAATATATATTAGCCAAAATCTCATAAGAGTTAGGAAATATAAATCCATCATAACCAAAATGATTGTAAAATTATGGGAATCCAATGAAACTATTAAATGACAATTATACATAGTTTTGGGCATTGTGTAAAAGCAATGCTATGCTACATTTACTCACTACATTGATGTCAATAAAACCTTGTGGGAGAACCTTTTGACTTCATGTAAAGTGTCACATTCATGCTTTGACAAAGTTCATTAGAGGTATTTGGTAGTGTTGTGTGTGTTGTTAATTGTATATGCAACATTTAAACCCCATGTTAATGTAAATCATTTACATTTACACATTCAAATATTTTACACAACTACAATGTTGTCATATATAATTTTTTTTAACACTTTCACAAGTTTAATGTAAATGTTTGTCAATACACTTACATGGTGTTGAGTAAATATTTTGGAACATGTAAATGTATATACCCTTGTAGTGACAAGGTATACCTTTTTGCAATCCACATTAATTGGTTATGGGTGCACTTCAAAGTTAAATGTTTTTTTTTGCAATGGGCCACTTTATTGGCCTTTCATTTTTTAAAAAGATATTTTTAATATTCCCCAAATAGAAGCATTTACTACTAATATGGTATTGCAATGTTGCTTCTTTTTAGCCACCTACATACCATACAAGAGCAAACTTTAGGGTAAAAGATATAGGATAAACTCTGATGCTACTCCACAAATATTTCATCTTGAGTAGAATTTCCATTCCTTACATTGTTGATCACATTTTTGGCCTAGGTTGATTCATATTCTTGTTGATTCACATCAAGAGCTTGAACCTACCCATTGTGATTCTTTTTAATTATTTTAATTAGTTGTGGTGCATTTCAAAGCTCAACAAATTACAATTATTATTATTTTGCAACAGGCCATTTTGATTGGCCCATCACCAAAAAATTCTAAAACTTAGAGCCCCACACCCCCAAAATAGAAGTGTCACATTTATCACTATTTTACATAGTTGCATAAAATTATATAAATATTATTTTGACACTTACATAATTTTACATGGCAGAAAATGAATTTATACAGTTTTACACTTACATGTCATGTTCAATGTTTTTTTCCTTGTGAAATTTCACCAAAATACAAATTTGTTTTTGAGGTTATGACCCCTACAAAGGATTTTAAATTTGTTTGAAAAAAATTGTCAAAAAGTGCAAGGCTTTTGGACTAGGTTCCCCAAATTTAAAGTGCATGCTCCAGCAAGTTGCTAGAGAGTAATAGGATTACAATTGTTTTCACTATCCTACTTATCATATAACCAAATTTGGCTAAATCCTCTTGTGGAGAGTTGCCAATGTGGCTACACCACACAAAAAAATTATTAAAAAAAAAAAAAACCCCAGGTCTCATGTTATACACTTACATGTTTAGAAGTAACCCTTATACACTTACACGGAGTGTAAATAAATTCCATTATTGCATTGACAATGATGGGGAGTGTAAGTCCTAAACCATGTACTCACACAACACTCGTATTTGGCCTCTCGCATTTCATATGCATATCACTTGGACTAGGTTTGGAGTCACCTTACATCCACCCTCACTTTGATAAATCTATCATGCAATAAACATGGGGATTCTATTTCAGTTTTCAGAGAGATGTCCTTCCATTCCCATAGCAATTATCCCACCTTGCCATCCTTTTCATCTTTCATTAAGAGCGATTGTTCATATTCATCTATGCATCTCTCCTCTTATTCATCCATTTTAGGTGCCCCTTCACCAGTTCATGGGTGCTAGTGTAGCCTGTGTTGTTGGCCCAAGTGTGAACACATTGAGGGCTCAACTCATTTTTCCTTCCAAACCCAATTTTTGCAATTTGTTTGAATTTCCAACAACAAAATTCACTCAAAAACCCATATCTTCCACACCTTAGCTCTGAAATTTATGAAATAAACTCTATTAAATTTGACTTGCCAAGGGCTTTCCAATGATACCCCCAAAATTCCAATACAATTTCTATTTTATTTAATTTTCATGGAAAAAATGGTTCAATAATCCATAATTTTCACACCATAGCTCCAAATAGTCTCAAACCAAGTCAATGCACGTTTACCCATCAAGAGCTTTTCAAAGATACCAAGAGTGTGGCATGAAAGGTGGTGGTTTGGTAGATCACAGTGTGAAAAACAAAACAAAACAAACTACCTTGCTTCATAGATGGATATTGCAAGGCCAGGTGGTGAGAAGCTTTTGTTTTCGTGTTCAGAAAAATAGCCAAGTAGCAACTAAATTCACATCAACTTCTCTTGTAAGCATGCCATTTAAAACCTATGACTACACACTTCTTCACATGGCCCAAAAAGAAAATGTGGAAAATAAAAAAATGAATTTTTACTTGCTAAATCAATTTTAAAATACCAAAAAAAAAAAAGAGCCATTTTAGCTTATGAGGATGAGGAATTCAATTAAACAAAATGCAAAGTCTGTTGATTTTACAATAGGGTGTGCTAGAATGGAATACTAGAGTTGATTCCAAGAGTGAAATACTAGTTATGTGAATTCCCCAAATAAATCATTCTGCAATGGGAGTTATTTATTTATTTAATTTATGATTTATAATTTATTTTAAATAATTTAAATAAAGAAAAATTAATATTTTCTAATTTTTAAAATAAAAAAATAAAAATAAAAATATTGTTTTAGGGAAACATGGGATATATTGAGATGTAGCAATAAGGGTGAGTAATAGCTTTTAACACAGACAATTTACCCATAATTTCAGGACGGACGTGGGGGTAGGTAGCTTGGGGGACACTGTTGGACTCTAGCTAGCGTGTAGGAACTCTTACGTTTTTGTCAAAGATGGGAAAAAAAAAAAAACTTTAGGTGTATGTGTCATATATATATATATATATAAGCTTCCGTCTCGAGTCAAAGTTTCGACTCCAAATCAGGCGGTATCTCATCAGCCTAATTTCCATGTTCTACTAATGGCCCTGCAT
>Ga0116229_10009701_pt1 | contig 14626 bp, 11 predicted proteins | sample S1TSphgellanicum_3_FD_87313 | JGI IMG/M metagenome (GOLD analysis project Ga0116229, IMG submission 87313) | Host-associated microbial communities from peat moss isolated from Minnesota, USA - S1T2_Fc - Sphagnum magellanicum MG | ecosystem: Host-associated > Plants > Peat moss > Unclassified... | reverse complement strand
TCTGGACATTTGATATTAGGCTAGCTAGTATGGTATTCATTGTTGATACCATTATTCATTATTGATATGTTAATTAAATTGAAAACCAACAATTGGTTGAACTTTCATGTATATAAACTATTTGGGCTTTGCATTGCTATGCACTACCAATGACGATGAGATGATGAAAAAACAAAATAACAATTAAGTTTCATTTGATTGAATGACATTGCATGCAACTTGATTCAATCCAAATTTAATTGACTTTGATTCAAATTCCTGAATTGAATTCAAAAGCATTGAATGGAATTCAAATCCATTGGAATTGAATTTGAATTCAATTTAATTTGAAGAGGTGAGACAAAAATTAATGCAAAAAGTATTAAAAATTTGCTTGCCATTTCCAACATTTGTGATTATGGTGTTGAAAAAAAAGGTTTGTTACGAAAAAACACAAACCCATATTTGAGAATGCATCTTTCATTCCATTTAGAGAAAATTTCACATCAAAAAATCTATTTTGGTAGGATGAAATAGTGTAAGATCCTATAGTTGTCCCCACTAAACTAATGGGTGTGGGGATTGATATTTTTGAATTTTGGCATTCCACAATGGTTCTCAATGTTGTTCTGCACAGATTTCCCCAAGTTCCCAATGTGTTCCTCAAGATGTTCCTTGTAGAACCACACTTTATACCATAACTTTTTCTCAAAGTTGAACTTTCATATATATATATATATAGCCTATAGAGGTGGGCCGAAAGGGACACCACCTGTATGCTTCTATTATGGGGAAGTGCCCAACTAATCTAAACATTACAAATATCATACAAAATATGGTCTATGAGTCCAAATTAAACAATTCCCCAGCTAAATATAGCCATTAGGAAGCCTCACTTGAGAAGGAAATTACTATCAGGGATTTTATTTGTAGGGAAATTTCCCCTCTTGTGACTGAAAAAAAATTGAACTGTGTCCAGTTATTCTAAAGGATTTGTTCAGAAAAATGACCCAAAGTCGCCATATTTCCAGGGAAAAAATATGGAATTTGCCATATTTAGAGCATAGGTTGTTGTATGTGACCAGTGTATAGCAAGGTCTACTTTTGTCTCGGACCTCTAGCCAAATTGGGCTAAGTCTTCCTGTGCACCTACATCACAAAATTGGAAAAACAAACCCTGGAAGGTACAGGTGCTTTATTCACCAGCTTTTTAAAAAATTATTGGTGAAAGTTTTTTACCAAAAGAAAAATTAAAATTGAAAATGAAAAATGAAGTGATTTTCAGGATTTCAAGATTTCCTTTCCCCTTTCGAATCCTTGCAAAAATTTAAGAGAAAGTAAAGGAAAAACCACCAGACTGTTTTCCACTTGGGATTCAAATAGGCAGCCAAAAATATGAGAGGATATCTCATTTACAGCCTAATTTGGCTAAATTGTCTTGTGGATGATCCACATTTTGGCTATATCACAAATTGACACAATAACACTGCTGTTCACCCTGGCCCACCTTCACCATGAGCAGACCTGGACAACCCAGATTGGAGAAAAAGTCACCCAATCCTGCCAAGAGTGTTGCTGATGATTGCTTACATATTGGGTGTACACTAATTGTCAGAATAAGATGAATAGTCTAGTAGGCGATTTTAATTTCCAAAATTTCAGCCTTAGTAAGCAAATCACAGTTTTGAAGAGTCACAATTGTATTATGCTCACATTGCACTCAAAGTTCCTCATGACAGAAAAATGCATTAACAGAAGAAATCTAGAAAGTTATAGAGTTTGGAACCTCTCAAGTTTAAATACCCATTTCAGCTAGTCTGCTGGAAAATCCATCTAAAATGGCATGCCTGCACATACAACTCTAAATTGGAAAGTTTGTGAATGAGCTCCAAATCCAAAATCTCCCATCACAACTCTCATCACATCAATTTAAGGGTTCTTCCAATATGTTTGGTTCTCCCATGATTTGTACTTGAAACTCACTGAAAGGCCTTTGCGGATCCTCTGTCTGACATCCTTCACATCAGACACACGTTGTTGCAAGTAGAGTAGAAGGGAAATGTGTTGATGATTGCTGCTTACAAAACATCTGTTTGTTTTTTTAGCAGACTGATAATTTCCTTGTCGCTTACTCACAACGTTAGAGAAACTGTATCTTAAACCTTATCTATAATCTCAATGATTGGTGCCTATTCCCAAGGAACCTAAACCCAGGACCTCAAATGAATGGCTTCTGACTTTTCTTTCTTCTGTGTCGATATCACACCTACTTATATCAATTTTTGTGCAGCAACTACATTCACTAAAGGAGCAATCCATAATTCAGTATCATCTATGCACTTCGTGCCAAGACTGTCTCTCAGGAGTCTAGACTGTAAAAATATAATTTGTCAAGCTGCATGACTACATTATGCGATGCAATTTATTTATTTTTCATTTCAATTTTGTGATGTTGGTTGAGTGGCAAATGTCCATAAGTATATTTATGCCAAATTTGGTGATATTCCAAATATGAAAGTAGGAAATCTTAAGCAGCTTTTCAATGTAATATTTACCTGTGTTCCTCTCCACTTAGATCATTGAGGATTGCAGCTGGCTTGTCAAGTTTGTGTGTTGGGTCTGTAGTCATGTCAGCAAACTTGACTTTGGTATAATAATATTGAGTGTCTACATCTTAAGTAAATGTTATCCATGTCAAATGTGTAGGGTATAGACCTCAACCGCTGGCTTTACCAGAAATGAGGCACTATGCTGACTTTTTATTTTATTTTATTCCATTTGTAACCCTTTAGTTTGCATGTCCCCAGTGACACAAAAGTCACCCAATTTGGTTAAGGAAAGAAAAAAATATTGAAAAATGTTTTGGGTGATATGTACAAGTTCAATGATGGTGTTTTACCTTAGGTAGGTGTTGGGTTTAGGCTTTTTTAATTAAAAGAATTAACAACGGAATTGTCTTTGATAGCCAAGTTATGAGACCCCTCTTTGAAAATTGCGAGTTCAAAAATTTATGAGAACTTGTTCTATTTTTCAAAGTTCTGAAACCTGAAGGATTTTCTAACCTTGAAATTTTAAATTTTTCTTAGAACCTTACAAGTTCTTTAAAACAGTCCTAAGAACTAGTCAGTTCTCACAAAATAAAATCAGAATCACCCAACACTGGTCTTTATGTTACAATGCATTATATATAGGAGTGAAAGTTCCAATGACTATCTTCTTTTCGTTGGTTTAAATTACCTTTCTTTTGGTGGGTACAACTTAACTTAAAAACCCAGAGGTCCCAAACTTTGCAAATCCCTCAAATAACAGTTGACAGAGTATTAGAACCTAGTAATAACCTGCAATAACTAGATTCCATCCCAAGTAACAAATTACACAAAAAATCACATTTGCCATTTGTTGATTCAAATGTTTCAACTTTCCACCAGTGCATTTTTTTCAATTTTGTGGTATTACAGGAGTTGTGATCATGCATGCATGAATTAGTCAAATCTGGCTATAAATAACAACTTAAAGTCAAAAACACATCCTTCTATATTGTAATTACATACATGAACTTGATGATGTAGAAATTGACTTTTTTAATTAAAAAATATATATTTTTGATTATCAGAAACCTCAATCAATGCTTTATTTTTGCATTTTTGGAAAGAAATCAATGGGTTCATTTCAGGGTAATTTTTTTCAAAATGTCAAACAATTTTTTTGTGCTTTTACAGTTGTCAACTTTTGATGTTTTTGGTTGAAAAATTACCAGATTTCCCTATTGGGTTGTAGCATGTAGCAAAATGTGAAGGATGGTTAAATGTTTTTCTTTCGTATCCAGTTTATAGCCAAATTTGGATAAACCTTCGTTTGAATGATTGCCACATCAGCTGTGTAAAAAAATGAAAAGAAAACACACTCATCACCACCTTGAAGAAATCCGCCAAAAAAAAACCATGTGGACTTTTAATTATAACAACTGTTGCATTTACACAGCTCAGAATATAGCTGCGTTCAGCGTTTTTTTGGGTGTGAAATTTCGCCTTAAGCAAAAAGAGAGAGAGAGAGAGAATACTCTGCCACCAATATTCCCATCTTTTCTGAAAAAACTCGCAAAATGTCGAAAGAAAATGTGGAAAATGTTTCGCCACAAATTGGACTTTGGTTTTAGTTTGGTGGCATTTTTATTAGACCAGTGCTTTCTTTGGTGGCAAATTTCCCAACTTGGTGATTTTTGTTTTTCAGTCAGAAAGTGAAAAAAACTTGAAAATTCGATGATTTGTAGGGAGTTTCTCGCCATTTTCAAAATAAATATAATTAAATTAGCCACATCTAGACCTTGGCACTTCCTGGGTCACCACTTATAGCAGCACTCTTGTAAAAATGCTATAGCCCACCTAGGACAGTCGCCATTTAATGCTCGGGGTCCTCGCCAGTGGACCTACTTGAGGGAATTTGAAAAACAAGAAAAACAAAACCCTGATTTAGAGAGGTTGTAAAAACTAGTGGCAAATTAGGGCTAAATCCCCATGTGGGATGCTAGCCAATGATGCAATATCAAAAAATTGAGAAAAACATCACTAGTTAGTTGGGCTACATCAACTAGGCTAGTACGTTGTGCTTAACCTGTAAGTAATATAGTTGATCCTGCATAAATAATTTGGTTGTCTTAATAGTATAAATAGGATCTCTCCATATGTCCATTGTCCCTCCCACAAATAGTTAGCTGAGTTTCATATTTATAATTTTCAAGGGCTGCAGGGTCCATGCTGGGAAACCCTAATTATAGTTCATAGTATATACTCATAGCTAATAATTGGCACTTTATTTGCTCCACCTGGGAAAGGATGGAGAGAGACTCCCCCAACTATGGAATGAGTTTTCATTTATCCTCACATTTTGAGGAATGTTCACCAAGCCTTGGAGTTAACTGTGAGTTCATTTTCTGGGTACCTATTTCATGGAGCTCTTTTTACTTACGTCAATTTATTTATTTGGTTTATTTGCTGGTTTGGAGCAGTGTTGGGCGGTTATTGACCAGTGATGGCCAGATACTGATTTTAAACCTGTGTAAAGTGTTGGGTCCAGTATGAATTTTGATGAGAACCACTAAAATATTATCCGACTCCTTAGTTTAACTTTGCAAATACTTATTAATACCTTGTTGGTCTGGTATCAATTTTAAGACCATTAATACCCTGGCTATATCTGGGGTGAAACTTGCATTCTAGGCAGGTAGGATATCTCTAGTGCCTAGAGACACGGAAAGGTCCTATCAAATTAAAAACAAATCCTTGAACTGGAAGGTGGGGTTCTTTCAAATTTTTAATTAAAGAAAAGTAAGAAACCACCAACATTATTGCATTGGGTTTGGACTTGGCATGCAGCCAGTCGTGGAGAACTTCCAAGAACATTAAATTCTATTTTTCAACTAGCCTACTGTTGCTGCTTTGAACTTTGAACTTGCCATAGATGAAGAAGCTGCTGGACAAAATTGTTGCAAGCGTGCACCAAAATGGTATACTTGACTTTTTACTCTACCTCTGTTGTACGTCGCGAGTACTGCAGCTGCTGTTATTGTCGATGATGGACGGATGAGCAGCATCGACACTGTTGTGAAGACGACGTGCAGGTCACGAGCTTGTCAGTACTCATGAATCGTGTACTCCTAGCTGTGATGTCAGTCTTGAGATCCTTACGTACGCTACTCTTGTTGGCGTTTTCATGTGCTTGTTCCACAGTCACTTTCTAGTCTACTAGACTCTAGCTCCCCCCTCAGCATCATGTCGGGGCAGCTAGCTAGCTGGCGAAGTAGCTACTTCGCAATGCTTCAATCAAGATTCCTAGGTTGCAGATTCCTTTGATGAATCCTTGTTTCAAATCCCTGGGTTTGATTAAAAGAAGTAAAATAACATTTTGTGGGGCCATCATGAGATCCGCAATAATTTAATTACAAATACCATTCAGTCTCGAGCTGGAAGTCTTCGTGACTGTCACATGTGCAGTTGTTCTATGGTGTGATGAAATCTGCTGCGTTCTAGTCTGATTTTGGGACCCGCTGAGGGGGTAAATCAGCAGCGGGAAAATCCGTGTTTGAATTAAGCATTAATCCAAAGATGATCAAAGCTTGTTAACCACCGATTTGATCCACATGAAGGAATGATCCGAGTACTAAATTTACAAGATTCGAGATACCCAGTGGACAACAGTTGAATTTTCGCTGCAAGCTGCTCGCTGCATCACGAATTTTCCACAAGAGATATGTACATGGGAGATCATCAGTACACTGCAATCACAAATCTAGTTATATTGCATCTGTCGATTTCCAGAAGGTTTCTAATTATAACAGGTCTTCTCCAATCATCTTGGTATACTACTGGAGTTTTATGGGTTGCCTCAGTCTTGTAGACTAGGTAATAATAATTTGTGGCGTTTAACAACTGCCATGGGTGCAGTCACAATAGCAGGAGTCAAAACAATTGTAACCAGCACTTGCTTAATTTTTCATATTTTAATGAAATCCTGTTTGCACCCGAGTCGTGCTTTTTCACACATCCCGTTGGAGTGTTGTTGACCGTATTCTAGACGAAAAGCCGCAGCTGGACTCCAGGTCGCGAGTAATTATTGCAGATGATTTGTACTTAGAGTTGATCAACGCAACAAGTATGCAGCTAGCTAGCTGCCATGAATATCGAGGGATTTCCGGGGGTTGCTGAACATGATTGTCGACATATAGCAAGTAGTAAATTCCAAAGTCCAAGAGAGCGGGCGGAAGCTTCGGTGGGTCACCAACAACAAGACACAGCTGCTTACGGTCCACCAAATGCGAAGCTTGTGACCGTCGAGTGCGGCGACGTCATTAGCAGCTGGTGTATGTGTGTGTCCATGACAATGCCAGAAAAATAATACGCGGGGGCCCAAGAGCATCTCTCACTGATTACTTCACACAATTGCAAAATAAGTTTCTTATCTTCTGTGGATGAGGCCGTAGGTGCTGTGAGAATCGATCAAGAGTTTTCGAGTGCCCAGTGTATTATATATGAGCTCCTTAATCATCTTCCTGTAAGACAAACAGCACAGCTCTCGAACTAGTTCACGTTGTCATTCATGAGACGAACTCGGGCGGAGAATCGCCAGCTTAGATAGACGAACCAGCTTGCATCAATAAGCTCTCAAACCGTTTGAGAATCGATCATTATTGCTGGAAAAAAGAGGTCTAGATATCGAGATTTATCCCTCAGATTCAATTCGCCTTTAGCTAGGTTTCTGATTTCATGAGAGAGATGGCTCGTAGTAGCGGATCGCGGAAGATGTCGACCTTTTACTTTCTTTTCTCCGGAATGGCAGTACTCCTCTTGGCGTCATGGCCACGCTTCGTTGTATCCTCCCGGCCAACTGCCGACGATTCTGTAAAGGCGGGAAATCATGAAGCGGTGAAGAAAGATTTTCTAAATTGGGTGGACAAAGTGGGTGAAGCCCACCAAGCTCACGTTCAAAGCGGCACGGTCCGAATTCCGTACCGCGATCCGGATCAAATCCTGCTTGCAGCTGCCGGAAATACAATCACTGTTGGTGCGGGGGGTCAATACTCGTCGGTGCAAGCTGCGGTGAATGCTGCTGGCAATAGTGGTCGGACCACAATTGTGATCAACTCCGGGACGTATGAGTAAGTCTCAAGCCATGATGATCATATGCTCTCAGAATCTTGTACTCTAGTCTCTTCTGCAGCTGCTGGTACCGTAGACTGCAATTATATAGGTTCCAAAAACGTCATCATGAGCAGATCTGGTAGTCCAGTATATGGGTAAGAACTCAGCTTCAAGCAATTCAGAGTTCCGTTTGCAGCTGTAGATGAAAATTGAGCACTTGTGAGCAGTCACATAATCTATGCAGTCTAAGACAATTCATGATCAGTGATCTAGTGGAGTCCCGGAGACTCTTCTTGACCACAGGTAATGACTGACGAGTGACTTGATCATCATATAAATGGGCTGCTGATTGGTGTCTCTTGCAGAGAGAAGATCACCGTTCCCAAAGGGAAGCTCATAACCTTCCAGGGAAATGGAAACCCGACGCTTGTCTATGGCGACACTGCCGGCAGTGCCGGGAGTACTGCAAATAGTGCTTCAACAGCTATTCTTGCTGATGGCTTCATTGCCATAGGCATTACGTTCAAGGTAACAATGTTCAGCTTTTTTTCTGTGAACTCAACCTCCCGTGAATTCTCAATATCGGTTCTGCAATTACGAAATCCTATCTCGAGTTGCAGCCTGCCGACGTTCACCATTGGAGCTCCTAACAGCTGGTTATTGACAACTTACATGAGTTCCTTATTGTAAATTGCGCCACTCATGGGCTGACTTCATGTGTTGATCTGCACAGAATTCAGCCCCAGCTCCATCGGGCGGTGCTGTCGGGAAACAAGCAGTTGCCCTGCGCATTTCAGGTGACCAGGGTGCATTTTACAACTGTAACTTCTACGGCGCACAGGACACTCTGTATGACCAAGCAGGTACAAATTGTATATTCTTCTTCTTCGAGCGCACGTCTTTGGCAATTCCAGTTCTTTCGGGAGACTGACAGACAACGTGACGTCAGTTCACCTGAAAATGCGTCGACTAACAACAATTCTAGTACCATAGCTACTACTAGCCGCAGAAGAAGAACTTCCGAATATGTTCTCGATCTAATTTCTTTCGAATTGTTGTTTCTAGGTCGTCACTACTTCAAAAACTGTTTCATCCAGGGATCCATTGACTTCATCTTTGGCGATGGCCAGTCTCTGTACCAGGTAAACAACCAGATCTAATCTCCAGATCTATATCCTGAAATCCGTGTCTTGTAGAGAGCTAGCTTCAAAGGAAGTACTGAATCCTGATGTACACCACTGCTATTCGTCCGTTTTTAGTTAGTGATTTTCAGCTTATCACAACAATTCTTGAAGCTGAATCATGATGACCTGCTGAGGCCATGGGGAATCTCGATGTTGCTTGTTTGACATTGCAGAGCTGCCAATTGAATTCCATTGCGCAACCAGGACAGGGCTCACTAACTGCGCAGAAGAGGACAGGAAATGAGAATACCGGGTTCTCGTTTGTGGGATGCACGATCACAGGAACAGGACCCATTTACTTGGGTCGCGCCTGGGGTCCTAACTCCAGAGTCGTCTTCATCCAGTGCAACATAGCTGACATCATCCTTCCTGCAGGCTGGTACGACTGGGGAGTGAGCAGCAGAGAAAAGTGAGTACTGGACCTCTATCTACCCATTTTTCGTAACTCACCAATCGATCATCCTCCAACAACAATTTTTTTCCTTGTACATACATACATATAAGGACATGTTTTCATTAGGTTGCTGTTATGAATCGCAGTATCTTTCCATTGTGTTTTTCCAACTAGCTGGTCTCACAGTCATCTCACAGCTCTACCGGCCACGCATTAAGCAATTGCAGGAGCTGCAAGAGTTCTGAGTCAAACTGTATCTCGCCATAAAATGACATCTGTCGTTTATTTCATGAGAACATCTGTCCTTAGAGTTCCTAACATGACTAAATACATATTTGCAACCCATTCCGCAATAGAAAGAGAGTGTGCTTGCAGGAAGAAATAAGGCCCTATGTCAGTGGCTTTCCATTAGGCTGCTGGGATTACAACACACACTGTAATAACTGTGATCACATCAGCCTAATGGAAAGAGACCCTAACCCAGCTGATCTTGAACTTGATTGAACCTTTAGCTATCAGATCTATATTGTCGAGTCTGGCTACAAGATCGATCGAGGAAATGGTTTAGGGAAACAACAGAATTCTCGTAGAGCGAGTACTGCATCTAGAGTCAATATGTAATTCTTCTTCTCAAATAATCCTGATGATCCGGATCTAATATTGTGGATGGGGTGATTGTGGGTACTTGACTGCTGCTCCTGCTGCTGCTGCAGTACGGTTTTCTACGGACAATACGAGTGCTCTGGCCCAGGTGCAAATACGAGCGGGCGTGTGGGTTGGTCCATGGAGCTTACTGCAGCTCAAGCTGTCCCTTTCGAGACGGTTAGCTTCATCGACGGGAGCTCATGGCTTCAAACTTGATTTGTGATCTTTCCATTGTGCAATATTATAAGGAACATTGTCGTCTCTAATTTGTTAAACTAGTGCACATAATCTCAACCAAAACAGTACCAAGGACTTCATTTCCTTGCAGCTCATGTACTTTTATTGGAGAGCAAGCTTTTCATATTGAGAGAGAGAGAAAGAGAGAGGGTGGCACTTGTAGCATTGTAATAGTTTCAGATCCTCCTCCTCCATACGCCATGGATGAGGATTTTCACAAAGGCATATTTGGCCTTGAATTCATGATCCAGAACTTCTAGACCATGAACCATGATCAAAATGTTTGAGGAGTAGAAATTGTATTTCCAATCTCACAATTGCTGTTAGTGATTGCTAACAAATGTTCTTAAATGCGCCCAGGTGAACTTTCTGGGTTGCTTAGAATTTCATGTCGTTCAAATCTAGAAATCTTGATACATACCATAAGTTGTTTATTATTGGACCTGATCATTCAAGATATATCATTGTACATGGTTCTGAATAAATTCCAGCTGCTTGAACTGCTTACACCCACAAGAATCCAGGGCAGTGATATTATTTTTCTTTCAGAATTATTTTGCCATTTTTTGACAAAGAAATTGGCAAACTTTTGGACAATTTTCTTAAATTCTAGTGTAAATTCGACTAATTCTGTTCATTTTTTCTGAAGATCTCCTTTAACAGTAGGGAATCAAGTGAAAGGACAATGATAAGACTTGTTATCTGATGAAATGTGGGGCAACAACAGACTGCAGGACAACTAATTCTCTGCACATTACTGCTGTGATCAAATCTTTATTCAAAGATCTGATTCATAAGTTCTTCATTTTTCAACATTGTTATCAGCAGTTTGGATTTTAGAAGCTGCTGGTGAGAAATGGTGTTTGTGGTAAATAATAATATGTAATCATTTTAATTGGATGATTTTCATTTGTATCAGTGTGCAGTGAATTTTCTCTGTATCCAGGGTGTCAGTTATCAGAACATGTACATACGTGACATCGTTAGGTCAAATTTCTTAAGGGTCATTTTCAGGAAATTTGGAGCAAATTTGAAAAGTGCCTAACCTTGATCAGCAGCTTTGTGAAGCAGATACTTTCTACAACTAGTACATACTAGGAGATAGTTTTGCAATAGGAAGTATGTCTTTTGGTTTTTTGCATGCGGTGCACACATTTTGTGTTGTCATGTTGAAGCACTTCGTAAAAAATCATCTTAATATACATTTTCTTAAGTTCTCTTTTCTTTGCATGTTTACTGGATACTATTTTTCGCAGGTTATGGACCCACAGCATAATGTTTCCATTTTCTGAATAAAATTGTTTAGGGTGAACGTTTCTCCTTTGTTTGAGCGATGCTTATAAACACTGACTAGTTACAGTCTTGAGAGTTTCAGTCAAAAATGGCAGATAGAGGTGATGGAGGTGCTTGGGCTGAAAGTGATAGTAACACAGGAAGCATCAAGAAAATTTGCTGGGACAAACTTTTAAATATGGAGGTTCCAAACAACCATAATTGACCGAGGTATCAGAGGGAACTGAAACTATCAAAGCAAGTGTTGAAGCAAGAGAATGGAGGAAGCTTGACAACATATCATTTATGGACTAACTAATGCTGCAAAAACTGGAAAGTATCCAATTGACATAGGAATTGTAGTTGATGTGGCAAGTGAAAAATTGCATGACTCAAAAATTTGGTATGCAGATACAGGAACGACAAAATGCATGACAAGTCAAAGGAGTTGGTTTGCCAACATAAGAATAATTATACCTAGCACTTGATTAATGACCATTGTTAACAACCAACAATTGTGGGTTCATGATGTTGGAATGATTGAGGTCGTCTGTTTGGTTAAGGAATAGTGGCATTTAAACAAATAATGGAAGAAGTTCTGTGCATTCTCTTGTTGAATAAGAACTTGTTTTCAATGGGGTTGGCAACAAAGAAAGAGCTTGCAATCACATATTCCACAAAAAATCAGTTGTCTCCTCACTACTCAAAGAAGCTAAGGGGGAGGTAATCTTGATTGGAGTGAGGTCAAGAAAGCTCTATAGATTACAAATGAAGGAAATTATCTTGAAAACTTGGTCTTTGAAGATTGGTCAAAACCACCAAAATGTTACATTTTTTGGAATTTCATGTAGTGTCAACATTCTTAAACTATATGGCATGAATGTTTTCATACTCATTTGAAGATGATCTTGAAGTTGTCATCGGAAAACATGGTGATTAATATGAAAATTAGTGACAAGAAGGAGAAAGTTAATTTGTGCAAAGGTTTTATTATGAAAAAAATCATTAACTAGGTAGATGCAAGCTAAGGTGGCTCAAGAGTGACAAGAGTCCTAGTCTCAAAAGTTTATATAAATGAAAAAATTAACATTAGAATAAAAAAACATGAAAAACCTATGTTGAGTGGACCTTATGTGGTGATTAATCAATTAATGAAGTGCATATGAAAGGTTACCAATCTAGAAAACCTTTTATCAATACATGTTAAGGGAAAAAAATATCAATCCAACAAAAAATGACCAAGATTAGTACTTTTGAAAATAAAGTTCAAATGTGGTCATTCAAAAGTCCATAGTTATTTGTTGGTTAAATTTTTTATTTTAATTTTTTTCAATCCATATTTGTTTTTCCATCATGTATCATATATTGAGTCCTTATAAAAAATATTGAAATGAAATCATAACAAAAAATGCATTTGATTGTTAATGCAGAACCCAAATTATAATCCATATGTTCATTTTAAAAGTCCATTACTATATGATTGGTGTGTGTTTATTGAATTTCACCCTTCAATAAATATTCTTATTCAAGTTAACAATTTTAATCCATAAATATTTTTGTCAAATTGAGAACTTTACAATGTGTTTACGACATTTGAATAGAGAACACTTTGCAAAAAATCTATACAGATGCAAAAAGTGAGTAAATGTAGTTTGCATCTACCCAATTCCCTTTCCCAAATAATGATAAAACATTTAAAATAAAATAAAATTAGAAGAAATTTTTTCAGTTGCAACCAATTTTTGCAACTAAAAAATGTCTTTTATAACTAGATATTGTTTGCAATTGACAAATAGTTGTTAATGAAATTTTTTAATTACAAAAAAAATTACAAACAATAGTTTTTCTTCTAATGAAAATAAGGCATCTTCAAGTTAAATTGGATAACAAAAGATGTCACAATTGTTACAATTTATAAAAGGACTTTTATTGGACTTGAAATGGGTAGGAAAAAATAAAAAATTTAATGAAATGCATTACACAGTGAATTGAAATTTCATAAAATTAAATTTCAACAATTTTTTTCAAATTTTGGCTATCCTAAAATGTTATAAAAGACATCATTAAGAGTAAAAGGACATGCATCATGAAGGTTTACAGAATAATTTATATATATATATATATATATATATATTTTAAAATTTTTAATTTTATTTATTTTTTGAATTTTATATATGTGATTGATTCATTGAATAAATGAATGTAAAGAAAAAATAATTTGATTTTTCATTTTATGACATTTCAATTATGGTTTGAAATAAAAACTAATCAAATTTATTAAAGGATTGCCAAATTTAATCCTAGGTGGTAGACCTTAGCATGAAGACGCAGTCCAACAAAAAAAAAAATTATATTCTAATGTTTATGGTCTAAGGAATGTTCTTTCATTTGAAAATACAAAATACTTTGTGTTTTTCATTGATGATTATAATGGATTTAAATTACATCAAAACAAAAGAGAAAATGTTTTTTTTTTTTAAAGAAAGTGAAGGAAAAAAACTTGTAACCAACAAGAAATGCCATGGTGAAATTCAAAAATGACAACAATAGGGAGTACATAAATTATGCATTCAAAGAGCTTTTGGCTAAAACAAGGATTAAATATGAGACAAACACTCCAAGTTATTATCCTCAACAAAATGACAAAGTAATATAACAAGACAACAAGACCATTTAAAAAAGTGTTAACAATATGTTGCATTCTCAAAAATTTAATTTCAATATTTGGGCAAAGGAAATATAAACAATTATACATGTTTTCAATAAAACTAGGTGTACAAATTTTGAAGGGAAAACAATCCAGATGAATTATTAATAGTGCAAAAGCCTTTAATGGGGTATTTTGAGGTGTTCAAATGCACTTCACATCTTTTGTGCTAAAGGAGTTGAGAAAGAAACTAGACCAAAGGTTTGTGAATCTTTTTTTCGTTGGGTACAATGTATTATCAAAAACATATTAATTGTGGCATTTGATCAAGAACCACATAATTGTCTACAAAAATTGTTTTTTTTTTGTGAGGATAACATCAAGCAAAGTGGGCTCGGGTGAATACTCTACATATGATTTGAAACCCAAAGAAGATGATAACAAATGTTAATTCAACAAGATGGAGATGCAAATGCAACTCAACAAACTGAAGGTGTAGATGAAGATGCAAATGTTGAAAACAATAGGATCAGAGGAGAGATTGCACATTCAAATCACACAAGTATGTGAACAATGCTTGGAGTGAGAGTTCCAACTCTCCTCCAACCTTGCTCTTTATTCCCTTCCATGTACC
>Ga0116229_10009700_pt1 | contig 14627 bp, 9 predicted proteins | sample S1TSphgellanicum_3_FD_87313 | JGI IMG/M metagenome (GOLD analysis project Ga0116229, IMG submission 87313) | Host-associated microbial communities from peat moss isolated from Minnesota, USA - S1T2_Fc - Sphagnum magellanicum MG | ecosystem: Host-associated > Plants > Peat moss > Unclassified... | reverse complement strand
ATAACGTAAAAAGATGGGCGATAAGGCTACCTGACTTTTCTGGGTTTTTATCGCTAAATCAAGGGTTGTAGTTTAATACTGAGTGATTAAAATACAACCAGATTTCCAGGTGCAAGATGTGAGATAAGCAATAAAGCGATTCCAAAGTGGCTCAGGCAGTTGATTTAACGTTTGGGTCATCGACTTGCGCCAGTCAATCATGACGCTCACCACCCTCCGGGCAAGGCAGAAGGCAGAAGGTAGATGTGATGGATTATACCGAAAATGGAATGCCTTCTGCAATGCCTTGCCCAAAATGGGTCGAAGCGCCCTAAATTTATTTATGAAAAAGATCAAAGAATTTTTTCCGAGACGCGCAGCGCTTTGGAATTAGGCGTCCTTATTAAATCCCCTAAATTTATTTATGGGGATACATAGCAGCATAGCTGCCTTCGTACTTCTGCCTTCTTAACACTCCCCCTTCTTATATCATGTCCGGCTGATCACTTACGATTAAAAATTCCCCGTGTCCGGTGCGTCTCTCCATCTCCGCGTCGTTTTTATCGTAATTATTCAGGCGAACCTGATATTACTCCCTTGTATTTCTGATCCTACCTCCTGCTGATAGTTCTTCCTCAGGTGGGTAGCCTGGTGTTTGTACAACAGCCCGAGGCAGAGGAACAGTGATATCAGCACCATTGATCGCGACTCCCAACAGCCCTAGTTCAGATTCCACCAATTGATCGATCGCTTCACCTAGCATGTTTTCTTGTGTGTAATTTGGTCGTGTCACCAGCACCATACCATCGCTGTAGGGTTGGATTAACAAAGGATCATTAGATAATCCTAAAGGACTGGTGTCTAAAATTACCAAATCATAGCGCTCGCGGACATCTTCCATCAGCCGTCGCATTTCGCTAGATTCCAACACAGCAGCCGATTGACGCACAGGACCAGGGCTGGGAATAATGTATAAATTTTCTACATCAGGAACTAAGCGGATACATTCACTCAGACTAGCATAATAGCGCAAAGGCTCAATAGTGGCATCGTCATCAGGAGCAACTCTTAGCGATGGAGAGTGAGAGGGAGAGCGCAAATCTGTTTCGATAATCAAAGTTCGTTTTCCAGCGCGAGCAGAAGCTATGCCTAAGTTATAAGCACTCACTGTCTTACCCTCAGAGCTATCGGTACTGGTAATTAAAACTACTTTCAAGTCCCTGCCACCAACACGGCGTAAATTACTGCGCAACTTCTCATAAAACTCTAAATAGGGAGAATCTAGAGAAAGTGCCACTGGAATCTCTTGTCTATCCAGATTCTCAATTAGCATCAAAGGTAATTCTCCCAGCAGAGCAACTTCCCGTTGCTTCAAGCTTTCGCGTATATCCTCCTTGGTTTTGAAGGTTCCTTCGAGCGAACCCAATAAAAATATCACCCCAGCACCAACCAATAATCCTAGGAAACCACCTATACCCAATGTAATAGGTACGCTCTTCGATCCTTTGGTGTTAGCGAGAACGATTGGTGGTCTAGCGATACTCAGGCTACTGACAGTTTCTGCTTCTGCGGCTCTTGAATCAGTCAGCTTCACCTGAATTTGGTCATAGAGATTTTTCTTGAGTAAAATCTGCTGTTCTAGGCGCGATCGTTCCAGCTGCTTATTAGGTATCAGGGAATATTCCTGTCGTAATTTCGCCTCTTCTTTCTGCAAGTCAGCTAGTTGTTTGTTTAAGGTCTGTTGCTGGGTTTGCAAAGCCACCATCTGGTTTGCCAGTTGCTGACGTGCTGGGTCTAAGTTGCTGCGGGAACGGATAGCTGTAGCTGTACCAGGAAGGGGAGCCGTTCCACCTTCACCTCCTACCACTTCACCTCCACGTTGGCGTAGTAATTGCTCATAGGCTTCTTTCTGACGCCGCAACTGAATCATCGTGGGATGGTCAGGACGTAGGTCTTTCTTGAGCACCGCCATTTGGGATTCTGTTTGATAAATTTGTGTTCGCAAACTAGCAATGATCGGATCAGCACTCAATGCCGAAGAGACGTAAGCTTGGTTGACATTTAACCCCAACTTCTCTTGTAAACTGCGAATCTGGGCATCGATTCCTGAGAGGGTTAGTTGAATTTGCCGCTCCTGAGCTTGGTTCCCAGTCACTGCACCTAGCAAACTACCATTTTCCGCTGCCAGTATTGCTGGTCGCTGTGTGCGATCGTACTTTTCTAGTTTCTGCTCTGCTGCTTGCAGTTCCTTTTTAGCCTCTGGTAAGCGCTCGTTAATTTTTTGAATAATTGCTTTTAATCGGCGAGTGTTAATATCACCGCTTACCTTGACCATTGCTTGCATCAATGCCTGCAATGTTTCTTGCGCTCGCTTGCGATCAGTATCTTTATATTTCAGTTCAATAAGTGCGGCTCCTGGGCCTGCTCCAGTCTTAGTGTCTCCTTCTGCCTTAGGTTTGTCAGGCATTGTGAGTACAACATTGTTAACAATATTTTTTGGTGGGACATTGACTTTTGCTGCTGCCGTTTCAATTATCTGGTCAGATAGCAAAATGCCCTCACTCAAGTCCTGTCCTTCCTGCTGGATTTGAGTCCCAGTTGCAGAAAAAGAAACAGGCGGACGAGAGTAAGCAAGTGCAGCACTGGCTACATAGCTAGGGGACGGTTCTGGTTGCAGAGCCACCACCGTTGAACCCGCTACAACGAAAGCGAAACTGGTTAAACCAATCCACTTGTACTTCTCGAAAGCAATAAGATAGCGTTTAACAATTGGTGGGGTCATGGCAAGGTGTAGATAAAAACTCTTTGTTGGTTGTTGGTTGTTGGTTGTTAGTTGTTAGTTGTTAGTTGTTAGTTGTTAGTTGTTGGTTGTTAGTTGTTGCTTGTTCTACTAACCCCTAACCACTAACCATTAACAACTAACCACTTTCTTTCATCTCCCCACCACAATCACTTCTCTATCTAGAAATCCTAGACAATTTTAGAACCCGTTGGTGTTGCCGTTAAAGATGGTAAAGAAGCGGATGAAACTCTCAACATTATAGAAGGGTGCGGTAATAAGACTAATAGCATTAGTAATTTTACCAATTAAGTTCCGACCAACAACGATCACATCATTGTCTTGAAGTGGTACGTTTTGAGAGACATCCCCTTGCAAAGCCTTTTTCCCATTAATTTTCTGGGTTACCGCTTTACCTCGTTCCGGATCAAAGCGAATGAGAGCAATTTTGCTGAGGTTGGTAGTGTCAAGACTGACCCCTGTTAAAGCATCTATGAAATTACTACCATTAGGCAGTGGAACCGTGACAATCCCTCCAGCGGCATAATTTAAGATTCTAACTCTAATTTGCGGTACAGCCAAGGTTGAGCGAGCTACCAATTTGCGGTCATAACTATCATCCGTGGCAATTTCACGACGTGGCACAATTAACGCATCGCCATCTTGCAAGCGTAAATTAGGGATGACACCGCCATGTTGTAGGGGGGTATACAAGTCAATCTTTTGTGAAACAACAGAACCATCAATTAACTTCCGACGCACTTCTACCAGCCTTAGATCTGCCATGTTCGTGGAACCGCCAGCCGAGAGCAGAGCATCATTGATCCGGGGACTAGACGAGATGACAGGATAAATTCCTGGTCGAGAGACTTCTCCGCTAATGGTGATTTGAACTGGTCGCTGCCCTACCAGTGAAACTGCTACAACATCTTGAGCAACCAACATGCGACTAAGAGAGGAGCGAATTTTCTCTTGTGCTTCTTCCAAAGTCAAGCCTTGTACAGACACCGTTCCCACTTGCGGCACGACAATGTTACCTTCTGGGTTAATTTGGGCTTGAAAATTCAATTCTGGACGCTGTCCTACCAGTGACATTGTCACAATTGGATCAACTACATAGCGATTTAAGCCGGAGCGAATTTTTTCTTGCGCTTGTTGCAAACTTAACCCTTTCAGTGACACAGTTCCCAGTAATGGGACTGTAATATTACCTTCTGGATTAATTTGAGCTTGAAAGCTCAAATCTGGAAAGCGCTGAACCGCAACGCTAATTGCATCTCCTGGTCCCAAAATGTAGCGACCAGGAGGGTGCTGAACCACAACGCCAATTGCATCTCCTGGTCCCAAAATGTAGCGACTCAGTTGAGATGCTTGGTCACCACTCTTCTCAACTTCCGTACCAGGGGGAGGTGCAGGAAGTTTGATGGGTGATTGTCCTTGAGGAGTAGGCGGTGACAATGGGGATTGCCAAGGCAATTGTCCTTTGAATGGTAAAGACTGAGCAACCACAGGTTGGATACCTGTTGCTACGAAAACGCCGATTTGAAGACTGACAACACACAAGGTGCGGAATGCACGCATATGACACTGGAAGGTATGAACATCGATGCCGTGACGCTGAACTAATAATTTGGAGCGCCGAGAGGTTATTTTACTCTGGAAACATGCAAAATATACTTTCTCCATTAAACTTACTTATATAGATTCAGGGCACGGATTGCGCTGACAACCGCTCAGGTCACACTCCTTACAAGTAATTTGCCATCAATACGGTTTGTACTGTTTGACCAAGAGACTGAGCTTCATGCCAAGTTGTTTCTACCTGCCCAAAAGACTCCATCGGCATGAGAATGCTAACAGCAACCCAAGCAGCACGGTTCCGACGCCACTGCGCTAATTGATCCGCAAAGAACCACGGGAAAGGAGATGGATTGCCGCCATTTGACCAAGCATACCATTGCAACACCGCAAAGGTTTGCTGTTTTGTGGAGGCGCGAAAAAACTCAGCTTTTACCTGAGCTTCGGCATTTGATTTTGATGTTTGTGGCTGTTTGACAGTAAATTCAGCCAAGCGATCTTGAGCAACATTCCACTGACCCCAACTGTTAATTTCTGTCCATTCCACTTGGGGTTGGTCTTTAGGACCGTTTTGTGGCAACAAAAGCAGGATAGCCTGGGTTTTGGCTCCTGTTTTCTGGATGACTTGGTATGACCATTTATGTCCGCCAATCAATTCTTCCCGTTGTTCAATAGTTTGCCAACTAGGAAGGGTCAACCCGTAGGAACGGATCTGTTTCAAATTATTGAGGTTGATGACACGTGGTGGGTCTTGCCATTCCCAGTGACCTGTTAGGTATCCAGGAACTGCTCCCATCACCAACAGTAATAGTAGTAACAAAAGCACAACTATCTGAGAAAACTGGCGTTCCTTGAGAAACTTGGAAAAGGAAATCATTGGTATAGCCAAGAGTACTTAGGCAAAATTATACGTTGGCAACTTCCACTATGAGTGCAGTATGATCAACGGTTTTCCCTGTTATAGTTGTGTACTATAGGAAGAATTCCTTAATTTTCGCCATCTTGCTGATTTTCTAGAGGAGCGTCCGAAAAATAGCTATCAATCCAATTTAGAACAGGCACTAATGAAAGCAGCATCGTAGCAGAGTAGATGTCACCACCCCAACTTTCATGTAGCCAATGAAAAGCGCCCTCGTTACCTGTACCATGAAAAAAGGTCAGTAAAGTGTTACGAATAATATTAGCGCTAATACTGATTACGACTGCAATAGATAAAAACCAAATGGTTTTACGACGCGAAGATAAAGCATCTGTCCAATAAAGCAGCATTAAGCCGACGTAAATAGTCGTAAACATCATTTTCAGCCCTGCACAGTAGGGAGCAACTTCTACAATCCGTCCCCCCACATATAGATTGACTCCATCAACAATGACTTTCATGCCAAACTGACTTAGTATAAAGGCGACAGTACCAGCAATAAAGCTTTGGAGGGGAAAGGTGTAGGGAGCGATGAGGTAAGGTACTGCTGTTGGAGTTGCCAAAAATACTAACAGCAAGGGGAAGCCTTGCAATTTGAAGCCTGGAATTCCCTTGAGCCACAAGCACAATCCTGTCAAGATCGCAGGTAAGGAAAGGTTAACCCATTCAGTGACACCACTGAGATAAAAAATACTACCTACTACCAGTAAGGCTGCACCCAAGGGGTGGTTAGTATCGGGTAGTCGTCGCCACTTTTTCCGGTTGCTCCAACCTAGGTAAGCGGCAAACGGTAGACCAATAATACCGTGGCTGAAATATTCATGTTCTGTGCTAATAGTTTTGTGAAGCCAACCATCCCACCAGTACAGCAATACAGGAGCATAAAGCAGCACTAAAATACCTAAAATGGCTATGCCTAATAATTGTGGAGCTTTTGTATTTTTAAGCCGACGCTGGATTAACATGATTTTATTTAAAGTAAATGGGGCATGGGGGCAGGGGGCATCAAGTCTAGGCAATTGATAATTGGTCATTTTTCCTGAACATTGCCCATTGCCCATTGCCCATTGCCCATTAAAAACACAACAACTTTTGTTGTTCTGTCCTCAGGTTTAATGAGATCGCCGCTACAACTTCCTTGACTTGGCTGTTGGGCAACCCAGGATACATGGGTAACGATAGTATCTGCTGTGACAGCTTTTCTGCATGAGGAAAGTCGCCTGCTTCATAGCCTAAGTTGATAAATGCTGGCTGGAGATGACAGGGAATTGGGTAGTGAATAGCAGTTTGAATTCCCATTGTTGTGAGTTTTTCTTGGAGTTGCTGGCGTTCTATGGCGCTCGTTTCATCAATTTTAATGACATAAAGATGATACACGTGTCCTTCGTCGCTGTGGTTTTGCATGGGAATAATCCCACCTGATGCTAGGGGTGCTAGTTCTGTATCGTACTGCTGGGCAATATTCAGACGCGCTCGATTCCATTCCAGTAAGTATGGTAGCTTGGAGTGCAACACGGCTGCTTGTAATGTGTCTAAGCGGCTATTCGTGCCAACTTCAATATGAACATACTTTTGGGATGCACCATAATTCCTTAAGCGTATCAGTTTTTCTGCTACATCTGGATCTCGTGTCACTACCATCCCACCGTCGCCAAATGCCCCCAAATTTTTGCTAGGATAAAAACTAAAGGCTGCTGCTATTCCTACTGAGCCTGCCCAATATCCGTCCCTTCGTGCTAAGTGTGCTTGTGCTGCATCTTCAAATATGAGTACTTTGTATGTGTCGGCAAAGTCCAATAGCTTCCTTGGTGATACCATCTGACCATAAAGATGCACAGGGATAATTGCTTTAGTTCTCGGCGTCACTGCCCGTGCAGCTGCTTCCAAATCAAGTAAAGCTGTTTGTTCATCACAATCGACAAAAATCGGTTTTGCTCCTGCGCGTAGCACCCCAATTAGAGTTGCGACAAAAGTATTCGCTGGCAATATCACCTCATCGCCCATACCAATATGACATGCTTGTAAGCCAAGAGCGATCGCATCTGTTCCTGAGGCAACACCAACACCATATTCTGTACCTGATGCTGCGGCAAATGCTGCCTCAAAATCTTTCAGTGCTTGCCCTAAAACAAAATCTCCCTTTTCCAAGACAGCTTGAATTGCGAGTTGTAGTTGAGGTTGAATTGGTTGGTACTGTAATTTAAGGTCTACAAAAGGAATCCTGATGCTCATGTTATTCATTTATAGGGCTGCCCCGAAAATTAAATCTCAAAATACTGTTTAGAAAAACCTAATCTATTTTTGACTAAATACTAAAGTTTCTAACCCTAATCATTGTGAAGATTCGATAAATTTTGGATTAATCTTTACTCTGATTGACATATATAAGAATTCTAAATAAGAGTGTGAAAAATTTTAAGTTGTGTAGGGTGAACACTGCATACTATATCTGGGTTTTGGTAGGCAGTGCCCACCCTACGTATATTTCACAAATAAAATAAGAATCATATATAGGACTACTATTTGATTTTTGAACAGATACGTAGGGGAGGCAGTGCAGTCTTGGGAAAACCCCAAGACTGCACTGCCGTTGTGTTAGCTCAGCGTGACGCACCAAACCCTTAATGATGATGCCGTACTGCTATGTCAAGCACGCACCCTACAATACTTAACCTTGTTCAATTATCAAACCGGATTCCTATAGTAGTCCTATTTTATTTTTGAAAATTCAATATGCAGGAAACCCAGTTTCTTAAAGAAACCGGGTTTCTCTTAGTTCACAAATTATTTAGAATTGCTAATATCAATTTAATGGATATTAGTAATTAATAACGGGTGCATCCCTCAGAGCGTAAATACAAGAGTGGAAATTCTAAAAATATAAGTAGGGTGGGCAGTGCCCAGTACACAACTTAAAATTTTTCACAAATCATTTAGGACTGCTATAGCCAGCCGCCAGACCTTTCGGAAAATTCGCTCGGATTTCTGACGATTCAAACTCAATGCAAAATTTATCCTCCCTAAAAAAATAATTAATTATTTTTTGTGGCTTTTTAATTTTGACTTTAGAGAAGCGACTCTATCCTTAGTATTAGATTACCCAGGTCAATAACAAAACTAACGATGCTGAGCATAAAAACCAGAAGCAATATTCATAATTACTCCCGAACCGCTACAATATTAACTGTTTGATTTTGCGTGTTCTTCTCCGTAGCACTCCTTCGCTCAAGGGAGATGTGTACCCTTTGGTCTACGCGGTTAATTTAGGTATTCTACCCCGCAGGAACACCTAGCGGGAAAGAAGTAGACATGAGTCATTATCAAAGAGCTTTGGACAAAGGACTTTAGACAAACAACAGCTAAAATCAATATCCGAGACTAAGCGTGCCGTCATCCTGTGTTCTCATAGAGGCAATAGAGGGTCGCCTAGAGAAACCTGCGGAAGTCAAAAGTAAAATTTTTCTTCCAAACTTGTTTATTTGGTCTGAAATTGGGGAATGCTTAAGAATAGGAAATAACCCACAGACAGCGGTTATATAAATTACACTATCAGCAATTATTAAGGTAGCGGTGGCAATGGTTGAGCCTGAAAATAAATTGTTTGCCTTAAAGGATGGTTGGGCTTCTCCGGAAACGAGAGAACAACAACGCCTAAACGCATTGTCGGAATTAGGTTTGCGTCAAGCAGAAACGATTCCAGTCTTTGAAGAAGCGACTCAAACGGCTGCCCACTATTTGGAAGCAGCAATTTCCATTTTGGGATTTGTGGATCAAGAACGCCACTGGTTTAAGTCAGCAGTGGGTTTATCCAGACTAGGACTCATGAATCAATTGGCCCAAAGCCGTCAGTTGTTACGCCAAGAATCCTTTTGTACTCAAGTAGTAGAAAATGCCCATTTTGTCGTCATCAATGATACTCATGACCTAAGTAACACGGGTATTGCTGCTAGTAAATTGGTGCAGGATTATGGAATTCGCGCTTACTTGGGAGTACCACTCATTGATGCTTCAGGGCATTGTTTAGGTGCATTGGCTGTGATGGATCTCGTACCACGCAACTTTACGCCTCGAGACATTGAGTTTCTACAGATAATAGGTCGTTGGAGTATGAGTGAATTTGAACGTAACCGACTCCTACAAACAATATCAGACACCAATACTCCTGGCTGGTCAAACCAAAACGCTAGTGCCAGTGAAATCAGAATCAGCGCTCCCTTTCCGCTTGGAAGGCAGTCCATACCGACGGAAGCCCCTACTGGATCTAACTCCGGCAGCCACCACTCTGACCTATACACACCTAGTTCACAAAAAGACTCAGTGCCTACTAACCAAGTGAAACTAGAACTTTTAGAGCAGTTAACTCAAGAATTGCGTACGCCCTTAACATCCGTATTAGGTATGGCTAGTGTTTTAGGACGTGAAATTTATGGTCCTTTGACGATTAAGCAGAGAGAATATTTGGAGATTATCCAACATAGTGGTCGGTACTTGCTTTCCTTGGTAAACGAAATTGCTGAACTTGGGGTTTTAGATCAAAGCACAACTACTTTGAACTCAGCTCCTATAGACATTGAAATGCTGTGTCAACAAGCTATAAATACCCTAGAAGAAGCAGCTAACCGTAGGGAGCAAGATATTCGCCTTTCTATAGAACCAGGACGCAGTCGTATTTGGACTTTAGATAAAGACAAGGTAAGGCAAATCCTGTATCACCTAGTTTTTAGTGTGATTCAACTTTCTGCTACAGGTAGCGTTGTTCGCATTCATGTCTCCTACAAAGACGAGATCCTCAACATGACTGTTTGGGTATCGCATCCCTGGTTAGGAGACGGGATAACTGAGATTGATCCTTATTTTCGCCTCAATACATTACCACAGCTTGATCTGATAAGTGATAGCTCCCCCTACAATACTCATCTGGATAACCAAGAGCATACAGGTGAATTACCACCAGCGGAGGACAACTCGAAAAACTCTAGGGTTTCTAACTCAGGTGTCATTGCCGTTGGTTCCAGGATAGATTCAGCTAAGCCCCACAGTCATCTTACTCGCGAAAGCTTGGGTTTGTTGTTGAGTTGTCAACTCGCAGAATTGCATGGGGGACAAATTACAATCCAAGGTTCAGCAGAATCAGGATACCGCTATGTGGTTAGCTTGCCATTGCAGCTGAGAACACCGCAAGCAGTTAGAGATGTGTGAAGTACCTACGTTGTTTTTTGTTAAGTTGTAGCTTTTTTTAGCATTAGAGCAAAGGATTTTACGAAGGCGAGGTTGTCCTATAGGCCACCCAGGATACTTTCCAAGTTTCCAAGTTTCCAAGTTTACCCATTTTAGCGCCAAATGCAATTATCTATTTCGTTAGATAGATGCACTTTGCCTAGATAGTATCTGCACCTAATAATTTGGCGCAACTAGTAGCCTTGAATATGAGTTCCACTGATTCACTACTCAAAGTTGATCCCTTCGTTAACCCTGCTCCCACTATCATCTCGCCAACTTCGCTATTTTCAAGATGGAAAATAGAACGGATAGACACTAGGCTTTCAAGACAACCAGGAGTTCGGAGAAAAAAGCAACCACCGTAGTAACCACGAGTCCGACCTTCTAATTGTTGAATGGTAAATTGTGTGTGGCTGTCCTGTGTTCCTGTAGCCGGACTAGGTGTAAGATGCGCCAGAGTTGAGAGCATTGAGGTATCGCTCTGGTGAGGTTTTTCAAACACTGAGTGGAAGTGTCTGATTTCGTCAAATGGAACCAAGTTACAGTCCACTGTCAGTTCAAGTTTTCCCACTACGTCTTCTAGTATAGAGCGGAGAGTATTTCGGGCAGCTTGATGCTCTTCCATTACGCTACTTTTGTCGAAATCCGTGTCCTTTTTGAAGGTTCCAGCAAGAATTTGAACTTGAAGTTTTGAGTCAGCAATAGAAATAAAGCGCTCCGGCGTACAGCTTACGAGATTCCAGTGCTGACTCTTCATCAAAAATCCCTGAGGGAACAGAGTTTTGACGGAATAAAGCCAGGAAGAGAGCAGGTCAGCATTAACAGCTACTGGGAAGCTTACTGATACTACCAAATGGTCAATATCCAATCTTTGTCGAATTTCCAATCCGTGGACCACCACTTTATTGACCTCTTCAACCGTCTGCTCGTTAATCAGGAAATGATTTCTCCTTTCGTACTGAGGCAAACCGCCGTTGGTGGTTTTATGGGCAAGGAATTCCTCGGTCTTTCCTGCTTGCATTACGAAAACAAGAGATTCTCCTCGAATCTGTTCCGAAATTAGAAATGAATCCGTTACCCAATCCAGTTTTTCATCTAGAAGGGATCTGCACTCGGACCCGATAATACCTGAAGCGGTAAGAGTGTTCTCCTCAAGCCACTTGTCTAGGCATACCAACAGTTCGCCCAGATTCTTTGGATCGCTTGAATAATTCCTCAACTCCTTGACAGCGCCACTTGCTACTACCTTCAACTGACCATCAATTTGCACTACCTCAATGGTTAACAATGGCAATACACATTGTACAGACTTGGTTTCAGTATGCCAAACCCACATTTTACAGCATCCTTGAGAGTTAACGACAATATGCACTGCCCTGAGGACATTGCGTTTACAAAAGAAGGGAGCAGGGGGCAGGGAGCTTTCTAGCAGGGTAAAGGACCAGAAAAACTGCGCGTTGTGGGTCTAAAGCCCACTTTAAAAAAAAGATGTGTTGCGCTTTGGCGCTCTTAAGCGAGAAACATTCGTGCCTATAAGTTCCAATCCCACGGCTTTAGTTCGTGGGTTTCCCTGCTAAGATCTCCCTGCTCCCTCTGAAAGTCTATTTATTCTCTAAGTCAAAAATACGTTCCTCTACGTAATTCGTAATGACGCTCGTTCCGACGCTTCGTTATCGAAGATCGCTAACGTAATTACCGTTTCTAGGACTTACGCATTGACAGAAATCTGACGACAAGCCGCTCCCTTGTCTACGCCTGCTACCATTAAGTCCAAGTTCTGTACTCTGTTGGTAATTCCACAGCAAATTATGAATTTAGTCTGGCAACGATTTACCTTATCTAATTTACCGCTCAAAGAATATCTTGGCACTAGCTACCTACACCGTTCCCTGGTAGGGCTACTGCACTCTTGGCGACAGACCAGCCTTTTAATGCAGTGGGGAGATACAATAGCCGCAGCCTTACTCAGTCTGGTGTATGCTCTTGCACCTTTTGTGCCGAATAATCCCACTCTAGTAGGGTTATTACTGGCTGCTTGTGTGGGATTTTGGCTGCTGTTGACTCTATCAGATGAAGTAATATCAGCAAATGCCCATACTGTTACGCCTATTCATTTGCTGTTATTACTTTACTGGGCGGTTGCCGTAGTAGCCACAGCTTCATCACCTGTAAAAAAGGCGGCGTTTGGTGACCTGGTAACTTTGACGCTCTCTTTGCTACTGTTTCCCCTTTGTGCCAGAGTCATGAGATCCCCCCGCCTTCGGTCTTGGCTGATCACCCTTTACTTGCATATCTCCCTCATTGTTAGTGTCAATGGGGTGCGGCAATGGTTTTTTGGCGCTCCACCGCTAGCAACTTGGGTCGATGCGGAATCTTCTCTTTCTAAGACGACAAGGGTCTACAGTTATTTGAACAATCCCAACTTACTGGCTGGGTATCTCTTGCCAGCGGTAGTCTTCAGCCTAGTTGCCATTTTTGTTTGGAAAAGTCGGCTTAAAAAAGCCTTGGCAGTCACGATGTTGATCGTTAATGGTTCTTGCCTAATTCTGACTTTTAGTCGTGGTGGCTGGATTGGTTTAGTAGTTGCAATTTTGACTTTGCTGGGATTGCTGTATTATTGGTGGAGTGAGCAAATGCCTCCTTTTTGGCGCAAGTGGTTCCTGTGGATTTTCTTGGGAGGGTTGACTGGATTATTACTAGTAGCAATGGTAATTTCGGAACCATTGCGTGAACGAATTTTCAGTATTTTTGCTGACCGTAACGATAGTAGTAACAATTTTCGCAGGAACGTTTGGGCTGGTGTCTTCAAGATGATTGGTAATTACCCACTTCTGGGTATTGGACCTGGTCACAACGCTTTTAATCAAATCTACCCCTATTACCAAGTCCTCCCGCAATATACTGCTTTGAGTGCCTATTCGATTTTTCTGGAGGTCGCTGTAGAAACTGGGTTAATTGGTTTAGCCTGTTTTCTCTGGCTGCTAATTGTGATATTTAATACGGCTTTATTACAATTGCGACGTTTGCGACAATTAAGAAGTGCCGAGGCATTTTGGTTAATTGCAGCGATCGCCAGTGCAGTAGGTATGCTTGGTGATAACTTTTTTGATACAGTCTGGTTTCGTCCTGCGGTCAATACAGTGTGGTGGCTCACGGTTGCCTTGATTGCTAGCTATTACACACCTATATCTCTAGCCCAAGGTTCAACCAGACCGCCAGGAGTTCCCAACTAAGCTGAAATACTGGATCAGTAGGGGGCTGATCCGGTTCTCAAATGAATGTAGTACGAGTGTATGGGGCGAACCGTCCTTCGCCCCTACAGGAGATAACAGGAGATATATTTTACCCAACCGAAAATCGCTATTCCCTGTAAGTAGTACTACCAACCGCATTGGGATCACGGTAACGAGTCGTTTCTTCGACACGCCTTTTACCAGTTAAACCAGCTAAACCAAACAGACCAAGCAATCCTAGCCAACCCCAATCAAAGTCTCTATCGTTAGAGGTTCTGGTGTCAGTAGTGGTGTTGTTTCCGGGATCAGTAGTCGTTGTTTGAGCAGAAGCTGATATCGTTAAAGGCAAAATTGCCATGCCTAAGGTGAGAACGCCAGCGCCAAAGGCTTTGGTAAAATTACGTTTCATAGTTTAAGTTCCTCATCCCTTTCCAGTTCCTTCTCACCTTAACTAGCCCATCCCTTAACAAAATCAATCTTTAGCTATAAGCTAGGTATTCTCTAGACTTAAGCTGAAGATAGAAAAAATGCTCATAATTGTAGATGTCTTTACACTTAAGAATGCTGTGTTTTCAAACTTACTGCACTGCCTAATAAATTTTGATATACTTGATATAATAGTGTAATTACAAACAAAACTTAATCTCAAGTAAGATATAGGGTTCCTATTTGATTTTTGAAATACACGTAGGGCGGGCAGTGCCCACCCTACACCACTTAAAATTTTTCACAAATCATTTAGGATTGCTATATAGCCTTGAAAGTCACGATAATTCGGTTGCTTCTTGGTTAGGCCTTTAACAGAATTTCACGGAATTCCCCGTCTTCTTAAGGCGGGGATGGATAGTGCGGTAAAAACGCTTGTCTTCTCTGACCAATGGTTAGCGCAGCTAACCAAGGGAGGAGGTGTCCGAGTTTT
>Ga0116229_10009694_pt1 | contig 14634 bp, 9 predicted proteins | sample S1TSphgellanicum_3_FD_87313 | JGI IMG/M metagenome (GOLD analysis project Ga0116229, IMG submission 87313) | Host-associated microbial communities from peat moss isolated from Minnesota, USA - S1T2_Fc - Sphagnum magellanicum MG | ecosystem: Host-associated > Plants > Peat moss > Unclassified... | reverse complement strand
GGGCAAGAGAAAATTTGGGTTTCTCTTCTTGTACAGAAGATCACAGAGAACAACTCTCCTGTAGATGTGGTTTTGCCTTCTTGCACAGAAGATCAAAGAACTCTACTGTGATGTTCTGCAGATTTTCTATGGTTTGTCCTATAGCAGAATCTGAGAAATCCAATAGCTACTGTGCAAGCAACCTACTGCATAGCATGTGGTATAATCTCAACTGTTGCACTTGCACATCACTCAGTCGTGCTTTCAAGTCGCAACCTGCTCTAAAAGTGTCATAATTTGCAAGTTGCATTGGAAACAGATATGTTCCATGATGCATTTCAAGAATGCAACTTGTGGTCAACACAGACATGTCCAAGGATGCATTTTGAGAATGCTTGTGGAAAATTGAGTAAAAAACTCTACTGCATGAGCAGTTACACTCAGTCGTAAACAGAATTCTTAATAGATTGTTAAAACATCATTCTGACTCTACAAAAACCCTACTTAGTGGATTGCAATGCCAGCATCCACCAGCAAACTAGCGGTGAAATTATACTGGACCAAACCATAAAACCCACAATACTAAGAAAATTGGTGTCATTAATGCCATAACAAATTGTCATGTGTGAAAAAATCTGGAAGGAAGATACCCCTAAAACCAAGTAGGATGGTCAGTAATGCTATAATTCAAGCAGAGTATCGATTTCTCGGCTCCTGAAGGAAGATAGTCCTATAACCAATAATACTAAGGAGAATAGTGTCAGTAATGCTATAACAAATCGTCATATGCAACAATTTCTCGACCCCTGAAGACAGCTTGGTCCAGAGTTGGAGGTGGAATATCAACACCTGCAAGAACTGAATGGGCTTTTGCAGCTGCGGCTGCAGTTGCTGCTGCCAACACTGAAGATTTAACCACACCTTTGCGAGATCGAGGATGAGGTTGGGATTTACTGGGTGAGATAACAAAACCTCCAATTCCCTTCTTCCAATCTGGCAATGCCCCTAATGCCCAGGACACATGTATCTGCATCAAAAAGGATTGCATCAATTCTCGAAGCTTGACAACAGAGAAAAAGCCAGCACATTCTGTAATCTAGCACATTAAAACTGCTTGAAGCCATTTTACAGCTAAACCTAAAACCCTCTAAGGTAGATATACAATAGCAAATGCTGAATGCTTACTTGCTTGGTGTTGTTGTTGGGCAAGGTGATACCACCTTCCCTCTGGCCTGCAGCAACAGCAGCCTCGGCGCATTCACGTGTGTCAAAAGTAACGAAGCCGTAGCAAAGACCATCCTTAATCTTGGAGCTTAACACCTTTCCAAATTTCTCAAACAGGGATGTGAGGTCATGTGGAGTTGTGGCAGAATCCAAATCACCTACAAATATGGTACACCTCTGCTTCTCTTTCTCATCTACGGTTCTCTGGCTCCCATCCTTTTTCGAACTGCCGAAACTCTGATACCTCTTGCTCCTTGTGGTCCCTTCTTGGTTATTGTTGTACCCCGTTGCCTTTCTTCCACGAATATTGTTGTTGTTGATGTTCCCAACACCACCGCCATCTTTTTCCATTCTTCGATGCTTCTTCCACTCCCGTCGCCCAGACGCACAATCTTCTTCCGATTCACCTCTCTCCCTCAACCTCCATGACTCTTCCTTCTTTTTCGTTCCACACGTTCCTCCATCCTTCTCCATCCTCTCCCCGTTCTCCATGACCTCAACTAGATTACAGAGCTAAACCCCACAGACCTCCCCAAAAAAAAATCGCCCAAGTAATAAAACTCGCAAAACACTCTTCAACACCACACAAAACACCCCAACTACAAACTACACTTCCACCACCACAACCACAACCACTTTCTTCTTCTTCTTCTTCTTCTTCTTCTTCGCTTTCTTTCGCGATCTTCTTCAAGTAGCAGTGTACTTCCTTAGCGCAAAAAGAAGTGTTATGTAGAGAAGAGGAAGGAAGCTCAGGTAGGTGGCGATGGCGGCCATCACCCGTTTTGTGAATTAGGGCAACAGGCATCCCCAATTTACCCCGCCCCTTATTCTTGGCCTTCCCTACCAAGAGTCCCAAGTCTAGAGTCATTATAGAGTATAGTAGCTTAAGGGATTTTGGTCCCTAGGTAATAATAGGTCTCTTTTTATATGAGGATTGTTTGAAAGATGATATTTTGGGTTGTGTTCAAACTTGAGATTAGTTATAATAGATAGAGTTATAATAATATCTTGAAGGAATTTGGTTTCCTTTGGAGGATTCTTCAAACATTATATTATATTTTTGCATGGTGAAATACTTGATTTTTCATAATTCTTCTTTTGCCTTAAGATACCTTTTTTTTTAGTGTAAATGGCAAGGCCAAAGTGTGACACACCCCCTTGTTTTGTTGGCAAATTGTTTGGGCCAAAACTTTTCAATCATTTTTTTAAAGCAAAGTGCACACAAGTAATGTGCTAGAACCATGTCTGTAAATAGCTGATATTAGAATTGCCTAATACTTCACTCAAGATAACTAAGGAAACAAATTTCAGACTACCAAATCCAGCAATCTCATTGGCCTGAAAAAAAAAATCTTCAAGCCTACACCTAACCCTATTTTGCTGAACATTAAAAATAATAATAATCCCTTCCTCACATTTCCATTTGGTCCTCTAAAATTCTCACAAACCTACCAAAATCCTCAAATATCATTTACATTGATATTTGAATTGATATCCGACCTGCGAGGTCTCACTAACCCTTGAAACCTTGTCATTTTATCAAATCTCAAAAAGAAGGATATGTTGACAAGGTATTTAAATAGAACAAAGCACAATTGGCTCTTTTTGTTGTGTTGTTCAACTCTTGTCGTTATTTGGGTCCTTTTATTATTACTTAGTTCGTCTTGATATTATTTGATTTTTTAAAATGTTGGTTGGCTTCTTTTGCTAATATTCAACTTTTTTTTTTTTAATTTTTTTATTGTTCTTCATTTTTTCTCTTGTTGTGATATTCAACTTTTCTTGATGTGATGTTTTATTCCACTTCTTGTTATTTGGCTTTTTTTTACAATTGTTTAATTCTTTTTGTTGTGATGTTCGGTTTTTATTGTTTTTGCTTGACCTTTTTTTTTGTTATTATTTGGTTTTTTTTTATTGTTGTTTAATTCTTCTTAAATAACAATCACACATGGTGGTAAACACCTTTTGAATTTTACACTAATGTTAAGAAATATAACTTTTTTTTAAAATGTTGAATCACGTTAGCAATGTTAACTAACACTAAAATTTACATGGCATTTTATGTGGCAAATATTGTTGTGTTGGTGGTAGGCTAATAGTAGGCCAATGCTAAAAAATCATTAAATCCACAAAATTCTTAGATTTCAAAATAACACTACCATATTTTGTAGCTTTCCCAAAAAGGGTGTTTTAACTCAATGTTGTGTAAAACTATGTTTGTTCCATATGAAAAAAAAATGTCTTGTTGTTTTTTCAAACTTCCCTATTAGTTTTAAATGTTCTCAAATAATCATTGAAAGAATTCCATGGCTAGCATCATCTCTCATTTCATTCATTTTGTAGCTCACCATTTCCATCACAATGTTTGCACCTCCAGTTTTTTGTGTCATCTCCAATCAAAAATGTAAAAGATGTTAACGATGATGAACAAAATTAACATTGTGTCACAAGCGCAAAAAATTACAAGAATAGGAACTAAACCAAAGACACAACAAAAAAAACAAATTATAAGAAATGCAAGCCTAAATTTAATCCAAGATTAAAAACATAGAGACGTAAAACAAAAACACGGTATATGCTAGAAGATGATTCAAACATAACTTTATTCTGATAACATATGAAACAAAGGTTATGACAAAAAAACATACCCGAAACTAGTGTAGAACAAATTAAAAATAATGGGAGGTCCAACCCCCATTTATATCCCATTAGGCACCTAACTCAAAAAAACTTCCATAGAGGCTTCCATGTGTGCACCAACCAAAGAAATTTCTTGAAAAACTTTCTAACTAACAGTGAACTAAAAATTAACTAATAATTAATGATGATGCAAACGATGTTATAAGCGACTATGTTGGTGCAAACGATGATACATCGATGTTGTAAGCGATTATGTTGGCATAAACAATGATGCAAACGATGGGTGATGATGATGTTTGTAACACATTGAAATGAATAGATGAAGGTGATGAAAATGAATAAAGAAAAAAGGAAAAAGAAGTGGTAGTGAAAAGGAATATAAAATTAAAAAAATAATGAGTAGAGGGGAAAATAACGAAGAGAGAGAACAATGTGTAGACTTGGGTAACACAAAGAAACAGAATGATGGAATGATGAATTGTGTTGAAGAAAAATGATGGTGGTGGAACAATGGTGCAAGAAGAGATGACACATGTCACATGATGTTACAATGATGTTAAAAAATGGGGACAAAATATCTCCATAATAGATAATGATTTTATGTGTGGATCATCATGGATATAAGTACAATAATTTTTTAAACATAGGTGGTGTTCACCATCATGTGTGAATCCAAAGGTCGGTGTCATGGTAATTTTAGGTTTTTTTATGTTACATGTCATTTTAACAACATTTAGTTTAGTGCTACAAACATTAACACAAAAGGCCTTACCACCAAATGTGAAGTTAATTTTACTATCAGGTCCAAACATGGTAAAGTGGACCAAAAAGTACGTTTGCCCAAATCCAAATATTAAATATGGTAATTTTTCAACATAAACATAAGAAAATAAATTCAAAATTTTTTAACTCTCAATATGGAAACCTCCATGTTTCCATTGATTTTTTATGAATTGAATACAAGATTTGAAAACTTTAGTACAACAAAAGTAAGTGACAAAAAAAAATGAAACTAACATGTTAATATTATGTTCATTTTTACTTCTACATTAAACATTATATAAATGTTTATTTTTATTTTTTTGATTATACTATGAAAATTTTCAAAGTTCACTAGTATATTTAACATGTCATTGACTTAAAAATAAAATAAATTCAATATTTAATGTATTGTACTTGAATTTTAATCTACTTTGCAAGTTGTTACATCTACTTGATTTTGATGAATAAAAACAAACCTACTTTAAACATGTGGTTTTTTAATATAGTTTTTAAATAACACACATGAGCCAAGTTTTCATGTGTGTTATTTGATTCCTCTTGTGTTGTTGTTCAACTATTTTTATTGTTGTTTATGATCAATTTAGTATTCCCCCCCACCTACCATGTGTAAATTTGGGAGTGAAAACCTTAAATCCACCATTGAGGTTTTTTTTTGGTATGGCTTTCAAATTATGCTTGTTGTATGTTTTTGTTTTTATGTTTGGATGTTAATGTTTATCTCTTCATTTATTTTGGTGAATCATTTTTTATGTTTCAAATTAAATCTTTGTTTGTTATTAAACTTGGTAGCATTTTAACATGAGTAAATATGTTTGTTGTTTGTAAGATTCATACATTTTTTTTTGCCTTACATTACATTTCATTTTGCATACTCATTTTTTACATGAAGAAAGAAGGGATAAATGAATTATTTTGACCTTGTAAATGTTGGGAAACGTTTTGAGCTATATTGTAAGCTTTAGATAATTAAATCAATTTGAAAGTAAAAATTAAAACCACACTTTGGTAGAACAATCTCTTGTTTCAGTTTTTACATTTTTGTTCAATAACACTCTTGAAAACTTGTTGAAAAATGGAGCAATCAAATGAAAATGAAAACATCATTTCCACTAAAAATGAAACATGTGAATTTTTTCTCAATGATGTTCCTATGGAAAAAAACTTGAAATTATCCTAGTTTGGAATCAAAAAACAAGGTGCAATCACAATAACACATACCATAGTGAGTGTAATGCGTAATTGGTTTTTTCATGTTTTGGAATTGTAATTTAATTTGATGTTGAGACTATAAAATTTGTTTATATAGTTGTACTTTTAATATATCATGGGAACATGTGAATTAATTTGAAATTAATCCAATGAAGAAAAAATTAACAAAAGCATTCATTAAACATTTTAACATTTGTTTTTAAATAGTAAAAAAACTTACAAATGGATTTCAATCTTTTTGAAAATGAAAAAATTTTACTGAATTTTTAACATGAACCTTAATAAAATAGTATGAAAAAAAAAATTAAAAACTTAAAAGACTTTTTCAAAAATATTCCAAGAATAGTTTAAGAATTTTCCCCAAAAGCAGTCACAAAAGCAGTCAAAAAATAGGTAGATGTGGCTTATGTTATCTTGTTGGCACCCAACAACATTTTTGAAAATGAACCTTCAAAAATTGCATGCTCAAAAAATAAATGAAACCTCATGGGAAAAATGCACATTGTTCGGTTTTTCCCCATGTTAATGATAACAAAAAAGTTGATCATAACAATCTTCAAATGATATGTTGTATTTGTTGCAACACTCCTATCAATGCATCTAATCCCAAAACTCAAGCAAGAAAAAAATTAATTTCATATTACAAAACAAATGGTATTATAACAATTTTCAACAAACATGTGACTACATACCATGCCAATATTGCAAAAACATTGAAGGAGTAAACCGTCCATTAAAAAAAATTGTTCAAAAGCTACTAGCAAAAAAAAGGCCTAATTTATTTGGCAAAAAAATTTCAAAAACATTTATTGAAAAATAGCCTTTCAAAAATATGGTGAATAACAAAAAAAATTTACAAAACTTAGGCCTTTTGATTATCAAAAATCACTCACCAATGTAGATTGTGGAAAGTATTTGGATGAAATGTTTGACCTTGCATTTATGTTCCAAGTGGTCTCTCTTTCAAGAAAATAACTTTCTCAAGATGTGTTGCTTATCTTGGTGGAGAAACACCAAAATATGTTTTGCCAAAATTAGAAAAATGTAATATTGCGACAAATTTTGATGTATGGATGTTTCAAGGTGCATATGACATTTATCCTCTTGTGATAAACATTTTAGAGGTTAATTGGCAACCAAAGCACTTCACTATTGGCTTTTTTAAAGCAACATAAATTGATGTTGTGAAGTCCGAGCATCTAGACTCTTTGGCATTTCCAATATTTTCAAAATAAAATTGACTTTTCACATTTTTGAGGTGTGTATCCTCTTTCTTTTTTTCTTGTTTTCATTTAGGTTTTGTTCTTCATGTGAAAGTTGTGTAAACTAAACCAATTAATTAAAACTATAGATGTGAAACTTTGTCATGCTCCTTATGTATTCTATTATTGTTGAAAATAATTTTTAATCTTTTATATGAAGCTTTTGAAGTTTTATTTTTAAAATGTTGTAAGCTTATTTGTGAGCATTTGAGAAAAATGGACCTCCTTAATTGGTCACTACTATTGGGTAGTTTTGCACTATTAATCAAAATCTTACATGAAATAGCAAAATACACTATTACTTCAAGCTTGTTAATTAAAGAGTTGGGTGTAAATTTGCAAAAAATAAAACTTGTGGATGTTAGTCACATTACATGGTTACAAGATGTTTTATACCTTGTTAATGATCGATGAAGAGCTTGGCCATTGAGTCAAACTTTAATCAACCAGGGTTGTCAAAACAAACATGACACGACCATTTTGTGTAAAGCCTCACAATAGAGTCTATCCATCAAGATTGATGCAAGGAAAATTTTCATTACATTCGAATTGCCCTTATGCATGGTGACCAAAAGTGGATTTAGTCACCACATGATTAACAATTAAAAAAAAATGATCCTGACAACTTTTGGTTGCCACAATGGCGACCAAAAATTTTCAGTTGCCCATTTTCGATTGCCATAGTCAACGACCAATTTTTTTTTATCTACTCGAAAAAAAATCAAACAAATCAAAAAAAAATTGGGAGCTCCTTGAAATGTTGCATAGGCAATGGTTGACAGCCACAAGATATTCACTAATGTGTATGTGGGACTATTCGGGGATGTGAATAATTCTTCTGTTGTGAAAATTTTTTGGCTGTACAAACATGTAATGCAAGGGGGATGATTTATATGGTTGTTGGTTCATTAGATGAATTACCTTCTTATTTGCTCGAAGATAAGGGCTATCCATTTCTACCTCGGTTCATGACATTGCACAAAAAAGACAACGAACATCACTCAATTATGAAATTTATGTATAACTAAAAACATAAGTGAAAGAGGTTAGTTATGGAAAGTGTTTTTGGAATAAAGGAATAAACCTTCAAAGAGCTTTTGAAGAAAATAAAATTGCATATAATGATTATCCTTAATGTGTTCAATGTTTGTTGTCTTCTCCATAATTTGATCCTTGGGAGGAAAGAGGTGGATGTTGAAAAGCTCATGCAAGTTATCCAAATTGAAGCCATGCAAAAGAATGCATTAAATGCAAGTGGATTACAACAAAATGAAAACAATGTTTACACTAAAGGTATTTTCTCTTAATGGAGCAACATCATCACAACTTAGAGGTATCCCTTGTTGTTCAATGCTATTGAAAATCACCAAAATTTGAAAATTACATCTATGAGTAATGAATCTTGTATTAAATTTCCTTTTAGTTGAATGTAGTGAAAATATCTTTTTCAATTCAAATCCATTTAAACATGGAATTATGAAAGAAAAAAGTATGTTAATGCCTATAAGTATTCCAATCCATTAACATGTGTATTGTTTTCAATGTTAGGAGTTCAATTCCTAGGCTTTACATTTGGTGCAAGTGTTGGTAGCACAAAGTTATGTGTGTCTTTTTAGAATGTTAACTCCATGGCTTCTACAAGCCTAAATATTGCTTGGACCATACCTTGTTGTGTTTGATCCAATTTTATGTCTCACAATTTGAAGCATTCCAACTACCTTTCTTGTGCCCTTGTGTGATTTTCCTCAATTTGGAAGGTTTAACTCACGAATACAATTAATAGATTCAACTAGAGCAACAATCCCCTTCTTATAGGTCACTTCAATTGAATTCATGTGAGCTACTGATGTTTTCCTTTTCACTTTAATGCTTCCAACATGATGTCAATGATGTTCAATAGAAGTATCTAGTGCACATGTTTTTGTGATATTCATTGTGCATTTGCATGGTAAAAGAATGTTGGGACCCTTTTTTTTTGGAAACTAAATTGGTTATGCACCTAGATTTGAAGTGGGCTGAAATGTGGGACTATTTTGTGCTAAAATTGAGGTTTTTTGTCCACTTAGTGGGGGGGTGTACAACTCATTGGTCTATTCTAATTAATTATGTGAAAATTGGGAAGCACGACCCAACTATACCTTCTTTAAATGCTTCTGCACAATCTAGGATGGGATCAAAAGGTGCATGAGGAGATGAATCTCCTTCAATGGCATCTTCAGTCATTTGTTTTTCATTGATGTCCAAATTGTTATATGAAGGCTCTTATAGGTGAGGCGGCACATGATAGATGTCATCTTTGGGGTTCATGGACTCTCGACAATGTGGAAGGTTGAAGCGTGGTTTACGTATGAACTACGTAATCCTTGAATGACCATGTCTTCTATGGACATTTCCCAATAATCTTCATTGTGACCAATAATGCCCATGTAATTAATTATCTTCTTATAATCTCCATAAAAAAATCCCCACTTGTTCCATTGCAACAATGTTCAAAATTACAATTGACCATGACATGAATGGAAATGTGTTTTGATTTTATGATGGATGTTTCCATGATGTCTCTGGAATCAACGATTATCAAGTTAGCCTTGTGTTCCATTTTTTTTCCCTTGATGAATGCCAATATTTTAGCATTTTCCTAGTTTGATTATCTTGGTTTTCTAGATTTGATTTCAATGAAATTTGAATCTGTGACAACTTTCCATTTTCTTTTATTTTTTCAAGATGGACCTAAAGTTTTTGCACTATCATCATTAAGGTTGATGGTCTTTACAAAAATTAAGTAACCATTCCTTTACATTACACCTTTCAATTTATCTTTCCCATTGTATTCAAAAAACTAACATGGCTTGATCATGTTTTTATGTTTGCATGTAGGAAAATATTCAATGGATTCAAGGGACTTCAAGTTCATACTTGTTTGAACAACACTTGTAACATTGTTTGATGGTGTTATAACCCCCACTTGGTGAGATTGGTTGAGTTGTTGTGTTTATCATTAGAGGCATGTAGATCGATTGTTGATGATGCTACTTGATGAAGATTTTTCAAGAAATTTTATTATACATGACTATTGCAGAACCACATCTTTATCAAAGACATTTGAAAATTTTGTAATTGTTATAATTTGTAAACAAATAGGATGAAACTTTACAGTTGAATGCAAAGTATTAAATGCAACTTGATTATTAAGATGGATCTTTTGGAATTTTTTTGTCAATGAATTTTATTAACTATTGATAAAACTATCAATAAGATTATTAACTATCGGTAATGAGAAGGTGACTTCCAAAGACTCTGAGTAATGTAGTTCTGTGTTTATGTGAGGTGCATTCTATTTGGTAATGTACATAACACCTTGAAATTGTTTTTTATAAATTGCAACATGATTCTTTTGGTAAATTGTTTTGATGGTGGTAATTAAAAACTTTCACATTGTGTGCCATTTGAAAAACAGATGTATGTTGTAACAATCTTAGCAAATTTGAATCAATTGGTCAATGGTTGTCAATGAGGCTATGGCATTTGCATGCATGTATTAATCAACATTTGTGGAGACCATGTCTTCTCATCTATGTTATTAGTAATCAGTTGTTAGACATCTGGAGGTCCATGAATCCATTTGCTTGCATTTAGTTTTATTAGCTAAAAAGTCCAATGCAACTTTATAATTTCACAGTTCAATTAATAGTTGTTAAGTACATTTCATGATCAATGAGTAATTTTTATAACAACAAAGTACTTGGTATAATATTCAAAAACATGATTTGAATTATAGCAATATTAGTATAACTTGTTCACCCTTTACTTACATGGAAATAGTTTTGTAAGTTGGAACTTGTAAACATTTTGGAACTTGAATAGAGTATATAAACTACATAAACCTATATAACACATTTAGAATTCAAACAATACTATGGATACTTCATAGTTTTGAACATGATTTCTTAAAAATCCACAGAATGCACCCTTGAGTTTATTCTTCATTGTAAGCTTCCACCCCAAATGTCCTTGCAACCACTTTGTGCTATATTTTATTCTCAGTTATATGAGTATGTGAACATATTTTTTTAGTTGTGTGTCATGAATGCGAAATTAGACCTATCTTTAAACCGACTTGGTTTTTAAATTCTTCATGAAAATGAGTGAAATTGAAGGTTTTAGAAATTTGAAGAACCAATTTGAAGACCAAACTAAAGGTTTCATTGGAAAATACAAGGAGTTAGAATTCAAATTGAAGGTTCTTTTGTAAATCAAGAACAAAACAATCTCAAGAGCAAACCAAAGGTTTCATTGGAAAAAAACAAGGAGTTAGAACTGGGATTGAACGTTCTGTTTTGAATCAAAAACAAAACAACACCACTTTGTATGTATTGAAACTAACACTTGCACTATATATGTGTCATTCATGTCGAAGACACTTTTCACTAATTGGCCTTAAAATGGGTGGTGGTGTTCTAATTTTATGAAACCCTAATTTGTAAGAAACAACAAACATGGGACTTTGATCTTGAACAATTTGTCTTTCAAGATGGAAACCCAAAACCCTTAATGAATATGACGTTTGCTCGTAGAAGATGGGAAAAACCCAACTTCGCCCAAGAATGGTTCAAGAATGTCATTTTAAAGACTTTTAGGGAAGGAAACCCCAATTACTATGGATTGAAAGGATTCTTTACTTATAAGTACACAAAAATGTTTCTTTGACAAATAATATGCTGAATTAATCATTCATGAGTCCATTCTTTAATTATGAAAAATTTAATTGATAATGTGGTCATGGAGATTAGTTAGACTTGGGAAAAAGCAACCCACAAGAGAGCCTCTCACTTAACTTGTGTTGGGTTTTTTTTCTTAATAGCAAAATTGAGTCACAAAGTTTCATTTTCATTTCCAAAAATATAAAAGCACTTGGAGACATTTCGGAGACTAGGGTTTTGGGATGCTTTCTCTGACAGTTGAAATAATTCTCAAGCCCCTTTTATGGAGGCTAGATACCCACCAAACGGCAAAGCACCTTTTATATTTGGTTTCGAACATAATAGAGCCCACACCCCAACAAGGGTGGGTTGTATATCTTGGAAAAGACTCTTAACGCATTAGAAGCAGCTCAAACAAGGCCTTTCTCTCCCCTTTCGCCCTCTCCTCTTCCCCTCCCCAACCCCTTGGCAACCCCCAAAAAATATATAAAATAAAAAAATCTTTACCAAGTTTAGAAAATTGGAACTAAAATAAGGGATAATGCTTCTACACCAACCTCAAGGAGTGTTATTAATACATTTAGAACATTTTTAAGTGTTTTTTTTAAATAACTAATTATACATGGTCTAGTAAACCTACAACAAAACTCAAAATTATGATCCATGGAGTCTTTTTCTAGCCCCCATCTTCCCTTTTTTAAAATAAAATTTAGGTTTTTTTTTTTTCCTTTAGGGGTATTTTTGGCAATATAATGAGCAAAAATATTTGTCTTTGTCTTTTTGTTGTTTTGGTAGGGTGACAAGAAGATTTTTGCACAAAGCACAAATTTGGTACCTATTTCCTTTTTAATGTAAAAATAATAGTTATTTTGTTTTTTTTTTTTCGTTTTTTGGCATGATGAGAAGAAATTACATAAAACAAAACCTGATTTGTAAAAGCAAAAATTTGATACCTAATAAAGCATACTTGTTTTCATAATTGGATACCCTATTACCCAAGTAGACCCACCTCAAAGTTGAAATGAATGGTATTAATTCATTTTGAACTTTTGAAAGCTTTTTTAAATAGCTAACTAAATATGGTCTAGTAAACTAAAAAAATCAATAATATGAAGTTTGTTTCTCTTCATCCTTCCTTTTTTTTGATAAATGATTTTGGTTATCATGTTTGTTTTTTGGGAATTTTTTTGGGGAAAGTTTGTAACTAGCTAGTACCTAGCCTTATTTGGCAACAAGGTGCCTAATAATAGTTATTATTTTTTCATTTACATTCAACAATTAAAAAAAATACAAATCAACATTACACTAAATAATGAAGCTAGTTTGTTTGAAACAGTGCTTTTATGAGGGGTGAAATTTCCCCAAATTTTCGCCTGAAAAATATAATTTCTACCAATAAAAAGTATTTTTCATGAAAAAAATGACTCAAATTAACCAGATTTCAAGATAAAACATAATCCAAATCACTAGATAATTTTTAGGAGGTAGTCAAGAATATATTAAAAAATTAGGTTTTTTTTTTTTAATTTTCATATATCTAGTATGTAGCCAAATCTAGTTAAATCATCTTATGGATGATCGTCACTTCAGCTACATCAAAAAATTGAAAAGAAAAATATTAATTAATTAATTAATTAAAAAAGAAACCCTGGCTTGAAAGTTTCTATGAAATTAGCAAGGAAGTATTTTTCCTAATTTGTGGTAATTCTAAAAAACATTAATACCTAACCATGCTATGTGCTATGGTAATAAAATAACGGAATAAAAGGCTTCTTCGGATATGTATTACCCACGAACACCCACCTAAAGGAGTATTATTATGCTATTACCTAGCCTGGTTTAGCAGCACAGTGCCTAATATATAGTTTTTTGGTCATTAAAGTTTGGCACTAAAAATTAATAATATATTTTTTATAATTCGACATTATACTAACTAATGAAGTTCTAGTGTAATTGAAAGTTTCTTTCATATTTTCGGGCAATGTCCAGCAAGTATTTTTTTTCAGAATTTTTGACAATTTCAACAAATAATTAATTGATGCCTAACCAAGCTAGGTACACCGTAGTATTATAACGAGTTGGGTGTGTCACGTCTGTCACACTGTGGCCATGCCATTTACATTGAAAAGTATCTTAAGGCAAAAACAAGAATTATGGAAACTCAAATATTTCACCATGCAAAAATATAATCTTCCAAAAAAATCCTCCCCAAAAAAAAAACCAAAATCCTTCCAGATATCATAACTCTATTGATTAATCTCAAGTTTCCAACGCAAGCCAAAATATGATTTTTCCAAAAATCCTCATATAAAATTAGACCTATTATCTGATGACCAAAATCCCTTAAGCTACTAGTTTGGGTCCCAGTTATTTTGTTTTGTAAAATGTCATTCCCAGTTAAAGCATTTGATGCCTTATTATGCTGAAAATAATGAACCTAAACATAATATTCCTTGCCTTTGGGGACCAAAGGCAAGGCCAATAATAAAATAAGGGATAAAAAGTTATGGAATTGGATACCTTTTAGTGAATTTTCACCCACACCCACCCACCTCAAGGAATATTATTATTATTATTATTATCATTATTATTATTGTAGGACCTACTACGTAGACTTGTTCCGCACCTCAAAGAGTATTATTACACAAGTACCTAGCCTAGTTCAACAGCAAGGTGCCTATTACCTAATTTCGGAATTTTTTTTTCATTTATGTGCGGCAATTAATAAATCAATAAATTATAATTCAGCATTATACTAACTAAATGAAACTAGTTTGATTGAGAGTTTCTTTCAGATTTTTGGCAGAGTGGGCAGTAGCGTTTTTTTTTTTTTTTTT
>Ga0116229_10009692_pt1 | contig 14638 bp, 12 predicted proteins | sample S1TSphgellanicum_3_FD_87313 | JGI IMG/M metagenome (GOLD analysis project Ga0116229, IMG submission 87313) | Host-associated microbial communities from peat moss isolated from Minnesota, USA - S1T2_Fc - Sphagnum magellanicum MG | ecosystem: Host-associated > Plants > Peat moss > Unclassified... | reverse complement strand
TCTTTTATGTGCTCAAAGAGCTTTGATTTTTTTAATGTTATGGAAAATTCAAATAAAATTTGAATGAAAAAAATGTGTCCATGATGTGATTTAATTTGTTATTCTTTATCAAAATGAATGTTGATAATTTTTCCATTGGTTATCAAAAAATAAAAACCAACATTTACAATCTTAAGATATAGTTATTCATCAAAATCACATATTTTGTAGCCCTATGATTTGGTTTTTGTCAAATATGGGCAATAAATGTTGGTATGCATAAGTGAAAATTGATTAATATTCAATTTTATATGGTGTTCACTTATCCAAGTTGGGGTGCACACACCTTGGCACCCTTTTCCACACATCCATGCCCTCAACATGTCAACCTTTGATTTTATAAATGCATTTGACATTTCTTGTCATTGAGTTTAATTTTTTCATTAAAAATATGTTTACATATAGAAATGAATTAAATTTTGACTTAACAAAATTTCACACACACACACAATATATATATATTAAACCATTTGTCTTTTTATAAGGAGATCATTTGAATTTTAGTACAAGTCATTTCATTGTCACTAGTATGGTTTGTGTTGTTAGCCCAAGTGTAAACAATGATAGATTTGTGGTCAAATACAAAACTATTTAAATCTTCCAAGTGTGAACAAGACTTGGATGATAAAGTTCAATTATGAGAAAAACTATTTAAATTTTTTAACTAATTAACTATAATGATTTAAATTACTCAAAATTCAATATCTTCCCCACTTTAGGTCTAAAACCACCTTTAAAAATTCCATTTTGTCAAGGTCTTCTCAATAATACCAAGAGCTTAGAGTGATTTTTTCAAAACATTCAAATTTTACTTTGTTGAATTTTGTTTGACAAAATTGTTTAATATTCAATAATGCTTGTATGATATGTTTAAACACTGCCAAACCATCTTGGTGCACTTGTACACATCAAAGGCTTTCCAATAGTATTAAAAACATGGTAGGGGGAACCATGGTTTGGGAGATCTCAATGTGACCCAACCAAAAAAAGAAAAAGAAAAAGAACTATTTTTCTTCATAAATAGATGTGCTAATGTGCCATCAACTAAGCCATGCAATTTTAGTTTTTGATTATTTGATTTTCTGATTACATGAAGATCTTATAAATGTGGAGATTTCAAGTTCAACCTTTATAGATGAATTTTTCGTAAGTTTCTTGTTGTACATACTATTGTTATTCAAATTTTTTATTAGGTATGTTTGATTTTGGATCAAGTTCATGTGTGGATCACAAAAAACTAGATAATTTTCATAATGTCATGGCTTTATATGTTCTAATTTTGTTGCAAGTTATTGTATTAATGAACAAATCTTTAATAATGTTTGTCCATATTTGAGCTATATGTTATGAATTTTAAAAAAAATTGTGCTTGTTTGTAATAAATTGGAAAGTGATTTTATTCTCACAATTGTTGTGCAACTGTAATTTGTGTCACATGTGATGCACTATAACATGATTTGAATGCTAAGTGTATTCCAAGGTGGTGTTATTAGTCATGTTCAATGTGACATTGTCACATGATAGATTAAAAAAATTATTATAGTATGTAGTCACTTGATTCACATTGATAATGCAATGTGATATGTAATGATAATATATAATAACAATTTTGTGAGGATTCATCTAACAATAATCTATATAAAATTTGCAATCCTATTTTAAATCTTCAAGCATTGTTATAAACCTACATATTTAATCCTATTTATGATACTTTATATTTAATGTATACTAATTACAAGAATTAAATTACAATAATGTTTGTCGACACATGTTATGTCCCATTTGACTATGCCATTGGCCACTTTGATTGGAGGTCATGTCCTTTTTTTGTTCTATTTGACTAAAATATTTTGGTTGCTAAATAATAAAATTTGTCACTACAATTGATGTCATTAGTAAAAAGTGACAAGTCATGTTAGTTTTCATATCTCTAGCCAAATTATAGTTTTATGCTAGTTGAAAGGGACAATGTAATCAAGTTGAACAATGATTTTGTAAGGTTTCAATTCCTGGAAATGAGAAAAAAATTGTCAAAATTTTGTATTTGGTTTCTAGTGCATATGGCCATAAATACAAAAGGTCGATTAAAGATTTGTACTTCATTTTGGTTTATAGGCAAACATGACTAAATTTTCCCAAGCATGATTGTCACTTAGGCTAAATTAAAAACAAAATAAAATAACATTGATCGCGTAGATTTGATATCATCATCATTATCTTGTAAAGGACAAACCACTTTCATGGATGTACTTCTTGTTCTTAGTTTATATTCTTATCCATTAACAAGTGTATTAACCAAGAAGGCTATTTTGTCACTTACCCGAAATATCACTGACATTCTTTTACAAAATTTTCTTTTTTTTAATGCATCAAAGATGGATTATATAAATTGGACATTATAACACATTCCTCCTATTGTCACAAACTCATTTCACAAGTGATAGACTTTGAAGGCCTTGTTAATGTCATTAGTATCACACATCCTGATGTAATTGTGTTTGATTATATTACCTGCTTGTGTTGATTGTGTTTATGTACTCCTATTTCAATTCATGAACACAAATAAAGTGTTTTTCACCTAGGTGAGACACAATGATGTTTGTGATCTTTCCCTTATTGATTGAATTGACAACTCTTGTTATTAACTCATTTGTTCCAAAAATTATCACTCAAGTTTTGTATTCATTTGTTTTGGTGGCAGATAATATGAATAATATCCTACTTCAAGGTATCCTTGTGTTAGACTTGTATGTGACGCTAGAATTGTGATCTTTGCATTTCAATTTAACAGTGGTTGGGAATATCTTAATCAGAGCTTTCAAGGTTTTTCGTAAGAGAAAAGCATACTCATCACAAAGCCATTGCATTGTTACTTTCTGAGCGAGGTGGAGTTACACAACATAATAATTAGATTGTTATGGATAGAGCTAGAAGTATATTTGTATGCTGACAGGCTTCCTCTTTAAATTTGGGTTCGAACAACTCATGTAAACAATTCATATTTTAAATCATATGCCACCAAGACTTTGCCATCTCATATATATCGCATGAATCTAAATATGGAAAGAAATTGTTTTTATTTGAAATTTTTTTTGCCACATTTGGACTCTGCTTTTAGTTTTGTAGCAGTTTTTTTACTATGATTTCCATTGTATAATCCTTAAGCTGGTAAAAGAAGATGATGCATTGCATTAACAAGCTGACTGGAAGAGGTCCAATCCAACCAGCTTCCCTGAGTCTGGAAGGAATTTGTATGTCTACATGGAAGGGGCAAGCCTAATCAAACAGCACAAGAGATTGGTTGTCAGGACAAACCCAGCAAACTGCTGAAAATTAATTTAGATGACCAGTGAATGTATGCTCAAATGTTATTAGATACTGTGCTGAAATGCTGCCTCAGAACTGCAGGATTTCTCTGATCCTTCCCAAGGCAGAAACTACTCAGACACTTGTCAAGCATGGCATTTGTAAAGTGCTACAGAGGAGATCAACACAGAGTTGAATTGTATTTATCTGTGTGGGTGTCAAGGAGCTAAGCTGGGCAACTCTGAAGGAGATCTGAAGCTCAACAAGGGCATTCATGTTCAGCTTCATGTACCACTTACTGCTCAAAAGAGCCGTCTCTTGAGGTCTCTTTTGGAGATGATGGATGAGCTTTATATCTCCAGAACATCTAAATGTAATGCAGAAAATTAAATGATATAGATGGGCTCTAGTTTATTTTGCAGGTCATGTGTTGGTAAATGGTTGTGGTCACCCATGTGGGTGCAATTGTGTTTGCAATGTACCTCTTCCAGTTGGAGTTTGCTTTGAATTTTCATATTGATTGTATAGCTTCAGGTCCTGTGTCCATTGTGGTGTTTGTGATCAGTTTTATTCTCATAGCACTATTCTTAGCAAGCTTGCATTGTGGAAGTAATTTGCATTCCAAGCACCTTTGCACCAGTAGGATGTTCATAGAACTGACTCACCTCATAATGCAATTGATGTATTGAACACTACAACAGTCAACCTGCAGAGCTTTTTCCCTGCAATTGTAACCTATTCACAATTTTCAATGGCTAGCTGTAAAATTTTGCCATTGTAAAATGAATGATGCAAATATTCTCAAGTGTCCAAATTGCTCAATTTGACTGCCTATGGTATGCAAGAATACAACCTTTAAGCCTTCTCCAGTAGGCAAGTTCACTGCTCTAGTGACCTTGTCTATCTTCACGGTTAATTGTAGGCAATTTCACTGCTCTAGTGACATTGTCCATCTTTATGGTTAATGTGAGATGTCCCTCGACTGCCATCTACTATGTTGTCTGCAACAGCTACTGCCTTCTCTTCCCAATAGAATCAAAATTTGGTGAATCCATGTCTTCATATAAGACAGGAACTTGTGATGAGCATTCCTCAGGTGAGAAGTACTTGAAAAGTATCATTCATCAGAAAGAAAAGGGCTTGTCTCAAGTGCATATCCTCCTGGTAAATACTGTAACCAGCATTAATGCCCTGTGTTAGGCAATTTGTGAGAAGGCTGTTGTGTACAGCATCAAACTCTTGTTGGATGCAGACTCCCAGTCTAAATGAAACTCTCATCTGATACACAAATTTGTTCCTGATCTTCTAGTTGGACATATATACATGAAATTGGGTAGATTCCAATGTTCAAGGACCACACTAGTTAAACTGTCTCTTCACCAGATGGAAATCAACATTAAGCCACGGTTCACTTCCAAGATCCTTGTCACCCTGCAGAATGGTGCTTACATTGGTTTTCACAAATCTGTACATAATTTTGGTGTTTGTGGCTTGTACATCAAAATTGCCACTTACTTCATCAGTGCCCATTCCAACCCCTCAGCATAATTCAGGATGTCTAGTCCACTGTCCTGTTTGAGAATCAAAACACAAGGGGAACAAACATCATCCACCCATATAAGATCTTCAAGAGTGAAGCTGGTGGGATTGAACCAAAGGTAAGAGAGTGAACACAGAAATGAACAGCAAGAGAACTTGAGCCAAACATCAGATACTGCTGCAACCCTTGCAGATGGTTTTGTACATATGCAAAAATGCAGCGCTAGCCTCATTTACACTGCAAATATGAACACTAGCAAAACAGAAGAGATGCCCCGGAAGAGACTAAACAAAAGATTTGAACCAGCTCTGCAATGCAAAAACCAACAACTGAGGACTTGCAGGAGATTGTGATGTGTATTCCAAAAGATGTTGAAGTACTATTGTTGCAAATTGATGCAAGGTCTGCTATGAACAAAAGGTTTTTATATTCACAGGTTATGCCTACATCAGCTGCAAAGATTGAGAATAAAGAGTGACACTGTGGACAAATTTTCATTCTGTGCCAGCCTCGAAGGTTTCACAGATTTCAAAGTTGCCTTCATTGTGGTTTGGAACTGATTGCTACTCTGAAGAGATGTGCTATGAATGCCCTCTATAAGTGAGCAAAATCAGAGTCATACAAATATCCTGCATTCATCAAGTAGAAAAGGAAATAGGTGACAATCATCTAGAGGATGCTCTGGGAATGGAATAGACTCCATATAAAGAGTGTCATTTGTAGTAAAGGATTCGCCAACCAAGTCTCCTAACAGGCCAGAAAACTGCTGCTGCTGCTCTGCTCTCTTAATGTTGTAATCTTGCCAGTCATCCTTTCGAGTGCCTACTAATTCGCAAGATGCTCTTGGGGTCTGCGCCCAGGCAGCAGCAGCAGCTGGAAGAGCACACAAGGTTTGCCAACTAGCTGCTGATGATGATGCAGGCTCACACTTGACCTCTTCCATGGGACTATTACTGCATTGCCAAGCTGCTGCAAGTGTGCAGGCTGTTTGCAGAACCTGTGGTATCTGAACCGCTGCTGCAGCTGGTTCACCCCAAGACCAGTCTCGTGATTGCGGTTGGCTCCATCGCTCAACGGCGGGACAGCTCAGATTTGCAGGTAAGATGCTTTGCAGGTTGTCAGGGTTCCGACTTGGGCTGGTGACTATACCACTACCACTACTGCACAGAGGACTAGAGACCTCGGCGGCAGTAGGACTTGGGCCATACGACTCAGCTTCCGAAGACAGAGAGAATAGTCCCGGGCTGTCAGGCGTAGACAAAGAGTCGGCAGGCAGCGATGGAGTTGTATCTTCGGAGTACGAGACTTGCGTCGAAACCATACAGTTCCTATGAGATGCAGGTGGTGTTTGCTCATGTTGTTGTTGCTGCGGAGGCTTCCCGGCGGTGATCATGGGACGGTTGAAGTCTACAGAAGATTGAGCAATGACTTGAGCAAGAGTGTCCACTTCTTCCGAGTACTTGCGTACGTGTAGTGGTGCCTCGGAGCTGGTGGTCAATGGGACAGATAACGAACTTTGATGGCTTAATGCAGCAGCTCCATGGCTGAGAGGAGCCATGGTTGAGTTGCACGAGGGACTGAGGAGTCCGGCGCAACTTCCTCCTGGTGGTTCTTCGCAAAAATCTGGGATCTGATCCTGCAGACGACGAGAACTTGCAGTTTGTCAGAGATCAGAGCTATATGTCGCCTTTTAAATTTGTAGTACAAAAATGGGTGTAGTTAATGACAAGAAGAAGGCAGTATGTGGGGGAAAAAAACCCCCCAGTGTACCTGAAGAATTGGAGGCGTCAAGTTGCTCTTCGGTGCACGGGATGCGGATTCATACAGCGAGCACTCATATGTGTAGTCCGACTGCAGCCATTGTTTTCTCCCCACCGCACTTTCGTTTCCCTCCTCCCTCATGCATGTCCCATTTATATTATCCTGGCCCCTCGGATCCGTGTGCGGCAACAGCAGCGACGACGACGAGGCAGGCCTCGGTCTCGTCGCCGGTCCAATGTCACTGATAGCTTGCGCTAGTTTCTCCACCGACTGATAGATGCTTTCGTAGGCATCACCGCGCGAAGAAATCTGCGAGTCATGGAACCCAGTGTTCGTCCAATCCTCTTTCCGTGGCTTGCTCGCGGGTGCCCCCACATTGACAGCACAGAAATTATTGTTCGATACTTCAGAACCCGACAGTTGTTGTAGCTGCTGATGTTGATCACGGTAAGAATGATCATCGCCTGCTGCTCTCGAATTTCGATCTGTTGCCAGGGTTGTGGACATGATGCAAGTGTGGTGCGTCGGGTACACGAAGTTGGTGCGAGCCTTGGCACCTCGCATCGATCGCGCAGCCCAGTCGTATGCTATTGCAGCATCTTCCGCCGTGTCGAACGTCCCCAGCCATTTCCGTTCCTTGGTGTTAGGATCCCTGATTTCGGCCGCGTACCGTCCCCAAGGCCGCCTCCTCACACCTCTGTACCTCCCGGGCTCACGACTTCTCCTCCCTTTCTTCGTCTCCATTCCACCCTTCCGCATAGACGACCCACGCGTCACTGCAAGTCCCGGCTCACAGTGACTCTGTTGTGGCAACAGCTGCCGCTGCGCAAAGGCATCGATTCTCCCCACCATCGTCACCACACAAGCTGCAGAGCTTCTTAATTCCTCTTCCTCAAGTGAACTAAAATTCACCTAATAAAAGGAAAACAAAACAAAAAAACTCTAGCTCACCTCCAAGATCCTCTCTTCTGACAACCTCAAAAACCTATCTCAATAGTCTCCAAATCTTCCCCCACGAAAATAAAAACCAACCAAATTCTTCTTCTTCTGAAATTCCAAAAACTCAAATCCTCTTCCTCTCCAGCATTTCCCTTCTACATCAAAAAATGAGCAAAAGAATCTGAAGGAAAAAAACAATCTCCAACTCTTCCCCTGCAAACTGTAATCACACTGTGTATTACAATGCGACAAGCCGCCAAACAAACACCGCTTGGTCTCACCAAACGTCCACCGCTAATTGTCACCCAACGCCGTGCAAGCAAAGCTCCAGTTGCTTGCTCAAGGAATGGGAAAGCCACCTGAGTTCAGTACTCAAATCTGGATTCACAAAACCATGGTAAGTTAACTTTAAGTATATGGTAGGCTAAGGACAAAATCTGAGCTTGAAGGTACAACCTTTCAAGCTTAAAATAATGGCCACAAAAGGGGGTCTTAGGTGAACGAGCACCTACTATTGTACCATATAAGTAAAATCCCCAAATTTTTTTTGGTTGCTTCTAAAGATTATAAATATCCCATTCTAAGACTAAATCAGGGTCTACATATTAGAAGACTAAAATCAGGATCTCAGAGTCCAAATTTAACATTTCCCCAGATTTAAATATACTCTCTAAAAGGCCTCACTTGAAGAAAAAGGTTAAAGGTTCCAACTGTACGTGCTGGTTCACCCTGGCCCTCATGTAGATTCGCCTACGGTATGAGGAAGGTTCACCTGTGCTTTGTCAGGTTTCCTATCCTATAACGCACTTTCTTTGTCACTAAATTCTTGGCCAGAGACGGCGCTCCCTATAATTAGGAAGTGGGCTATGGTGAATAGGAGTCCATTCATGTTGGTTCTTAACTCTAGCTTTCTTTTGGCTTTTTGCCGCTTCAATGTTTAAGTTACCTCTTATTCTATAAATAAAACCTGCCATGCCCCCCCCCCCTCCGCCCTCCTTGGTAAGAACCAATTGAAATAACTTGAAATCATTCTAGAAAAAGTATGTGCAAAAAATCACAATTTAAAAAAAACAAAGTTTAGAGAGCATTCTTCACCAGCTTGTGTGTTATTGGTGTTAATGTGTGGCATATGCTGGGACAAACTTTCTACACAACCTTGTGAGCTAAATTTTGAATTTAGCACAGGTAACAAATGTTTACACAGTTGTTTACAACATTTTTGTGAGTGCGAATATGGAGTGTTTTGGCATAGAGTCCAACTTATAAGGACTGCATGTAGAACATTCTTTTGTACCAACAAACTTTCTTTTAATAATGGGTAAGGTGGGTAGTCTACTTGTTGGTTAATGTTGCATAAGAAAAAGGTCTGATTGGAACTTCCTTGGGGTGCTACAGCTGCTAAGGGGGAGAGAAAAAGACACACTCACTGGGTCCAAAATTTTCCTTCTAGATTTTTGCAGCTGAGAAACACATCAAGTGGAGGTTGCAACCCCTGGAGACAGAAAATTGTTCTTGCATTTTGGCATAGTCTTATGCTCTTTATTTCTATTACCCAAGCCAAGCTTTCTGGCTGTCTAGAGAGATTTATAACTCTGACCTAGGCTGACTTTCAGGTCTCAACATGAATCATTGTAGAAGTGGAAGAGGAATTTGCATCCAAGCAAACAAAGTCCAGCAAAGTAACAATCTTTGGCAGCTTATGAAACAATAGCTTTTCCTACATATGGAATCTGATCATTCAAGGTCTGAAAGTGGTGGTGAGGAGGTCTTATAGGACATATAGTATCATGCCCCGTCTCGTGCGAGACGCTAAATACCCTCCATCGAGCACTATCTGGCGCCCTTTCTGGGCCTTACAGTGAAGCCCTGCGAAGAACCGTGTGGTTCTGCAGCAGGGTTGGGACTTTTTGACTGTAGAAGTTATTGAAATACGAAATAAAATACATGTCCCTCATTCTCTGAATCTGCTCCAGTGGATAGTAGCGTGATCAATTCCAGAAGAGTCCACATTCCGAATCCCGTGAGTTAATAATTTATTTATTTATAAAGCGTTTTGTAAGTTCTTTTGCAAAATAAAAAGAACATGTAGAACCATGCTGCATAGTTTTATGCAGAACTATGCAGGGCCGAAAAACATGTGCAAGAAGACAAGAAAAACAGGCGGCGGACAGAGCTCCATGGGGGGGTATTCAGCCAGTCTCATGTTCATCTGGACAAGAGGAAATTGACAAAATATCCTTATGATGTTTGAATGAAGCAACCAAGTGAATAAGTTAAAAGAGATGTGTAGGGTGCACAATATTCTCCACAGTTCGAAATTCTGATTTGATCACAAGTGTTGTCTGTCCAGTCTTACAAGTGGCTACAGGATTGTTTTTGCAACGAAAGCAGAGTGCAAGCCAGCTCCACAAGGTAGCGTGAAAACATAAGCCCTAGCTGCTCACTCACCAGGCCACAGTTATAGCACCACCGCTCAAAGGTGAAAATGTAGCTCAGCTTGTTGCCTCTCAGATGGTTAACATTTTAACCCTTGCATTGATGTCCACTGAAAGGGCCCAATGGTACGTAGTGAGAAACCCTTACCCTGGTCAAGTTTTGCAAAACACCTTCTGTTTTTGGTACAATGGCTGTTTCTGTATACTACTACATACACGATTTTCTTGGTAGGATAAAATTCACTACATTTATTGACTTTCATATTTGCCCCAACAGAAGGCACAGGCTAATTCTTGCTCTTACTTGCATCCTTTAGTAAATAAGCCCCATGGAGGAAATAGAATGTACCATTTGAGAATTCTTGCTCTTACTTACATCCTTTTGTTAAATAAGCCCCATGAAGCAACTAGACTGTACTATTTGAGGACTTCCTCAGGCTCACCCGGACAAAATGGTACTATCCACCATTAAACCCACCTCAGTGCACAAAAAGTTGGTAATTCAGCTTTTTGTAAAAGTACTCTTCCAGGTATCACCAACCAGCTTCTTTCTTGCAAGGCTGGTTTGAGGACTCACACCTTCAGAGATCCTCTCAGCCAAACTTTTCTTCCTCAATCAGAAAGAGTGTATCTAGGCATTAGATGAAAACTAACTGGACACTTTCCACACAAACAAGCTCCCCTGAGAGATGCTGAAAAAACAATATCATCATCACCAAGGGGCCTCCTTTGTATAATCTGGACAAAAAGCAAGCACTTTGAAGTACAAAAGCAGTTCCTACTCAGGGAATCTATGTCTCTGGTTCCAGCATTTGGTCCTTATTTTACTGTTCTTTTGTGCCATTTTTCTATGGGGGAAGATAAATTAAAGCTGGGAAAAGGTACTAAAGGGTTGGATATGCATCAACCTTGTGCAATGGGACAGATTTGACCATAATGACTTCAGCGATGATAGAGGTACTATTGTGTGTAAAATGTTGGTGAGTACCGTCCCTACAGCCCCCTGAGACTAGCCCATATCTTCCCTCAATCTTTGCTCTAATTTTTTTTGTGGTAAAGTGCAACAGATTGACCCTAGGTGTGAGACTTCTGAGTGGAATGTAGATAGTGCAGATTTCCTGATTCAACCCTCAGTGTACATTGCCATCGTAGACTGAAAGACACTCTCATGTGCATTTGCAATTCAAGCCAGGGTGAACCAGCACCCAGGTTGGTACCTTCACCCTTTGGAGTGAGGCCTCTTAGTGGCCATATTAAGCCCCAAAAATGTTACATTTAAACTCAGAGACCCTAAGATAGTGGAAACAGAGGATATTTGTAATATTTAGAAATTATTTCAATGTAATTTAAGATTTTTATCTTGGGTGCTGGTTCACCCAAGGCAGCAAAAATTCATAGCCTAAATTTTAGGAATTGGTGTCACTTTTGTTTGTGTGTCTTCTTTAACTTGTGTGTTGCCCAAAGTTTAAGATGTCCTCTCCATTGTCCACTAGCTGGATGAGTAACACCATTCCGGCTTCCATGCTTCTGAGTGATGAGGACTCCAGCTAGACCTGATAGTATTGGATATGGTTTTGTAAGCAAGGGTTAACTGGCACCCACCAGTGCACTGTGGAGGATGGATGATGTGTGGACAGGAAATACCTTTTCATTGTATTCTTGTCCAGTAGCTAACCAGAGGTAAACTATGTACTAATTATTCACATGCATCTACCCACCTACCTAGTAGCCACTGAATGCCTTCCATATTTAAGTATGCACATAGTAGCCACTTACACTCATTACTACTTACCTATGGTACTTACTTACCTAGGTAGGGGAAGGCGGAAGAGGGGTTTAGAAGGCGGGTTGCCTTGGTAACTCAGCCTTGGTTCATCCACAATTGAGTCCTAAGGGGATTCCAATGGATGGTGCACAGATGGGTGGGTGCTGGGTCACATAATTGGTCTTTTAGATGAGGTGCGTTGTCGATAATCCTTATTAGTCTTGAAGATTATACACACTGCTGATTTCTATTCAGGGAAAAGCAATTAAACTGGATCTTTACATAAACCATGCTTGCACGACAGCAATACGATGAGCTGGTGTTTAATAAGAATGTGTGGTACATTGCACTTAGCTCTAATGATTTTCATATCCCCTTGGACCATCTACTGGTCTAGTTTAAATCTATGAGATCCATTTCGATTAGCTTTGCAATTTTACAAATTTCCAACATTTCAATCTAGTGTTGGTGCCACTTTCTTGGAGTTCTCAATTTCTGATGGTGTTGCCAACATATCTGTGGTAGAATTGGGAGGCACACATGAGAGATACAACATGCAATTTGACTTGATGGACAAATGGATTAGCAGACTACAGAGAATGGGAACTGCCATGCTCAAAACCCCAAAACTGAAAAAATAAGAAAATATGCCTAGTCCCATTGAATGCTTTTCCTATACTATTAGGATTGGAATTTTCAATCAATGTTATGGAGATACACGGCATTCACATCCAAGTCCAGAATTTAAGGCCACCCACACCAATCAAGTCAAGCCAATTGGCTGTTATTCACCAAGCATGTGACAAAATCTGAAACTTTCAGATACAGTATTGCTTTGCATGTGACGTGCTGCATGAACACAATTTGGTGTCCTTCCTCCCAATCAGAAATTCAGCATTCGCATCAGCACTAGCGCTTGGCAACATTAAGTAACATATTACTCTTTAACCGATGTCTAGAACAAAGTGGAAGCAGAGCTTGGTTTGTCATTTTGCTCCCTTTTGCTTTATTGCTTTCTTGTGAAATAATACGGTTTAGTTTAGTCTCAGTGTTCCCCATTTTGAAAATTTTATCATTACAGTATCCATAGTGAAAGGTTCAGCCTGCTTGAAATATCACTTCTCAGAGGCATATGCACATCCCTGTCACATTCAACTCACATTACAGGAAAATTTCCTTCACTTGCATGCACATCAAATTTGCCCCAGAATTGAAGCAACTCGTGATAGATTTCCAATAGAGAGCAAACGAGTCTAAAGTGTAAAGCTCTAGGACAAGAGCATTACCAGATGAAGAAGCCCAAATCAGGGGTCACAGAAGGCAGCAGCTGCGGGTGGTCTCACTTCTGGTAATGCCCTTGTCCCAAAGTAAAGATCCTTCCAAATCCAAAAAAATTCTAGTGTTAGGGGTGGGCAGGTTCCAAACCACTCAGCATGGATTGGAAGGATCTTCCCAAAAAAAAAATTTGCTGAGTGGTTTGGAACCTGCCCTCCCCTAATACTAGAATTTTTTTTGTCAGGTCTTTACCAGAATGGAAAATCTCCTTGTATGATTTGCCCCTTTTTCTATGTCTCATCGAAGATCCAATATGTCCTTCCACTAAAGAGTGAGCACAGAAGTTATGCAGCTATAACTTGCCTGTTACCAAGCAATGAGATGTGTGTTGTCAATGGCCCAAAATGCCCCATCATAAGCCATGGTGTTTCCAAGTTCTTGCTTGTTGAGTCAGACTACCCCCCACCGCAGCTTCTTTCACTCCCATATGGTCCTTGTTGGATGAACCAGAACCCACAGGTGCACCATGCGGGAAGGATGGTGTGTGCATACGAAACACTTTTTCAAGTCATATGGTCCTGTGGCGAAGTGTGAAGCCTAAGAGTAAATGACAAGGGTTTCAAATATTCAATGTTTGTAGTTTTCGACACTTGGTCCCACAGGTGACAGGAGAAAAATACATGAGGGAAAGAGGTGGAGTTGAAGAAAGCTGTTCTCTAGCGGGCATGTTGTGGAGATGCTGTTGGCAACATCTGGCAGCAGGTGTGCTCTTAGCTGCACCAAATTCCAATATTCAACTCCTGGTTTTCAGGGTTGGAAGTTTCGAAGGTCCTAAAAAGCCTTTGAATTCAAGTCAATTGCCTGGCCCACCTAATTATTGCAAAATGATAGAGCTGATGCAAGGTCTAAAAAGTGATGCAGACCAAAAGTAGAAAAAATTCTTGGAGCTTTCTAATCATGAAACATGGGAAAGTAATGGAGATCGACAGGGGTGAGGAATTTTGTGGGGCTTAAAAACTTTCTCAAGCTTTTCTAATTTTGTAGGCTCATTCATGCACGACGTGAATTGTGATTTCCTGACCCTGGTAATGCACAATTGACAATCTCCTGGCCCTCTTGGAGAGCACTGTACACACTGTGCATGTTTATGGGGCCCCAATTCCAAACCCACTTTCTTGAAAATCTCTAATTTTTTTGTAGTGTAACTGGAGGGCACATTATAGTGCATAATTATTCCTTAGGCCCATGAGCAGGGCTTCTGTTTCCACTGCAAGCTTTGTGAAGAATGTAAGCATCGCTTCGCTAGGTTAGACACACTGTTGGGTGGTTCTCACTGGGTGACTTGGTTCTCACATTGAGAACTGTCTGTTCTCATTTTGGGTGAAAACTGGGCTGAAAACCAGTTTTAAGGTTCTCACCCATGTGAGAATCGATTAGGAGAACTGGAATTGGAAATTTATAAAACCAAAAAAAGAAGAACCGGATGGATTTTCAAATGAAAACTCAAATTCGGTTCTCAGGGTCTAGAAGGGAAAATGGGTACATTGGAATTAGGTTTAGGGTTAAAAGTTTTAGGGT
>Ga0116229_10009689_pt1 | contig 14640 bp, 13 predicted proteins | sample S1TSphgellanicum_3_FD_87313 | JGI IMG/M metagenome (GOLD analysis project Ga0116229, IMG submission 87313) | Host-associated microbial communities from peat moss isolated from Minnesota, USA - S1T2_Fc - Sphagnum magellanicum MG | ecosystem: Host-associated > Plants > Peat moss > Unclassified... | reverse complement strand
GTAAGCTTGATGTTCTCAGCACCAAGGCCGTGGATGATTTAGCGGCTGAGCTTGGTCAACTGGACGTGCTGTTTAACTGCGCCGGCTATGTCCATGCCGGAAGTATCTTAGAGTGCGATGAAAGAGCGTGGGCGTTATCCTTCGATCTGAACGTCACGTCGATGTTTCGCACGATCAAGGCCTTCATCCCCGCGATGCGCCGGGCCGGCGGCGGCTCAATTATCAATGTTGCGTCGGTTGCGAGCTCGGTCAAAGGCGTCCCCAACAGGTTCGCCTATGGGGCCTCCAAAGCGGCCGTGATCGGTCTGACCAAGGCGGTGGCGGCCGATTTCGTTTCGGAGAATATCCGTTGCAACGCCATCTGTCCGGGAACGGTGTCCTCCCCGTCGCTTGAGGAGCGGCTGGCCGCCACGGGCGATTACGACGCCGCCAAGCAAAGCTTCCTTGCGCGCCAAGCCATGGGACGATTTGGCCGCCCTGAAGAAATCGCCGAGCTTGCGTGCTATCTCGCAAGCGACGCCGCCGCCTTCACCACCGGCCAGGCCCATATCATCGATGGGGGATGGAGCAATTGAACGGCTACGAAACCCGCCGACTCTGTTTCGCCTTGGACCTCAAAGACGACGCCGATCTCATTGCGCAATATGAGGCGCACCATGCAGCCGGGGCCGTATGGCCTGGCGTCGTGGACCTCATTCAGGCGCAAGGTTTCGTGAGCATGGAGATCTGGAGAACAAAGGATCGTTGCTTCATGATCGCTGAGGTCGACAACGACTATCCCCGTCCACTCTCAGATGCCGCCACGGCCTTGGATGCGCAATGGCAAGCGCTGATGTCGCGATTTCAAAAGCCGCTCCCCGACTCCGCGCCGGGCGAAAAATGGCGCCCCATGGCGCGCATATTTTCTCTGGCGGAACAGACATCGCAAACTGTTGATTAAATCGCTTTATACTTGGGAGTCGCTATAGTGTAGGTCGTCTGAAATTACCGCGGCCGCCGCCATTAGCGCCTCGATATTATCTCCCGGTGAAAGTTTAGAATCTATCGAATGAACGAGCGGAACGGTCAAGGCCGCAACGGCGGTCTGCCCCCTTAGGATTGGGGCGGAGGTGTCTAAGACACCGGTCACTCTTGCAGACGGCGCCTGTGCATAGCCATTGATCTGGGCTTGAGAGGCGTGTTGACGAAAGATCGCCAACTGGTCCGGGGTGAGGCCCGGTTGAAAGTAACGCTCCCAATTGGCTTGGGTTTCCGCGCTCTGATGGGCGTAGAGCACGATGCCGGAAACGGTGTTCGCGAGCGGCTGCCGCGAACCCACGCGCACGACGAAGCCAACGTCGGCGCTGGATTCCATCCGCGCAACCACGACGATATGGCCCTGGGAATGAACGGCGATGTGGCAAGACTGACCGAGCTCCTCCGCCAACTTGCGCATATGGGGAAGCGCGACTTCGACCATGGTTTTCACAATGGGCCGGTCCCAGCTCAGGTGGAACAGACGATTGGTGAGTTGATATCCGTCATTGCCCGGCGGATGCTCGATGAACCCGCGATATTCCAGAACCTGGATCATCCGGAATAGCTCCCCGGTAGATCTCCCCAGCGCCTTGACGATAGCGCTCACCCCAAGCGGCTGCGGCGCGGCAGCCAGCAGTTCTAGAATGTCCAGTCCCTTGTCCAAGGCGGGAGCGCGATATCGACGCAGCTCTGGAGCGGTTTCTTCCTTTACCTCATCTATCATATAATGAATTCTTCTCGTATATTGATATCTGAAAGTGAAGTATTGTGGTGGTGAAATCTATTACAATCATTACGCTGGCGCGCTACCTTTATATTGTGTTTGTATCGCAAGTCGCTCGGCGGCAGCTTGACTGCCGAGGGCGTGCGCACCCAACTTAACTTGGGCGGGCAAAAATTAGCAAGCTTGTCGCCGCCCGCCCCATTATTTTGACGATCTCTAGATGGAGCCGGCGGCGAGATCATATCTGCGGTAAACAGGTGGCGTCTCCCTTCCTCGGGGTTGGTGAACTCGAACATCGCCAGGGCGCCATGACCGCCTTGCTCAGGCGTTTTTGCTGAAACTTCCCGACACGATCTAGCCACAATTCGCGCGCCGAGCTAAGCCTTCCGATGAGGTTCAAACGCCATAAAATCGCTGCGCCACGCCGCCGAATATCTCGGCGCGTTCAAAGGGCGAAAGAGCGGATATCAGGCTCTGGGTCGCGGCGAGCCAGCCAGGATAGTCGCCGGCGAGGAGCATGACTGGCCAGTCGCTGCCCCACATCACCCGGCTTGGCCCAAAACAGTCGAGCACATGGTCGGTGTAACGCCGCACTTGATCCACGGACCAACCGGGTCCTGCTTCGGTGATCAGTCCGCTCAATTTGCATAGCGTCACCCCGTCGCTGGCGAGGGCTCGCAAATCCTCGGCCCAGGGCGACCATGCGCCATGCGAAATGTCGGGCTTCGCGGCGTGATTGACGACCATGCGCAGATCGGGGTGGCGCTCGCGAAGAATCGTGAGCCGCTTCAGATGCCGCGGTCGAACCAGCGCTTCAAATCCCAAGCCGGAGATGTTGAGCGCCTCAATCGCTGCGCTCGCGCTCGGCCGGAGGATAAAGTCGTCGTCGTCGAGGTCCTGAAGCATGGGCCGAATGCCCTTCAGCCAAGGGTTTTCGACGAGTCGAGCGATCACGTTCTGTGTGTCGGGCGCGGTAATATCCGTCCATCCGACAACGCCGAGAAGGGCGGGGGTTCGCTCAGCGAGGTCGAGCAGGAAGGCCGTCTCCGCGACTGTAGGCGCCGCCTGAACCACGATCGCCCCATCGATCTCGGCCTCCGCGAGGAGGGCCGCAATGTCTTCAGGCTCAAAGTCTCGATATAAGGGGCGCAGGTCTGGCGTCAGCCACGCATAGTCGCCGCGATCAAGACGCCACAGGTGGTGATGGCTATCTATCTTCATTGGCCCCTGACTTTCGCCCCAGCTTACCGGACAGTACGGATCGGCAGGACAAATAAGGCGCCTGCCAGGATGAAGGCCGCGGAGGCGATGAAGAGACAGCGATAATCGTGTCTGCTGATCGACAACAGCCAGTCTGAAACGGCGTGACTGAGGATTTGCGGAATGTTGATGGCGGTGGTCAAGACGCCAATATCGCGCCCAGTCGATTCGCCGTGAGAATATTGAGCCGGTTCCTCGCGATGGGCCTGATCGCCCTGACCAACCGTTTCTGGATCACGCCGGCCTTGGCGCGCGATAGCCAGTCGCGTCTATGGCTGGCGCGCCTGGGCCGCCATGCCCATGTCGAGCTCGTGCTCTGGGCCTGGCCGTTCTGGCCGCGGTTGGGCTCCTCGGCGCTATGTCGCCGCCGATCTCCGACTGATTTAGCGACTCTGCCGTCAGAAGATTCCGCCGTCAGAAGATATAGTTCCCCTTCAACTCGCCGGAGATGGGCTCCAGGGGGTGAAAGGTCGGCCCGGTTTCGACGGGCGATGTCGGGGTCAGGCGGTAGCTATAGTCGTAGGCTGCGGCGTTAGCTTTGCTGTTGAGGAGGTTGAAGCCGCTGGCCGTTAGGGTCAGGTGGGCATTGACGCGATAGCCGATGTCGGCGTTGAATTCGCTATAGCCCTTGTCCTCTGGGTATTGCGGCCCGTCGGCGAGGGGGTAGGGGCCTAGATCGCGCCACTGTAGGCCGCCGAACCAGGCGCCCTTGTCCGCCAGAACGCCAAACGAGCCGATGAAGCTCGGGGCGTTGGCGATAAAGTTACCCCCGACGACGCCATAATTCGCCAGCGTCGCCGCGTCGCCCTGGTAACGGGCCTTGGAGACGGCGAGGTCGGTGTTGAATTCGATCCAACGGATCGGCCGGAACTCTGCTGAGACCTCCACGCCCTGCCGCCGGCTTGGGCCGCTGGCCTGATCTTGGCCCTGATCCTGGTCGTAGGCCAACTCGGACTTGAAGTCTTCCTGAAACACAGCGACCTGGATTTGCAGCTTGGGGACGATGTCGGTCCGTACGCCCACTTCCTCGCCTTGGGCGGGGGCGAGCAGGGGAGTCTTTCCCGCCTGAGAGGGAGCCCCCTCCAGCGGCACTGTGCCGAACACGCCCCGCACGTCGTCTGAGTGGAAGCCGCGGCCCGAGCTTAGGTAAAGTTCCGACCGCCAGAACGGCCCAAGCACGATGGAGCCCTTGGGCTGCAACAGATTCTGGCTGCCGTTAAGCTTCGCGCCCTCGGCGAGGCCAAGGGCGGTGACCCCTAAATATTGGTCCTGGGCGCTGTAGACCTCCTCGCGCAGGCCCACGATGGTGCGGAGCCAAGGCGTCCAGTAGGTCGTGTCCTCGACATAGGGGCCAAGGTCCAACAGGTGGACGCGGTCGGCTTGGCAGTCGCCGTTCCTGGCAGGGATGTAGAAGTCCGCCCCATCCGGGCTTTGCGTGGTTCCCGTGGGGAAATCCGACAGGGTCAGGGTCCCATCGTTCTCGAAGGCGCAATAGTCCAGGGTTTTGCGGTCGTGGGTGTGACGCCTATCCACCCACTCGGAGTCGTAACGCGCCTGCAGGCCCACGATGGCCACGTTCTGAAGCGCGCCGAAGCTGTGACGGTCGCTAAAGGACAGTTGCCCACCGCCAGTGGTTCGGGTCTCGTCCTGCTCTTCCTGGTCGCCGTTCACGGGGTCGTCCAGATAGTGGGTGAAGTCGTTCCACAGCGTCATGCGGCTGTGGATGTAGTAGGCGCCGGCCAGGAACTTCCATTCGCCAGAGGTGACGCCGTAGTGGGTGGATAGGCTGAAGCGCTCGGACTGGTTGGCGTCGGTCGGGTCCAGCGTGCCGAAGCGCGAGATGAGCCCATCCTTCACCGCCTCCACCGGCTGGTCTGAGGTCAGCAGGCCGAAGCCGCGGTAGTACATGGCGGTGGCGCTGTAGCCGTCGTCGTAGCTCCCGTGGCTATAGCGGAGCTCGGCGGCGTACTTGCGGAAGTCTTCGGGCGGATCGAACGGCCCATCGACGTGGCCGTAATAGAGGCCGCCGACCAGGCGGTCGGTGTTGGAAAGCGTCTGCGCGCCGCCGGCGAAGATGTTGTAGACGCCCAGCGTCCCGCTGGTGACGGCGATCTGGTCAGGGATTTCATTGGCCAGCTTCAGGTGCGTCGAGGCCACCGCCCCGAAGTCGCCGATGGAGGCGTAGTAGGGCCCTTTGGTATAGTCGAGGCCCGCCGCCATCTCCGGCAATTCGAAGTTGACGTCCGAATAGCCCTGTCCGTGGGTGTTGGTCGGCCGGTTGATGGGCATGTCGTCGATGAAGTTGGCGATGTCGGCGCCGTGGTCGAGGTTGAAGCCGCGCAGCAGGTACTGGTTCGCCTTGCCCTCACCCGAGTGGGCCGTGACCACCAGGCCCGGCGTCGCCTCCAGAAGTTGGCCCACGCGATAGACGGGGCGCAGCTGCAATTCCTTCTCGGTCACCGAGCCCTGGCTGGCGGTGGCCGCCACGCCCAACAGGTTCACCCGCGAGGCGGTGACGACCACTTCGCTCATCTTCGCGTTGACCGAGGCGGCGACCTTGGGCTTGGCCGGCGCAGGCGGTTGAGCGGTTTGGGCCGTAACGGCGGTCGCGCACGCGGCCATTGTCAGGGCGCAAACTGACCCCGTAAGCTGGCGCTGTAAATTCATCGATCCCCCGTGAATGATTGGCCGCAAGCGTCGGAGCCTGCGGATCAATCGCGCGCCGCCATGGCATGGGTCTTTTGAAAGGTCTTGCGAATTACGGTTTCTGGAACGTTCATGAACGTTTGATTCCCGCCCCCGCAGGCGCTAAGCGCCTCTTCATGAGCGACGCCAGCCCCATTGCCGCGGAAATTCTGGATATCCAGACCAGCGGCGCACTTGGGCGCTCCGAGCTGATCCGCCGGTTGTTCGATTACCTGGCTGAACGCACCCTCGATGAACGGTCGCCCAAGGAGGCCGAGGTCGGCGCAAGCGTTTTTGGTCGCGCCCCGGACTTTGACCCCAGTCGGGACGCCGTTGTTCGCGTCTATGTGCATAAGCTGCGCCGCAAGCTGGACGCCATCTACGCCGGTCCACGCCGGTCCGCGACCGCGCGTCTCAATATTCCCCGCGGCGAGTACCGACTGGTGCTGGAGCCGGTCGAGTTCGTCGCATCTGTTGCGCAAGCGCCTGTCGCGCGCCCCAGGCCAGTGCTCTGGCTGATCGCAATCACCCTATCGATGCTGGGCGCGAGTGCTACGACCTGGCTGGTTTGTCAGTCCCGTTTGCCGCCCGCTGTGCGGCAAGGGCTCGACCTGCGCGCCGGCCCCATATGGGCGCCGCTGCTGTCGGACCGGATGCCGACCATCGTGGTCGTCGGCGACTACTACATCTTCGGCGAAAGCGACGACGGCATGAATGTCGCCCGCCTGGTTCGAGAATATACGGTCAACTCGGCCGCAGACCTGAACGCCTTCCTGGTTCAGCACCCCAAGCTCAATGGGCTCTATATCGACCTAGACCTTCGCTACCTGCCCGTTGGAAGCGCCCCCGCCTTGCGCAACTTAACGACGGTCTTGGCGAGTTCCCCCAACGCCGGACCGCCGCGCGTCATCCTGGCGAGCGCGCTGACACCAGAAATGATCCGGGCCAACAACATCATCTATATCGGTTATCTGAGTGGGCTGGGTCCGCTCAGGGATACAGCCTTCGACGGATCGCGCTTCACGATGGGTGAAACCTACGACCAGATTGTCGATGTTCGAACCAAACGCCAATTCATCAGCGGCGGCGGCGGCCCGGACTCCGACGGACAAGTGTATCGCGACTATGGCTATGTTTCGAGCTTCGGCGGCCCTGCGGGCGGGCGGATCGTGATCATCGCAGGCACACGCGATGTCGGACTCATGCAGGCGGCCGAAGCGGTGACCAATCCATCCGCACTCAAGACCTTAAGCGGTCGCATCCACGCTGCGCCAAACTTTGAAGCCCTCTACGACGTCGAGGGCATGGATCGCCAGAATGTCGGCGGCCAACTGGTTGTCGCCTCACCCGTGGACAGCGCCGTGAAGTGGAACGGGGCGCAAAAGCCCCAAAAGGCCTTCCCGGCAGGTTAGGGCGATGACGTGGCGAACGCCGGCCGGCTCGGCAGGGCGATTCAATTCAGGGCGCGCCGCGGCGTCGCCCGCCCCGCTGAGTCGGTCAGAGGCGCGTTCAAACTCAGCCCGCTCTCGCTCAAGAGGCGGCCTATGGATTGGGCCACAAACAAGAGGGCTTCGTCGGGATCGCGGCCGACAAGAGCGCAGAGGCGCCCTCTGAGCGGCCCCTCGTCCAGATCGTTCAGCGACGATTGCGCCGCTGCGATAACCGCGACCATGGCCAGTTCATCGCGCCCCACGCACACGCACCCCGGCACATGGACGCGAAGGCGCTGTCGCGCGATCAGACTGACGTAGCGGACAAAGACGCTATAGGCTTGAAGCGCCTCATCTCCCTCCCGACCGCAAACACGCCGGAAGGTGCTGGCGACGATTGGGCAGTCTTCATTTCCAAGCGCTATGGCGCGCAGGCTCCAAACCAGCAGGTGCTCGGGGCGGCTGAGGTCGTGAAGCAGAACGCGGCTGGGCGTGGCGATAGGCATGGAGGAGCTCCACCATCAATATGCGAATAAGTCGCAATCTCATATGGTCGTATTGTGTTCCCGGGATCAAGTTGCGAGTGACTTGCAAGAGGGAAAATCTGAGGGGCGATGTGGCGGGGCCGGCCGTGCTCCCGCAGCAACGGCGCCGCCACAGTGACCGCGGTCGCTCCCGTGGCGCCTGAGGCTTGGGAAGACTTTTAGGGTTGGCTCAAAAACGCCAAGACGGGGGCGACCGACGTCTGCGGCGCTTCCTCCTGGGGCACGTGGCCGAGCCGGGGCAGGGCGACGAGCCGGGCGTTGGGCAGGTTTTGCAGATAGGCTTGCGCATTGCTGAAGGGGATCATGCCGTCGCGCTCGCCCCACAGCAACAGAACGGGCGCCTTGATCCTCTGGAGCAGCGGCCGCGGGTCCACCAGCACGGTGTCCTTCATCCGGGTGAGCAAGGCCTGACGCACGCCGGGCGCCAGCATCAGGTCGTAATAGCGGTTGACGGTCTGATCGGTCAGGGCCGATGGATCGCCATAGGCGGGTTTGAGGCTCGCGCGCAGCAGGCTCTTGGGCAGGACGTAACGCATCAGGCCGAGCGTCATGGGAACCTTGGGCGCGCGGCCGTACTCAAAACCTGGGCTGGCGAACCCATCGGGCGAAATCAGCACGAGTTTATCCACGCGGTCTGGGTGTTCGGCTGCGAAGGTCCAGGCGATACGCCCGCCGATGGAGTTGCCGATCACGCTCGCCTTGGCGATGCCCAGCCGGTCCATCAGGGCGAGGAGGATCGAGATCGTGCGGGCGTCGGTATAGTTCCCCTGCGGGTCCGGCGAAGACAGGCCAGAGCCCGGCAGGTCGAACCGCACGACGCGGAACTTGTTATCTAGCAACTCCGCCCAGGGCTCCCACGTTTGCAGGCTGGAGCCGAAGCCATGGATCATAATGATCGCGGGCGCGGTTTTGGGGCCGTCGTCGCGCACATGCAGCCGCGTTCCGGCGACCTCGATCATGTTGTTGGGCGAGCGGAGATATTTGGCTTCCAGCGTCGAAAGCGGCTTATCCGGCGTCCATAGCCAGGTCGCCGCCGCCAGCAGCAACACCGCGACCGCCGCGGCGACCCCCAACCCAATACGCTTCATGACGCTTTCGCCTCTAAGTCTCGCGAAGCCTGAGATAACATCGCAACCGATCAGGGGCTAAGGTCATCCTATGTCAGAGCAAGATAAGCCGCTGCGCGAGCAGATCACCGATGCGATGGGGAATATCCGCCATCAGATCGACCTGCTGCGCTCAGGCCCCACCATCGGCGGCCCCTCCGATGATCGCAGCGTGATCGCGGATTTGGAGACCGAGTACGAGGGGCTGAGGGAAGCGCTGGCGAGGCTTGGGCCGAGCGTCTGATGGACTTTAGCGGTGGGCCGCGGTTGCGCCGTCGAAGGGAGCTTGCCCTTTACCGGGGCGTTCGAGTCTCAAAAGAGGTAGGCTGGTGTCCGTCGAGTCATTCATTCCGCTGGGGCAGGGCGGCTTGTGTAGCGCACCGCTCGCCTGGGGCATGTGGCGCTTTCACGGCGACGATGTGGCCGCTGCTCAGGCGCGGGTCGAAGCGGCCCTGGAGGCCGGCGTCACGCTTTTGGATACAGCCGATATCTACGGCCTGCGGCAGGGCGGGTTCGGCGCCGCCGAAAGCCTGCTCGGTCGAGTGTTGGCGGCGGCCCCGCACCTGCGCGGGCGTTTCGTTCTGGCCAGCAAGGGCGGCATCATTCCCGGCGCGCCCTACGACTCAAGCGCGGCCTATCTGACGTCGGCGGTGGAGGCGTCCTTGACCCGGCTGGGCGTGGAGCGGATCGATCTCTACCAGATCCATCGGCCCGATATCCTGACCCATCCGAGCGAGGTGGCGCAGACCCTGACCGCCTTGCGGGCGGCCGGTAAGATCGGCGAGGTGGGCGTCTCCAACTATACCGTTGGTCAGGTCACAGCGCTTCAGGCCTATCTGCCCTTTCCCATCGCCGCCATTCAGATCGAGGTGTCGCCGCTCGTGATCGACGCCTTTTCCGACGGTCGGCTGGATCAGGCGATGGAGCGCCAGATGGCGGTGCTGGCTTGGTCGCCGCTGGCCCAGGGGCGTTTGGGCGATGCCGAAACCTCCGATCAGCGGGCGCTGGCGGTGCGGGCGGCCTTGGACGTGATCGCGCGCGACAAGGGCGTGTCCCGCACCGTGCTCGCCTACGCCTGGCTGATGGCCCACCCCTCGAGGCCGATCCCTATCGTCGGTAGCCAGCAACCCGCTCGTATCCTCGAAGCCGCAGCCGCGCTATCGGTGCAGTTATCGCGGGCTGAGTGGTACGCGGTGCTGACCGCGGCCCGCGGCGAACCGTTGCCGTGAGCTAAGCCGCCTCATGCGCCGCCAGGGCTTGGCGAAGCTGCTCCACCAGCAAGAGCCGAAGCCGATCAGGGGCGAGCACGGTCACGGCCGGGCCCCAGGTGAAGAGGTGCCAGGCCAGCTCGCGCATGCCGCTGGCGCGAAAGCGCACCTCCACGGCCCCGTCAGGTAGGGGCTCGATCACCTGACCCACATGGAAGCGCCAATGCCGGGCGGACTCCGCGGCGCTTGCGGCGATGCGCAGCCTCACGTCCTCGGTGTCGTCCTGATAGATGCCAAAGCTCTGGTCCGCATAGGCTTGCAGCGAAAAGCCCTCGGGCTTGGCGGCGGTGCGATCTGAGATCGTGATCGCTTCGATCCGGTCCAGTCGCCAGTTGCGAGGGCCGCCCGTGTCGCCTTCGGCCGCCACCAGATAGTTGCTGCGCCCAAACAAGAGGCCATAGGGGACCACCTCGCGCACCCGGCCAGGGGATGAGCCGCCGGCGTAGCGGAAGATCAAGGCGCGCGTCGCCTTGATCGCCTCGCGGATCGCGCCCAGCACATCTTCGTTTTCGGACGGGCGCGGACCGGCCTGCACCGCGATAGCTTCGGCTTGCAGCAGCGCTTCCAGATCGGGCGCCAGCCGGCGTCGGGCGGGCGCGCGCAGCGCGGCCAAGATTTTTCCCTCCAGGGATCGCAGCGCCGCCGCCCGCGCCGTCGCGCCCTCGGCCTGAAGCTCCAGATGGGCGGCGGATAGGGCGGTCAGCTCCTCCAGGGTGGGGCTTTGCATGAACCCATCCAGGCCGGATGGGATGCGAAACCGCTTGGTCGGCGGGTCCGCCACCGACTCCATCTGAGGGAACAGGTCTTGCAGGCGGTCGCGCATCCGCTCCACCGTGCGGCGATCTACGCCGACCGCCTGTGCCATCTCATCCAGCGTCAGGCCCTCGGCGGAGCCCGCGAGGCGGCGTCCGAGCTCCAGCAGTGTCAAGGCCTTGTCGTGCCGCATCATCTACGTCCGATTCTGTCGTAGCGGTCAGTCAGAAGGGATTTGTGAGGCGCTGACAAGGCGCCCCCCACTAATCGCACCGCCGCTTCCAGGAGCCCTTCCGATGACGATGATCCGAGCCGCCGCCCCCAACCTGCCGCCTGCGTCCGCCTCCATAAGCCTCTGGGCTATGCCAGACTCCGTCGCCGCCCCCGGCGAACGCGTGGTCGCGGCGGTGCTTCAGTTCGGCGATGTGCGCGACGAGCGGGAGGATGGAACAACCCTGATCCGTTTCACCCGCAGCCGCCTGGAGCGGGAGGATATGCAGATGTTGCTCGGCGAAGACCTCTATCGGGCGCTCGATGTCAGCCTGATCTGGGACGAGGCGGAAGATCAGCTCGTGCGCGTGCTCGACGTCGCGCCGCTGCGTCAGGGCCGCGCCCGGGCCAACGCCCCCAATCGCTACGCCGATGCGCACATGCGCAGCTTTCCCCGCGAACGCCTGTGGCGCGAGGCCGTCGCGGCGTGAAACCCGGCTGATGTTTTTGTGAAGGCGCGGCTTGAAACTTTCCTGCAACCAGAAGGTTGCAGGGGACTTTTGGGGGCATAGCTTTGCCGCCGCAGCCTTGCGAGCGCGGTCCATAGAGTGAGCGCTTACGATGTCGATCAGCCTGCCCCTTCGTATTCTGCGTGGATTGGACAGCGTCAGCGGCATGTTCCGACATCCCCGTCCGCTGGACGCCGACGCCCTGATGGCCGCGGCGCAAAACCAGGCCAAGCTGTATGACTTTGGGCCCGATGGGGCAGCGGCGGCGGGCTTGGGCCCGGTCGGAGCGAAGACGATCCGCGAGGGCCTTGCGGCCTTGCTCGACGCTTGCGAGCGAGAGGCGCGCCTCAGCCTGTTTGGCCGGTTCTCCACCCGGTGGGACTGTTTGCGCCTGCTGGTTAATCTGCTGATCTTGCGGTCCCTGGAGCGGGAGAACGCCACCCTTCTGGCGCGCCCCATCCGCCAGCCGATCTTCATCACCGGCCTGCCCCGAAGCGGCACCTCCTTCCTGCACGCCCTTCTGGCCGAAGACCCCGCCCTGTCCGCCCCGCGCTGCTGGCAGACCATCTATCCCGTGCGCGATCATCCGGCCCACGGCGCGCGCTCGGGACCTAAGGAGGTGCAGCGCCAGTTCGACGTGTTCGATAGGCTGGCGCCGGAGATGCGCAGCCTGCACCCCTTCGATGCGCTGAGCCCGCAGGAGTGCGCCGACATCACCGCCCACAGCTTTCACTCGCTACGCTTCGACATGACCTATGAGGCGCCGTCCTATCGCCGCTGGCTCGACCAGCGCGGCCATGTGGCGGCCTATCGCGAGCACAAGCGGTTCCTGCAGCACCTCCAGGGCGATAGCCTTAAGCGATGGGTGCTGAAATGTCCTGACCATGTGTTCGCGCTGGACGCCTTACGCGCCGTCTATCCCGATGCGCGTCTGGTGTTTGTGCATCGCGATCCGGTGGAGGTCTTGCCGTCTGTGGCGCGGCTGACCGAGGTGGTGCGCACGCCCTTCACCCGGTCGGTGGATCGGGGCGCCATCGGCCGCCAGATCGCTGACGACTGGGTCAAAGGCGCCGACAATATCGTCGCCGCCTCGACCGACCGGCGCTGGCCGCGGGCGCGGGTGCATCACGTCCACTATCGCGCCCTGACCGCCGACCCGCTGGCGACGGTGAAGGCGCTCTACGACCATTTCGATCTGGAGCTGACGCCAACGGCGACCGCGCGGATGCGGAACCTGGTGGCTCAAAAGCCCAAGGGCGGATACGGCCACAACGTCTACCACGCAGAAGACTACAACCTGGATCTGGGGGTCGAGCGCGAACGCTTCCAGGCCTATCTGGCGGCCTTCGAGCTTGGCGGCCGGCGCCTTAGCGCAGCGGCTTGATCCAGGAGACTCGCTTAGCCGCCAGTTTGAGGACTTCCACGGCCAGGGGATGGCGCATTCGATAGAGCGTCAGCATCCACATCACGCCGCCGAGCCCAATCGCCGGGCCCAACAGAGGGAGGGGCGTATACTCCGAGCCGCCGTGCAGCCCCATGACGATGGCGGCGGGCGCCACGGTCAGGACCGTCAGCGCGGCGCTGCGCACATAGGGCGCCACGAAGTCTCTAGTGTGGGTCTGCGTCATCCGGTCGAGATGGGGCCGATAGAGCCAGATGGAGAAGACCGCCTCGCCGATCCGTCCGGCGGCTGCGGCGGTCAGGTTAAATAGGCAGCCCGTGGCGAACATGATGAGGCCCGCGCCGGCGCGCACGATTTCGAGCCGGGCCTGTTTCGCCGTCTCGCCGCTGACGACAAACAACTCCCACGTCATCGAGATGGCCACGAGCAGGATGGCGGCGATGGACAGCATGGCCAGGGGATGGGCGGCGGCGACCCATCTCTGGCCATAGACCAGCCGGATGAACGGACCGGACACGATGGCCAGGCCTGCAAACGCCGGCCACAGCAGCGCCGTCAAAACCTCGACCAGGGTCAGATAGGTCGCGCGCAACGATGCGCCCGACCGCTTCTGCGCCGCCAGATCGACGAACACGACACGCCCGATCACCAGATGGATATTGTCCCACACCAGGTTGTTGAGGTTCGACGCCCGCGAATAGAGCCCAAGAGCGTTCAGGCCGATCAAACGGCCGAGCAGCGCTTCGCTCAGGCGGCCCGCAATCGCATTGACGCCTGAGATCGCGAGCATGTTGAGGCCGAAGCTGAAGACGCGCCGCCAGTCGCGAAGGCCCATCTGGAAGCTGACATGGCGCCGGCCAGCGAGCGTGTAGGCGATCACGCTGAACAAAGCGCCTGCGATCTGGCCGTAGGCCAGGCTCATGAAGCTGAAGCCCGTGAACGCGAGCCAGACCATGACGACCTGAGAGGTTACGTTGCGCCCTGTATTGATCAGGGCGATGGCCTTGAAATCGGCGGCGCGCTCCATCTGCGTCGCCGGCAAGAATTCCAGCGCCCCCAGCAGCGGCAGGACCGCCAGCAGCAGCATCACCCGGCGCACCCCGTCTTCGTGGAGCAGGCGCCCGCCCAAGGGGCTAAAGCCCGCGATCAGCGCAGCGAGGGCGATTGAGAGCAGCAGGTTGATCGTGAAGACCGACCGCCTCACGTGGAGGTCCAGCTCCGGCTCGCGCACGATAAAGCCGTTGAGACCAAACGCCTGCAAAAGGCTCAAGACGCCGACGATGGCCATGGCGATGGCGTAGACGCCCATGTCGTACGGGGTCAGCAACCGCGCGACGATAACAGAGCCCGCGAATTGAACGCCGAAGAAGCAGGCCTGGGATAGGCCCATCCAGGCCAGATGCCGCTTATACGACATGCTCAGGCGGCGCCTCGCCTAAAGCCGATCAAGCGGGCGTGCGGGTGAGGGCGCGCATCACGGCCAGGGCGCAGTCGCGGGCCTGGTGGCGGATGTCGGGGACGGAGGTCATTTCCCAGAAGGCGCCGCGGGTGATGGGGCCGACCGCAAACAGGGTGTCGTTGACGCCGCCGTCGCGTCGCACCAAGCGGGCGCTGGCGTCCACATCGACGCCGAGCTTGCAGGCGTCGGCGCGAATGACGCCGGTCTCGGCCAGGCCTGCGATCAACTGATCGTCCGCCGCGCCGAGATCGGCGTTGGGACCGGTGCAGTTC
>Ga0116229_10009688_pt1 | contig 14640 bp, 10 predicted proteins | sample S1TSphgellanicum_3_FD_87313 | JGI IMG/M metagenome (GOLD analysis project Ga0116229, IMG submission 87313) | Host-associated microbial communities from peat moss isolated from Minnesota, USA - S1T2_Fc - Sphagnum magellanicum MG | ecosystem: Host-associated > Plants > Peat moss > Unclassified... | reverse complement strand
TTTTTGTTAAAATTTTTTGTTGAAAAATTGTCTTTAAATTAATTCAAAAAAATATAAAAGTTTTTTTAAAATAAAAATTTAACTAAGAAAAAATAGTGTTTTTGCCAACAAATAGAAGTTTAGCCATGAAAAGATGGAAGTTTTGCCAAAAGGTATAGTTTTAGTTAAGAAGAATTTTAAAATTTTCCAATTTGTAAAGGTTTAAACAAGAAGAAATAGAGGTTTCACTAAAAGATAAAAATTTGACATAAAACAAATAATGGTTTTACTAAGTGGTAGAGGTTTAATTAGGAAGAGTTCAAAGTTTTTTCAAGTGGTAGAAATTTAAGTAAAAAAATATAAAAGTTTTGTTGAAAGGTAAAAATTTAAATAAAAAGAGGTTAAACTTTTTCTAAAAAATAAAAATTTAATCAAGAATAAATATAACTTTTGCCAATGTGTAATGGTTTAGCCACGAAGAGATGGAGGTTTTGTCAAAAGATATAGGTTTAACCAAAAAAAGTTAAATTTTTTTCCAAAAGGTAGAAATTTAATTAAGAAAATATATATGTTTTGTTGAAAAGTAAAAGTTTTGCCAAGAGATGAACATTTAGCTAAAAAAATACAGAAATTTTGTGAATATGTAAATGTTTAGCCATGAAGAGATGAAAGTTTAGCTAAAAAGAATTAGAAGTTGTGCAAAAAAAAAAAGGTTTAGCCAAGGGATATAAGTTTAATTAGAAAAAATTAAGAATTGTGCCAAAACGAAAAGGTTTAGTCAAGAAGAGTTAAAAGTTGTGCCAAAAGACAAAAAATTAACTAAGAGATATAAATTTAACCATAAAGAATTAGAAGTTGTGCCAAAAGACAAAAATTTAGCTAAGAGATATAGGTTTAGCAATGAAAGAATAGAGAGTAAATAAGTAAGGGATTGGTAGGTAGAGCCAAGATGTAGGTCAATAATGTAATTATGTCAATACGGTAGCTAGGGAATTAAGGTGATTAAGTTGGAGGGTAGTATGGTCAGGGTTGGGAAAAAAACACGTAAAAAAAAAATGTCAATGGTAAACAATTTAAATAGGTTGATTGTGGTGCAATGTTGAGTTAACACAGGGTTATAATGGCCAACTGGTTCACTCTAGCTGCTTTATCCCATGATTATTTTGTTGATTATTAGTTTTCAACTACATAATCAAAAGTTTTTAGATCAATAAGTTGCACTTTTAAAAATTTAGACCACTAAAGGTTTAGGGTTTAGGGTTAGTTGCTAAAAATTCATTGCTAAAAATCAAACCTAACTCTTATTTGTTACATATAAATTTGATAAATATTTGATCTGTAACAAATTCAATTGAAATTATATAAATTTGATCCAAAACTCCATTCCAAAATAAAGGTTTAGATCGTCGATGAGTCAATAATCACTTTTATGAACACTTTTTCATCCATGGGTGAAAGACTTAAGTGAAATTAAAGTTTGGTATATGATATTTAACTTGTACCCTTTAAATGTTTACAAACAACTTTTCATTGTGATAGTGTATGAATTTTATCATCTGCAAAATAATCATGAGATAAGTAGCTAAACAAAATTGACATGTTCAAAATTTCACATTCAATGATCAGATAATTAAAATCATAATTAGACTTTAAAGTAACTCAAGTTGGCACTTAATATGTGAATCTATAGATCATAAGCGGGTTTAAAACCGAAACTATATATGTTTATTACATAGTTATGAAAATTTGCATAAATATTTTTTCACCTTTTTCTTGTTTATGTGTAACTAGTATGTCACACCATTATCCTACCATGGATTTCACATAAACTACACCAAAACCTTTCAAAATAAAAATTTCGATTCTTTTAATAATTCTATTCAATAAAACTTTACATTCATACAACAATTTATTTTTATCAAGTGAAGGTGTTTCCAAAGGTCACAAACACCCCCTTATATACTAACCAAAAGGAAATTAAACAAGAAATTTTCCTAAAGTTTACACATCACATGGTTCCCCATGTGATTTCATGTGCATAATAAAATGACAAAGAGTTTTCACATAAATTATGATGTGAAAGTCAATGCACTTTAATGTGCTAAAAACTTTTCATATGATTTTCACATAAATTATCATGTGAAAGTCAATGCACTTTAATGTGCCAAAGACTTTTCACATTATTTTCACATAAATTATTATGTGAAAGTTAATGCACTTTAATGTGCCAAAACATTTTCACATTATTTTCACATAAATTATCATGTGAAAGTCAATGCACTTTAATGTGCCAAAGATTTTTCACATTATTTTCACATAAATTATCATGTGAAAGTCAATGCACTTTAATGTGCCAAAACATTTTCACATTATTTTCACATAAATTATCATGTGAAAGTCAATGCACTTTAATGTGCCAAAAAAATTTCACATTATTTTCACATAAATTATCATGTGAAAGTCAATGCACTTTAATGTGTTAAAGACTTTTCACATGAATTATTAGGTGAAAGTCAAACATCATGACCAAATCAGAATTAAATTATGAAACCCTACCAATAAATAAATCATCAAACTTACCCATTAAATAATTACATAGGTAATAGTTTAATTACATCAAGTTACGTCACTTTTAAATTCATTGTGGATTTCGTCTTCAGGATCACATATCTAAAATTTTTTTTTAATCTGTCATGATTAATGCAATTTAGATATGGTGAGCCATCAACATTTTCAAGTTCATAAGATCCATTATCTACAAACACCTTCTTGATAACAAAAGGTCCAAACCACTTGGGTAATAATTTCTTATAAACCTTGCGATGATGTTGAACATTAAACATCATGATAAGGTCACCTTCTTTGAAGTCTTTTTTTTTCATCTTCTTTTCAAAAGCCTTTTTTTGTTGAGCTTGTGCGATTTCAATGGATTAGTGGGCTTTCAACTATAGTTCATCCAATTCATTAAATTGCAACAATCGATGGCGTTGGGGTTCATCTGATAGAAATCTCATTGTTGTGGTAGTGAGTAAAGTCATTACTTCCAACTCAATGGGTAAGAGCACATCCATCCCATAGGTTAAACAAAAAGGTGAATACTCTGTGCTAGTTTTATATGTGGTGTTGTAAACCCACGCAACATGGTGGATCTTGAGATTTTAATCGTAAATGTTCACATGAACCTCAGTTTTTTTGGCCTATCTCCATGTTTTTGCTTTTATTAATCCTTGGTTGTAGTAGATGGAGGTTCAACTGGTTCATTTGATTTATCATTTGAATTAATTAATTCCTTTTGATCAACTATCATTTAGTTTTCATAATTTTTTTTCATGAATTAAAAAACTCCCAATGGCCCGAATTACATTCATAATAAAAAATTTCTTATTTTTTTGGTGCAAATCTCTAAAAGGACAAAAATCTCCAACCTTGCAATTATCCTATTTAAATGCTTATATTGAAAAACAACATTTATAAGATCACGACCATCACGAATATTAATGACGCCTCCACTCCACATGACATGCAAATTATTAATTTTGACATAGTTCGGAATTGCATCCCTTTTTTTAAATTAAATGAATAAATGTTATTTTGGTGTGATCACCTTTTGGTGTTGCCTTGCAAGTTTCGAATCAGGTTGAGGTCTACATTCTTCTAGTCATTTACATAGTTGTGACACTAACACATTTGGTTCATCTATAGTTTTAAGCTTTTCAATAGGTCTCTCAACAAGTCTTTTAATAGATGAATTTGGCTTAACAATTTTTAATGTTAGTGATGGGGTTTGTTGCTTATTTTCTGAAAATTGTGTACTAAAGGAATTAGAAGCCTTTCCTAAGGTTAATTTTAAAAATAAAACATATATATTTTTTATTTTTTTTCAAAAACCTACAACATTTTTTATATCAAAACTATAAAACTTTAAGGTTTCAATAAAGTTTAATAAACATGAACTTATTCATGAACGCCTATTATCCTTTGTAAACTTTTTATTTACATTCTTTCATATGATTTAACATGTGCCATTTTCTTTTTCTTTCTTGCTTGTAATTTTTCTTTGCGAAACTTTTCAGATTCCCACAAATCCAACTATAGTTCGTGCATACGATTACATGTAAAATCCAAAAGTAGATTTGGGGTCAAACATAATGATTCGTGTTTATGGTCTTCATGATGCTACATTATGCGTTCAATTGTACATTAAACTCGACTTGGTTTGCTTCTTGTAATTTCCATTATTATAAGCTGAATCTCTTTCACCCATGTTGTCACTTTTGTTCATGATTCGGGGATAAACAAATCACCTTACATCTCACATTCTAAAACAAAACGAATAGTTTTTTTTTTTTTATTGTTTTTTTTTCGTACCAAATTCACAACAACAAAATTAAGTTCCATAACACAAAAAACATAAATTTGAGTCCCAGCAATAGAACCAAAAGATGTAGATCACAAGTGGGTTTAAGACCAAAATTATGTATGTTTATTACATAGTTATGGAAATTTATGTTCTTGTTTGCATAAATATTTTTTCACCTTTCTATTATCTATGCATAACTAGTATGCCACACCATTTTCCTACCATGGATTTTTCATAAAGTACACCAAAACCTTTCAAAACTAAAATTTGGATTCCCTTCACAATTTTATTACATGAAACTTTACATTCATACATTTTACTTCTATCAAATGAAGGTGTTTTTCCAAAGGTCATAAACACCCTCTTATATATTAATCAAAAGGAAACTAAACAAGAAATTTCTTAAAGTTTACACATCACATGACTCCCCATGGCTCCCAATGTGATTTCATGTGCATAATAAAATGGGGAAGATTTTTCACATAAATTATCATGTGAAAGTTAATGCATTTTAATGTGTTAAATTTTTCACACGATTTTTCATATAAATTATTATGTGAAAATCAATGCACTTTAATGTGCCAAAGATTTTTCACACGATTTTTCACATAAATTATTATGTGAAAGTCAATACACTTTAATGTGTCAAAGATTTTTCACATGATTTTTCACATAAATCATTATGTGAAAATCAATGCACCTTAATGTGCCAAAAAAATTTCACATGATTTTTCACATAAATTACTATGTGAAAATCAAATACATGATCAAATCATAATTAAATTATGAAACCTTACCAATAAGTAAATCATCAAACTTATACATTAAATAATTACATAGGTAATAATTTAATTGCATCAAATTACAAGTCTTCACATAGCTTTTTAAGCCTTTTAACTAAACTAATATCTAAACATTTAATAGGTTTCACAAGATGATGAAAAAATATATATTTTTTAACATGATAAGATAGTAGGTAAAATTTGTGTGTAGAACAAATGTAATACCTTTTGTCATCAATCAATTTGTGTGTTTGCAATATTTCATATTATTAGAATATTTAGGGTTAAAATCAAGACCCATATTTTCAAATTTCTTTCCTCATGGTAATATTTCAAAAGTCATACTTCAAATAAAATGTAATTGATCAGGATCTATAATCCATAACCCCACCATCTTATAAATTTCATCAAGAGTTTTTGCATAATTGTAATGTTATCCATTTTGAACATCACTACTAGGATATTTGTGACATGATTCAATAGCCCACTTCTATATGGAGATTTAAAAAGTGAAATTATGTTGGGCAAACTTCACTCAAGGTTTCATTAGTGAATGATTCTTTGGCATTTGAGAGAGATTGCTTGAAAATGCATTTTTGGTAATGAAGCAACATAGGAAGAAAGATGGAAACTCAACAACACAAAGTAGGAACACCATCAAAGTTGATTGAAAACAAATGTCAATGCAGCAATAACTGCACAAATAGGAGATAACCAAAAAGACAAAGACCCCTTGTACAAAGGGAGTGGCAAAAATTTTTGTATGTGCACATAAAGGGGCACCCCATACTATGAGAGCTTTCCCTCCCAAGAGGAGGCTCAAAAACCTTTCCATGTGCATATGTACAACAGAAGGAAGTACATATCCACTGTGATGAACTCTGTGATACTCCATTTACTCTACACCCACCAACACTTTGGTCACTGCAAGGTACCTGAAGTACATGTGACTGAAGTGAATAGTCTGCTGGTGGTGCCTCAACTTTACACGTAGAGGATAAGCTACAACTGTCTCCGATCAGTGAATTGGTAAGGATGCTGAAAACTCATGAATGCTCCAGTGACTGCTGCCAGAGTATGAGACTAAATTACTGCCGGACTGCTTTAGGTTTTTGGGGATTATTGACAAGATTTTGATCACTATCAGTAGCATGGTGTTTTGGTGAAGCTGTGTCAGACGGGTTGGAATCCTTTTTTGTCTGGGATTCTACATGAGAAGACATCACTCCATTCTTTGTAGCTGGTTCTGCAGGTGACAAGCTGACAACATTTGATCCTCTGATGACAATAGGAGGTGAAGGAGTGGATATAGAGGTGGCTGCAGCCCTCCCACTAGTGGCAATTGCTTGATGCACTTCTTTCTGGGCAGACTCACTAGTTGTCACTACTGATGCACTTGAGACTCTTGCAATTGCTGCAGATGAGACCACATAGGCTGCCCCTCTCACAAGGGTGGAAGCTGGGCTGTCAGAGTCATTGCTCGGTTGTGTATGGGAGTTTTCATGTGCTGGAACAATAGGAGATGGCGGGCTTGAATGAGATCTTGATCCAGGTCGTCCAGGCCCATTTGACTTACTGTTATGATTAGCTCCAGTCTGTACATGTGCATTATTGCGGGATGCTTGGGCACTTGTCACTGGCACAGGAGATGAGTTCGACTTGGGAGCTGAAAGAGCTGCTTGACCATTTCCTAATGATCTGCTTGAATGTATTTTTGTGTTGTGTTGTGATGCAGTTCGCTGGATAGTCATTGTCATTCCAGGAGCAGCTGATGGGGGAACACCTGCAGCACAATTTCAAGGTTTATGGGTATCCTGCAGGAACTAAGTAACACAGAGACTGAAAGAAATTCACCCAGGTATCTACCAACTGCACATTGTTAGCGTGCTGGGGCCACTGCACAAGCTGTGCCCACTTGACAGTAACACAAGTAACTGTTGCAATCACCCTTGCAGTCTTCAAAATATCTGCAGTTCACATATTAGGAGCAAACAAAAAGGTGAGGCCTTTTGAACTGACCTGCACCAGTGCGAATGTAGTGAACAATAGCACTTGGGCCTCGACTGCTGACACTGTTCAAGTGCTGTGCAGAGCCTGCTTGATTTGAGTGCCCTACTTTAGTGATAGGCACGCCCCCAGGCCCAATATGGACCACATTGCCAGATTGGGCAGCCATTAACAGTGATGCTGCTGCTGAGGCTGGTGCAATACGGGCTCCTGCAGCCACTGCAGCTGCTTGCACCATGGGGTCTGGTCCGTGAGGCCCCTTCAGCCTTCCTCGTGCACCACTTGCACCCACATTGTTGCAGGATAGAACATACTTACCAGTGGCAGATGTCATTACTGCAGTTGGCAAGGGTATTGTGGATGTATTCCTCATTTCACCACCCGCAACAGAGATCATATGAGTGGCTGGAGCATTCCTACCAATGGCCCCAGAGGGATGAAGGCTTGCTCCAGTGGCTGATCCAGCAACCACAGCCCCTGTGCTATTTGCTTGTCCTGTACCAGTCCCAGTCACAGTGGGTAAGCCTGTAGCTGAGGATACTCCATTCACACACAAGGTACCAACTGCTGCAGACTGCCCAGACAAACTATGTCCTAGGCGAGAGGATGTGCCACCTAATCCTGTTGCAGGTCGTGAGCTGTTGGCCTTGGAGTAAGTGTTGGTGATTGTATTTGCTGCAGATGAATTCATAGCATATACTGCCACAGACCCTGTTCCTTGCCCCTGTACATTTTGAGCTACAGAAGGAGGTGATTGTGTGGCTGAAATAGGCACACCTGCAGGAGACCCCACATGGCCACCAGGCACACTGGTTGAAGGCACATGCACTTGGATTGCAGACCCTGTGTTGCCATTCAATGCAGGCTCTAAGCTGCCAGGGCTTGAAACTGCAGGTGTCACAAAAGGAGAGGCTCCTGCTTGTCCTGAACTCCCAGGTGTCGAGGCTGAATATCCTGGCCCAACCCGATATCCTGCTTTTTCTGCCACTTCTCTTCTCTTTCTTATGAGTGCCCATCTCTGCAAAAGGATGAGATATTCTGAGCCTTGTTGAGTAATCAACCAATCTAAGTTAGGACTGATCCTGGCAGATTAGATATACCCATAGTCCAAATGCATAAGTTCCTGTGCCCTCAAGGCAATGAACATATATCACTTTCATGGTTACTGTACCTCTGGTCCATCCACACTACATAAGCAAATTCCACCACAGGATATCACAATCCATAGAAGATCCAAATTCAAGTCAAAACTGCTGTTTCATAGGAATATCTCATATGATTACATTCTACTTTCAATGGAAGACAGAACGTGAAAGTGGAGCAGCTATAAAACCATTCAAGCATATAGGAAGTTCAAACAGGTAGATAGTTTTTGAGGATAGGCCAGTGAAAGAGTAACTGCTGGAACACCATTCAATGACTGCAATGAGAATTGTAGAGTGGCATATGAGGAAACCACCTTTGTCCCCTTAAGGTACCACAGTGGTTATTCTTCAAAGACCAGGAGGGAAACAACAGAAACCTGTGAGAGCTGTGATGCAGTGCGTTCATGGTTGAATCCACATTTGAGAATGGTTGCCCAATTGCCCTCCCCACATTTCTCAACAGCTGCAATGAGTTCTAGGTCCTCCTCAGGGGTCCAAAGCCGTCGCTTCTTCCTGTCTGTTTGACACAAAGCTCCAGAAAGTAGGGCACTATCATTTGAAGCAGAAGGCACCACAGCAAATTGCTTATTTGAAGCAACATGCAAAGCCCCATTGTTTGCAGTGGGAATGCCTTTCAATGATGTATTGCTTGCAACTGTACCTGCCCCGCTTGAAGAACCTGATAATGAATATCCCTGTTCAAGAGAAGGTCATGGTCATGGTTGGTCAATATGGCTGGGATTTGATTAAAATCAGAGAAGTGGAGCATCTCTTTGCAACGATCAGAACCACACCCACCTGGTGTACAACTGTTGGGGCAACTTCCACTTCTTTAACATCTGACTTCCACATTGGATCTGCTTTTCGCTTGCATGAAATTCCTGAAATTCCATGACGTTGCATGTCTGCCTGCCAGCTAAAGATGTCAGAAACCTTCCAGAACTGGAGCACTTTTTTAAGCCTGCTAAGCAACCACCAGACTGCAACCAGGTGGAAGAACTTCCCTGGTTCCTTTGGTAAATAAAAGTGTGGATTAATTGTCAACAATTGTTCATAGGCAAATGCAGAAGTGATGGTTATATGAAACTCACAACACTGCCATACACTCTGACCTAAAAGACATATCCAACTGAGTTTTAAGAAATACCTTCACACACATGGAAACATCTCCTGCAACTTCCACACTCACAGCAGGAACAGGCTCCAGCTCGAATTCCAGGTCACTTTCATCATCCTGGGAAGGAATGACATACATTTGAGGTTCCACCCAAGCAAGAAAGTAGCACAGAGCATTTTTAAAATCTTGCCATGGTTTGCAGTTCATGGTTCCACGGGAAAAAATTCAGTGAGTGAGTTTGCAGTAAGAGAAAATCTCTTAGTTGCAGTTTTGGAATCAAGACCATTTCCCAGAAATGAGCCAAACCCTAAAATCCTCACAGCAGACTGGCCCCCCACATCGTAGAGATGCAGCCAAATAGAAAAACCTCCGGAAAGATGTCCACAAAGCATTAACAAAAACCTACCAGAGGACACTCATCTTCTTCAAAACATTGCTTGAGCTCTACACGGTACGCCAAGCTCCTCCACAGAGCTTGGTACTCTCTTGCACTGCTGATGCCCGTTGCCGAGCTTTTGACCAATGCATCCCAGTCCAACTTGGCGGTCTCACATTTCGCAATTTCTCGCAAAAGTGTCAGCAATGTGCTCGAAGTGTACCTGCAAAACTCCACACAACCGCACAACCCACCAAAGGCTCAAAACAAACCTTCAACAAATCCGATGAAAACAAACATTTCGCAGAACCACCCACAAGAAAAAATTAAAATCGAACACGTCCCAAACCAACACAGTCACACAAGTCAATCCCGGAGACCAACAAGAATTTTTTTCTTGAACAACACCCCCTCCCCCCTAAAAAAACACCACCAAAAACAACAATTGCACCTACCTTTTCACAAGAGGCATTACATCAGACTCCGAGAAATACGACTTCCTTCCCATCGGTGAAGAAATCAGAAGAATCTGCAATTTCAAAGACTGTAATCCAAACCTCCTAGGGTTTATTAGAACTGCTCCTGCCAGCTCCAACGTCCAGACCTAAAAGATGGTACCTACAAACCTCGTATCCCAAAAGCACCATCTCAAAAATATCACAGATTCTCTTTCTCCCGCCCTTTCTGAGTGTGTCTATGCGGACTCTGCGTGAGAGTGTGTGTATGTGTGTGTGTTTTTGGAAGGGAGGGGGCGTGGTGCGCTTCTCGACAGTTGTTGTAGAAAAACCTAAAAACCCTAGTGTTGGAGGTGTGATGTGTGTGTGTGTGTGCGCGGTGGTTTTGAAAGGGGCCCTGGTGTTGGAGATGGGGTGTGTGTGTTGGTTTTGGAAGGGGAGAGGGGGGCACAATGGTACGCTTCTCGGCTGTGGTTGTAAAAAAAAACCCAAGAACCCTAGTTTTGGAGATGTGAGGGTTTGCATGAGTAGATTTTGTCGTTGATGTTTGTTGCGTGATTGAGGAGCAACTCATTTAAACACAAGGAGAGAATTTGTGTATTGAAATAATATACAAATTGAAAAAACCCTGGGTAGGCAAATTGCCCCACAATGCCACACACTGTGTAGGGTATTAAGTATATCTGCACCCATAGCACTAGAATGGCCTGCACATCATATTTTGGCTATATATTGGCTGAACAGTGTACTGTAGTATAGGGGCAACCTTTAACAGATGTCTCGTGAATAATTATTCAGTTTTGAAGATTTCATGTTGAAAAAGAACATTTTAAAGTATTCCTAAAAAATTTCTATTTTCCTTTGCAAAAGCTTTTTCTTTGAATTTTTTTTTGCAGAATTCAACATTTCAAAATAAAACATAATTTAAAGCTGCCAAGGTACTAGAATAATATAGAGTAGGCAAATAGGTATGGTGAATAGGGCAAATTGGGCTTGTAACAGCACCTCCAACGGTGTTCAGTATGTGACCCTGGAAAAATATCCAGTCATTTTACTTATTTTTCAACCCCACCAATGAAACTAAAACTGGCACCACAAATAGGTGGGAGACTATGAACAGCAATCACCTGGACCAATCATTATGATTGGCCAATCAGAAACATGGAGCAGCAGTCAGATCATATTTCTTCATATTTCTTACACTCTTCTAAGGCAGGTGTTAGCGTTTGCTTTGCCTGTTACCTGCTTCAGCAAACTGTATAAAAATGCTACACAAAACTATTTTGGTGAGCCAAACCAGTACGTTTGACTATTGTACATCCAATTTTAATTTCGAGGGTCAGTTACTGAGCACCAGTGGAGTTGCACCCAGGATACAGTGCCCAAGAATATACAGGTCCAAGTTGGCAAACATTTCATACCAACATACATGAATGATATCTGCAACTATCAATTTCAAATACGAACTAAGCAATTCTAGATTGCAAGTCACTAAACTTGTCAACAATATCAAAAAAGGCACTTGAGACTTCACTAAGGAGAGAGTTTCTTAGTCACCCCGTGTACTAGCCAGTTGTTAATATTCCCTAGCTGACCGCTGCAAACAGATATGACAAATAACTTCACCTGCCCATATCAATATGCGGTGCTACCCTTCTTTTAAAATTGATACTACAGACTGCAGTACTAATGCCATGAGTGCAATTGCATTATAGACAATTGCATAACATAAGACATGAAAATTCCCTTAGAAAATAGGAAGGACTTATACATATATATATATTACGATAGGTGTTTTTATTTTGTTTGTTTGAATGTCACCCCTCCCTGCCACCGCCCCCACACTCCACTTTTAATAACATGGAAAATTCCTTGGCAAGGTGGTGTTAAGCAATTTTTGGATTAATGAAGCAAACTTTATTGAATTTAGATTGACTTTTATCTCTGGAAGTTAATTTTCAAAAAAATTAATGATTTCTTTGTGATAACTCTGAAATTAAGCTCGCTTCAATTGGAATAGTATCTAGTATTTAGGTGGGTTCAACACACAAATGTTGAATAATTAATTAATTAATAATTTAAGATTCAGCATGTGAGTTTTTAATTTTGAACTTTTTGACATATAACAAAGTTAGATACTAAATTCTAACCCATCGTCAGAGTTTTCTTATTGTCTTTGTGGTCAATGTGTTTACAATTAATGTGCTTATCTGTACTAGATCAGGGTTTGATTCAAGATTGTGCAATCTAAATTTTTGGAAATTTTGATAACAGGTCTAATTTCTTTTCAAAACCTCTGGCAAAATTAAAAATACTTTAATTTTTGCTGAAGTTGCCCATGTACTATGGTATTGGGTTGTGTAAATTAATAGTATACTTGGGCCAATGACACAGGAGCTGGTCTGTCTAAGCTCTATAACAAACCTATGAAGCAGGGGCCCATGCATGGATTACTGCCAGACCTTTCCTCAAAGCTAGTTATAGTGTTATTGTTGTGGGTATTACAACAACATATAAAAAAATGCAAACCAAATCATTCTGAAAGCTCAATAATGGAAAGGATTGCCAGGTAAGGAAACATACTATGGAATGGGGAGAGGCCCATTATGCTGGGTAAGTTGTCCTTGGGGAGCCTGTTTGGGCAAGAGAAGTGACACAAGCAGCAGAACGGGCAGCTAGCATACTGGGCAGACACTAGCCTTGTCCTCAATGTTTAACATCTTAGGTGAATGGATTATGATGCATCATGAAATGATTTTGAGAAACATAGTGAGAAATTCATGGAAAACATCACGAGGATCACCACAATAGAATGTGGCGCAAACGTAATGTCAAATTAAAATAAGTTCATGTAATAAAAGTGCCACAATAAGCATCACATATTTTTTACATTATGATTGATGCAACCATAAGTTTACCTCACACATGCATCATGAGCCATGGCCTACTGATGTAGGAAAAACCACATTCCAGTGTAGTGGATGTCATGAAAACAAAATATGAGACATCTTCAAGTTTGCGCTCTACTAAAATCGCGGCGCTCGAGGACAGCACCAAACCGCCAACTTATGTTTAACAAATTGCACTTATGAATGCACATCACAGGTCGGGGAAGAGGAAGCTACTTGGGGAGTAATCGTGAACCACTTCATCCAGAAAGCTGTTAATTTCTCCCAGGATTCGAAACCCCAGACATAGGAGGCTTCGTATCCTTGATCAACTCTTGTGGAAAGTCATCGTCGCTAGACTCTTTGTGATGCTCGTGCACCTGGTTTGGCGTCAGCACACCAGTTGTGGACTGTAGGAGAACCTTCTCAGGGTTGAAAATATCGGTTGTAGTACTGTTTCTTCCAGGATTTGGAACCCCTGCGCTTGGTGGCTTCGTCTGCTTTATCAACTCTTGACCGTTCACTACACCTTCTAATGCAATTTCTGCATCCACGGCAGCTCGCGGTGTGTGTGGAGTATCAACCTCATGTGTCCCTTGCTGATCTCCAGCTGGATCATCACTCCCTTGTTGCCTAGGGCTTGAAGTTTTCATGAAAGGAGGAATGAATCTTTCTGTCCGCGTGTACTCACCTGCACGAGTTTCTTCAGAGGTCTCAGAATGAAATACAGATGTCCGTAGAACGCCTTCGGAAGAAGAAGACAAGTCGTTCACCCGCGTAACAACAGGTGACGTACTCCCATGCTTCGACGAGATACTTGCGTCCCTGGCTCCATGCGTAATCTCCATTGCTGAAACACTTTCATCAGTCTTCAATACCGAGCTCTTCAAGAACGTAGACGGTTTCCTAGCTTCTTGGTTGGATTCAGATGGCACGAAGTTATATCCAAACTCCAGAGGTTTTTCTTCCCCACAAGCTGAGATCCCTTCATTAAGATAGGAGGACTCAACCGACGTTCTTGTGCTATCAGTATCCTTCAACGTAGCGAACCGAGACCTGATCCGAGATCATCGGCCTCCCAATGCCTATTGAACTCAGTTCTAGTGGCAGACGATTGAGATGCCATAAGTAGCGTAGTAACTGGAACTGGGTTGACTTCTTTAGTTGTGTTCTACAGAGCCTCTCAATGCTCTCAACCCTCAATCTCAACAGCGAAATGGTGACCTCCCTATGACATTAGACAAGACAAGCAAACACTGGATCAAAATCAGACACAAGCTCAAGGATCAGGATCAAAGATCGATTGACAATGAAAATATGGCCATAGACCAGGAGTGGTCTAAAATGGCGCAGAAGAGATAGGTATTAATTAGCGCTTAAATATGGTACACGTAGAAACGACATAATTTATCTTGGATGTGAGAAATACTGTTGTAGGGCCACATACTGAGCATGGGTAATGCTGCTCTTAATACGGTACACATAGACATGACATTTCAAAACTTCGCAACTGTCCAATTTAGACACGGAC
>Ga0116229_10009687_pt1 | contig 14641 bp, 6 predicted proteins | sample S1TSphgellanicum_3_FD_87313 | JGI IMG/M metagenome (GOLD analysis project Ga0116229, IMG submission 87313) | Host-associated microbial communities from peat moss isolated from Minnesota, USA - S1T2_Fc - Sphagnum magellanicum MG | ecosystem: Host-associated > Plants > Peat moss > Unclassified... | reverse complement strand
TACCAGCTTAAAGGATTGACAGGAAAAAAAGTTTCCTGACCATGGCTTTCTGAACTGTGAATGTGGAATGCCTTATTGGATTTGATTTCCACCAAAAGGTAATAAGCAACAATCAATTGAGCTCAGTTGTAAAATAGAACTTTCTTTTTATGAATTGGTGTTCATAACTGATGTGATCTTGTTATAATATCATGTGCAGAACCAGAGACCTAAAACATTGGATTCTCTATTTGCAAGTATCCGCAACAATGCCCAGCAAGCAGCACCAGCTCAACAGGGGGGCCGTAGAAGAGGTGGCGGTTGGAGGCCAGCTGCTTAATCTCATCTTTGCACACTCAAATTACCTCATCACTGTAACTTCAAATTGGAGTGGACTGCACAAATCAGGGTTGTTTTTGGGTCAATTTCTTGAATGGATGAGCTCAGCATACCACTCATACATACCTGGACTGGAATTTGACTACAATTTCTAATTTTTGGAAGGACAAGGTTAACCTACTGTTGATAGTGGGGAGACACAACTTCATTCCTTTTGCTTGACTGCTTCCATATTCTCCTGTCAGTGGCTGAATCCTGTAATGCTTCAGGTAGGCTTGTAATTTTGTTGTCTCCATCAAATCTGTGATATACAAGTTTTCTTTTAGACTGCTTTGGGAACACAGCTCTGCACCATAGTGTTGACATGACATAATGTCAAGGTTTTCTTTTGTTGATTGCCTAGTAGTAATAGTATGACGAAGGGCACATGACTTACAATAGTTGGCTTGGGGCATGATCACAAAATTTGAGATGAGAAGATTGATGATTGCATGATCTTGTTGGGATTGCACTCTGGCATTGAGAAACTGTTTTGTTGTGAATTCTTTTCTTTATCAGATCATCAGTTCTGGTAAAGTATTGTGCTCCTGATTCAGGTCTTGAGGAGCCTATGCATGTACAGAAAAACTTGTGTGGGGTATATTCTATTTCCTCTGTTTGTTTCTGCCTTTTCTAATTACGAACTAAGATTTGCATTTGGCATCTGCTCCACAACTCAAAACATAACGAGCACAAGTGGCTGGCAAGTCTCTAGTCTTGTTACTCATGTTGTACTAAACCTCATATACTTATCCTGTCAGTGTGCTGTGTACTACAGAATAGCCCAATGTTTTTGCTTGGACGATAGCTTGTCATATGCCATAAACATGCTGAAAAGGAATTCATTTCCTTGCCTGATGACCAAATCCCTCAAGCTCTACTTACAAGAAGCTTACAACCTGCAAAAATAGAAGTCCTCATATCACTCCTCAAAGTACATGAACTAGACTTTGCAATGTCAGTACTGATCTCTGATAACATGTAACCCTGTAAATTTCATATCACTTTCCTCAAGCACATAAAATGGCTTTGTAATGTGAGTAGTGATGTACAGTGAAAGAGCAACCTGCAGTTCACATGAACATTTGCAACCAGACTACTGCACTCCACTCTAAGAATGTCTCACACTACCATAACTGGACTCTCAGTAAAAAAGCCTGATTGCCATGCTTGCCTAGAAGAGGAAACCATTGATGTGGCTTGAAGACCATGACATTCACCATCAATGCTCAAAGACGACATCCAAAACTGTCCTTGAAGAAAACTACTGTTGATGCTTGAAGACCATGACGTTCAAAGCTGTGTCCTTGAAGAAAACCGCTATCCCCATTGTACATTGCATAAACAAATCCAATTGCCATCCCTATCTGGAAGAGAAAACCATTGATCCACAAAGACCATGACATTCAAGGCTGTTTCTTTGAAGAAAAATGACCAGGATCCTGACCATCCCACTGCTCAAACCTTAGAGAAATAGCACATGTGATTTGAACATGCACTTAGTTGGAGACCAGCTTTGGATTTGCTGCACTCTTTCCTTCTGACTGCTTAGGTCTTCGAGATTTTTTCTGAAGAGAGCTTCCACTGCTGCGGTGGTTGCTATTGCTATTGCTTTTGCTTCCACCACGATGCTTCGTTCGCTTCTTGGGACCAAACATGGAGGAGAAGAGCAAGAGTATACCAACAGTAGGAAGTGCCAATAACATTGACGCCACAAACCAGATCACTTCCTTACTTGCAAAGCTGGCTAAAAACTCATTCCCCTTCATCGTTGCTTTCACTGTCTTCTGCAGCTGCTTGTGATAACTTGTCACCTGCTTCGCATAAGGTCCTGCCATGGCCTTAACTTTCTGGAAATAGGGAGCCAGAAATCCTGCTGCTTGATCCACAAATGGTTGGCTCTTCTCCCTTATGATCTTCATGTAAGGATCAATTATTTGCTGCATCTTGGAGAGAAAGGGAGATAGTGTCCTTTTACTTGCATCCAAGAACAGTGTACCCAATTTCTGTATGCTGTTCAGATATGGTACCATTGCATGCTTCAGTCTCTTCCAGCCAGGTCTGATCACAGGGTATACCTTTTTCTTGAAGAATCTTCTTGTTGATCTCCAGTAGGGTTTGGTGAATTTCTGAGCTTGAGATGCTTTTGCTTGCAGTGTCTGCTGTACTTTCCTCACTGCTGGTTCTCCATGAGCTACCCATCTTGAGGAAACCATGTCCTGGAGCTTGGAAGCTTGTATGGCTGCCCATGGAGGTAACCAAGCATTGGTAGACTTGGCCAAGTCCTTGGCTTTTGCTGTCATCTCTGTCCGCAATTTCAGTACTGCCGACTCTGCAACTTGAAGAGCTTTCTCAGCATTCTGAAGACGTGATTTGAGCGCTGCTACCTCCTTTGATGCTTTCTCCTTCTCAGACAACTGTAATGCTGCTGTAAGCTCCGCCTTCTCTGCCAGTCTTTTGAGCTCTTCCTGCTCCACTTTCAGTCGCTCCGAGGTTGCCTTCAAACCAGCAGTCTCAGCTTCAAGAGCGCTAATTTTAGTGAGCGCTGCTGCGAGTTTGGATTCTGCATCTCCCCACCCTTTGGTCTGATATTGAAACTCTTTCAGCTTTGTCTCCAAAACCTGAATATTCTTGTCCTTCATTTTCAAGCTCGAATCCTGGTCCTTCACAACAATCTTCAAATCTGTTACCTGTGATCTCAACTCCAAGATCTCCTTCACCAGAAGATGCTTGTTTTCCAGATCCTGCAGAGACGGCACCCCACCTTCATCCGCCGTAATCATCGTCCCCAAGCTCAAGACAAGAACCGCAACCCAAACCAAACTCCTCAAGACCGCCATCTGCTGCATGGCAAAAGAAAATGGAGGAGAACACGTGTCACAAAACACAACGACAAAAAGATCGCCTGAGCAACATAAAAATCGCCAACTCTGCAAACCCCAACCCCACGAGCCACGAAACAAATAGTTGGAAAGAGCCTGGAAGGGAGAAGAAAAGCAAAACAAACAAAGAAGAGAAGAAGAAAAACACTGCGGGAAGACGCACAATCCTACAAAGAGATAAACAACAAAAGCGATGGTGTTCGAAGCAAATATACAAAACAGAGGTCAAAGCCTTTGCTTGCAATTGCAGTAAAGAAGGAACGATGGTGTCTTTGGCAAACAACAAGAAGCGGGAGCAAAACGAAGGTGGTAGCAGCACGCAGGCCGCTAGGGTTTGTGGAGTTGGGAAAACCTAGGGAAGAATACCTAATTAGATAATTTGTGTGGGTAGGCCCCTAGGGTTTGTGGAGCTTGGGAAAACCTAGGGAAGAATAATTAGACTTTTACAAGAGAGTATGGCTGTAGGGTTTGTGGAGCTTAGGGAAACTTAGGGAATAATTTTAAGATATTTACATGTAGAGGCCCCTGGGGTTTGTGGACCTTGTGGAAAGAATTATAAGAGAGTTACATGGGTAGGCCCTTGGCGTTTGTGGAGCTTTGGGAAAGCTGGGAAGAAAAACTAAAAATGTACTTCAGAATAGAAGTATCTTCAATCACATGTTTTTGGGACTGCATTTTGCCATTGGTTTGTTCTTCATGCTAAGTTTTGAGCTATCCCACCAACTAACATTCAAAACTAAACATCATCACCTTTAAACCCTCCTAGTTGAACTAAGCATCAAATGACCTTTTAACTCTCCTAAATGTTGTTTCCCCGAAATGTTGTTCGGTTTGAGGTCTAGGGTAAGGAACCCCTTTGACATTCTTCTTGGATTTGACAACCCAGCTACTGAGGGTGATAGCTCAAGTCTTTGTCGAACATGCAAAAAGGGGTTCCTTGCTCCTTCCCCACCATAAAGAATATTTTAAATTTTCAGAATCATACAAAGGTGTGAGGTACTTTACACTTTTGTAAAGAATTTTTTTGGGTACCTTATGTTTTGTAAGATTCTTGAAATTTGGAATGTGAATTTTTCTGTGGAGAGGTGTGTTCAAGTGCAAAGATCAAATTTCAAAAGATCTTTATGTTAAGGCCAAGATTTGTTTTGGAATTGGGTCAACCACAAGGGGTGAACATTACCTTACACTAAGGTCAGTTTCTTTTTTTAAATAATCCTCAAATTAATGAAATGAAATTTTGTGAAAAATATGAAGTTGACATGTTGAAAATCATCATAATTATCATAGGTAACTCGCTAAATAATTCACTATTCATATCACAATATTATTGTAGTTGATGGAAAAATATATGATTTCAAAATTGAAAAACGAATTCTTTTTTTTTATAAATAATTATTCATTTTATCAATGCAGAAACTGACCCTAGGCTACAGTATAGGTAGATTATGGTATAGGGTTAGACTTTGGAGAAATAGTTTTAAAGCATGGGTTCACGTTTTAAGATTAAGGTTAACGTTTGTATCATAATAGCCCCTCTCTCCATGGTGTCTTTGTAGCATATGTGATTGTAGAGGTCACTACAAGAGAAAGTGATTTTTTCACACAAAGAGTTGTTGTTCATCACACATATGTGATGTTTATTGTGGCATATATTACATTAATATGATAACTTGGCATTAAGTAAGGGCAGATGTTATTAACATGTTGCACATTTGTGGCTTATAGCTTTTTATGTGAAAAATCACTCTTATAATGAGTCTCTTCCAAGTTGAGAAGCTATGTCATGGTGTGGGTGTCCTCGAACAAGTCACCATGCCTAAAACATACAACCACACATTACAATCTCTCAAACACTACATTCTCAAATGGCACCTACAAACAATTTTATGCATTCTAAACACACAAAATTTACACATTTGAGGATTATTTATTGTTGTTTCTATGAACTAGTTGGGAGGTGCATCTAAAGTTTTTTTTAATTTTTTTTTTGAAAGGAGCCACTTTTGATTGACTCATCACCATTTTTTTGAAACATTGTGCACTCCCCAAATTAGAAGCTCAAAGGTTTATATGAAAGTTGGCCCTTGGCCAAAGCAAACCTTTGGCCCACCTTTATAAAGAGTGTGTGCATATATTTATATATGAAAGTTCAACTTTTGGCCAAAGCATATGGGATAAAAATGTGGTGTTATTAGGAAAATTTTGAGGAATGCATCAAGAACTTGACAAATCCTTTGGGAATTTGATGGGAACACATTGGGAACAACAAAAAAAGTAAAAAATCCCTCTCTCAAAATCAAAAAAGAAAAAATTGAACATTTTTGAATGCATGTTGAACCTTTTCATTGGTCACATGAACTTTTTTTAAATTATTTTTTTAAAATTATTTAAAATTATTTTAAATTTAGGCTAATGCCCATTTGTAAGAGGAAGGTACTTATTGGCCACCTTAAACAACAAAAAATTCACACAAACATTATATCCGTAGCATGCATACATACATACACAACAAAAAACCTCATAACAAACAAAGAAAATTAAAATAAAAAACATTTCCACCTCCTAACCAAAGCCACTTCTCTCTTTTTTCCAAAGCACGCTATCAAATGAAAATTAGGTACTTCAATTGTGAACCAATACTCTTACAGTTTACACTAATGTTGTGTGAGTATTGATTTTTTTAAAAACATATAGTCTCAGATATTATATATGTTATAACATTGGTTACCCTTTCAACTAAGGTTTTAATTTTTTTTTAAGTTTTTCAAAACCTTCAAATATTTATTTTTTTCAACTCATAATGATTATTAAATATAAGTAAGATTATTGAAATGGATGTGGGTTCTAGGTACGATTAGGATTTGAGGTATGATTTCAAAAAAAACATTTGATTCAAATTGACATAGATTTGATCGTTTAGTTTTTTTTTATAAATCACACATTGTTACAAAACTTAAAAAGGACAACAAAATTACATTAAAATACATATTAAATATGTGCATAATACAATGTATGTTTATAACAAAAAATGATATAGAAATTTTGATCTATAATTCAAATCTTAACATCTTATGATCATCCATGAAATGATTTTTTATTCAAATTGATGGGAAAAACCTTAAACCCTAATAGTACCCATCTAAAACACTAAAACCTAGGGAGGATCTCAAAGGTTTCCACCACTAAAATTAGGTGAATAGAAGGTGCCAAGTTTTGTTTAAGTTATACCATGATTGGCAATTCACAGATAAGGGTTTACATCAAGTTTTTAATATAAATCAAGTTTTTAATTTAAATTCGGTCAAATCAATTTTTTGATACCTAGATCTAAAGTTGTTGGTTTTAACACTTGGATCCAAGTAAAGTAGATATGCCAATTACCAAACACATAAGGCATGAGAGAGGAAAGGTGCATTGGGGTTTTTTTAAATGATGGGGTTTAAATATAAATTTTTCCTCGTGTTTATGCACACTTGTAGCAATTTAATCGAGTCAATTGGTGGAGAAACAACAAAGTTAGCCCTCACTAAAGGAAGGGGGTTCCATTGGCTATAAACAAATCTTTAAGAAACACAAGCCATCCTGATGACCAAACAATTTTCAGCCTATGAAAGAATTATGAACATTTGAAAAATGAATAAGATCTCACCCTTGTTTGAAATGGATGAAAGAATAATTTATTGTTTTCTTTACTCAAAAATGTTTGTTACACATCATTGGCCAAGATCAAACCTCACAAAAAAGTGAAAAAATCAATAGTGATACCAAACAAGGGTTTGTGTAACCTAAATTTTAAGTGGGCAAAATTAAAAGTTCTACGTTTGGCATTAAAACATTTGCACCAACAACACAATTTATTTTTTCTTGGCAAAACTTAGCTTCTTCAATGTTTGTCTTCCTCTTGGGTTAACAAAATCCTATTCATTATTGTTGTCATCATTGTCTCCTACACACATAGTCATCATGTTTTGGTTTGCCATTATTGTGCAACAGTTGTTTCTTACGCACATGGTCATCATGTTTTGGTTCACAATTGCCATGCATTGTAGGAGCAAATGTGTGCACCCTTTGTCGTATTCTAGTTCACCATTGTGTTTGCACAATATAATGACCTTATATGGACATCACAATGGCAATTTTTCCTATATTCCTTAAATACAAATAAATAAAATAAAATTCATTGAAATAATAAAAAAATTATTCACTTATCTAAAGCTATCATAATCAACCTTCCAAAAATGAAAAAATCAAATCAAAATTGTGGATAGCCAATAAGTAATGAACTTTTAAATTTTGCTCATGTTTTTTGTTACACTTGCAAAATTCATGGATATGGACTTTTATCTTACAATGTGTTAGTCTTATGTGTTTGAAACTTGGGGATATTCGATGAATTATGTTTTAAAAACTAAAGATCCATTGAATGAATGGAATGTGATTCTAATTTATTATGTTATGGACTTTTTAAAATCCCAAAAATATAATTATTTTAAAAGCCCTTTTAAGCATTTAAAAATTATTATTAAAAAAAATCTTTTGTGATATTTTTTATATGTCTTATATCATCATGATTTGAAATTGAAAATGGAAAAAAAAATTACTTTCAATATCATCTAAATATTCATATTTTAAGTCAATTTTCAATTACACTAAAAAAGGACTTTGAAAAGGGATTCTAATCTACCAAAATTGTGACACCCTAGTATGCTTTTGCCAACTAGGTTGCATCAATCTCATTGTCATGTTCTAGTTCACCATTGTTGTGTGCTACAAGAATCATCAACATTGATGTTTTCACAGTGGACATTGGTGCTTTCATGGTAGTCGCATTGGTGTTTTTAGGGAGAGTTCATGCGAGTTGCATTGATGTTTTCATGGTGAATGTTGATGTTTTCATAATGAACATTGGTGTTTTCATGGTAGTCACATTGGTGTTCATCACTTAACAATGGCAAACTATTTCCTGTAATGACAATGATGATTCAATGACAATAATGACATTGTAAGAGCCTTTTGATTTCATCATTGTGATTGTTGGTTCTAATTGTCTTGTTTGTCATGTTGTGTAAGTTGTAGGAAGGTGATGTGGCGATGTTCATTGTGCTTAAGTGGTTACATTGTGTTTTTACAAAAACTTGACATGGTGTTCACGTTGTTGCATTGTGCTCTTATAAAAACTCAACACAACACTTGTTGTCTAATTTATATTTTTAAAACCCCTTTCATTTTGCTCAATATTATTGAAACCCAAATTTCCTTTTGTTTTACTTGTATTTTCTAAAACCCAAACTCCATGTCATTTTACTTTTTCGGGTGAAATTTCACCTTTAGTCTTATTCAACTTTCTAAACTTGAAATTTCACCTTGACATTCATCTTCTTTAAAACCCCACTAGGGTCCAACCATGTTACTAAGAACCACACATGCCCACTTAGACCATTGTTTTTTTTAAAAAATATTTAAAAATATTTTAATATGTTTTTCAAAAAACATTAAAAATCTGCATAGTTTTCTTAATATGTTAAGGTGTATATTAAAAAATATCCCAAAATATGTCATAAAATGTGTTTTTAGTGTCAAAATTGCTTTTATGCAACTTTTAAGCAATGGTTACAAAGCCTTAAAAATCCTTATACATATTTTTCATTCATTAGATTAATTTCAAATTTTTATGATATGTACATAATGTATTCACAATAAAATTTTATTTAAAAAATATTTATTATTATTATTATTATTATTATTCACAATCCAAAGTTCAAAAAATTAACCAGTGGTTATGATTGCTAATGGTACATGTTGGTATGACTGCACCCACCACCATTTGTGATGCTCAACTTTTTCAAAACCCAAATTTTACCTCTTCATTCAATTTCTTAAAAACCCCACCTTTTGTCCTATTCAACTTTTTAAAACTTAAAATTCACCTTCTCCTTCATCTTCTTTAAAACCCAAATTCCACCTTTTCCTATTCATTTCCTTTAGAACCTAAACCCTTATCTTGGATAGTGTTGATCTATTTTAAAACCCCACTTCCCCTTTTACAATTGGTTATTCCATGCTAGTGTGTTTTAAGTTTGTTGCAACATTTCTCTTTGCTTATATTCTTATCTTTGCCCTTACCCTAGCCTCTTTTTGGTTTCTATGTAAAGCCAAGGTTCACACCTTTGTACAATAATTGATGGGCTTGCAAACCTACAACAAGTTTTGATGAAACCTATCTTTGCTTTTTGAATTTCAATTATAGACCAAGTTAAATTGAAAGCTTTTCTTGCACATTTTTCTGCTAACCTTTAAGCTATTTTCTCAATTGTGGTAAGGGAATTAGCAACATGTTTAACTTTTTTCTCCTCTCTCTCCTTCCTCTTTTGCCTTCTAATTTTTTCTATAACTTCTTATTCCATGGTGTTTTGTTGTGAAATATTTGAATACTAATTAGGTGTGTTAACATGTGATTGGTTGTAATCTACTAATGGTTCTTTACCTTTAGTTTTCTTTATAATTAGATGTGGTAAGGATAGTAAATTTGCAAAAGAAATGTGGCTTTGCATGCATTAGCAAAATTTTAATAGCATTGCACTTCACCTAAAGGTTCATTAATGAAGTCATTTATTAGATCAAATATAAATTTTGTTGGCATTATTTGTAGGATGATTGGGCATTTCCGCATAGTACTTTATCTTTGGTTATTCGTAGACATTGACATCATCCCCTATTCTAGCACCTTCAACTATAGTTGTTATGTTCAATATGTTCATACCTTCACCTCATTAGTAATCAATGTCATGAACTATTTCATCAAAGTTATCATTGTTTTCATCTGAAATGTCAGTAATTATTGTTGTGTAGATTTCATTTAATTTAATCTTCTCAAATCCATGGCCTTGGGATTGAGTGGCCGTATTCTTAGAACTTTAAACCCATTCTTGATGTTTTTTTGGTCAAAGATGTGTCCAAAGCTTTGTTTACCCAATTAGCAAATGTGTTTTTGTTTGGTTCACAACTATTATTCCTAACCATTATCTTTTTTTTTTTTCGAAAGTTATTTTGAAAAGCTTAAAACAATTCACATCTAGTGGTTGTAAGGCATGGTATGTGTGAGATGACAATGTGACTATATCCAAACCAAATTGTTGCATTCACTCAATTGTTTTAATATTAGTTAACATGTGACACATGTCCATCTAAAATCAATAGATAATGATTAGATTGAGATACGCCATTTTGAATCAATTCCTTGAATAAAAAGGAGGTCATTTGTGTTTTCCTTTGCATTGCCATGCATACTCTTCTTTTGCGATGTTTGATGTAATCATTTATAATTTTTTTGCCCCCAAATATGTATAAACTAAGTAAGGATTTTGTGCTACATCTACAACAAAATTGATTATTAACCATTCCTTGGATCTAGGAATGGTGTTATAAACATGTTGGAAACCTTTTTTCACCAAAACCCTTGCACCTAATTATGATCTCGCTTAAATCTTTATTTCATCTAAATTCCATATGTGATTTTCATTGTATTATTGCTAAATGTATAATGTTTGTAGGTTTTGATAAAATGAATTACACAATTCACTTGTCAAACCTTGTGCCTTAATATCTCAAGTCCTTTCACAAGTTGAATATTTAACTCTAGTTAACAATGTTTGAACCAATATCACTAGGTGTTCCCAGGAATTCCATGTTTGAATGGGGTTAGTTTAATCTATGTAAGTTTTACCACTTTCATTTTGAATTCGTGTGAGGTAATGGACAATTCACATTGTTGCATACATGGTGTCCAAGCCACCATTGCTACATCCTCTTTCTTGATGAACAGACCTTATGACCTTTGTTTCCTTGTTTTCCCATTCAAACGATTTAAAAAAAATGTTCTAGAAATGTGTCAATACTTACCAGGATTCATTAAAAATATTTTCCTTTTTCCATCGCATCCATTGCTTGTTCCAAAGACTTAGTTGTCCATGTGCCTTGTTCAAGCTTGCTACATTTTTTGTTGTGGTGCAAGTATAGGCATGTTATTTACCTTCTGGTGCTAGTTAATCAAACATCCCATTTCATTGCCTACAATGTACATTGGCTGGTATCACAATAGTGTTTTGCTTTGTGGCCCCAATCTCTAGCAAGTTAACATAGTACACTTTGGACCTACAAGAAATACACAATTCAATCACTTATATATATTCCAAAATTGTAAGAATTATGTTAGGATTTGGATATTCAAAAGTGCATGACTTTCTTAGATTGATGTAAAAGAAATTAGTTTACAGAAACTTTCAAAGTCCTCCTGAACTAAATCAATATCTAAAGTTGATGTGCAAGTTGGAGGTGTAAAGCACATGTTATGATGGGTTGCATCTTGTTGAAATCTATGAGAACCATAATTATTTGACATCCTAACTACTAGGACTCCAAAAAAATTTCAATGTTTTTGAATTTGGTATCCACATTTGATATTTTACATATTAATTTTTAGGTTATGTTTGTGTATTTTAGATTTGGAGCCTAAACTCTAAATCCTTTATAATTGTATGAGATCACCTCCATTGCCAAACAATCCTTTATTTTAATGGGAGTGAATATTTTTCTTATTTGGGTTAACTTACACCCTAAACCAAACACTTGTTATTTTTCATGGACTGAGTGGGTGCTCCAAGTGACACAATTTTTTTCCCATCACCAAACACTCACTATTCCAAATTAAACACATTGGGTGCCTAATTGGCCCATTTTTTCCCCCATTTCCAAACATTGTATTATTCCAACTGGGTCACAATGGGTGCATAAGACAGTTAATTTTTTCCCATTATCAAACACAAAAGAGAATCATCTGATGGTGGGTGGCAAAATTCTTGAACATATATGTTTTAGACCAAGTGTTTGGTCACAGAGTACAACTTGAATGCTAATCGGGTTATACCTCAAACCCTAATCGGTCTGTCCCTATTCTATTGCTCTGCTCAATTATTAGGTGTAATTACGTGATGGGCATATCTACCCTACCCACACAACATTGGTAGACAACCAGAATTGGTGGATTCCTCAATTTGGAGTGTCAAACCCAAGAGGTTCAGTTTCAATTTCTTGATGGAACCAACACAAAATCCAGACTCTAGAACTAAGCTTTTGCTAGAACCAGAACTAAACCTGGAACCTTTAAAAAAAAAACAAAGTCCAAGTTCTTCAAGTAAAATAAGTTGGATTTTTTAAAATGTTGCCAAGTAGGCTAGCTTTGTATACATTTGATGGATAGTTAATTAGTTGAAGATAAAACTTTTTAAGCAGTTGATAAGTTTTTAATTAGTTATACCTATGCATTTCCAATTTTAATTTACGTAAATCTTTGTACTTATACAATACACAGTCTTGAGAAGTGTGTAATATCTATCTATGAAGGAAGGTTGTTTGTTTGTCTTGTTTTGTTTGTACTTATGAAATCCACTGAACTGGGATGCTTCAGATTGCATTCTTGGTCTCTTTGGAAAGTTCTGAGGAGGAGGGGTGCATTGGCTTGGTTTCATGGCATTTGGACCAGTGTTGTGTGTGTAAATGGTTTGGGACCTACATTGTGTGTGAGTGTAAATCCCATATTGAAATTTATTTACACTCCGTGCAAGTGTAAATGTATAAATGACTTCAAAACTCCATTTTAGAATGTTTGCACTAACCTTTGGACATGATGTTAACATCCATCAAGTTCGCATCCTTTCATGTTCAAGTGCTTAGTTCACAATTCAAACAATCCAAATGACGTTTTGTTTGTCATAAACATTTTTCTCCATCTCTTTGCGAATTCAACTTTGAGTATTCATCCCTTAGTCACAAGCCTCCTTTGTTGTGTTTGCATTTCATCCCATTGATCTTTTGGGTATCAATTTCTACAATGTTCACATGATAATGAACACATCGGGATATATGACACCATTAATGATGTCTTTGCATTGAATAAGAAATTGGCTTTCATGTGGTTTAGAAGCATTTGCATGCTCTTCCTTCTTTCATTCTTTAAACATTTAAATGTCATGTTGATAATGTCCTTTTTAAAGATGGGTTCAAAACCTTTGTAGACATTATTATTGTAGATCCCATTTGTGCAAATCTTCTGGCCCATGCATTTTTTACACATGGTTTTCTAGCATTAAAGGTAGCCCAAACAAAGAAAAGGAGTTATTAAGATTGCCACTTGAAAGATCATTTCCTTTTCATAGTGATAGAAATCTATGATTGTTTACATAAATGAGCCATTGGGTTTTTACAACTTTGTGCCAATAATGTGTGGGGAATGAAAGGCCTTGAAGGTCCATGCTACTTTCGACCTTAACCATTTATTGTAGACAAAAGTTTTAGTTATGTTACAAAAGTTGTAAATCTCCATAATCTTTAGTTGAACAATAATCATGGTGTCGCAACCTTAGCCTTGAGCTCATGACCAAGGCAAAGGGCTTGCAAGGGTGTGGGCCAAGATTAAGCCCGAGAGTCATATTCTCATGCCCTTGGGAGTGCAAAAGAGTGTGAGGGAAAAAACCTTCACATTCCCAAGTGAACTCCCATGTTGGGAGTTGGAGTCCTGGTGGACTCCCGAATGTTCAGAGAGTGATTACAAGGGTCAAAACCCAATGGAGCAAGGAATCCTTCATACCATTGAAAAGCTATTGAAATGTAAATGTCTAAAATGGGCTTGCATGACTCATTTGGACATCTAAAACACAAGTTATGGCCAAAAGAAAGCCGAGAGTCAAATTGGAAGTTTGACTCCCAACCACTAAAAGTCAGGAATTGACTCAATTTCCTTGGGTGCAAGTGGCGTGTGACATACTGTTGAAAAGGATCTCAATGAGGGCTATTACTTTGTTTTAGACTTCATCTCAATTAGAGGTTTACACAAAAAGTTATGGGGCCCCAAAGTCACGAAAGTCCTAACCTTGGCAATTTCAGGACTCACACTTGGGAGTTCTAGGACAAAAAGCCATTTGGATGTGGGCCTCATGGAGAGACATAGAATATACTATAAGGGGGAAGGTGGTGGCTTCCCCCAAGTCCGGGCCGTGGTGAGTCTTGTGAGTCCAAGTTGCCCGTGGCACATCCTAACACCAAAAGTGCTCCAATTATGCATTAACCACCTTGTGTTAGTTTTGTGCAGGTTCATGTGAGTAGTTAATGCTTGTAACTTTTCCTAGTCCCATTTCGGAGCTCCAGCACGCCCTTCTACCCCTCAAAGTGTTGCAAGCTAGGGAGTGTGCCTCGATTCTTTGCTTTTCCACTATCTTCAGTTTGGACTCACATTTGAATCCATTAAAGAGCTTGGGGGTGCGTCACATGGGGTTGGTTATTTTTCGACTACCACCACTTAATATGAACCTTTCACCCATTACCACTTTAAATATGTCATTTATTGTTGG
>Ga0116229_10009686_pt1 | contig 14643 bp, 18 predicted proteins | sample S1TSphgellanicum_3_FD_87313 | JGI IMG/M metagenome (GOLD analysis project Ga0116229, IMG submission 87313) | Host-associated microbial communities from peat moss isolated from Minnesota, USA - S1T2_Fc - Sphagnum magellanicum MG | ecosystem: Host-associated > Plants > Peat moss > Unclassified... | reverse complement strand
TTGGGCATGTCAAAAATCTCCGGCGACGGTGTCTATGGCGTAGTCGATCCAAGGGAGCAGCGCTTCGATGTCCGTGGTTTCAACCGTCGCACCACCCCAGATGCGCAGCCCGGGCGGGGCGTCCCGGTAAGAAGCGGCGTCAAGTGCAACGGCATTTTTCTCCAGCAACGCAGCAACGGCCTTGGCCGCTTTCATTTGCCCCTCCGCATCCAACGCGGTGAACCAATCAGCCGCGATGGCAAGGCAGATAGAGGTGCAGGACCGTGTTGCAGCATCTTCCGCCAAAAATTTCACGCGGCGGTTGCCTTCAACCCAGTTGGCGATGGCGGCAAGGTTGGCCTCGCTGCGGGCGATCAAGCCCGGCAGGCCGCCGATGCTTTCGGACCAGCGCAGCCCGTCCAGCGCGTCTTCCACGCACAGCATTGACGGCGTGTTAATGGTCTCGCCCGCGAAAATACCCTCGATGAGTTTGCCGCCGGAGGTGAGGCGGAAAATTTTCGGCAGCGGCCAGGCGGGTTTGTAGGTGAGCAGCCGTTCCACGGCGCGGGGCGAAAGGGCCAGCATGCCGTGCCCAGCTTCGCCACCCAAGACTTTTTGCCAGGACCAGGTGACAACATCCAGTTTTTGCCAGGGCAGATACATGGCGAAGGCGGCGGAGGTGGAATCGGCGAACACCAGGCCCTGCCGGTCATCCGGAATAAAATCACCATTCGGAAAACGAACGCCGGATGTGGTGCCGTTCCAGGCCAGCACGACATCATGCGAAAAATCGATGGCGGCGATATCCGGCAACTGGCCGTAAGCGGCGTTCAGAACCCGCGCATTCGGCAGTTTCAGTTGTTTCACAACATCCGTCGCCCAGGCTTCCGAAAAACTCTCATGCGCCAGAACATCCACCGGCCGGGCGCCCAGCATGGACCACAGCGCCATCTCGATAGCCCCGGTATCGGATGCCGGCACAATCCCAAGCCGCCAATCCGCCGGCATGCCGAGAATGGCGCGCGAGCGTGTGATAACCTCGTTAAGCCGCGCTTTCGGCTCCTTGGCGCGATGGCTGCGCCCCAGCAGCGCGCCCTCAAGGGCCGCCAACGAAAACCCAGGCCGCTTTGCGCAAGGCCCCGATGAAAAATTAGGATTTTGCGGACGAAGCACCGGTTTTAACGGCGCAGAAATATCTGCCATAACAACTCTCCCTTACAGAAGAAAAGCGCCCCGGTGGGGGGGCGTGACCCGGGGCGGCGTGTAGCGGAATTTTGCGCCGCGCGCAATATGGCCGGTATCGCCTGTCTCAGTTTTGGATCTTCGTTCACGGCCCAAGCCAATGTTGTTCGACTCGAAGGCGTTCAGAGGCGCAAGTGGCCAGCACACACATCGCCGACCGCCTTGCACTCATTGTCGTCATCTCCCAGTTCGGAGTTGAGCGCCGAAAGTGGTCATTCGCACGGCAGGGTTTTTCCTTCGCATTGGGGTTGTCTTTAGTGCAAAACTATCCTGATATTTTTCAAATTTAGCGCGCACTTCTGTGAAGTTGATTGTATGGAGGCCATTTTCCTTCTTTTTTGCATTTTTCGTAGCAATCTTGCTCGGAACGATAAAGCACTGATACTGTTTTTGGTCGATCAATACGATTGCAAGCCAGTCAAATTTCTCTGGTCGGAAATCAATTTTAGAAATGCGCCGGCACTTGACCGAGATTTTTATCAACCGTTTCGGGCTTGGCTCAGCGACAACATCGTATCCTGGCCAGTTCACTGGTGAAATGAATGACGGAATTCCGTTTAACGTGAGGTTTGCAGCTACAAGCATTTCCGCGGCATCGCCCATTTGTTTTGAAGTAGGAAGTTTATCGTCCATGTCTTGATTCCCTTTCGTGCTCTAGTGTCGAATCTTCAACGATCTCTTGCGTTTACGATAATAGCTGAACCAACAGTAATTTGATCTCTGCAGGTGGATGTCTGATGCCGACCTACATCATTTTTTCAACCGTCGGGCGCCGCAAACGGTCGCTCCCCTGACAGACTTGAATGTAAGGCAAAACTCCCTTACATACCCTCCCGAAAGGACCCCTCCCATGCCCCCCGTCACCCTCACCGTAACCGCCAAAGGCCAGGTCACGCTCCGCAAGAACGTGCTCACCCATCTCGGCATCAAGGCCGGCGACAAATTGACCGTCGAAACCCTCCCCGATGGCCGGGTGGAACTGAAAGCCGCACGGCGGACGGGCAAGATTTCAGACGCCTTCAACTACCTGAAGCGCGATGGCGGCCCCGTCTTCACAATCGAAGAAATCAACGAAGCCATTGCCGGTGCCTGGGCCGGCGAGCGTTGAAAATCACGGCTGACACAAATTTGTTGTTGCGCGCCGTCACGGGAGATGACCCGCGCCAAAGCTTGGCCGCACAGGCGGCACTTGCGGGCGCTGAAACGGTGGTGCTTACCTTGCCAGCGCTTTGCGAATTTGTCTGGGTTTTGTCAAAGCTTTACAAAGTACCGTCCGCCGAGCGTGCTGAGATCGTCAGGCGTCTTGTAGACGACCAGAACGTGGTGACTAATCTGCCGGCTGTTGAAGCTGGACTGGCGTTTCTCGATGCTGGCGCGGATTTCGCGGATGGCGTGATTGCGCATGAAGGCCGCGCGCTCGGCGGCACGGTTTTTGTTTCGCTTGACAAGAAGGCGGTCGCACTCGTGAAGGCAAAAGGCGGCGAATCCCGCCTTCTGGCATAGCGGGTAAGAAAACCGTCCTAACGCTCCGCCAAAATCCCCGAAATCCGGTTTGCCAAAATGTCCATGGCAAAAGGTTTGGTCAGCACATGCATGCCCGGTTTTAAATGCCCATCGCCGATGACGGCGTTTTCGGCGTAGCCGGTGATGAATAAAATTTTCAAGCCGGGGCGGAGCAAAACACCGGCATCGGCAAGCTGCCGGCCATTCATCCCGCCCGGGAGGCCGACATCGGTGATCAGCAGGTCGATATGCCGCTTTGATTCCAGAATTTTCAGCCCGGCATTGCCATCTTCCGCTTCAATGGCGGCGTAGCCCAGCTCCTCCAGAACATCGGTGATCAACATGCGAACGGTTTGCTCATCATCCACCACCAGCACGGTTTCGCCATGCCGCGCCGGTTCCAAAGTTATCATGTCCGATGGCGCCGCCGGCTCGTCTGGTTCCATACAACGCGGCAGGTACAGGCACACCATCGTCCCCTTGCCCTCCTCGGAATAAATGCGCGCCTGCCCGCCGGATTGGCGGGCAAAACCATAAACCATGCTCAGCCCGAGGCCGGTGCCCTCGCCCAGCGGCTTGGTGGTGAAAAACGGGTCGAACGCGCGCGCAATAACCGCCTCCGGCATGCCGGTGCCGTTATCACTCACGCAAAGGGAGACGTATTGCCCAGGGGCAAGGTCGCGTTCACGCGCGCCGCGCGCATCCAGCCAGCGATTGGCCGTTTCCACCGTCAGCCTGCCGCCATCCGGCATCGCGTCCCTGGCATTGATGCAAAGGTTGAGCAGCGCGTTTTCCAACTGGTGCGGGTCCACCAGCGTGCGCCACAGCCCGATGGCGGCGACGACTTCCACCGTGATTTCCGGCCCCATGGTGCGGCGAATAAGTTCCTCCATCCCCGCCGCCAGGGCATTTACATTGGTCGGCTTCGGGTCGAGCGTTTGCCGGCGGGAGAATGCCAGCAGCCGGTGGGTGAGTGCCGCCGCCCGCTTCGCCGCCCCCTTGGCGGCGTTAAGGTAACGGTCGATCTCCCCCAGCCGGCGCTGTTCAAAACGGCGTTCCAGCAGTTCCAGGCTGCCAATAATGCCGGTGAGCAGATTATTGAAATCATGGGCAAGCCCGCCGGTCAGCTGCCCCACCGCCTCCATTTTCTGGGATTGCCGCAATTGCTGTTCCAAATTGCGGCTCTCGGTCACGTCCCGGGCGCTTATCACCAGGCGGCGGGCCTTGCCGTCCTCGGCCGGCACCGGCGTCGCCACGGCTTCAACGATGGACTCGCCATTCCGCCGCTCATACCGATAGGGCAGGCCGCTGCGCAGGCATTCATTCATATAGCCGGTCAGTTCCGCCGCGGTCGCGGGGTCAAAAATATCTTCGATTGTGTGGCCAATCACCTCATCCCAGTTTCTGTTGTAAAGCCGCAGCAGCGCCGGGTTGCCTTCCTCGTAGCGGAACTGCCCGGTTTCGGTTTCGGCAAGAACCGTATGATATTCCGATGAGTGATTGTAAAAAGTTCTGATGAGAGCTTCGCGGGAGAGTAGCCGCGCCGTGCGGTCTTCGATTTGCTTTTCTAACGTTTCATTCAGTTGTTTGAGCCTGGCCTCGGCCTGCTTGCGGCCGGTCACGTCAATGCCTTCAACGAAAATGCCCGTTACCTGGCCATCCGGGTCTTTTAGGGGCTGGTAGATAAAATCCACGAAACGGTTTTCGGTCACGCCACCGGGCACGGGCTGAACGCCGTATGTCATGCCCGAGGAGCTGAAAGCCTGGCCGGAGCCAAAAACCTCGTCAAGAATTTCGAGATAGCCTTGCGCGACCGCATCCGGCAGCGCCTCGGCAACGGTTTTGCCGAGCACGTCGCGGCCACCGACAAGTTTTAAATAGCTTGGATTGGCGAGTTCAATCCGATGATCTGGTCCTTGCAGAAGGGCCATGAAACTCGGCCCTTGTTCGAACATTTGGGCCAGGCGCTGCCGCTCGGCGGCGTTGCGTTGGCTGGCGCGGACGCGTTCGGTGGTCTCCACCACAATGGCGATGACGCCGGCGGGCCGGCCGGTTTCATCATGCACCGGCGAATAGTCGAGGTTCATCCAAACCTGCTCCGGCCGGCCGTTGCGGTACAAAGTGAGCTCCTGGTCCTGGAATGCCAGCGTGCCGCCGGCAAGGCCGATTTTCAGGACATGGTCATTGAAATCCGCGACTTCGGGCCAGCCTTCGCGCACGGCGCAGCCCAGCAAACGCGGGTGGCGGCCGCCGGCGAACACGGCATAGGCATCGTTATAAATCATATGCCCGGCCTTGCCCCAGAGCAAAACGATGGGCACTTGGGAATTGACAATGAGGGAGACGGCTGTTTTGAGGCTTTGCGGCCAGGAGTCTATGGGGCCGAGGTCGGTGGACTGCCAGTCAAAATCCGCGATCAGCAGGGCGAGGCTGCTCTCGCTACCCAAAAAATCAGCTTTTTGCGCCATTACGGCAACGCCCTGGTTCACACGACCCGCCCTATTTTCGCCAACAGAAACTTAATGTTGGCCGGAAAGTTTTCGCCGTCAAACGCGGTTTCGGCTTTCATCCACGCGGCGGCGCAAAATGCCGTTTACATGAACCATGAGCGCGTGCGCCTGCATGCCCGGCCGGTAGACGCTGCGAATGGCGCCGCTGAGCTCGCCGAGGTCGATATCCTCATTGGCGCTGCATACAGCGTCGGCCACTTGGTTGACGACCCGGACATCGGACATGGACCATAGCGGGTAGGCGTAGGGGTCGAATAACAGAACCATGAATGCTCCTTTTAAGGCGCGGGCAACGGGCGCAGGTTTTGCCCCGCCTTCGGAACGATGCCGGATTGGCGAACATATAGGCGGTGCCGTGGCGCGATGAAGGGGCCGCCATGACTGGCTGGCAATGCGCGGTTTTGAAAAATTGCGGAAACTTCATGGGGGCAGATGCACTTGCCAGAACCGGCAGGGGCGCCGACATGCAAATTGCAATGGCGGATCCATCAGCGTTCCCATCTCCAGGGTTTTTGCTAGCCGCCCTGGCGCGGCCGGTGAAGCGGGCGATTGCCGCCAATGTCGTTGCGCTATTCAACGAAACATCCCGCGGCGAGAAGCCGGTGACGCGGCGGCCGGACGGCCTGTTCGGGTCCGGCGCCGTGGCGTGGCGGGTTCACGGGGATGTCACCTCCATGATGGCAGGCGGGGTTGCCGGGCTGCTATTGCAAATGCTGCACCCCGCCGTTCTGGCCGGTGTGTGGGACCATTCAAAATTTCGCACCGATATGCAGGGCAGGCTGCGGCGCACGGCGAAGTTTATTGCGCTAACCACCTATGGCGGCAGGGGGGAAGCGGAAGCGATGATCGCGCGGGTGCGCGGGATTCATGAGCATGTGCGCGGCGTGTTGCCGGATGGCACGCCTTACGCCGCCAATGACCCGGCCCTGCTGGCCTGGGTTCATGTGACAGAGACGACAAGTTTTTTGAATGCCTGGATACGTTATGCCGAGCCGCGCATGCCAGTGGCGGATAAAGACAGATATTTTGCGGAAATGGCGTGCATAGGCGAGGCGCTTGGCGCCGGGCCCATCCCGCGTAACTGGGCGCAGGCGCGCCAGTTGCTACAGGCAACGCGCCCGAGACTACTCTGCGATGCGCGCACGCGCGAAATTTCCCGGCTGGTGCTGAATCAGCCAGCACCAAGCCTGGCGGCCGGACCGGTGCAAACGCTCACATTGCAGGCAGGGGTGGATTTGCTGCCCGAATGGGCGCGGCAAATGCACGGGCTGCACCCGCCACCACTTAGCCGCCCCTTCATTCGGGCCGGTACGCTGGGCATCGCCCGCACCCTGCGCTGGGCGTTCACGTAAGCGTTACAATCCCCTCAAACTGGATAATCATTATCACGCAGATGTTGATTGGCATGCGTTGGAAAACCAAGCCGCCGGTAATACCTCCGGAATTAGGTATGAAGTGCTGATCAACCCGGAGCGAGGAGCCGCAAAATGCGTGAAAAAGTAAATGTCTTATTGCCATGCGCAACATTTTTTTCAGCCGGCCGCATGGCCGATGGCCTGGTGAACCTGCTGATGCAGGCAACGCTTGTTTGCTGGCCGCTCGCGGCGCATCGGGCAGCGCAGTTCCGTGCGCGGCAAAATGTCAGCAGAATATTGAACGAATTTGCCTCTGCCTATCCGCTCCCCATGCAATGCGCCAAGCCCGGCAAACACTTCCGTGGTGCTGTGTTTGCCGATCAGATCGTTTTCGGCAAACAACGGAGTCTTCGCCGCGCGGCTTGATTCCTACGTACAGGGCTGGCGATGATCGAAATCCGCAATGGCGCGCTTAACCTAGGCGTCGAGCCCGCGATGGGCGCCAGCATTGCCTGGTTCCGAAAATCAGGCGCGGCGATCTTACGCGAAACGCCGGCAAGCGCGATCAGCCTTTGCGATGGCAGGGCGTTTTCGGCTTTCCCGCTGATTCCCTTCTCCAACCGAATCCGCGCGGGAAAATTCTCTTTTGGCGGCAAAAACTTCACGCTGGCGCGCGATGCGGAAGACCCGCGCCATGCCCTGCACGGCACGGCCCGGTTCAAACCGTGGCACGTGGAGCGGCACGCAACGGACAACGCACGGTTCTCCCTCGACTATGCGCCGCGGGCCGGTGATTGGCCCTTCGCTTATCACGCCTTGCAGGACTTTCTGCTCCTGCCGGACCGGCTTCGGCTGTCGATTGGCATGCGCAATACCGGCGCCGTGGCCGCGCCGGCGGGGATCGGGCTGCACCCGTATTTTGTCCGCAATGACCCAGTTTTTTTAAACTTTGATGCCGGGTATGTGTGGGGGAAGGATGGCGAGGACATCCCCACCCATTCCGTGCCTGATGCCGGCCGGTTCGACTTTTTGAAGCGCCGGCCGATCGGCGATGGGTTGATCGACAATGACTATGGCGGCTGGGATGGCACGGTGGATATAGTCCGCGGAGATCAGCGGTTGAAGCTGCTCGGGAGTGCCGCGTTCACCCATCTGGTTCTGTTCACGCCGCGCGAAAAGCCTTATTTTGCCGTCGAGCCGGTTTCCCACCGCCCGGATGCGATCAACCCGAATTATGATCCACAAGATCACGGCATGGCTGTGCTTCGGCCAGGAGAGTCATTGTCCGGCGTGATTGAAATCATATTGGCGTAAGGATGAGAGGTTGTCTGTCTACATATGGACTTAAAACGAGGATTTTTTTCCAAATTTTGGCGTCCGCCAGTATCTCCACTCCCCAGCTAGACAAATCTGCGCAACCGCGCCATATGCGCTTAAGATTAGCCATTTCATGACGAGGGACCAAAAAATGAGCATTCAACTGGGCCAGATTGCGCCGGACTTTGAGCAGGATTCGAGCCAGGGCAAGATAAAGTTTTACGATTATCTGGGGTCATCCTGGGGCATTCTGTTCAGCCACCCGAAGGATTTCACGCCGGTCTGCACGACCGAGCTCGCCGAAGTCGCGCGGTTGGCACCGGAATGGCAGAAGCGCAACGTAAAAGTGCTGGGCCTTTCCGTGGATACCGGCGAGCGGCATGAGGGCTGGGCAGCGGATATTGCGGAAACGCAAGGGCAGACGCTGAATTTCCCGGTGCTGGCGGACCATGACAAAAAGGTTTCCGCGCTCTACGGCCTGATCCACCCGGAAGCCGACCCGGCGGTGACGGTGCGTTCCGTCTACGTGATCGACCCGAACAAAAAAGTGCGGCTGGTGATCACCTACCCGCCCTCCACCGGCCGGAATTTTGCGGAAATTTTGCGCGTGGTGGATAGCTTGCAGCTGACGGATGCCCATAAGGTTGCGACCCCGGTGAACTGGAAAGACGGCGATGACGTCATCATCGTCCCCTCCCTTTCCGACGAAGACGCCAAAACCCGCTTCCCCGAGGGTTTTAAGACTCTGAAACCCTATCTGCGGATCGTCAAACAGCCCAAACTGCCGCACGCGGTGTAACCAAAAAAGGCGGCTTCGGCCGCCTTTTTTCATGTTCTGACAACTGGTGACGAATAACTGATGACTGACATCGAAGCTTCATCGTAGTGTCATTGTTTTGTCATGAAACGCGTCTATGGAGGCGCTCATGGAAAACGCGAGCCAGAATATGATGACCGACGCGGCGCTGCCGGCGGGGCTGATGACGCCCCTGATTGACGATGCCGCCCGGGTTTCCATCCGCGGACTGAATTTTTACTACGGCGCCACCCATGCGCTGAAAAATATCAATATTGATTACGCGGACAAGAAAACCACGGCGATGATCGGCCCCTCCGGCTGCGGCAAATCCACGCTGCTGCGCGTGCTGAACCGGATGTACGACCTCTACCCCGGCCAGCGCGCCGAGGGCGAGGTGATGATAGGCGGCGAAAACATTATTGCCCCTGGCCAGGACCTTAACCAGCTTCGCCGGAAAGTTGGCATGGTTTTCCAAAAACCGACGCCCTTCCCTAAATCCATCTATGAAAACGTTATTTTCGGCGTCCGGCTGCACGAAAAACTGTCGAAATCCGAGATGGATGAGCGTGTTGAATGGGCGTTGACCCGCGCCGCCCTTTGGAATGAGGTAAAGGACCGGCTTTCAGCCTCCGCCATCGGCCTCTCGGGCGGGCAGCAGCAACGGCTTTGCATCGCACGGTCAATCGCCGTGCGGCCTGAAGTTTTGCTGCTGGATGAGCCGACCAGCGCGCTCGACCCGATCAGCACGTTGAAGATCGAAGAACTGGTGGATGAGCTGAAGAAAGATTTCACCATCATCATCGTCACCCATAATATGCAGCAGGCCGGGCGCTGCGCGGACCAGGTGGCGTTTTTCTATCTCGGCGAATTGGTGGAAGTTGGCCCTTCCGCCCAAATATTTACCGCCCCCCGCGAGCGCCGTACCCAGGAATACATTACCGGCCGATTCGGTTAGTGGGAGCAAAAGAATGGCCGAGGACGCAAAACATATCGTCACCAGTTTCGAGGTGGATTTGAAAAAACTCCGTGACATGATTGCCGGCATGGGTGGGCTGGTGGAGCGGGCCGTGGCCGATGCGACGACGGCGCTTCTGGAGCACGATCCGGCCATCGCCGCTTCCGTGGTCGAGATGGACCCGAAAATCGATGCCGAGGAACGCGCGGTGGAGCAGTTCGCGGTGCAGCTACTCGCATTGCGCCAGCCGGTCGCCGATGATCTGCGCCAGGTGGTCTCTGCCTTAAAAGTAATTACCGATCTGGAACGGATTGGCGATTATGCCGCCAACGTCGCCAAGCGCAGCCTGGTGATTAACAAAATGGCCAGCACGTTTGCCTTGAGCGGCCTTGGCCAGATGGCGCGGCTGGTGCAGCAAAATTTAAAAACCGTGATCGACGCCGCGGGTGATGGAGATCCGCAAAAGGCCGTCATCGTATGGCGCGCCGACCAGGCGGTGGATGATCTGTACAACACGATTTTCCGCGAGTTGATTACCTATATGATGGAGGATGCGCGCAGCATTACCGCCTGCACGCATCTGCTCTTCATCGCTAAAAATCTGGAACGCATCGGCGACCATGCAACCAACATCGCGGAACTGACCTATTACGCGGTAACAGGCGAATCGCTGCCGGATTTCCGGCCCAAGGGCGACCAGACTTCCGCATACGTCCATGCAAGCTCGGCCGGCCAATGAGTGAACAGAATAAACCCTACGTCCTGATCGTCGAAGACGAAGCCCCTCTCGTTACCCTGCTCCGGTACAACCTGGAAAAACAGGGTTTTCGGGTGGAGGATGCCGGCGATGGCGGGGAGGCTCTGACGCGGATTACCGAAGCCCCACCTGATTTGCTGCTTCTGGACTGGATGCTGCCAACCATGTCCGGGATCGAACTTTGCCGGCAGCTTCGCCGGCGGCCGAATACCAGAACCCTGCCAATTATCATGCTGACGGCGCGGGCGGAGGACCAGGACGCGGTGCGTGGCCTGGATACCGGCGCCGATGATTATATTACCAAGCCTTTTAACACCGAAGCGCTCATCGCCCGCATCCGCGCGCTGCTGCGCCGGTCCGGCACGGTGCCCACCAAGCTAAAACTGAACTTTCACGATATTTCGCTGGACCCTGCCTCCCACCGCGTGCTGCGCAATGGCCGGCCGCTGCATCTGGGGCCAACGGAATTCCGGCTGCTGGAATTTTTCCTCCGCCACCCGAAACGGGTTTTTTCCCGCGAGGATGTTCTTAATGCGGTCTGGGGCCGGGATATTCATGTGGAGCCGCGCACCGTGGACGTACACATACGGCGCCTGCGCAAGGCGATTAATGGTCCCGGCGAGATTGACATTGTCCGCACCGTCCGCGCCGCCGGCTACGCACTGGATTTGGACGAAGCGGCTTAGCGCCGATCAGATTCCGAAAATCCTGACCAGCACCGGCAGGATGAGCGATGTAACAATGCCGTTCAGGCCGATGGCAAGCCCGCCAAAGGCGCCGGCGGTTTGGTTCAGGCGCAGCATATGCGCGGTGGCAAGGCCATGCGCGGCGGTGCCAGCAGCCAGCCCCTGCGCCCGCCAATCCGTAACGCGTGCCAGGCGCAGGACTCCGGAGCAGATAATCGTGCCGAACATGCCGGTGAGCATGACGAACACGGCAGTGAGCGGCGGCTGGCCGCCAAGATTTTGCGCGATCCCCATGGCAATCGGCGTTGTGACGGATTTGGGGCCGAGGGAAATAACAACTTGGGCCGGCGCACCAAGCAATTTGGCGATCAGCATGGCCGAGGATGCGGCGGCGATGGAGCCGGCGCTGAGCGAGATGATGATGGCCGTAAAATTGCGTCTGATGGCGGGCAGGTTGGCGTACATCGGGATGGCGAGCGCCGCGGTAGCGGGCCCCAGCAAAAAATGCACATATTGGGCGCCGGTGAAATAGGCGCTGTACGGCGTGCGGGTGATGAGCAGTGCCGCGGCCAGAAAAATAATGGAAAGGACCGTGGGATTGGTGAACGCCTTATGCCCCGCCCGTGCGTCCAAAAAACTTGCTAGTTCCCAGGTGCAGAGCGTGGCGGTCAGGCCGAGCAAAGGCTGCGTCTGCAGATAAGCCCAGACATGGAAAAACGGCAGCGGCAGAAGCTTATGCATCGGCGCGGCCCCGTGACAGAAATTGCATCAGCGTGCCGGTAACAGCGATGGCCAGAGTCGTTGAAACCGGGATGGCGATGAGGATGGCGAGCGCATTGGCCCGCAGCTCATGCAGCTCCGTCACCACGCCCACACCGGCGGGCACGAAAAGCAGGCCGAGATATTTGAGGAACCCATTGGCCGTATCGCGCAATTCGTCATCCGGTCCGCCGCGCAGTACGAGGATGCCAAGCAGAAGTACAAGGCCCAGCACTGGGCCGGGGATTGGCAGGCCCGTCCCCTCCTGCACCACCGTTCCCGCCAGCTGGCACAGGAGCAAAATCATAATCGCGCGAACCATCATGTACCTCTTCGTTTGCGTGACCAGTGAACCACATAGCTTGCAGCCGGCGCGATAGTGGAGTCTCACTGGGCTGGCTGGCTGCGGGCAAACACTCAAGCGAAAGACCAAAATTTCATGGCAAGCTGGCAATCCTACCTCGCCGACCCGATTTTGCGGATTCAGGTAAAGCGGAAACTCGCAAAGGCCGCGAGCGCCGAGGAGGCGAAGGCGGCGTTCACGCACCCGCTGCCGCCGCCGCGGGGCGCAAGTTTTACTCCGGGCGAAGTGGGCGGGGTTGGCGGGGAGTGGGTGCAAGCCGTCGGAATCGCTGCGGGCACGCTGCTATACTTGCATGGCGGCGGTTATTTCGCCTGTTCGGCGTTCACGCACCGGTCCATTACGGCGGCGTATGCGGTACGCGGGTTACGGGTTTTCGCGCCAAATTACCGGCTGGCGCCGGAACACCCATTCCCGGCGGCGGTGGATGACGCGCTGGCCGTGTACCGGGGGCTGCTTGAGTCCGGCATTGCGCCCGAGGCATTCGCCATTGGCGGTGATTCAGCCGGCGGCGGGCTGGCGCTGGCGGCCTTGCTAGCCGCCAAGGAAGCCGGGCTGCCAATGCCGGCTTGCGCGCTGCTGTTCTCGCCCTGGACGGACCTGGCCGGGACGGGGGCCAGCCTACAAACCAACCGGCAGCGCGATGCCCTGCTGGTCAGCGACAAGCTGCATGAGGGGGCGCAAGTCTATTTGAACGGTACAGATGCCAAAAACCCGCTAGCCTCGCCATTATACGGAGACCTTGCCGGCTTGCCGCCAATGCTGATCCAGGTGGGGGATACCGAAATTTTGTTGGATGATTCCACCAGGCTGGCGGATGCCGCGCGGGCGGCGGGCATTACCGTGGATTTCAAAATTTGGGAAAACATGCCCCATGTGTGGCAGGTGAGCCAGTTTTTTCTGCCTGAAGCCCGCGCGGCGCTGGATGAGGCGGCGGCGTTTGCGAAGCTGTACCTGGGCCACGGGGTTGCGCTGGCGGCGGCCGGGGGGTAAAGGCTCGGGCTTTGCCGCCGGTCGGGATCGGCGGCGTTTTGCGTATGGAGCGAGCACGGTGAAAGCCAATATTCATCCGGACTATCACGAGATCAACATCGTCATGACCGATGGGACGGAATTCAAAACCATGTCCTGCATGGGCAAGGCCGGCGATACGCTGCGTCTGGACATTGACCCGAAATCCCACCCGGCCTGGACCGGCGTGCAGCGCATGACCGACCGCGGAGGCCAGGTGGCGAAATTCAACAAGAAATTCGCGTCAATAGGTAAGCCGAAAGCGTAACCTACAGCATTTCCAGCGATTTTTTGGTCCGTGGCGGCCGGTGAACGGCGTCGATTTCGGCTAAGTCCTGCTCGGTGAGCTTTATGTTCACTGCTGCCGCGTTTTCCGCAAGATGCGCGAGGGAAGAGGCTTTGGGGATTGAAATCGTGTTGCCGTCGCGAAGGCTCCAGGCGATGGCGATTTGCGCGGGGGTTGCGTTATGGCGCCGGCCGACAGCTGTCAGCGCCGCCGAGCGCAGCAAGCGGCCGGCCTGGCCGAGCGGTGAATAGGCCATAATCGGCATTTCGCGGGCGCGGCACCAGGGCATCAGGTCGAACTCAATGCCGCGCTGGTCCGGATGGTACAGCACCTGGTTGGAGGCGCAGTTGCCGCCGCCTTCGGTGGCGGCAATCTCTTCCATGCCCGCCGTGTCAAAGTTTGAAACACCCCAGTAGCGGATCTTGCCTTGCGCCCGCAGGCGCTCAAACGCGCCGATGGTTTCGCTGATCGCATAGCGGCCGGGCCAGTGGAGCAGATAAAGATCGATAAACTCAACGCCGAGGCGCTGCAGGCTGGCATTGCAGGATTTTTCGACACCTTGGGCCGAGGCATTCTGTGGCGAGACTTTGCTGACGATAAACACCTGGCTCCGCTGGCCGGAAATCGCCTCCGCCACCACGCGTTCAGCACCGCCAGCGGCATACATTTCGGCGGTGTCGATCAGGGTGAGGCCGCGTTCAATGCCGGCGCGCAAAGCGGCGGCTTCGGCGGCAGCTTTGGCCGGTGCCTCGCCCATGTGCCAGGTGCCCTGGCCCAGGGCGGCAATTTTTTCCCCGCCCGGTAGCGTGACTGTTGGAACCATACTCCTTAACTTAGGATGCTGTGGATGCACCGCAACGGCTTAGCGCAAATTTGGCGTCAGCAGGCGCTGCTCGGCGGCGTCCAGAACCGAGTCCACGGCGCTGCTTGTGAGCAGACGCATCAGGCCACGCGAGCGTTTTGGTTTCAGCCAAACCGGTTTCGCATGATCGCCGCCGATCTGCTTGACGATGGTGTCAACATCACCAAACCCGTCGATCAGCCCAAGCGTTTTGGCCTTTTCGCCGAGCATGTAGCCGCCATCGAACACGGCGTCATCCGGTGCCGTAAGGGCGGCGCCGCG
>Ga0116229_10009683_pt1 | contig 14649 bp, 13 predicted proteins | sample S1TSphgellanicum_3_FD_87313 | JGI IMG/M metagenome (GOLD analysis project Ga0116229, IMG submission 87313) | Host-associated microbial communities from peat moss isolated from Minnesota, USA - S1T2_Fc - Sphagnum magellanicum MG | ecosystem: Host-associated > Plants > Peat moss > Unclassified... | reverse complement strand
AGTCATCCATCAAGCCTGAAGCGATACGGCTTAAGCCGTTGCCTTCGGCATCGCAATCTCAAAGATGGTCAAAATATTAACCCTTTCGTTGAGTATTTTATGGAAGAAAATCCCGTAAGGACGGTAGCACAAGGATTAATAGAGGAGCCCAAATTATAGTACAAATGTTCGCGTTGAAAGGGCTGGGTGGGCACTGCCCACCAATACCTTTTCAAAGGGTGTGTGGTGTAGAGTGTTTGGTATAGGGACCCACGCCCGAAGACGTGGGATTTGTAAGTGATCAAAACCTAATCAAAATTGAGAACAATGTCAGAGCCAAGTTTCTTAATCTGTGACTGAACCAGATCAATACCAATACGCTTAATTTCAGGTTCTAATTCACAAGCCATAACGTAACCAAGTTTTGATCCTTCATCATCGAGGCGTTGAGCTTCAATCCATTCCCGTGCAAGCTTCCTAGCGTCAGTTGTTTTCGAGGCTTCTTGACTAGAGACGCCTTTTTTTTCAACACCTTGACGCCGGAGAAAATCAACTATTTTATCGCGATGCCACAGATAATAAGGTCTCCCATCGTTCGGGGCTATTCTCTCAAAAAAACCACCATCTTTTGCATTCTGGGTAGGTTCACCATCTTTTCCCCTTAGTCCGTGCTGTTTTAGAAGATTACCAAACTTCATTGCAGAAATACCAAACTCTTGACCAAGCTCAGTTAATGTCCGCCATGTTTTTCGGAAGCTCTTTTTCTTACTCATACAGCTATGAAAGATTTGTGAAACAAGGGACTATTAATAGAATTGTCATTTCCACTAGGGTCGGGATAAAGCTTGGTTGGTTCGGCATCTTGGAGTCCGGGTACAACCAGCCATAACCACATTCGGCATTTGAACAAGCGTAGTGATAGCAGTTCAACTGGGTATTTCTGATTACCGTGACCCTGCCAATGTCCAAGGTGAGCGAGTTGTTGCTTGGCGCAAGATGGGCAAAGATCACCAGGTTGCCCTTTATCGATGGTGTAACTAGGATCGTTAGAATTGAGGGGTAAAGGGTCGGGAATGCGGCCTGCTTGGGAATAGGGACAGGGTTTGCCGCCTAATTCAGCAGATAGGATGCCAGAGCAAATTAGGGTATCGGGGTAAATTTTGCCATCAGGGGACAGAAACAGAGCTTTGGGTTCACTACCGTGATTATTCATACTCACTTGGACGCATAGCGGTGCTAGAAGTGTGACTGTTCGTCAGCTTCTTATATTTTACACGCTAGCGTTTATTAGTGTCAATGAAGAAGTTGAAATTTTTGCTACTCTCCTGCCTTGTATTTGAATCCAGCTTTCTCGGCTACCATACCCAGGTGTTTTGAGGTAGCGCGGGTTGGCTCATACATACCATTTTCCCACTCACTAACAGTTTGTTGGCGAACGCCTAACTCCTCAGCCAATTGTGACTGAGTTAGTCCCATTTGAAGACGCAGTGCTTTGATTGAGTCACTGTTCCAATGAACGGTATGAGCTACAGATTGAACTTTATACCCACTAGTAGGTTTACGAAAGGTGACATGCTCTCTACCTAAGTCAATTTCTGCAACAACATACCCTGCGTTCATCCAGGCTGAAGCTTGCAGTGCGCCTTTGCTGCGATTCCCCCACCAGCGCCGCTCATTTCGTGCTGAGTCGGGTAGGGAGTCACCCATTAATGTCTCTATTTCTGTAAAAGAGAGGGTGATTTCACTTTGACTGCTGCCACGTAGATATTCCAGAAGTGGCTGATACTTACTCCCTCCTTTCACAGCACTTACTCCATCCCTAAAATCATCCGCTCTACACGTGCTTTTGCTCTTAAGTTAGGGGTAGATATTACCTACCCCTGTAGTCGTAGAACATGGATAATTAGACGTCACTTAAGACCCAGCTAACCAGTGTGCGAACACCAAAGCCAGTTGCCCCAGAACCGTTATAACCATTCTCCTTATCAGCCCAAACTGGACCAGCAACATCAAGGTGAGCCCAAGGAGTTTCTTTGACAAACTGCTTGAGGAAAAGGGCAGCAGTAATTGAACCACCGGCACGTGGACCAGTATTTTTAAAATCAGCAATGCCAGACTTTAGCCCTTCAAAATATTTTTCTTCCATAGGCAGCCGCCAAATCTTCTCGCCTGCGATTTCAGAAGCTTTCTCTAACTGAGAAGCTAAAGCATCATTAGGGGAGAACAAGCCAGCGATATCATCTCCCAAGGCAACGACGCAAGCACCAGTCAGAGTAGCTAAATCAACGATCGCATCAACTCCCAACTTCTCAGTAAACACTAGAGCATCTGCCAAAGTCAAACGTCCTTCGGCGTCAGTATTATTAACTTCAATAGTCTTACCATTAGAAGCCTGGAGGATGTCGCCTGGGTGCATGGCATGACCGCTAATCATATTTTCAGTCACTGCGGAGATAAAATGAACTTCCACATCTGGCCGAAGCTGACCAATAACTTTAGCAGCGCCTAAAGTAGCAGCCGCACCCCCCATATCTATTTTCATATTTTCGACGCCGCTACCAGCACCTTTAATATTGAGCCCACCAGAGTCGAAAGTTAAACCTTTACCCACAATTGCCAGCTTACGCTTGGGCGTCCCTTCCGGCTTATAGGTGAGGTGAATAAATTTTGGTGGCAAGTCAGAAGCTTGTGCTACTCCTAAAAAAGCTCCCATGCCCAACTTTTCACAGTCTTCCCGTTCGAGGATTTCCACTTGCAAACCGTGTTCAGAGGCGATAGCTACAGCAGTTTCCGCCATAGTAATTGGTGTGACTGAGTTGGCTGGAGCTGCTACCAACTGCCTTGCCAAAATGACACCAGAACAGATTTGATGAGCGCGGGTAATAGCTGCTTCCTGTCCACCCAGTTCCAGTAAATCTACTTGTTCGACTTGTTGTCCTTTGTCATCAGGTTCAGACTTAAAGCGGTTATCTTGGTATAGTGCTAACTCGACACCTTCAGCTATTGCTTGCGCGGTTTGTGCGGCATCATTGTTCCAGACTGGCAAACTAATCCCCAAGGTTTTGCACTTTTGCTTTTTGGCCAAACGCGCAGCAGCAGCAGCCGCTCTCCGTAGTGTCTCCAGTTTTAGGTCTTCTTTTTTGCCTAAACCCACCAAGATGACTTTACGAACTGAGCTACCAGTACCCACTCGCGCAACGGTGCTGCTGCCTTGTTTACCCTTAAATTCCTCTTCAGCAATCAGTTCTTTGACAGAACCAGCCAATTTTTCATCCAAATTCGTTAAATCACCAGTTAACTCTCCAGCATCCTCAAATAATCCTATTGCCAAGCCATCCCCAGTCCATTCTAGAAGTGGGGTATTAGTTGCGCGAATTTCCATCTTGAGCTTTTATGTAACAGTTCTTGTACCAGTATTGCTTAAAATATGCACTTTATGCATACTGGTTTGGGAAGGGGAAAGGAGCAGTGGGCAGTGGGCAATGGGCACTCTTGCTAGGGGCTAGTAGTCCTTCTCGACAATGAAAGGTTGGTAGAACTTCTCCCTTCGGGTGACGCTCGTGCCGACGCTCGAGTACTCGCTAACGCTAACGCTTCGCTATCACCAGTTCCCTAGGTTGGGAGACCCACCTTCAGGACTGGATTCACCGCATCCCCGTGTCTCCCCGTTACCGCGTCGGCCTGTAGGTGCTCCCAGTAATTCCACAATCACACTAGTAAGTTCATCAGGTGCAACGGGCTTAGAGAGATGTTTTTGAAAACCTGCTGCGATCGCTTTTTGGCGGTCTTTCTCTCCTGCATAAGCGGTAAGAGCGATCGCGGGAATTTGACCTCCCTGTGTTCTTGGTAGTGTTCTCACTTGCTGGATGAGAGTATAGCCATCTTGTTCAGGCATCCCAATATCACTGATCAGCACGTCAGGTTTGAAAGATACTAAAACCTGCAATGCTCTTGAAACAGAGGGAACGGCAGTGGCTACAGCACCAAACTCTTCTAAAGCAAACACCAAAAAATTCCGCGAATCAGCATCATCATCAACTACCAAAACGCGTATACCAACTAGGGGGGATTGGGGACTAGGAATCTGGGAATAACCCCCCCCCTCTCCCTCTTGCCCCCTGATCTCCAGTGGGGATCCCGAGTTTCCCCTTGCCCCCTGATCCCCAGAGGGGGCCCCGAGTTCTCCCTTGCCCCCTCTTTCTTCAAGGAGAAGCAGCCGTACCGTAAATGTCGCTCCTTGTCCTTCTCCTGGACTACTTGCAGCGACTGTTCCTCCATGTAACTCTACCAAGTGACGCACGATCGCCAAACCTAACCCTAAACCACCTTGTTTACGAGTCGTAGAACCATCCGCTTGACGAAATGAGTCAAACACATAGGGGAGAAAATCTGGGCTAATACCAATACCTGTGTCTTTCACAGTAATTTGGGCATAGGCAGGAGAGTAGTGAGATTCTTCCCGACTTCCTACTCCCCATTTCCTACCTTCCACTGTTGACAGTTTAACTTCCACTTGCCCACCATTAGGGGTAAACTTGATCGCATTAGATAAAAGGTTCCAGAAAATTTGCTGTAATCGACTAGGGTCGCCTAAAACGCGGAATTTTAAATTTTCGACTGTGGATTTTGCTTCCTCATCCCCTACTCCCCCATCTAAAATTGTAAATTGCAAATCGATTGATTTTGCTTGAGCGGCCAGACGCATTGTATCGATAGCGGCTTCAATTACAGGAACCAAACTTGTTGGCTGGGGAAGCAGGGTCAGTTTACCACGAATGATCCGAGAAACATCCAGCAAATCTTCGATGAGTTGAGTCTGTAGCTTAGCATTGCGCTCAATAATTTCTAACCCACGCTCAAAAGTTGTTGTATCTAATTGGCGAGTACGCAGTATTTTTGACCAGCCGAGTATTGCATTGAGAGGCGATCGCAATTCATGAGAAAGCACTGCCAGAAACTCATCCTTAACCTGGTTTGCCCTTTCTAATTCTTCTTTCTGTTGACGCAATTGAGCTTCGCTTGTCCGCAATACCTGCTCCGCTTGCTTAGAAGGTGTAATATCACGAGTTATACTGAGTAGCGTTTCCACGGAACCATCTAGGGCAAACTCCGGTACAATTTGTGACTGATAATAACGAATTCCCGCTGGAGATTGAAAATCGAACTCAAAAAAACATGCCATTCCTGTGGCAAACACCTTAGATAGCCTTGCTTCCCAATTCGTATAAATTTCCTCTGAAACCCCCAGTTCAGGAGTCGTTTTGCCGATCAGTAGATCGGGTGGTATTCCCGCTGCTTGTTCAATTACGGAATTAACGTAGAGGTAACATAGATTTCTATCAATTCGAGCAATGACGTCGGGCGAATTTTCTACTAAAGCCCGAAACTCCTGCTCGCGGCGATGTAGTTCTGCCTCTGCTTGTTGGCGAGCGCGTCTTTCCTGGGCTTCTCGCAAGGCTCTCTGTATAGAGGGGATCAAACGCTCTAAACGCTGCTTCAATACATAGTCAGTAGCACCACTTTTCAGAGTTTCAATTGCTACTTCTTCCCCCATTGTTGCTGTGACAAAAATAAAGGGCACATCCGGGCACTGATGCTGTGCTATCTCCAGAGCCGCAATGCCATCAAAGCCAGGTAGGGAGTAATCTGAAAGAATCAGGTCAAAGCCACCTTGCTCTAGCACCGTCTGGAACTCAATGCGCGTTTTCACCTGATCCAGGTGACAGACTATACCGCCCTCAGCTAATAGGGCGTGGAGCAGTTCTGCATCTAGCAAACTATCTTCTAGCAAGAGAAATCTCAGACCTGACATGACTATATCCCTGCGACTCCTTGACTACTGCGTACAGGCGGTATGGAACCTGGGGGCGGTTCGTTAATTATTGCCCAGAATAACCCCAATCCCCGAATCACATCGACAAATTCATGAAAATCAATCGGTTTAACGACATAAGCATTCGTACCAAGTTCATAACAGCGAGACAGATCTTGCTCCTCTCGTGAGGAGGTCAGTACTACTACTGGCACAACTCGTAAACTAGGGTCAGCCTTAATTTGTGTCAAGACTTCTATGCCGTCAACTTTTGGCAGCTTCAGATCCAGTAGCACCACAACAGGATTACCCTCTCGGCGCAAGCGATAAACGCCACGGCGATAGAGGTAATCTAATGCTTCTTCACCATCACGAACAACTATGACTTCATTGCCTAAATGGTTTTCTACTAGAGAAGTCAGGATTAACTCAACATCGTTAATGCTGTCTTCAACCAGGAGAATTCGCTTAAGTTCCATGGATGTTTCTCTACTCTCCACTCTCTGTTCCCGACCCCCTTGGTAGCGCGAAATAAAATGTTGCCCCCATATCTATTTCACCCTCTGCCCAAACGCGTCCGCCGTGACGGTGAATGATGCGCTGGACATTTGCCAGTCCAACTCCTGTGCCTTCAAACTGAGGATCGCTGTGCAGGCGTTGAAAGACACCAAATAGTTTATGAACGTATCGCATATCAAAACCAATACCGTTATCTCGCACGAAGAATACCACTTCTTGCTCATTACTAGTACTGCTGCCGACAATAATTTCTGCTAAAGGGCGGGTTTTAGTATATTTAAGCGCATTTTCCAGCAAATTGCGCAGAGCGAGCCGCAACATTGAGGGGTCGCCAGTGACTTGTGGTAATGATTCAATTTGCCAGGAAACCTGACTTTTGGCGATTTCAGACTCTAGGTCGCGTTGCACCTCCCGCACTAGTTGAGTCATGTCAATATTGGTGTAGCGCATCTCCGTGCGTCCCATGCGGGAGAATGCTAGCAAGTCATCGATCAATTTACCCGCTTGTTTGGTAGTTTCAGTGATGATGTTGAGGTAACGCCGACTGGTTTCATCCAATGCTGTTGACCCAAGGCGTTTTTGGAGCAAATCTACAAACCCAGTAATGTGTCGCAACGGTGCCCGCAGGTCATGGGAAACTGAGTAAGAAAAAGATTCTAGTTCTTTATTGGCGGCTTCTAGTTGCGCGGTACGCTGTTTTACCCGTTCTTCCAGCGTTTCGTTAAGTTGGCGAATTTGGGCTTCAGCGTGTTTGCGATCAGTCATATCCAGAATGAAAGCGATCGCCTCTTCCCTTAGCTCACCAATTAGGGCAAAGCCTAGCAACACAGGCACACGAGAGCCATCTTTGCGGATGTACTCTTTTTCGTAAGGGGTGCAAACTCCCCTCTGTTTCGCCTCAGCGATCGCCGCCTCATCTAATGGTAAATACTCTGGTGGCGTTATATCGATCCAACGCACTCGCCCAGCCTGAAAATCTTTGCGGGTGTAGCCAACAATGTGAAGAAAAGCACTGTTTACCTCACTTGTTCCACCATACACATCTCCAAAATGAATGCCAATTATGTTTGATTCAGCAAAGATCCGCAACCTTGACTCACTCTGGTGCAATGCTTTTTCTGCCTGTTTGCGCTCAGTAATATCGCGGTTTACCTCCAAAAACCCACGAATCTCACCTTGTAAATTGATCAATATCTGACGACTCTCGACTATAATCTGTGTGCCATCTTTACAGGTGTGAATCAATTCACCCTGCCAACGTCCATTTTGCCTTATAGCAGTATCAATGTCTTCACTACCCTCTACTAGTTGAGTTTGCAAGAGTTTGTGGCTGATCTGTCCTATCGCTTCTGCTTTTGAATAGCCATACATTTCCTCGGCGCTTTGGTTCCAGGATCTGATCACACTACAGGCATCGCGGGCAAAGATTGCCTCATACGCCAACTCTAACAAACTAGCCTGCTGCTGTAGGACTTGCTCTGCCCGTTGGCGATCGCTATCTACCCGGTCAAGAAACTTGGCATTCCACCAAATCAGCACTAAAAAAATCGCGTCCAGTGACACGACTATGAGTGAGAGGCTAAAGGCGGGGTCATAGTAATTCGCTTTTTGTCCCTGAAGAATTAACCAGTTGACAATTAGGGGTAGGGCGATCGCACTCGGTATTAGCCGACGGGCAGTTGCCCCACCGTTTAAGTCACTGGTAATCGTTTGCATCCACCCGCGTTCAGGACGAGCAAACAACACTCCTAAACAAAGCACTTCAAATGTGAGTGCCGTATGGAAAGCCATTGAGGTCGTATAAAGACTGGTCTGGTCAAAAACTCTGACTCCGTAGGCATGGCTAGTCAGCACTTGCAAGGAAATCAAAGCAGCAACCAAGCTCAAACTCTGAGCCAGCCAATAACTGCGGCTCGTATGGCGTTCCAGCAGCAATAATGAACCAGCAAGTAACAAAAAACTCAATGCCGTGTTCGCCCCCATCCGACCGGGAAAGGTCGTTGCTAAAGAGTGCGGAGAGTCTTGAAACAGTAGTTGGTCAATACCCAGGTTGCAGTCGAACACATATTCACTCAGGGTGAGCAGCCCAATGATGACCACTGCGATCGCACACCCCCTGGAAATGAGTAAAGAAATAGGCTTCTCAGGGAGTTTTGTAGAGACGTGATTGATCGCGTCTGGAGTAGGGGGCGATGAGGAAGTAGGAAATTTTTTTCCCCTCATCTCTACTGTACTCTGCCACAGTGACACCCCTGCCAGGAAGAAACAGAGTGCTGCATTGGCTTTCATTGTGACGAGTCCAGGAAGCACGCTCTTAACTAGAGCAATATTAAACTCCCAGCCAATTAGTACCAGACAGCCTACGAGGATAAGAATTATACTTGCTGCTTGTGAAACGCTTCTGGTAAATCTGAAGTTAGGCATAAGTTGTATTCCCGACCTCAGGGTTCTTTTTCCCTCGTGATGCTGTCTGTTGAAGATACCATTTTCCTCATTAAGTTGCAACGCTGAAAAAGCGACTAATTTGCCTAATCTATAACTTAAGACTGGTGCGGACTTTGTAAAAATACCTTTACAGCAGGAGTCAGGAGTCAGAATTGAGAAGGCAGACTACTATTTGATTTTTGAACAGATACGTAGGGGAGGCAGTGCGGTCTTGGGGAGCCAGTGCGTTGGACGGGTTCCCCGGCTTGTAGAAGCCCGGAGGGCGGCTTTCCGTAGGGTAGCAACTGGCGTGTTTCCCCAAGAGGAGCAACTGCCGTTGTATTAGCGCAGCGTAACGCACCGAAAGTTCGTGATAGTGCGTTACGGACTTTGTCCTAACGCACCCTACAATACATAACCTTGTTCAAATATCAAGCCGCATTCCTATAGATTTATATTATTTACAATATAAAGTATATCCCATTAGTCTTGACAAATTAGGATCGTTTCTTGATTTGTCATCTTTTATGTGATGACAATCAATGGATTTATCGCGACTCTACTACTGACTGAATCGAATTCAAGTCCATGTTAAATTTTGTTGTGATCGCTTCTATGACCGTTTGTTCAACTGGTGTAATCTCACCATTTATCTGAGCAATTCTGTAGCACTGAGCCAACAATGGTACGGCAAAATCACGGTTAAGTTGACTGAGAAGTGTATCCAAAGGTTGAGGTGATTTGATGTTTTGAGCGATCGCTTCTAAGGAGTGAGAACTGAGGTTCAAAGCTTGTAACTCTGGCAAAATTTCTTCCCAAGTTTTCTCTGGATTACTGGCAAGGATCATGTGAACTAAGATTTGATCCATGGCCGCCTCTTGATCGATCGCTTTTTCCAGATAATTTTCGCTCTGTCCCTTTAACTGTGCCAGTGTCTTTTCCGAAGTCAACGACTTTGATGCATTCAGCTTCGTTTCATAAAATCGACAAGCAGCGTATCCCAATGAATAGATCATAGTCACATTCGCGCTAGCACCAATCATCCGCCAGCTAGCTTTCGGAGCAGCCAAATGTCACCTAAGCGATTGGCGAAGAGACCGGCTTCTAGAGTTGCTTGCCCAACGATCCGTTGTGTTTGTTTTGCCGCCGCTTCCCCTAACTCAACTGCTGTTTTGACTACATCTTGTCCAGCTTCCCAGAAGGATTCCAAAAAAGATTGTTGATCTTCTGGCAAAGCCTTTGTCAATTGATGATCTAATGCTGGCGACGCTGCAGATGGTGAATCAGTTGACTGTTGTTGGGGTTTATCGTTCATTTTTCCGCACCGGTTTGAAAGTCTTGCTATTCAGGTTGTAGCGAAGGTGCGCTTGTTTTAGCCTCTCCCTGCAAGCACAATTTTTGGCCGATTTGCCTATAGTAGATGGTTGGTAGTAGGTAGATTTTATTGAGCGGCTTTGACACGATAAATTCTCATTCTTGCGTTTTTGCATTAATCAAGGTTTTTGTCAAGACTAATTTAGATGCGTTTGCCCTGCTTCAACACCACTGTCTAAAAAATGATGAGTTTTCATAATTTCGTAGAGATAAATATCTTTTTCCAGCAAGCAAGCGTGTCCGCTATGGGGTAGTACCACCATTTTGGGATTGGGTAAAACATTGACTAAACGTTTTGCTTCACTCAAAGAAGGCAAAAGCCAATCATCAGCACTAGCAATCAGCAAAACAGGTTGAGTGAGGCTCGTCAGCTGCACCTCATCAACATCAAAATCTCTGAGTAAGGAGAGCCGCCAGAGGACGGTTTCTGGTGGTACGGAACGCATAGTTTTCAGGAGTTCTCGGCGATCGCGCTGAGAAATTCTTCCCAATGCAGCTAAAAATGGCAGCAAACCCAGTGCGCCGACTTCATATAGGGATGATGGCACTAAGTGAGTCAGTTGTGATGTCCAATTCAACCAAGGGCGAAGATGAAAGCTAGAAGCCGGGTTGATGAGGATAATTCGTTTAAACAGATGCGGTGCAGCAATCGCTACTTTCTGCGCTAAACAACCGCCAAATGACTCTCCACACAGGTAAACTGATCGCTCTAGGTTTTTTTCTAGTTCAGCTTGGATCAAGTCCAATAAATTATTAGTTAGCACGTCCCAGTTGGTGAGATCATTCTGTGGTATTGCTAAACAGCGGACATCAAAACCAGCTTCTAATCCAGCCGTTTGCGATCGCAATAGTTGACCAGTTCCATCCATCCCTGGCAAAAAAACAAACAGTGGATATTCTGGCCTTAGTAGTTTAGGTGTCAGGAAACAGGGCTTAATCTCAACGTTCATAGAAGTTAGGAGTTTGAACTTAGGAGTTAAAATTCATAATTCATAATTCATAATTCATAATTCATAACTCCTCACTTTTAATTAATAGCAACCTTTACACAGCAGTTTAGCAATTTCAGCATGACAGTGATTTGTCAGTTCCGCCACAACAGTTTTCGCTTGTTTTCCTTGGTATTTTTCCTGATGTTGTGGCTTAATCCAATAAGGCTGACCAACGAACACAGCGACACGACGATAGATTACTAAGGGATGCCAACCTGGTTGATCAAATAAAACTTCTGAAGGATCAAAGAAACTTAGCAGCTTTAGAGGTACGGCAGATGTGTTAACTTCTTCTAGGGAGGCGATCGCGATCGGCAGAATTGCTAAATCACCCACCTGTGATCTCAAAGCCAAATGGGCAAATCCCCGCTGAAATTCGCCTATCCTGTCCGCCTGGGTATATTTTACCATTGGTTCAGTTCCTTCAGGAAACACCCCCACTACCTGCTTTGACTGTAGAAGCATCTGCGACTGCTGGAAAAAGCTTTGCTGACGCTGTTGCGTGGCTTCTAAGGGAAAGCATCCCAGCATGGGATGGTGGTATTTTATCTCAAGTCCAGACTGTATGGGCATCTCAGGGTGATGTTTGATATGGGGAATTTATTCAAACCCGACACCCGACCGACGTCACTCCATAAGAATGTTTTTCGTGACACGAAATAGAATAGCAAGCTTTCCTTCCGGGAAAGAGCGGATTTTATGGAAATTTGTTTTAGCAGAAATTAGCTGAATCTATGACTGTGAGTCCAACAACCCCGGATTGAATAAATTTGCTAATATTAGGGTGTTGCTTGTAAAAAGGGTAGTCTTCTTATATAATAACGTGGTTTTAGCGATATAAGTAAGAGAGAAAACGGTCTTAACCAGTTGTTTTTATTTTGCATGAATCTGGTGGATAAAATAGAAAAAACATTTGCACTGACAACACCGCTATATTATGTAAACGATTTACCCCACATTGGCAGCGCCTACACGACGATGGCAGCAGATGTGGTGGCACGTTTTCAAAGACTTTTGGGACATTCGGTACTGCTGATTACAGGTACAGATGAGCATGGACAGAAAATTCAGCGGACAGCCGAGAGCAAAGGGCGATCGCCCCAAAGCTTTTGTGATGAAATGTCTCTTGGTTTCGTCTCTCTATGGGAATTGCTAAACATTCAATATGATCGCTTTATTCGTACTAATGATGTCCGCCATGAAGCGATCGTCAAAGAATTCTTCCAGCGAGTATGGGAAAAAGGTGACATCTACCTGGGACAACAACAAGGCTGGTACTGCGTCTCCTGTGAAGAATTTAAAGAAGAAAGGGAACTGCTAGAGGGACATCGCTGCCCTATCCATTCAAACAAAGAAGTCGAGTGGCGAGACGAGCAAAACTACTTCTTCCGCTTATCCAAATATCAAACTCAATTACAAACACTGTACAAGTCTCAACCTGATTTTATCCAGCCCGAAAGTCGTCGGAATGAAGTCCTCAACTTTGTGAATCAGGGGTTGCAGGACTTTTCTATTTCACGTGTGAATGTGGAGTGGGGTTTTCCAATACCAGTCGATCCCCAGCATACTATTTATGTCTGGTTTGATGCGCTGTTGGGTTATGTAACAGCATTGCTAGAACCAGAGGAAAAACCAACTTTAGAAAATGCTCTAGGGAAATGGTGGCCAATCAACCTGCACTTAATTGGTAAGGATATCCTACGTTTCCATACAGTTTACTGGCCTGCAATGCTGATGTCAGCCGACATCAGATTGCCTCTTCGAGTATTTGGGCATGGCTTTTTGACCAAAGATGGTCAAAAAATGGGTAAAAGTCTGGGTAATACCCTTAACCCTGTCGCACTAATTAAATGCTATGGTGCAGATGCCGTTCGTTATTACTTCCTTAAGGAAATCGAATTTGGCAAGGATGGCGATTTTAATGAAAGTAGATTCATAAATGTTCTGAATGCAGATTTGGCGAATGATTTAGGTAATTTACTTAATCGCACCTTGAGCATGGTGAAGAAATACTGCGCGGGTAATGTGCCGCAAATCATAAATGAAGATATTCCTTTTGAGCATCCTCTAAAATCCATTGGTTTCCGTCTAGGGGAACAGGTACGAAATGCATATGAAGCGCTAGCTTTCAATCAAGCTTGCGAAGCTGTTCTTTTGTTGGTGCAAGCCAGCAATAAGTTCATTGATGAGCAAGCTCCTTGGTCCTTGTATAAACAGGGACAGCAGCAAGCGGTGGAGCAAGTATTATACGCCGTTCTAGAATCAGTCAGACTAGCAGCTTATCTCCTGTCTCCAATTATTCCGAATATTAGTAGCGATATTTACCAGCAACTGGGCTTCGGAATAGACTTTAACGACCAAATACAAACTTCTATTTCTGCCCCTTTTGCAACTCATGGGACATGGGGAGTACTAAGCGATCAACAAAAGTTGGGCGAATTCCGTCCAATTTTTAAGCGCATAGAACTGTCTAAAAACGATTAGTCCTTTCAAACTCTGTTTTTAAAATTTGTCAGGGCTGAATTTATTCGTCCTGAAAGATTATCATATGCTGCTGTAAATCGCATCTTCACGTAGGGAAAAAGTATCAATGATTACATTTGATAAAAAACGAGGTATGACAACAATGTTGAATCATTTGGACAACGACTCAATATTTACGCCAGAACAAGTTTTGGAAAATCGGGGTCGTGTCGCTATATTTATAGATGGCTCAAATTTATTTTATGCAGCACTGCAACTAGGAATCGAAATCGATTACACAAAGCTATTATGTCGATTAACAGGGGGATCTAGGCTGCTGCGTGCTTTTTTCTACACAGGTGTAGATCGGACTAACGAGAAGCAACAAGGTTTTCTGCTGTGGATGCGTCGTAATGGCTATCGAGTCATCGCCAAGGATTTAGTACAGCTGCCAGATGGCTCAAAAAAAGCCAATTTGGATGTAGAAATTGCAGTGGATATGATGGCTTTAGTAGATTCCTATGATACAGCAGTGTTGGTCAGTGGTGATGGTGATCTAGCATACGCAGTGAATTCAGTTAGCTATCGCGGTGTGCGGGTAGAAGTAGTTAGCTTGCGCTCAATGACAAGTGATAGCTTAATCAATGTTTCTGATCGCTATATTGACTTAGAAGCCGTTAAAGAAGATATCCAAAAGACCCCACGCCAAAGCTACCCATATCGACCACTGTCTGGTATGAGTTTTTTGGAGGAATCAAGAGATACTGATGGTCATGTGGAAATTCAGGACTAGTTAAGAGTGGGAGAGTGGAGAGTGGGAGAGGAGGGAATATTAGTGGGTGTTAGTAGGTAATAAAGTAATGAGTATGTTTGTCAGATTATTTGTTCACTTGCTACTCCCACAGCCCCCAACGATAGAGGGGACCCCAAGCCCCTACTCTCCCTCTTTACCCCTGATCCCCAGAGGTCACACCGAGTCCCCCACTTCCCCCCGATCCCCAGATGGGGCCCCGATTCCCCCACTCTCCCCTTTCCCCCCTTTACCCCTTATCCCCAGAGGGGGCCCCGAGTCCCCCCTTCTCCCCT
>Ga0116229_10009682_pt1 | contig 14650 bp, 12 predicted proteins | sample S1TSphgellanicum_3_FD_87313 | JGI IMG/M metagenome (GOLD analysis project Ga0116229, IMG submission 87313) | Host-associated microbial communities from peat moss isolated from Minnesota, USA - S1T2_Fc - Sphagnum magellanicum MG | ecosystem: Host-associated > Plants > Peat moss > Unclassified... | reverse complement strand
TTATCATCACAACGGCAATTCCCTGGGCCCCGTTGAAGCCGCGGAAATGCAGCGGCTTTTCCAGGATCAGGCGATCACGGGCGACACGCTGGTTTGGACTGAGGGCATGGCCCAATGGACGCCGTACGCCAGCTCGCCGCTGGCGGTCGTCGCGGGCGTGGTGCCGGGGGAAACGACTCACCTTTGCGCCGAATGCGGCAAGAGCTTCCCGGCGGGCGACATGCTCCAGTATGAGGGCGCCTGGGTTTGCGCGGCGTGCAAGCCGGTATTTTTTCAGCGCATCAAGGAAGGCGTCACGCCGCGCGGCCAGTTCAAGCTCGCGAGCATCGGACGCCGGTTCGTTGCCGTGTTCGTTGACGGAATTCTGCTCGGCCTTCTGGGGGTTATTTTGTTGTGGCCGTTTTACGCGGCGATCTTCACCACTTTCTCCCATTTCACTCCGGGCCATCCGCCCAAGATGCCGACCTTCTCGCTGGGCTTCACGTTGTATCAGTACACGGTTTCCTACGGTCTTCCCGCCGCGTACGAAATTTTCTTCATCGGGACCTATGGCGCCACGCTGGGAAAGATGCTGATGAAAATCAAGGTGGTGACGCCCGATGGCGGCCGCATCTCCTACGCCCGGGCCACGGGCCGTTATTTCGCCAAGATCCTGAGCGGAATCATCTGTTACATCGGCTACCTGATGGCTTTCTGGGACGAGGAGAAGCGGGCGCTGCATGATCGCATCTGCGGGACGCGCGTCATTTCGCAAGAAGGGGCTTGAGGAGTTTCTGGGCATTATGGCCGCCGCTTCCTTTGAGTGCCCGAAGTGCCACACGGAACTGGAAGCGAGCCCGGAGCCGGCGCAGCTCGAGTGCACGTGCCCGAAGTGCGACTCGCAACTGCTCGCCTGGTTTTTCCCACCGCTCTTCCGTTCGCGTCCCGTGGGCGCGGCGGCCACCAGCGTCATCGATCAATCGGAAGCGAGCTGCTTCTACCATCCGCAAAAGCAGGCGGCCCAGGTTTGCGATGGCTGCGGCCGGCTGATCTGCAGCCTGTGCTCCGTTGAACTCGGCGCGGAACATCTCTGCCCGACTTGCATCTCCGCCGGCCGCCGCAAGGGCAAGATCACCGCGCTGGAAGGCAGCCGCACCTGTTACGACCGCATCGCGCTTTCCCTGGCCATCGTCGGGATGGTTTTCTATGCGTTTTCCATCGTGCTGGCGCCGATTGCCATTTATGTCGCCATCCGCCATTGGAACAGTCCGGGCAGTCTGCTCGGCGTGAGCAAAAACCGTTATGTGATTGCGATCATCATCGCCTCGCTGGAGCTGATCGGCTGGTTTTTCTTCGCTTCGGCCGTGATCTTTGCCCACAAATAAAAGGCTCTCTTGAAAACAGAATACCAAAAAATCAAGGGCCTTGGCATCGGCCGGGGGAGGCTCGAGGTCGGCATGCGCAGCCGGCTCTACCAGGGGGGCGATCATTTGCTGCTCGTGCAGAGCACCGGCTACACCGAGGATTATAAGCGCGTGGCTTATCAAAACATTCGCTACATTGTCGTGCGCCGCACGAACGGGCGCGAGCAACAGGCGATGATTTCCGGCCTGTTCCTGCTATTGATCGGGCTTCTGCTCTTGGCCCATGTGCCGTGGGGCGTCGTGGCCGTGTTGGAATTCCCTTTTTTCATCTGGTTCATTGTCAACCTGGTGCGCGGCGAGGCCTGCCGCACCTACGTCAATACGGATATCCAGACCATCGAGCTGCCCGTGCCGCGACGGATCAACCGGGTCCCGCTGCTCATCCAATTCCTCGGCGAAAAAATCGGTGCCGCACCGCCAACCGCGGTGGAAACGGCCTAACCCTTTTCCGGCGTGAATACAGCGGCTCTCACCCTGCGGCAGCAACGCTGCTACCATCATCCGTCGCGCGAGGCGTCGGCGCGGTGCCCGGAGTGCAAGCACTACTACTGCCGCGAGTGCATTACCGAACATGACGACCGCGTGGTCTGCGCGACCTGCCTGGCCCGGCTGACCCGCAAGAAGGAAAAGCGCGCGGAATCCTGGGCGCTGGTTCCGCGGCTGGCGCTGGCCGCGGTGGCCTTTGTCATCGTCTTTCTCGTCGTTTTCTTCATCGGGGACGCGCTGCTGGCCATCCCGAGCAAGTTCCATGAAGCGGGAGGCTGGTGATGGCTGCCTCGTCCAAAGGCCGGTTTTTGACCGAGACCTCGCTCAAGGGGCCGGCGCCGGTCCAGGTGTTGGATGAAGCGGTTGCCTTCCTGCGCCGCACGCCGCTTTCGCTCTACGTGATCTATTACGCCGGAGCGCTCCCCTTTTGCGCGGCGCTGGTTTATTTTGTTTTCGACATGCTGCAGAGCGCGAACGCGGAGCAGCATCTCGTGCCGGAGGCGCTGCTCGTCACGCTCGCCTATTTTTGGATGAAGACGTGCGAGGCGGTGTTTAGCCGGCGGCTTTTGGCCATGCTGGAAGGACACGACCCCGAGCCGTGGACGCTGCGGCGCTGGATCAACGCGGCCATCCTTCAGTCGATCTTCGCCGCCACCTTCTTTTTCGTCTGGCCCGTCGCGCTGGTGATCATGCTTCCGTTTGCCTGGGTGCATGCGTTTTATCACAACGTCTCCATTGTCGGCACCGGCCGCGGCACGACCTTGCGCGGCTGCGTTGCGGAGGCGTCGAAGCTCTCCGGGCTTTGGCCGAAACAGAATCACCTCATTCTTGGCTCGATGCTGGCGGGGCTCTTCGTCCTCTTCGTCAACGTCACCGTCTTTCTTTCGCTGCTGCCCAAGCTGCTCAACATGTTCCTCGGCATCTCCACGGTTTTCGATCAGAACTACTCGGCGTGGAACAACAGCAGCTTTTACCTCGACGTCGCCGTCCTCTGTTTCCTGGTTCTCAATCCATTGAGCAAAGCCGTCTACGTCCTGCGCTGCTTTTATGGCCGGTCCCGTCTCAACGGCGCCGACCTGCGGGCCGAGGTGCAACGCCTGCGGATTCTGCGCCAGGCAGCGGCCGCGATGCTCATCGGGCTCGCCGTGGCCGGTGTTGCGCGCGCGGATGACACCTCATCCGTCCCGTCTGCCAAGCCGGCGCCTCACGCTCAAGTCGCACCGGAAACGCTCGATCACACGCTCCAGAGCACGCTGCGCAAGGATGAGTTCGCCTGGCGTACGCCCAAGCCGCCGGAGAAAAAGCAAGACGAGGGCGTTATCGGTCATGCCGTGCACCAATTCTTTCATCTGCTCCATGAGGGACTGCGCGTTCTCTTCAAGCCGCTCGGCGAGTTTTTCAAGTGGTTGTTGAGCTCACCTCGCGACCACGAGACGAGCGCCGCCGGCGCCAGCGTCATGGGCGCGATTCCCTGGAGCATGCTTTTCTGGATCGCCCTCATCTTCGCCGTCATGTTGCTGGCCTGGCTGATCGTGCGCAATCTTCGGCCTTCCACGGCCAGACAGGCCACGGCCGTGCGGCCCGCGACGCCGGTAAAGTCCATCGATCTCGAATCCGAGTCGGTGCGCGCCGATGCGCTGCCCGAGGACATGTGGCTTTCGCTCGCCCAGGAACTTCTCGAGAAAGGCGAAACCCGGCTTGCCTTGCGTGCGCTCTATCTCGCCACGTTGTCGCTGCTGGCCCAGCGCGAACTGATCCGTCTCGGCGCGGCCAAATCGAATCGGGACTACCTCCAGGAACTCGTTCGCCGGTTGCGCGACCGCACCGAGGCCATCTCGCCGTTCCGCGGCAGCATCCGGCTGTTCGAGGCCTCGTGGTACGGTACGCATGCCGTGACCCTGTCCGTGATCGAGTCGATGAAAGCCAATCACCAAACCGTGCGGAGCCATGTCGCGGCCTAGCGTGATTTTTCCCGCGGTGGCCGTCCTCGGCCTCGTGCTTTTTTTTGGATTCCTGACGCAGCTTCTCCTGCTGCGCTTTGAACGCGGCGACATCTATCCGGCGTCCTCCACGCTGCGCGCGGATCCGCTCGGGTCGCGCGCTTTTTTCGAGGCGCTGCAGGACGTTCCGGGCGTGAAGCCCGCGCGCGGCTTCGTTCACCTGAGCGAGGAGCTCCAGCAGAATCCCGGTTCGCTCTTTTACCTGGGGCTCGACCAGGAGGAGATCGGCGCGTTCTCGGAAGACGAAGTGCGGCAGCTCGACACCTACGTGCGGAATGGTGGACGTGTCGTCATCACCTTCCCGGAGGCGGAATCCGACGAAGTTAAAGCCGATCCGTCCGCGAAGGATAAGCACAGCAAACCCGCCGGATCGCGGTCGGATTCTGATGATGACAAGGCGTCGAGCGAACCTCCCCCCAAGGACAACCCCGCGGCCCCGATGACCGAGGAGGAAAAGCACGAGCGCGATGCTTTGCGACTGCAAAAAGAGGTCGCGGAAAAGGAAGGCAGCGCGAAGTCCGATCCATTCGCGTTTCATTATGCCGAGACGCTGACCGGCTTGTGGGGTTTCGGGACCGATACCACGCATGAAAAGGAGAACGCCGCCACCCAACCGGACGCGAGCCCGAATTCGCCGGATGAGCCGCCGCCGAAGGCGGAGGTTCTGGCCACGCTGACCGGGACGCAGGACCTCGAGGCGATGGTGCCTTGGAAATCCGCGCTCTATTTCGTCCGGCTCGAGCCTGAGTGGCGGGTGCTCTACACCGCGAAATCGAAACCCGTGCTTATCCAGCGCTCGTGGGGTAAAGGTGAAATCATCGTGGCGAGCGATTCCTACTTCATCAGCAACGAAGGCGTCCGCAACGACCGCAAGCCGCGCCTGCTCAGCTTTCTCGTCGGTCCGCCCGGCGTGCTGCTCTTCGATGAGACTCACCTTGGCACGCAGCAGCAGGAGGGCGTCATGTTTCTGGTGAACAAATTTCATCTCGAGGGGCTCATCTATGCGCTGCTCGCCGTCCTCCTGCTCTTGCTCTGGCGCAACAGCGTCCCCCTCGTGCCTCCGTACCAGGCGCCGCCGCGGGATCAGTTGGGCGGCGCCGTCTCGGGCAAGGATTCGCGCAGCGGCCTCGTGAATCTGCTGCGCCGCAACGTCACTCCCGCGGAAATTCTGCCAACGAGCCTCGCCGAATGGCAGCGCACGGTGACGCCCACGCACACTCACTTGAACGCGCGGCTGACCGCGATGAACGCCCTCCTCGCCGGCGCCGAGACAAAGCGCCCCGGGCAGATTGTCGAGCTTTACCACCAACTCCGCGAAATAAACACCAACCGCACCCAGCCCGCACATGCAACAAAATCTTGAGCAACTTTCCCGCCTGCTTCAGTCCATCCGGGCTGAAGTGGGAAAAGTCATCCTTGGGCAGAACGATGTCGTCGACAAGGCCATCATCACCATCCTCATCGGCCAGCACGCATTGATCGAAGGCGTGCCCGGCGTGGCCAAAACCCTGCTGGTGCGGACGCTGGCGCATGTGCTCGGCTGCGATTTTTCGCGCATCCAGTTCACCCCCGACCTGATGCCGGCCGACATCACCGGCACGAGCGTTTTCAATTTCCAGAAAAACGAATTCACGCTCAATCCGGGGCCGGTCTTCACCACATTCCTGCTCGGCGACGAAATCAATCGCGCGCCGGCCAAGACCCAGTCCGCGCTGTTGCAGGCCATGCAGGAGCGGACCGTGACCATCGACCGTCACTCGTACGCGCTCTCTCCCGCGTTCACGGTCTTCGCCACGCAAAACCCGGTCGAGTACGAGGGAACCTACCCGCTGGCCGAGGCGCAGAAAGACCGCTTCGCGTTGAAGATCACCATGTCCTGTCCCGAGCGCGAGGACGAGTTGAACCTCGCGCGCCGCATGCTCGGCCATGATTCCCCCGAGGCCGCCCTGGCCCGCGGCGAAGTCCAGCCGCTGCTCACCATCGAGCAAATCGAGGAATCGCGCCGCACGCTGGAGCAACTGGCCGTGCGCGACGAGATGCTCGCGTACATCCTCGACATCGTCCGCGCCACGCGCAGCCACGAGGCCATCCTCGTCGGCGCCGGTCCGCGCGCCACGCAGTCGCTCCTCCTCGCGGCGCGGGCGAACGCCGCCCTGGCCGGCAATGACTTCGTCAGCCCGGATGACGTGCGCGGCATGGTCCACCCGGTGCTCGAACATCGGCTCATCCTCCGGCCCGAATACGAAATCGAAGGATTATCCATCGCCGAAGTTTTGCAGCGCATCCTCCAAACCGTTCCCGTGCCGCGATGATCGTTCCCCGGCCCACCCTGATCGTCCTGGCGGCGGTTACGCTCGTCCCGTTGCTGGGCTTGAGCGGACTTTGGCCGGGGCTTCTCGTGCCGTCCGGGGCCCTTTTCGTCGTGCTCGTCGCCACGGCAGGTTTCGATGCCTGGCTCGGCCGCGCGCGACTCAACGACGTCAAGGTGGTCTATCCCGCGAAAATTCGCGGCGTCCAGGGCCGGTCCGCATCGCTCGAGCTTGGCTTTGAGACGAACCGCGCCAAGGCGATCACCCTCCGCGTCGGCCTGACGCTTCCACCGGAGCTGCAGCCCGTCGACGAGGAACTCATCGTCGAGCTTCCGGCGCGTGCCGGGCGTCACCTGGTTTCCTTCGAATTTACTCCGAGCCACCGGGGCCTTTTCACCATCGCGGGTTGCTATTACGAATGCGCCTCTCCGCTCGCGCTGTGGGATGTTCGCGGCAAAAAGCTCCAGGGCGTCGAAGTCCGCGCCTATCCGAATCTCGAGGGCGAGCGCAAGCACGTCGCCTCGCTTTTCCTGCGCACCAACCGCGGCGGCTTCCGCACCGTGAGGCAGGTGGGCCAGGGGCGCGATTTCGAGAAGCTGCGGGAGTATGTCGCGGGCGACAGTTACGACACCATCCATTGGAAGGCCACGGCGCATCGCGGTCATCCGATCACGAAGGTTTTCCAGGTCGAGCGCACGCAGGAAGTCTATGTCGTCGTCGATGCCTCGCGTCTCACGGGCCGGCTGCAAAATCCCGACGATCCCGCGCAGGGAACGCGGCTGGACCGCTACATCGCGGCCGCGCTCCTGCTCGGTCTCGCCGCCGAAAAACAGGGCGATCTTTTCGGCCTTCTCACTTTCAGCAACGGCATCCTGAGCTTCGTCCGCGCGCGCAACGGCAAGGAGCACTACAACGCCTGCCGCGAGGCGCTCTATCGTCTCGAGCCGCAATCCGTTTCTCCCGATTTCGAGGAAGTCGCGTCCTTCATCCGGTTGCGCCTGCGCCGCCGCGCGCTCCTGGTCTTCCTGACCGATCTCGACGACCCCGTGCTCTCGCAGTCTTTCATGCGCGGGGCCGAGTTGATCTGTCACCAGCATCTCGTGCTCGTGCAGATGCTCGCGGCCCAGGGCGTCCGCCCCGCCTTCACCAATCCCGCCGTTCATGATGTCGACGATCTGTACCGCGACCTCGCCGAGCACATCGCCTGGAGCGAATTGCAGAAGCAGACGCTGGCGCTCCGGCAGCGCGGTGTGCAGTTGTCGTTGATGCGGGGTGAACGGTTTTGCGCGGAAGCCACCAGCGCCTATTTGCGCGTCAAACAGCGCCAGATGATATGATCCTCGACCTTGAAAATTTCGTGCGCACCGAGCGCCCCTACTGGGACGAATTGGAAGCGATGCTGAATCGCATGGAGGAGCACCATGAGGTGAACCTCAGCCTGCAGGACGTCCGCCGTTTTCATTTTCTTTACGACCTCGCCGCTTCCGATCTTCTCCGCCTCTCGACTTTTGCCTCGTCGCCGGAAATTGCCCGGCATCTCGAGGCGCTGGTCGCGAGGGCCTACGGCGAAATCCACGAGACGCGCGGCCCCAACCGCCCGTTCCTTTTCTGGCACTGGGTCTCCCGGCAATTTCCCAGGACGTTCCGCCGGCATTTGCGCGCCTTTTGGTTGTCCGTGGCGTTGACCCTGCTGGGCTGCGCGTTCGGCGCCGGCATCCTCTACCTGGACCCCGACGCCAAGGAAACGCTCCTTCCCTTCTCGCACCTCCAGGGCAAGCCGAGCGAGCGCGTCGCGCAGGAGCAGGAAAACCAGGGGCGTCATCTCGAGGGCAAAAAGGCGGGCTTCGCCGGCTTCCTCATGACGCACAACATCCGCGTCTCGCTCTTCACGCTCGCGCTCGGCATGACCTACGGCGTCGGAACCGTCGTCGTGCTTTTCTACAACGGCGTCATCCTGGGTGCGGTCTCGTTCGATTATATTCATGACGGCCAGACGCCGTTTCTCATGGGCTGGCTCCTCCCGCATGGTTCCATTGAAATTCCATCCGTCATCATCGCGGGCCAGGCCGGTTTTGTGCTCGCGGGTGCGCTCATCGGCTCGCGCAAAAGTTTGTCGCTGCTCGCCCGGCTCGCCGCCATTCGCACGGACCTCGTCACCCTGATCGGCGGCTTCAGCATGCTTCTGGTCTGGGCCGGCCTCGTCGAGGCCTTCTTCTCCCAATACCACGAGCCGGTGCTGCCCTACGCGGTCAAAATCAGTTTCGGTCTCCTTGAACTGGTGCTGCTCTTTGCCTGGCTGGGCTTCGGCGGGCGCGCGCCCGATCCGTCATGACGCTCAACCTTCCCGGTCGCAAGACCCTTCAGATCCAGACTCCGGAAGGCGTGGTCTTCAGCCTCACCACCGCCGGTGTTTTCAGCCGCTTTCTGGCCTGGAGCATCGACGCCATAGTCATCCTCGCGGCCAGCTCCATCCTCGGCACGATCACCGCCTTCCTCGCGCTCCTTAGCCCGGATTTCGCGCAGGCGCTCTACGTGATCCTCTACGCGGTCGTTTCCGTCGGCTACGGAATCTTCACCGAATGGCGCTGGCGCGGCCAGTCGTGGGGCAAGCGCATCATGCGCCTCAGGGTCATCGATGCCTCGGGTCTCAAGCTCCAGTTCAGCCAGATCATCATCCGCAATCTGCTGCGCCCGGTGGATATCCTCCCCGCGCTTTATCTCCTCGGCGGAATCTTCCTCTATGGCGGTCAGCGGGGACAACGGCTCGGCGATCTCGCGGCCAACACCGTCGTCATCGCCATTCCGGAAACCAAGCTTCTCGACCTCCAACAAATCGAGGAATCGAAGTACAACTCGTTTCGCGATTACCCGCACCTGGAGGCGCGCCTGCGCCAATCCGTGAAGCCGGCCGAGGCCGCCCTTGCGCTCGACGCCGTCCTGCGCCGCGACGAGATTTCGCCCGAGGCCCGCATCGAGGTTTTCCGCGAGCTTGCCGCGCATCTCCGCACGCTCGTGCCGTTCGAGGACAAGATCGATGAAACGATCACGGACGAACAATTCGTCCGCAATGCCGTCGCGAGCATCTACCGCAAGGCCGGTTTCCGGCAAAAAGCTCAATCGCTTCCCAACGGGGCGACATAGGCTTTTGTGCCGCCCAAGGCCAGGAATTTCCGGTAGAGGACGATTCCCGCCACAAAAGCCGCGATGGCCAGTCCGGCGCTCATGAAAAAAGTTTCGCGATAATGGTGCCCGGTGCGATCCAGGAAGCAGCCGACGATCGGACCGGGGATCATTCCGCAAAGCGAGGTGATGATTCCCGCGGCCGAGGCGAACTGGGCGAATTCCTCGCGGGGCAGCAAGCGTTGCGCGAGCGACGCGGTCGCCGTCATCCACGTGCCGGACAGCACGGCATGCGTGACCAGGACCACCGCGAAGCTGGTCGGACCGTGCACGAGCAGGCCGCCGGTGATGGTGGTCAGGATGTAGAGAAACTGAACGACGAGACCGAGGCGGAGCGGATGGACGCGGTCGGCCAGGATGCCGAGCGGAAGCGCGAGGATCAGCGAAAGGGTGTAAGCGAGGGCGTTGCAATGCGCGTAAGTGGCGAAGTCCAGCCGCAACTGCTCGGCATAGTAATAGTTGAAAAGGTTGAACGGCATGAAGGCCATCCACGACAGGGCCGTCGCCGCGTAGAACCACCAGTAGTAGCTGTGCCCGAAACAATCGGAGAAATACTGCTTCGCCGCCCGCAGGAAGCCCGACAGGGAGTGGGCCGTCGCCGGCGGTGGCGGCGGGTAATCGCCCTCGCGGACGTTGAGGCACATCAGGGTGAAGCCGATTCCGTAGAGCAGGCCCATCCCGCCGAAAATCCAGGCGTAATGCGTCTTCGATTTTTCAAAGAACCAGGCGTTGAAAACGATGCCGGCGAAGAGGCTCAACCCGCGAAACGCCCCGAAGAAAAAGCCCATCACCGATTGAGGCACCACGTCGTTGCTGAGTGCGGTAAAGACCGCGTTCGCGATCATCGTCGAAATTTCGAAGAGGGTCCACAGCACGCCGAGGACAATGAGCACGGACGTGACCGCACCAGGCGAGTGCGTCCCCAGCGTGCGATGCAGGAGGTCGCCGCAGACCGGGCTGAAGGCGAGGCCGATCATGGCCAGCACGGCAAAGGGCGTCGGCGCGAGTAGAAACGGAATGCGCCGGCCCCAGCGTCCGCGATGGCGGTCGGACAAGTAACTGACGATCGGGCTCAGGATCATCGAGATGCCCAGGGGGAGCGATCCGATGAGGATGCCGGTGAGCGTGTCCGAGGCATCGTACTTCTTCAGCATGACCTGCAGCACCGGCCCGACCGTGCGATCGCGCATCGACCAGGCGAAGTCGCCCCACAGCAGCCAGCCGAACAGCACGGCGAGCCCCGGCGCCGTGTAGGTGAGTGTGCCCACGCGCCAGGTTCTGCCCGGTCCGCGTGGTCCGGCAGTCGGGTTGGTCGTTATCATCTTTCCACGGATTTTTCGGAGAGCTCGTGAATGATCCGTGCGCCAGGGCCCTGCTGGCAAGCCCGCGCCGTGGGAAAGATTGCGCCACGGGCTTCTGCCGCGGCGACTCCATAATAGATAAAAAGCCACGACCGCATTTCTGCGTCAAAGAAAGACAAGCCGCCGTTAGCAGGCTTGGAACGCCTCTGCTTGAGTCGAAGCATGAAATTCAAGACGCCGTTCCTGCTGAGCATCTTCGTTGCTCTCGCAATGTGTACCACTTCGCTTGGCCGCGCCGACCAGGCCGAGACCGTCGCCGCCATCAAGGGTTACCTCCAGACCCAGGTGGGGAAGATGGACGCCGCCGCGCATTCGTACGTCGAGCACGCCACGGCCTACCAGGCGATCATCGACAAGAACGGCGGCGACTACAACAAGGCCGCGATCAATGACGGCCCGGCCATCCTCGACCTCGTGGCCAAAATGCAGGCCGACTACAAGAACCTTCACATGAACGGCTATGAAACCGTCGAAGGCATCGCCGCCGGCGTGAAGGAGCTCGTGAAGTATGACATCTATTTCGATTCCGGCGTCCCGAGCACCGAGGCCTCGACCGACAACCCCAGCGCCGACATCGATCTCAAGACCGCGAAGGGCGAGACCATCGACAATAAAAACGGCAACCTGTTTCACTACGTGATCGAGCCCACCCTCTGGGGCGCGAAGGGCGACTACGTGAAGCGGCTGAGCGCCGATGCTTCCGCACACCTGCACAACATCGCGCTTCTTCCGCGCGCGGACATCTGCGTCGCCTCGGCTAGGGACAGCGCGGTGCATGCCGATGCGTTCGTCGCCGACTGCCAGGCCTGGCACCCGACAATGGACGAATGTGTCGGCGCGCTGGTCTGGATGACGCCGACCTTCAACACCTACTTCGACGACCTGCGCGACTCGCTCTACAGCCCGAGCGGCAAGTACATCTCCGAGAGCCGCGTGCTCGATATGCGCGGCATCATGGGCAGCCTGCAGCTCGTCTATAACGCCATCCGCCCGCAGCTCGAGGCGAAGGACCCGGCGCTCGCCGCCCAGCTCGCCACCGAGTACCAGGGCATCATGCATCACATCGATGAAACCGATCGCCGCGACAAGGCCATGCGCGCGCAGCGCCTCAAGCTCAGCAAGGTCGAGATCGAGGAAATGGCCGAGCAGGCCAAGCGCATGAGCGATCAGCTCGCGCCGCAGCTCGAGCAGGTCGCGGCCCTCCTGGGCCTCAAGCTCCCGCCCAAACCGTTCCTCGGATAACTCCAGGTTCAACTTCCCTGCCGTCACGTTGCATGAAAATCCGCGCTCTCGCCTCGCTGCTGGTCTTGCTCGCCGTCGTGCCCGCGTCAGCCGACGTGGTGGCGGATTTTCACGACGTGCAGGACCGGCTCGATAGCGCCATCCTCGACGCCTACGACAACTCGGCCACGCCGCAGACCGGGCAGGACCTCGCGAAGGCGTGGGCAAAGCTCAAGAGCCAAATGAGCGATCCCGCCGCGCAGGCGCTCGTGCCCCCGGACTTCGCGTTCTCAACTCCGGAACAACTCGCCGCGAAGATCGGCGCGAGCCGCGCGCTGCTGGAGCACGTTGCCGCGCTCGAGATGCTCGCGGCCCAGCGCGACGGCCGCGTCCAGGCCGCGCAAAGCTGGCGCGACATGATCACGCTGCCGCAGTTCGGCAACGCCGATGACGGCGGCCTTCTGCTGCAGATGTCCGCCGACCAGGTGCGGCAGCCGGGCGTCACCACGTCACTGGCCAAGGAGGAAATCGGCTGGCAGGTCGCGCGTGCGCGCCAGATTGCCGACGAGATGCAGCACGCCATGAGCGGTGGCCAGGCGACCGGCGCCTACGTGCAGGCCAAGCTGGCCGAGATCAGCATACTCGCGCAATTTCCCAAGCCCCTGCTCGCCTCGGCAGGACTTTCCGTCACTGAAGTCACCGTGGCTGCGCCGCAAATTCCCGAGCCCCTCAACAGCCCTGAAGCCGAAGCGGCCGTGGCATCGTGGCGCGAGAAGATCGAGTCGACGCTGCCGAATCTTCTCACGCCCAAGGATGTCACGCGGCTGCAGCGTCTGCTCGCCCGCTTCGTCGATGTCGTGCCGAAGGAATACCGCAACGGCGTGCAGAACTCCGCCGTGGTGATTCCGCTCGAGTACAAGGAAGCCGTGCAGTTCACCGAGCAGGCACAGAGCCTGGTCAACGAACTCGCGCCGGTCTGGCGCCGCGACCAGCACGACTCGTTCGTCAAGCATCGCGACGATCTGGTCGCCGGTCTCGCCACCCTGCACAAGCAGATCGACCAAATACAGGACCTCCCGGTTATCGAGAAAAGCGCGGGAGCGGTCACCTCGATTCTCTCCGATGATTTTGGCATCAGCGCCCGCCGCGCCGGCGAGAAGGGCCAGATTATCGAGGAGACCGCGCTCGACGTGCGCACGGCGCTGAACGATTCACTCGCCGCCGCCAAGGCCGGCCACTGGCAGGAAGCCGAGTCGCTGCGGCTCGACGCCTACACCTCGTTCGATTCCGAGATCGAGATTCGCGTCATGCCGCGCAACCCCACCCTGGCCACGAAGACGGAGCGCAGCTTCATCGATGGCCAGGCCGAGCCCGGCATCAAGGCGCTCCTCGACGCCAATGCGCCGATCGAAAAACTGACCGCCGGCTACGAGCGCGCGCTGAAGAACCTCGACGAGTGCGTGGCGCTGCTGAACGTCTCCGTTTCCCCCGCGACGATCGCCTTCACCACGTTCACCATCCTCGCCCGCGAGGGCCTCGAGGCCATTGTCATCCTCGCGGCGCTGCTCGCCGGTCTGCGCGGCGCGGAAAATATCCGCGTTCGCCGCGGCATCGTGCAGGGCGCCGTGCTCGGCATCGTGGCCAGCGGCCTCACCTTCTGGCTTTCGCAGACCATCGTCCGCTCGCTCATGCGTTTCGGCGAGAAGCTCGAGGCGGTCGTCTCCGTGCTCGCCGTGATCATCCTCTTCATCGTCACGAATTGGGTCTTCCACAAGATGTATTGGGTCGGCTGGAACGCGCGCCTGCGCGACCTGTCCAAGTCGGCCAAGTCGGTGCGCTCGCAGGGCTGGGAAGTGCTCGCGCTCCTCGGCGTCGGCTTCCTCACCGTCTACCGCGAAGGCTTCGAAACGACCATCTTCATGCAGTCGCTCCTGCTCGAGGGCGGCACCGGTTCCGTCCTGCTCGGCGCGCTGGCGGGCTTCGCCTTCATCGGCGCGATTGGCGCGCTGATCCTTTTCTTCGGCGCGAAATTGCCCTACCGGAAACTGCTCATCTTCACCGGCCTGCTCGTCGTCTCGATCATGGTCACCTTCGTCGGCTCGGCCGTGCGGTTGTTCCAGACCGTCGGCTGGCTTCCGGTGCATCCGATCGGCGTGACGTTCCCCGACTGGGTCGGCGTCTGGCTTGGCCTCTATCCTTCGTGGGAGGGTGTGCTCATCCCGCCGCTCGCCCTCGTTTACGTCGGCGGCGCATGGCTCTACACCAAGATCGCCTCGGCCCGCGCGCAGGCCAAGGCCGCCCCGCCGCCCTCTGTCAATCGGGACGTTTCCGTCCCCAAAAAAACTCCGGTCTCAGTCTGACCGGAGCGCCTTCAGGAAATACGAAAATGAAACTAACACGCACGTTGTGTGCCTCGATCCTGTCCGCACTCGCGGCCACGAGCGCACTTGCCACCCCCTTGCCACAACAAAATCCGTTCGCCCCGCAGCAACCGTCCACCCCGGGTGCGACGCCAAGCAACGCAGTCACCGGCACCGCGACGCCAAGCGAAATCGACGGCGTGGTCCTGCCCACGACGACGACCGCCACGAGCAACGGCACGCCGGAAGGCCTGACCACGCAGACGCTTTCCATCTGGCACCAGGACACGCTCACCGGCGACTGGGGCGGCGTTCGCGACAACCTGCTCA
>Ga0116229_10009679_pt1 | contig 14653 bp, 10 predicted proteins | sample S1TSphgellanicum_3_FD_87313 | JGI IMG/M metagenome (GOLD analysis project Ga0116229, IMG submission 87313) | Host-associated microbial communities from peat moss isolated from Minnesota, USA - S1T2_Fc - Sphagnum magellanicum MG | ecosystem: Host-associated > Plants > Peat moss > Unclassified... | reverse complement strand
GCTCGGTCTTCGACGAACTCAAAGCGATGGCGATCGAGATGGCCGAGAAATATCAGCCTTCGATCATTCCGATCTGCTCGCTGTGCGTCAGCGACACGGTCGGCTTGCCGTTCGAGTTGCTGCCCAAGCAGGTCGGCAACACGGAAATCGTCTACGTGCCGTTGCCGGCCTACAGCGTCCACACCCACGCCCGCGCCAAAGACATCGTAGTCGACTCGCTCGTCTGGCGCTTGCCGTCGCAGCGCAAGGCGCGCTCGGGCGTCAATTTGATCGGTGAAGTGTTTCCGAGCGACCCGATCAAGATCGATGAAGTGTTGCGCCGGATCGGCACGCACGTCAACACGCACGTGCCCGGTCCGCGCTGGGCCGACTACGTCGCGATGGTCGACGGCTCGCTCAACGCGCCGCTCCACCCGTTCTACAGCGACAGCGTCAAGCGCATGAAGATGAAGCAGGGCTTGCCCTTCGTCGAAGGCGCGCCGGTCGGCATCGACGGAACCTATGCGTGGATCAAACGCATCGGTGAAGAGCTCAAGCTCAACCCGGCCGTGGTGGAAGCGGTCGCCGCCGAAGAGCGCGGGAAGGTCGTCGCCGCGATGGCCGACTACCCGCTCAAGGGATTGACGTTCATGGTGGCCGGTTACGAGGGCCACGAGTTTCTGCTCGTGCGGTTGCTGATCGAAGCCGGCGCTTCGGTTCCGTACCTCTCGACGGCGGTCAACACGAACCCGCTGGCTCGCGAAGAAGAGGCGTGGTTGCGCGAGCACGGCTGCCAAGTATTGTACGGCGCGAACTTCGACGACGAGATCGGCGCACTCGAGGATCATCCGTACGACTGCGTCGTCGGGACGACGCCCCTCTGCGCGCATGCTAAAGAACTCGGAATCCCGTCGATCTACTACACCAACGCGATGGCGACCCGGTCGTTGATGTTCGCCGACGGCGCCGCCGACATTCTCTCGCTGCTGATCTCGACCTATCGCAGCAAAGAACGGTACCACAAAATCGCGAGTTTCTTCAGCGAGACGGGCACGCCCACGCGGACCTACTCGTCGTGGGCGCCCAAGATCGACCTGACCGAACACCTGATCGCGAACGACGCCATCGTACCGATCGTGCCGGTCGCGGCAGCCGCAACGATCGGATCGCCCGCGGCAGCCGCAACGATCGGATCGCCCGCGGCAGTCGTACCGATCGTCGGCGACTAGAAGAGCGCGTATGGGTCTCAAACAAGAACTCCCGAGCGACGTCGTCAACACGCCGATCCGCAAACGGGTCACCGACCTCGATCACGCGGGCGGCGACACCGGCGCGATGCAAACGTTCGCCAGCCTCAAGGATGCCAACGTCGTGCTCGACGGGCCCGTCGGCTGCCACGTGATGCCGGCGGTCGCCGTGATCAACTATACGGATTCGGTGCCCTACCTGCAGAACGTCACCTGTTCGGAGCTCTCCGAGAACGAGGTCACGATCGCCGGCACGCTCGGCGTGCTCAAGGAAAAGGTCGCGCGCGCGAATAGCGAGGGCCGGCAGGTGTTCATCGTGAGCACGCCCGTTTCGGAACTGATCGGGGCGGCCTGGACTACGACCGATGAAGACGTGATCGGATCGCCGCTCTTCTTCAACGCGCAGTCGCTCGACGACGACGAGTGGATGGCGCGCGACCGCGCATTACTGTTCCTGTGGGAGAACCGCGCACACTTCGCCCGGCCATCCGGAACGCAAGGAGTGCCAGAAGCGCGAGGAGCGTCCGCCGCGACCGTCAAGGCCGGCGCGCCCGTCTCGGCCAAGCCGGTTCGTCCGTCGGTCAACATCATCGGACCGACCTACGGCTGCTTCAATTCGTACAGCGACTTGGCCGAGATCAAACGAATGGTCGCGGGCATCGGCGCGGACGTCAACGTCGTGTATCCCTTCGAAGCGTGTTCCTACGACACGCTGCGGCTGCTCGACGCGAGCGCCACGATCGTCATGTACCGCGAGTTCGGGAAGTCGCTGGCGCGCGAAGTCGGCCTGCCGGTCTTCTACGCGCCGTTCGGGCTCGAGGAGACGACGGCGTTCCTGCGCGGTTTGGGCGCGGCCCTCGGCTTGGAAGCCGAAACCGAGGCCTTCATTCGCGCGGAGAAGACCGGAACGCTCGGGGCGTGGCAAGACATCTGGCGTTCGACGCACAGCGATTTCTTCGCGAATAGCCCGATCGCCATCGTCGCGCCGCCCGGTTACAAGGATGGCCTCGAGCGCTATCTCGGCGGCGAACTCGGCCTTCCGATCACGTATAGCGCGTACCGCACCGGCCCCGAAAGTGCGCCGAGCGAAGACGTGCGCGCCGCGCTATCGGAAGCGAGCCCGAGCCCGATGATGATCTTCGGCTCGATCAACGAGCGGATGATCATCGCCCAGGAAAAGCTGCCGTCGCGCTTCTATCAGGCATCGTTTCCCGGCGCGGTCGTGCGCCGTGCGACCGGCACACCCTTCGTCGGCTACGCCGGCGCCGTGTGGCTACTGCAAGTGGTCTGCGAGACGCTCTTCGACACGCTGTTCGCCAACTTGCCGACGTCGTATGCGCCGCCGCAGCGCGCCACGAAGCCGACCGCGGAGATCTTGCGCGACGCACCCGGCGTGACGACGGACGGCGGCAAAGGCCAAAACAGCGTGCTGACCTGGACCGACGACGCCAAGGCACTTTCGGAGAAGACCGTCAAGCGCGTGCCGTTTTTCGTGCGGGTCTCGGTCACCAAGAAGTTGCGCGCCGAAGCGGAGAAACTGGCGCGCGAACGCGGCACGGACGTTGACGTGACCATCGTCGAGGAGATAACCGCCAAATACGCACCTGGCCGCTAGCCCCGCCGCCCGACGTGGCTGATCCGGGACTCGTGTTGCTGGCCGCGGCTTTACTTCGCGTGCCCGCGCGGCGAATGCGCGCGCTCGCGATGGGCGACGATGGCGCGCTGCGCGATTGGATCGCCAACGAATCCGCGACCCGTTTGGCCGAAGCGCGCCGCGACGCGCGGGCCGCCTTCGCGCGGCTGGATGCGCTGGGCGCGCGCGTCGTGTCGCTCTCCGCGCCCGACTATCCGCCGGGGCTACGTGAACTCGCTGATCCGCCGGCCTTTCTCTGCGTCCGCGGCACGTTGCCGCGTGCGCCGTGGCGTGCGGGCACCGCGATCGTCGGCACCCGTACGCCCGACGACTCCGCGCGGGCCGCCGCGCGCGCGCTCGGAGCGAGCGCGCCGGGCCCGATCGTTAGCGGCTTGGCCCTCGGCATCGACGCCGCCGCGCACGAGGGTGCGCTCGATGCAGGCACGCCGACCTTCGCATATGTCGGGACGGGTCTGGGCGCGACCTACCCGCTCGAGCATGCCGAACTCGAAGAGCGCATCGTGGCCGCCGGCGGTGCGATCCTCTCCGAATCGATTCCCGGCGAAGCGGTTACCCGCTGGTCGCTCGTGCGGCGCGACCGCTTGCAGGCCGCGCACGCTGCGGCGCTCGTGCTCGTGCAAAGCGAAGCCGACGGCGGCGCGATGCACGCGGTGACGGCGGCCCGCAAGCTCGGCCGTCCGCGCTTCGCGTTCGAGCCGCCCCGCGGCGATGGCGCGGCCGACGCTACTTCGGCCGGCGAAACTGCCGCCGGCGCGCGTTATGCCGGTAACGCGCAGGCGTTGGCCGAAGGCGCGGTCGCGCTACCCTGGGATCTCGCGCGTGCCGCTGTGCGTCTGCACGCCCTTCGACAAGCTCAGGATGACATGACCCTTCGACAAGCTCAGGGTGACATTATTGACGGCACCAGCCGTCACCCTGAGCCTGTCGAAGGGCGACAAGCTCAGGGTAACATTATTGACGGCACCAGCCGTCACCCTGAGCCTGACGAAGGGCGACAAGCTGAGGGTGACAACGTTGACGGCACCAGCCGTCACCCTGAGCCTGTCGAAGGGCGACAAGCTGAGGGTGACATGGGTAGTACGTGCTCGAAAGATGGAGAACGGTGACCGACGACATGTTCAGCCCGAGCGATTTGGCTCGGGCCGTGACCGACGGCGACGTCGATACCTTGCCCTTCGGCGTCATCGTGGTCGATCGCAAGGGCACGATCCTCGAGTATAATGCGTACGAGAGCGAGATGACCGGTTTCCCACGCGGGCGCGTGCTGGGCCTGAATTTTTTCCACGACGTCGCGCCGTGCACCGCGATCAAGGAGTTCGAGGGCCGCTTCGAAGACTTCTTGGACTCGCACGACACGAGCATCGAACCCTTCGAGTTCACCTTCGCGCTCGTCAAGGGCGCGCAGCGCGTCAGCATCGTCTTCGTGCGGCTAAATTTCGACTCCGAGCGCGCGACGATTTGCGTCGCGCGCCGCGACCCGGACTAGCGGCCGATACAACTCCCAATCTCAGCTCGGATTTCATGCCGTGCATCGATCGTAAAACGAGTCTCGTGAGGCGACAAGCGCGGTGCCGTCGTGCGGTGCGCGCTCGCGCCGCGGTCAGGCGGCCGGGTTGGCAGTCGGGAGAACGGCGCCGGTTCGCAGCGCCCGGGCGACGTCTTCTGCGCCGAGCGGTTGGGAATAGTATGGTCCCTGAGTTTCGTCGCACCCCCAGCCTCGTAGGACTTCGACTTGCTCGCGGCGTTCGACGCCTTCGGCGATCACCGCGATACCTAAGTCACGGGCGAGTCCGATCGTCGCTTTGACGATCGCGGACTGCCCGGACGACGTGCCGAGGTCCTTCACGAAGTCCTGCGCGATCTTGATGCGGTCGACCGGGAAACGGCGTAGGTATCCAAGCGAGGAATAGCCGGTTCCGAAATCGTCGAGGGCGATCGAAACGCCGGAGTCGCGAAGGCGTTCCAGCGTTTGGCTCTGCTCGAGCGACGCGTCCATCAGGGCCGACTCCCTCAATTCGATTTCCAGCAGGTTCGGCGCCACGCCCGATGCGGCAAGCGCGCCGGCGACGTTTCGTTCGAGATCGAGCGGCGCCTTGAACTGCGGGCGCGACACGATGACGGCGACGCGGACCGCCGGGATGCCGTCATCGATCCAGGCCCTGATTTGCCGGCACGCTTCGCGCAAGACCCACTGACCCAGTGCCGCCACGACCCCGGTACGCTCGGCGACCGGCATGAATTCTTCCGGACTCAAGATGTCGAGGCGCGGATGCTGCCAGCGAACGAGAGCCTCCAAGCCGGTGATCCGGCCGGTGTCGATCGCGACCTGCGGCTGATACGCCAAGAACAATTGGCCGCCCGGAATCGCCGCGCGCAATTCCTCGCCGAGCGTCTCCCGATTGCGAACCTCGCGCTCCATCTCCTCCGTGAAGAACCGATAACTGCCGCGCCCTGCCAACTTTGCCTGGTACAGCGCCAGGTCGGCGTGGGAGAGCAACGTTTCGGCTTCCGCGGAGTGCGGGCCGTATAGGTCGATTCCGAAGCTGGCGCCGCTGCGGATCTCGTTGCCTTGGATCGAGAACGGCTCGGATAGCGCCGCGCTGAGGCGGCTCGCAACCAGAGCGGCGTCGGCCGGCGCGGCGACCTTCGAGATGATGATCGCGAATTCGTCGCCGCCGAATCGCGCCACCGTATCGCCGTTGCGCATGCTCGCGCGCAACCGCGCCGCGACGGCCTTGAGCAATTCGTCGCCGGCCGGGTGGCCCAGGGTGTCGTTCACGTCCTTGAAATGGTCGAGGTCCAGATAGATGACCGCGAAGCCCGTACCGGCGGTTTGCGCCTGCGCGATCGCCCGCGCGAGCGCTTCCACGAAAACGCTGCGGTTGGCGAGGCCCGTCAGGACGTCATCGTGCGCCACCTGGAGGGCCAGCGACTCCGCGCGCTTACGCAGGCTGATGTCGCGAAAGTACCAGACGCGAGCGAGGTGGGTACCGTTCGGCGCCACCAGTGGCCTCGAACGCCGGTCGATCGTTCTTCCGTCGATGAATTTGAGTTCGTCGTCGCTGTTCTCGTCGCGGTGCGCTTCAAGATAGTCCACCTGCTGGCGGAACTTTCGCGGGTCCTTCACGGCCTTCGCGCACTCGGCCAGGATCGCGCCAGCCTCGGGCGATTCGAGCAAGATCGCCGGCACTTTCCAAATATCGATAAAGCTCTGGTTGATCGAAATGATCTTGCGGTTCGGATCGACCACCAGAATGCCGTCGGGTGACGATCCCATCTCGGTTTCCAAGAGCAAGTTGACGAACTGGAGCTTCGCATCGGCTATTTTGCGCGCCGAGACATCGCGCAGGATGCCCATCGCCTGCCAACCCGATCCGATCCGCGCGCCGGCCAGCGAGACTTCGACGGCGACTTCGGTTCCGTCTTTGCGCAGCGCGGTGAATTCGCGCGTCTGGCCGAGCGCGGCACCCTCACCGCTCTCCAGAAACGTCGCGAGGCCCAGGTCGGCGTCGCCCTTGAAGCGCGCGGGGACCATGAATGCGTGGATCGGTTTACCCAGGGCCTCGTCGGCGGTGTAGCCGAGGATTCGCTCGGCCGAGCCGTTCCACTGGCGGATGAGGCCGCGTTCGTCAATCGTGACGATCGCGTCCTGGGCGGTCGTGGTCAACACGCGAAATCGCTCTTCGCTCGTTTCGAGCGAGAACCGGGCGTCGTTGCGCGCGACGACCGAACCCGCGATGGTCGCGAACGTGCTCATCGTGTCGATCTCGTTGGCCGTCCAGGTGCGCGGCTCGCGGCAGACATCGGCGCTGAGGGTCCCCCAGAGCTTACGGTCGACGGTGATCGGCACCAGCAAGAGCGATGTGATCTGCATGAAATCGAGGATTTCATCGAGCGGGCCCGCGTCGGCCGTACGTTGCCAGATCGCCTCTTTGCCCTCCGTCAGCCGGGCAAGCCCGTCCGCTGCCGCTGCCTGGTTCGCGGGGCGCGACAAGATAATCGACGGATCCGGCGCGGCCGGCACGTCCGGGGCGTGCCAATTGTAACGCAGCGGCGCGACGCCGGCGCCTCCGGGAAGCTGCACCAAGCCGATGCGGTCGGCCCGCATGCTCTCGCCCAGGATCCGTAGCGCCTGCGGCATTCCCGCCTCGATGGACGCCGCTTCGAGCAAGATCGCGGTTCCGGCCGTCACCGCGTGGAGCAGGCTATCGCGATGCTGCAGCTCGCTCGCCGCGGTCGTCTGTTCGGTGACGTCTTGCACCGTGGTGAAGAAGCGCTGCGGGCGACCCTCAGCAGCCGGGACCGAATGCCCGGTCGCATGCAGATATTTGATCGAGCCGTCACCCATGACGATCCGGCAGTCACCTTCCGTTTCCTTGCCCGTTTGCGCGAACGCCTCAAACAAGGCTTCGAGCGCCGGCCGGTCCTGCGGGTGAACGTGGCCGAGGAGCGTTTCCTATGACGAATCGAAGGTGGCCGGATCGATTCCGAAGATCCGAAACGTTTCCGCGGAGCATGCGATCCTATGCGTGATCGGGTCGGACTCGAAGTTGCCGACGCGCGCCGCGGCTTGTGCCTCGGCCATGCTCGATGAGCTCGCACGCAGTTCACCAGTCAAGCGCTCCTGTTGAATCCGCAAGCGCAGGTTCTCGATGATCGTTCGGTTGATGTTGACGCCGGTGAGGGTCACGACCGAACTGAAGAGCGCGAGCATGGCCGCCATCTCGAGGTCCGTATCGCTGCGCCGGATCAGGAGCATCACGATCAACGGCAGCATCGTCGGTAGGAGGAACGCGACCAGCGCGGGCCGATACGGGGCGTTGGTCAAGATGCCGCCGGCCATCATGCCGGCCAGCACGAAGACGATCAGCATCTGGTACGCCGGATCTGGGCTCACGAGCACGACGGAGCCGCTCAGAGCCCACACGGATCCGGTGACGAATACGCCCGCGGTATACGCGCGGCAACCGCGTCGGGCCGTTTCGAGCGCCGGCTTCGCAAGGATGAAATGCCGGCGGATCAGCGCGCGGATCAGGATCACGGTCCAAAACAGCGCGAGCCACGCCAGAGCCAGGCGATCCGGAAAGAGCGGCCGGAACAAGGCCGCCGTCAAGGTCGCCACGACCAGGTTGATGGCGAGGTCGAAACGCTTGTGAAAGAGCAGACGGACTTGTTCGGCGAAAACGGCGCCATCGAGCGAAGCGCTTGCGACGTTCGTATTTCCCATCAAACCTAGCCCGCACTGCGGAATGTTCCGCCGGATGCGTTCATTGGATGCTTCCCGTTCCGCGCTCCGCACAAACCCCGCGGACGGGCGCGTGGCAGCCGCGAACGGCCGCCGTCAAGCCACGGATGGCCGTTCGCGCCAAGTGCGCCGCCGCGCGGAACGAGCGGTGGGGACTGAATCCCGCGCTAGCGCAGGCCGTACTCCGCCACCGCGTAACTTGAGCCGCCCACGAAGACGTGGCCGTCCGCGACGGCGGGCGTCAGGAACGCATCGCCCGACGCGCGCCAGATGCCTACTTCGCCGTGCCAGAGCAGCTTGCCGAGGTTGCGCGCGTCGTAGGCGTACATCTCGATCATGCCGCCCTGCCCCGGCCGCGTCGTGGCCCAGACGACGGCCGATCCGGCAACGGTGCCGTTCGAAGAGACCGAGGGAATCTCGCCGCCTTCGCCGGGGAAGCTGTTGGCGCTCTGCGAGCTCAGCGTCAGCGTGGGATGCGTCCCGAGGTGGAGCGCGAAGGCCTCCATCGGCTCGCTGCCCGCGCCCCAATAGACGTACCCGTTGTAATACGCGGGGCCGCCGTAGAGCGAGTTCGGATTATTTTCTAGCGTGACGTCCTGCAGCGAGCGGTCGGCCGAGGCGTTGAACCGGCCCAGATTTGTCCGGTCGAGCAAGTACATCGTGCCGCTCTTGATTCCGGAGATCGCCAGTTCCGCGGTCGAGCCCGGGATGTTCGGGAGCAGCATCACGCCGACCGATCCCATGTCCTGGTCTTCGTTGCTCTGCGTGCTTTCGTCGAACGGTGAAAAATAGTCGGCGACGGTCAACGTCGGCGTCGCGCGCACGACGCTTTCGCCGAAATCGCTGCCGCCCGAATCGGCGTCGAACGAACCGTTGCCGGTCGCGAAGTAGACGTTGCCGGTCGCGTCGGCCGCGAGCCCGTACGTTCCCTGCCAGATCGAGCCGAGGGAGCTTCCGCTCGAGGTGCGGGCCGTGTTGAGGACGGCGACCGTTCGCAGCGTGTTCTTGTCGTAGGCGAAGACCCAGCCGTGGACCGTGCTTCCGTTCGCGTCGCAACTGCTGCCGAAGCCGACGTAGATGTCTCCGTTGGCAAACAGGAGGCCAGGACGGTTCTGCTGCCACTGCGCGTCGAAGGCCTGGGTCGTGCCGTCGCTCAGCCGCACGCTCGCCGCGACGACGATCGGCGCGATCTTGTCGGCGCCCGTGCTCAAGGCCAGCGCGTGGACTTGATGCTCGTACGTCGTCGCGCTGCCTTTGGTTATCTGAACCTTCGCGTCCAGGTACAAGGTGTTCGTCGTCGGATCGATCACCGGCGTCGACGAGATGCCGATCGTCGGCGTGATCTGGCCGCAGCCGCCGACTGAGTTGATGGAGACCGCCGTGATGCCCGCGCTCGGCGCGATGAAGCTTCGTTTCCAAATCCGTGCGCCGGAATCGGCGTCGTACGCATAGACGCTGTCGTTCTCGGTCGCCACGATCACCAGGTTGTGTTTGGCCCCGCCGACCGTGATGCCGGGCGCGTATAGCGGCTGTGCGTACACGACGCTGTCGGCCGCCAAGAAGCGCAACAGATGGAAATGGCCGGACGAAACCGCGGCCGCGCTCAGGATCGTCTCGTTCGGATTCCAGCCGGTGCGGCCGTTGTTAAAGTGATACGTGTAGTAGCCGACCGCCGCGGTCGCCGGTGCGCTCGCAACCGCGAGCGTCAAGCCGAGGCTAGCGGTCAGCGACAGCGCCGCGGCTATCGAGTTGATTCGCATGATAGTCTCCTGCGGGGATCAAGGGGACCTAGAGCCTGCGCCGTGAGGCTTTTGCGGACCTCGCGAGCAGGCGCAGTGTGATCTTCATGGAATCGGTGCCGAGCCGTGACGAAGCTCGAGTGGTGACGAAGTAGCAATGATCACGCTCCAATCACGGTTGGCAGGCGGCGCGAGTTCGCCCGTGCGCGCGGGCGCGGCCGTCGGCGGCCCGCCGTTCGTGCAAGCTGCCGGTCGCGGCGCCTACGCGTTCGATCGCGGCGGCCGTGCCTATGTCGATTACGTCATGGCCTACGGACCGTTATTGTTCGGTCACGCGCATCCCGCGTTGACCCGCGGGCTCGACGCGCTCGCGGCGCGCGGAACCGTGTTCGGTTCGACCTGCGAAGAGGAAGTGCGCCTCGCCGAGCGCATCGCCGCGCACGTGCCGTCGATGGAATCGCTGCGTTTCGTCAGCACCGGAACCGAGGCGATGATGAGCGCGGTACGCGTCGCGCGCGCGTTCACCGGACGAAGCGTGGTCGCGCGCTTTGCGGGCAACTATCACGGTCATTTCGACGCGGCCCTCCACGACGCGGGCGCTTCGGCGCAGACCGGCGGCAGCCCGCGCAGCGGCATCCCGGACGGCGTTCGCGCCGATAGCGTGGTCGCGCGTTACAACGATCTGAGCGATCTCGACGCGCGGCTGCACGGGCGCGAAACGGAGTTGGCCGCGATCGTGGTGGAGCCGATCGTGGGCAACATGGGTTTGGTCTTGCCGCAGCCCGGCTTCATCGACGGGCTCTTCGCGCGCGCGCGACGCGCGGGCGCTCTGGTGATCTTCGACGAGGTGATAACGTGGCTGCGCGTCGGCCTCGGCGGGGGACAGGGCTGGTGCGGCCGCGTCCCCGATCTGACGGCACTGGGAAAAGTGATGGGCGGCGGCTTTCCGCTGGCCGCGTTCGGCGGGCGCGCCGACGTCATGGCCGCGCTCTCGCCCGGCGGCGCCGGCTTCACCGGCGGCACGTTTTCCGGCAATCCGTTTTCCGTCGCGCTCGGCCACCGGACGCTCGATCTGATCGAAAGCGAACCGGACTTCCACGTCCGGCTCGAATCGCGCGCGCGCGCGCTGGCGGACGGCATGCGCGCGACGTTCGCTCGTCGCGGCATCGAGTTCGCGGTGACCCAGTTCGCGAGCATGGTCGATTTCGCGTTTCGCGCCGGGCCGCCGGTACGTGATTACGACGAGCGTTCGAGCGCGGATCGCGTCGCGTTCGCGGCCTACTATCACGCGATGCGCGACCGCGGCGTGTTACTGGCGCCCTCGCCCAACGAGCTGATGTTTCTCTCGAGCGAACACGGCGAACCGGAAATCGAGCTGACGCTCGCGGCGTTCGACGCTTCCTTCGCCGAACTCCAGTCAAAAGGATTGCTATGAGTCTGATCCCGCGCGAAGAAATCCCCAAGCGTCTGGAATCGCTGCCGGATTGGCACCATCGCGGAAATGCGATCGAGAAGCGCTTCGACCGCGGCGATTTCAAGGGCGCGCTCGCATTCGTCAACGCGGTGGCGGCGGTCGCCAACGCCCAGGACCACCACCCGGACATCGCGATCTCGTGGAACCTCGTGACCTTGACGCTCTCCTCGCACGATGCCGGCGGGCTCACCGACCGCGACTTCACGTTAGCCGCCGCGATCGAGGCGCTCCCCGCCGGCGGCTAGCGCGCGGCGGCGGCCGGTTTCGTTTCGCGCGCGAAGGTCACCCAATCCGGATGGTTCGGATCCTCGCCCGCGACCGCGCGCGCATAGGCGTCGCGCAGCCGGACCGTGACGGGCCGGTGAACGTCGTAGATGTGATCGTCGACGCAGGCGATCGGCGTGACTTCCGCCGCCGTCCCGGTGAAGAAAAGCTCGTCGGCGGCGTGCATCTCGTCGACCGAGATCGGGCCGACCTCGACCGGGATGCCCAGGTCGGCGGCCAGATCCATCACGCTGGCTCGCGTGATGCCGTGCAGCACGTCGGCCGAGCGGTCGTTGGTCAGCAGTCGCCCGTTCTTGACCACGAAGACGTTTTCGCCCGTACCCTCGGCCACGTCGCCGCGGTCGTTGAGCAAGATGGCTTCGTCGAAGCCGCGCGTGAAGGCATCTTGCATCGCGAGCACCGAGTTCGCGTAGTGGCCGCTGGCCTTCACCGTGGACGGCAGCGCCTTCGACGAGAATTTCCGCCACGGTGAAATCGTGACCCGGATGCCGTTCTCCTGGCCGGGTTTGAAGTAGTTGCCCAGCGCCCGGTAAGCCAGCAAGACATGGGTGGGACAGAAGAACTTGGGCGCGAGCGAAATCGTCTTTTCACCGAAAAAGGCCAGCGGCCGGATATAGGCGGAGTCGAGCTCGTTGATCAACAGCGTCTCGACGACGGCCTCCGAGAGCGCCGGCACGTCCCAGCGGAGATCGAGTCCATAGACGGCCGCCGAGCGTTCGAACCGCTCCAAGTGCTCGCGCAACCGGAAGATCGCGGGCCCGCGGGGCGTCGAGTACGCGCGGATGCCTTCGAAAATCCCCGTCCCGTAGTGGAGCCCGTGCGCGAACGGATCGACGGTTACGTTTTCACGAAGTGAAATGGCGCCATCGAACCAATAGTACGGCGCGATCTGCATGTGTTCGAGCGGGGCGGACGGCATGATGCTCCTCGTGCGGGGCCGGGCCCCGCTATAAAAAGAACCCCGCCTGCCCGGCGAGGTTCATCGTGTGATCTGCGCGCGATCTTTTACGACGACCGAAACCGGGCCCGAGTGCTCGAGCGAATAATCAAACCGGCAAGAAGTCGAACGCCGTGGCTCACGTTAGCCTGAGCCTAGCATGCGGGTCCGCGTAGCGTCAAGCGATCAAGCGGGCCGCAGCCGCTGCGCTCTCCACTTTGCGGACCAGGCGGTTGTAGGAGACCAGCAGCGAGGCCAGGGCCAGCGCCGTCACTCCGCAGAGAAACGACTGCACGACCCTAGCCTGCATTGGCGTACGCTCGCTCGTCGACGCCCGTCCCGTCGGCGATGGCCATCCGCGTGATGTTGAGCGCTTGCTTCGCGGTGATCTGCGGCGGGCTGTCCAGTAGCGGGCTCTTGGGGCTCATCCAGTTGCGGAGCGCCGCCTTGACGCCGTTGATCGCCATCCGGGCATGGTGGGCCGGCGTGACCTTGGCCATTTCCTTGAAGAGATAGCTGTCGAAGGTCAGTTCCTGAACCTCGCGCGTATCGCACATGTCGACGAAGAACTCGCGGTTCTTGTTGCCGCGATACGAGTACTTCTCGAGCACTTCGAGAAAATCGAACATCGACCCGTAGCGCTTCTGCCAGCTCTTCTCGTAGCGGTTCAACGCGAACTTCGCGTCGCCGAAATAGCTGTGGATCGACTGCGCGGCCAGCCGTCCGGCGGCCATCGAGAAATAGATGCCCTCGCCCGACGTATGCGCGACCATGCCGCCCGCGTCGCCGACCAGCAAGGTCCGGCCGTAGACGAGCTTCTTGTAGCGCGCCATCGGCAGCGGATGACCTTCGAGCAGGATCCGCTTGGCGCCGTGGAGCTTGTCGCCCGCGCGGCGCTTCACGCCCTCCAAGAACGCGTAGGAGCGGTTCGCGTGCTCGGGCCGGCAGCCCGTGCCCACCGCGACGTGGTCGCTCTTGGGGAAGATCCAGCCGTAGAAGTCCGGCGACACGTCGTCGCCCAGGTAGAGTTCGGCGAGGTCTTCATAATATTTCATCGCGTCGGGCGGCAGAACGAGCCGCTCCTGAATCGCCGAGGCGTGCTTGATCGCCGGACGGCCGCACGATTTCGCAACCGCTGAGCCCGCGCCGTCCGCGCCGATCAGGGCGTCGGCGACCAGCGTTTCCTCGCGGCCGCCCTTGTAGCGGACCTTCACGTGGACCTTGCCCTGGGCGTCCTCCTCGTGGGAGAGGAACGTCGCCTCGCGCAGTTCCGCGCCACCCTCCTGCGCCTTCTCGCGCATCGTGCGGTCCAGGACCTCGCGGGTCACCATGATGATGTAGTCGTCCTCGCGCGCCATCGTCCCGCGCACGTCCATCTCGACCCGGCTGCCGCTGGGCCCGATGACGACCGCGCGGCGCGTCTTGCGTTCGATGATGCGGGTCGGGACGCCGAACTCGCTGATCACGCGCGGTGGAATCGCGCCGCCGCACGGTTTCTTGCGCTTGAGATCGCGCTCGAGCAAGATCACGTTGGCGCCGACCGCAGCGAGATCTCCCGCGGCCACGCTGCCGCCCACGTTGGCGCCGACGACGATAACATCCATAATTCAAAAGCCTCCGGAACGAAGTGCGAGCGCGGAAACGAGCATGCCCCACACGAACGGCGGGATCGCGCTCGCGCAGTACCAGGGTGCGAGCCCTTTGGGGTCGGTCGAGAGCTTGCGCTGCATCGGCAGCTGGATCACGAAGAGCACCGCCATCACGGCGCCGGCGAGCCACATGCGATGCGCCAAGACGTAACCGATCGCGAGGACTTGAAAGACGTCGATGAAGGCGAACGCGGCGCGCAGCGCGCCGTCGAGGCCCAGCATCACGGGCAAGGACCGGAGCCCGAGGCGCTTGTCGCCCTCGTAGCTCTTGAAGTCGTTGAGCGTCATCAGCCCGTGCGAACCGAGCGAATAGAGGCCGGCCAGGACGAGCGTGCCCTGCGACACGTGGCCGAACGACGCCGCGCCCGCGACCCAGGCGAACCCTTCGTAGGAGAAGGCGCAGGCCGCATTGGCCAGCCAGCCGTTACGGGCTTTGAGGCGCAG
>Ga0116229_10009678_pt1 | contig 14655 bp, 12 predicted proteins | sample S1TSphgellanicum_3_FD_87313 | JGI IMG/M metagenome (GOLD analysis project Ga0116229, IMG submission 87313) | Host-associated microbial communities from peat moss isolated from Minnesota, USA - S1T2_Fc - Sphagnum magellanicum MG | ecosystem: Host-associated > Plants > Peat moss > Unclassified... | reverse complement strand
TCTCCTGACTTGCTGCGCCTGAACCAAGCACAGGCAGTTCGATGGCGGCGGTCGTCAAATGTCCCACCTGCAAGCGCCCCGTGGAATGGTCGCCGGAATCGGTGTATCGGCCGTTCTGCAGCGAACGCTGCCGACTCGTAGATCTCGGCGCCTGGTTCAGTGAAAAACACAAAATTCCAGATGAATCCCACACCGCCGACGACGAACCCGCCTCGGATAAATGTGAGGACTCGTGACGTTTGCGTCCCGTATTCTGGAACGCGGCAGACAATTCCGCGTGAGGTATAATCCAATCAACGCATTGCCCACGAAATCCAGACTGACATGGTGCGACGCTTGAGGTCGAGCGCCTGATTATATTTCCGGACTGTTAACGAGGTCGATGCTCGGCCCAACCGGACATCGTATTTTGCAGCCGGTGAACCCAATTATGTCGTTGCACGCCGAGTTAATCTCGCCTCCCAGCCGAATCCGCCTGACGGCGGTGATGCCGTGCCTGAACGAGGCACGAACGGTTGGCGTTTGCGTGGAAAAGGCGTTCAAGGCGTTTCGGTCTTTGGGCATCGTCGGCGAGGTGATCGTCGCGGACAATGGCTCGACGGACTGCTCCGTCGAAATCGCCTCGAAGCTCGGCGCCCGTGTGGTGCATGTCACCACCAAGGGATACGGTGCCGCTCTCCTCGCGGGAATCGAAGCCGCGCGTGGGGACTATGTGATCATGGCGGACTCAGATGACTCTTACGATTGGCTCGCGCTTCTGCCCTTCGTGGTTGCACTGGACGAGGGTAACGACCTGGTGGTTGGTAACCGTTTTTCCGGTGGAATCGATCCGGGAGCAATGCCGCGATTGCATCGCTATTTCGGCAACCCTCTGCTGTCCTGGTTGGCGCGGACGGTGCATCGGGCGCCTATCGGCGACTTCCATTGCGGCATGCGCGCGTTCCGGCGCGATGTCTTCCAACGAATGAATGTCCGCACTCCGGGTATGGAGTTCGCCACCGAGATGATCGTGAATTCCGCCAGGGCGGGATTGCGAATTGCTGAAGTACCCACGCGACTTCGACGTGACGGGCGCGACAGGCCGCCGCATTTGAGATCCTTCCGCGACGGTTGGCGGCATCTGCGGTTCATCCTCACCTACGGACCGAACTATCTGTACCTTGCGCCCGGCGGTGCGTCCTTCGTCACCGGCATAATGATGGTCGCGGCGCTCGTCCGCGGCCCAATAATAGTGTCCGGTCACTACTTTGGCATTCACTTTCTTGCGCTCGCTTGCGCCCTGACGCTGGTCGGCTTCAATATCATCACGTACGGCGTTCTTGCGAAAGTAATTGGCCTGACACGTTCAAGCAACATTACGTCGCGCGTCGCGCGCTGGGCAGTTTCCGATTTTTCCTTGGAGGGCACGTTGATTGTGGGGGCATGCTTGGTGCTTCTTGGCGTCGGGTGCGATGGGTGGCTGCTGTTCACATGGCTGAATAGCGGCGGCGAGCCGATGGAATCCACGGTTCACACCGCATTCGCGGCTACGCTGGCTATCGTAATTGGGGTGAATTTATCGCTGGGAGCCTTTTTGCTCAACATGCTCGTAAGCGAAACAAAATCCTGACAAAGGCCAGTACCATGGCAATTCTGGGGCCGTGCCTATAAACGCCAGCCTGAACGAAACGCCGCAAATGCGATGCGGTTCATGTTCTTCGGCCCGCCAGGATGTTATGTTCAAATGGGGCATGGGAACAAAAGCAATCAGCGGATGAACACCAGCAACCCAAAGACCACTGCCCAAGTCGTTGCTAAGGCAGCAATAACAATCGCCTGCCTCTATTTCGCAATTCGCCAGATTGATTTCCCGGCGTTTCACGATGAATCTCGTCACCTAATATCGCCTTGGTTATCTCTCGCGATGGGACAATTCCTATTGATACCCCTCCTGGGCGGTCAACGTTGGCGAATTGTGCTGAACTCACTTGGCGCTACAATTCATCGACGAACAAGCATACGCTTCTTCTGGATTGGGATGGCGTTCAACCAGGTCTTGCCATCGGTCTCCGGCGGCGACGCGGTTCGAGTAATTCTTGCATGGCGTGCAGTCGGGTCGTTATCGTTGGCGATCAACAGCGTTATTTTGGAACGGGTTGCCATGTTGGTGACGCTGATCTCGTTAATCGTCCTGATTCACCATACGGCACCCGGCCACTACGCGAGCGTCGTTCAACCGCCGATTTATTCGCTGATGCTCCTCGGCGCGGTACTGGCCGTCGGCGCCTTGCTGTTCGCCGACAAGTTTACAGGGGGCCTGCCGGACTGGCGCGCCTGTAGGACAGTCGCACTGTTGTCGAAGGACGCACGCCTAGCATTTTTCGCCGTGTCCAACTTAAAGCTTGTGATCTTGTGCTTCGTTACTCACATCAACACGGCAATCGGATGTCTGTGGTTGGGGAAATGCCTCGGGCTGCCTCTCACTCTTCCTGACTACGTGTTTTATTTATCCTTAGTCACGTTGATTGGCACACTGCCGCTTTCAATCGGCGGCTGGGGAATTCGTGAGGGTGCGATAGTGGTTCTCTTTGGACGACTTGGCATCTCAGCCTCCGCTGCACTGGCCTTTTCCGTGGCATTCGGGTTATCGCTCGCCGTCATAAGCCTAATTGGAGTGGCGGGAATTTGGATGGATGCGCGATCGCGGAGTTCGGGCTATCTAAGAGCGCCGACGCACGCCGATGCTGAAAATGTTGATGCACGGAAGAGTGCGCGATGCTGAAACTATGCATCATCTGTCCCGTGTTCAACGAAGAGCAAGTCATACCGCTATTCTTCGATAGAATTCAACCAGTAATACAAGTGCTCGCGGACCGGTATTTGGTTGACTTGGTATTCCTCAACAACGCCTCCTCGGACCGCAGTTGCGTTGAGATTCAGAGACTCCGCGAACGCTACCCGTCCGTCTATGTACTCACGATGAGCCGCAATGTCGGCTACCAGCGCTCCCTCGATTGCGGGCTACGCATGGTGAAAGGCGACTTATTTGCCATCATTGATGTCGACTGCGAAGATCCGCCGGAAATGCTTGTTGACTTCATCGCGCTGTACGAACAGGGCTACGACATCGTTTACGGCGTTCGAGCCGACCGCCAGGAGATGGCTGCACTCAAATCTCTACGCAAGCTTTTCTATCGAATACTTAAAGTAGTCGCGGATGAGGATATTATTCTAGATATGGCCGAATTTTCACTATTTACCGCAGAAGTGCGCGAATCCATGCTGATCGAAAGCAACTCCTTTCCGTTCGTACGGGCTTCCATTGGCCGTGTTGGCTTCAGGAGAGTTGGAATCCCCTTCAGCCGGCAGCGGCGCATAGCAGGCGCGACGCACTACAATTTCATCGGAATGTCGACCTTTGCCGTCGCCGGCATCTTGTCGGCCTCGACCTTGTTGCTGCGCCTCCCCGTATTGATGCTCCCCTTCTGGCTGACCGCCCTCACCTTGCTCGCCGTCCAGTACACGGAAACCGGCCAGCGCGGCTACATGGCATTCATCGCAGTCCTGACCGCAGCATATCTCGGTGCAAGCGTTTCTTTCATCGCTATGTACATGGCGCGAACGTATAAAAACGGACTTCATCGCCCAAACTCCTTTATTCAAAAGTCGCTAAGTCTCCAACAATTAGAGGCGGAAGCTCCGGCTTCGAGACACGGGGACGAGTTGATGATCACGTCGAACCGGAGATGAAACCGGCGATTGACAAGCCTCGCAGCGCCGAATCGAGTTTTAGTGCCATCAGCTTCGACGGTTATGACTTGGGTCAATGCGCGTTTCAACGGCCGGACCGCTACGCTTTTTTTGATTACCTTTCCACCGCCCGCCGCTTGATAGCACGCGGAGCCGGTTTGTCTTACGCGGCGGCCAGCTTTGGTAGGAAATCTGTTTCGATTGAAATGACTTCCTTCGACCGCATTCTTCGATTTTCTGAGCAAGACAGAATCATCGAGGTGGAAGCCGGAATGCGTTTGGGCAAGCTGTTCGAATTTCTCGCACACCACGAACTCTACCTGCCGGTGCAACCCGGACATGGGGCCCTATCGATTGGCGGTTGCATCGCTGCGGACGTTCATGGCAAGAATCCGCTTCGAGATGGCACCTTCATCAATCAAATCCAAAGCCTGAGGCTTTTCCACCCTGGTCATGGAATAGTGGAAATCTCGAATGATTGTAATCCCGATCTGTTCCGAACCACCTGCGGCGGATATGGCTCCACGGGAATCATCATCAGTGCCTGCCTTCGAGCAGCGCCAATTCCCGCTTCGGCTGTCGAGATCGAGGTCACCAGCGTTTCCAATGCCCATGAAATAGCTGCGCAGCTTGTTGCCGCCGTGACTGATTGCGATTTTTTGTATTCATGGCACGACTGCACGAACCCGAGCGGCGTATTTGGCCGCGGTTATCTTGTCAAAGGACGTTTCGTGAATGTCCCCGCCGCAAGCTGCGCACGGGCGCCTCGCCGGCACACGCGCCGTTTGTCAGCCGACTCGCGAGCGGCAGGCGGCGTGAACATCTACAATTGTTGGTCGACAAGGCTGATGAACCTTGCGTACAACAGAATGACTCGAAACATCGGCGCCAGAGTGCAGACTCTGGATAGGGCGTTATTTCCGATACATGGTTCTGAATGGTACTTTCGAGCATTCGGCAAGAGTGGCTTTCACGAATATCAAGCGCTGGTCCCCGTTAAACTATTCGATCGTTACATGTCAGGCGCACGCCATGCAATACGCAAATCCAGAGTGCCCATTACATTGGCGTCGGCTAAGCTTTTCGGGGGAAATGCCGACCTCCTGAGATTTTGTGGCGAAGGGATTTCCTTCGCTTTGAATTTTCCCCGTGGGGGCGGTGCGACGGAACTGATGCGGGATCTGGATTTTTTGCTCGGGGAAGTAGGTGGACGTCCGAATATCATCAAAGATTCCCGATTACCACAAGCGACGGTCATCGCCGCATATCCAGAGTATTCTCGATTCCGGTCAATTCTCCACGCCTGGGATCCGAATCGTGTTTTTAGATCCGAACTAACGGATAGACTAGGCCTATGAACGCCCTGGTATTTGGCGCATCAGCAGGCGTAGGTCGATATCTTTGCCGAACGCTCGCAGCGCTCGGTCAGAATGTCACCATCGTTTCACGCGACATAAGAGACCTCGAAGCCGAGGGCGCGCACTGCAAATCCTTGCACGGAATCGAGGTAGAGTGCATCGCCGTCGACGCCGATGAGCCCCACAATGTATTCGATGTGCTCACGGCTTACGTCTCCCGCAGTGAGCGTCGCTTTCACACCCTTTTATTCCCTGTAGGTGGAGCTCTCGAGGACGACCAGGTGGGATCATCCATCGACACCATGGAGCGCACGTTGAATATCAACCTGGTGAGCGTCATGACCGCGATCGGAATATTGCTTCCGCGACTGGCGACGGATGGGAAGCGCACAATTGTCGGCTTCGGATCCATTGCATCTGTCCGGGGCAGAAACTCAAATGTAACCTATGCGGCGGCAAAGCGCGGGCTCGAAAGCTATTTTCAAAGTCTTCGCTATACTCTATCGCCGGACGGTGTATACGTTCAATTCTATCGCCTTGGCTATGTCGCAACCCAGCAAACCTTCGGTAAGCGACTCCTTATTCCCGCAATGAGCCCTGCAATCGTTGCCTCTGCTGTAGTCGGCGATTTGGGGCGCAATTTCGGTGCGCGCAGCTTACCCTGGTTTTGGTTTCCGGCGTCAATCGTCCTTCGACTTCTACCATGGAGTTTATTTCGTCAATTGAGATTCTAGTTCGCATACCGTCATCGTGCCATATGTCGCCACCTTTCGATAATGCAATGCGATGTATCGTTCCAGCAAGAAAACTCCGCTGCTGATGGCGCTGGCATTCGGTTCGCGAATATCCTCCCATTCAGAATCTAGCACTACAAATTTAGGCCGCGAGTACTCGAGATCCTCGACAATCAATTCCTGAATGGCCTCGCTCGATTGAAGGCCAGGATCGAAGTGATACCACTTTGTCGCCGGACGCCGATTGGCCACGAAGTAGAAGGCCACATTGTTCGCGAATATACGATCGTAATGAGGCAACCCGACAAAGATGGCATCGTCAGGCTTGCTACGCGCTCGAACGTATCGAGCAGCATTGATTTGATCCGACCCGACGCGGACACAGACCAACTGCTCGAATCCGGCCGCGGCGCGACAAGACCCGCTTTCAAGCTGGAAAGTTACGTCGCTCCACTCAGCGCGGCTAAACCTAAATGCCCAATCTATATTATTGGCGATTCGCTCGCCCACATCTGTCACGGCAATCAGAGTCGGAATTCCCAATGCGATAACCGGTATGACGAACACGACCCTGAGATTTCTTGTGCGCCCAAAAAGCGTGAGGCAAGACGCGAGCACAATTGTGGCAACTATCGCCGCCAAACTCACGTGCAATGCACTGACTCGAACCAAGCCTTTGGCAAAAAATGCGAGTGTCACCAATAGCAACAGTATCAATTGCCACCTGATGGCAGCGAATCGCTCGATCCCAACTGCGACTGCAACCGCCGAATCTGCCAATCGCTTATTTCGGGTCATTACGAGAGACAGTACCGCGGCAGCACATGCCAACGGCGGAAAGTATACCAAGTATTCTGTTAACGAAACCGGCTCACTCATTGAGAACGGCGTCGGGAACGGCAGACTCCGCGTCTGAGCGTAGAACCGCGCGGGAAAGATAATCACGTCGAAGACAACGTCGCGCACCGTGCCGGTCGCCAGGAACGTCATCATCAGCGGGATGCACACCAGACACATACCGCTAAGAAACAGTATGGAAGGCATGAAGGAGTGCCAGTGACTTGGCAATTCAGCGGACTTCGTTGCGGAGCAGTAAGCTACCACCGCAGTCAGCTCAGCGCACAACACTAAGAATCCGATGTCGTAGCGAAATAATGTCGCAAAACCAACAGCGGCACCGGCCACGATGAGCGTGCGAAGCCGCTTTCGACCCTCAAAAATTTGCAGAAGGGCCAGCAAGCCAAAGAGCGATGCGGCGAGCGCCGTCCAGGCAGGCCATATTGTATTGTCGACGTAGCAAAGCCACACGACGCTGATCGCGCAACCGATCGACGCTGCTTGAGCCGATGCCAATCGCCGACCGACTAGCAGCACGGAAAGCGCCAGCGCCGACTTGATGAACGCTCCCCATAGTCGTTCGACGAGCACGCCTTGGCCGAATATCTTAAAGAGAACTGCGAGCACATAAAATTGCCCGGGACCGTAGTTGGCGTAAAAATCCCGATGCGGAACGGCACCGTCTCCAACGCGCATCGCGCCGGCGAGCATGACGCCTTCGTCGTACGGGCTTAGACTGCGGTCCGCGCTTAACATCACTGCCAGGAACGCCAGGACGAGAACGGCCGGGGCCAGTATTACAGAGAGTTCCTTTGAGGGTTTCATTCAACGATGGCAAGCATGGATGTAATCAATGCCATTTGATGACGATCGAGCCACCGTCGATCCCAAGTAATTTTGGCAGCAATCGATCGGCAAAACCTACTACCTAAAGGGTCAAGATTGTAGCTACTACTACGCTAGAATGTTGGATATGCGAACCTGCCACACGCGCGGTCTTAGCGGATAAGACGTGAATAGTATCGAATTGACGGATGCACGCATCATCATTCCGGTTCGTAATGGTGGAGAACGCTGGCGGGAGGCGGCGTCGGCTCTTCGGCGTTTCGCGCCAGGTTCCGACAGCGTCATTGTCATTGATTCGGACTCAACCGATGGTAGCGGGAAAGTCGCGAGAGAGCATGGTTTCACGGTCGAGCACATTGATGTGCGGGACTTCAACCATGGACGCACGCGCCAGGACGCAGTAGCTAATTATTGTGGCAATGTAAGCTTTGCCATCTTCCTGACCCAGGATGCCGTGCTCGAGAGCCACCGGTCGCTGACGGAAATCCTGGCTGCCTTCGGCGATCCGCATGTTGGCGCAACCTATGGTCGACAGCTCCCACATGCCGGTGCAGACCCCGCTGCAGCATATGCTAACCTTGTCAACTATCCAGCTTTAAGTTCCACTCGCTCAAAAGAAGACTCTGCGCGGCTTGGTATGAAGGTGGCCTATCTCTCAAATTCATTTGCTGCCTACCGTGTAACGGCGCTCGAGCAATGCGGCGGATTTCCTTCACACTTGATATTGGGCGAGGATACTTACGTGGCGATGCGCATGCTCCTATCCGGATGGCGCGTGCGATACTGCGCTGAAGCACGTGTCTTTCACTCCCACAATTACACGCTCGCAGAGGAATTTGAGCGCTTCTTTGATTATGGTGTTCTGCACGCCCAATGTCCCGATATCGTCGAAAAGTTTGGCACTGCGGAAGAGACGGCACTTAGACTCTTTCGCTCTGAGGTGCGTTACATCGGGCGCGTCAATCCGTGGCTTCTACCGAAATTGGCAGTTCGCAGCGCCCTAAAGTATGTCGGATATAAGCTCGGCCGCAGTTTCAACCGTCTTCCGGTAAGCGCGTGCCGAAGACTGAGCATGACCAAGGGCTACTGGGACGCTCCTGCCGGCTCTCCACCTTAATGAGAACGAAGTGGGATCGTTTGCCAAGGATCCGCGGTTGAGAGACATTCAGTCGCGCGACGCGTCCCGGAACAGGCAAAATCAGATTAAGCTGGACGTATCGGGTGAACACGACGAAAAAGATCGTGCGTCGATTTTTTTACAGAATTCATTTGCAAACATCGTAATCGGTGCATCGACCGCTTGTCTTTCGCTAGGCGTACCGCCGGTAATCGTAAGAACACTTCCCGCGAGCGAGTTCGCAGTCTGGTCGCTTGTGCTGCAGATCGCTGGATATACCGGACTCCTGAATCTTGGTCTGCAAAACGCTGTTGGGCGGTACGTGGCGTTTTATGAGGCGCACGCTGATGCGCCGGGACGAGATGGATTCATAAGTGCCTCATTCTGGGTCTTGTGTTTGATGGCGACTCTTGCCGCGACCGGCATTGTCATATCGGCATTTCAGCTGAACCGGTTTTTCCCCGGTATTCCTTTCGACTTAGCGGTCGACGCAAAGTACATGCTCCTAGCCGCCGGCGGGACGCTGGCAGTCGGTCTGCCATTCACGGTGTTCACCGGAATACTTGTCGGGCTGAGGCGCAACGATATCGTTGCCTACGTCGTGGGCGGCACGAAGCTGGCTCTCACGGTGCTTCTAATTATCATCGGCTGGGTTTCGCATTCTTTATATTGGCTCACCGCTTGCTTCGTTGGGGCGAACTTCGCTTCCTATCTCGCAATCTGGGCTTCCTGTGAGAAATTCACGGCCGTGTCCGTAAATCTAAGAATGCCGAGCGCGACGGCGCTTCGGCAAATCTCGAGCTATTGCGGAACTGTCGCGGTCTGGTGGATCAGTTCCTTCATGATCAGCGGACTGGATGTTGTCATCGTCGGAAGGGTTGACTTCCCGTCCTTGCCGTACTACTCGGCGTGCCTCGGACCGATAACCGTACTAGCCGGAGTGATGCCGGCGCTGTTCGGTCCTCTACTTCAGGTCGGCGCTATGTATTCGGCGCAAGGGCAGGAGGCGCAGTTGGAGCAAACACTGATGCGCAGCACGCGTCTGGCGACCGTCGTGATATCCTCCGTTGCCGCGGTATTGATAGTTTTTGATCGGGAAATTCTGACGGCTTGGCTGGGGGCGGCGTACGCGGTGCAAACAGCCCCGATTCTGCGACTCCTGGTACTGGGTCACGCACTTCGTCAAATAGCGTTTCCGTATACGACGCTGCTGCTAGCAACCAATAAACATGGGCAATTGCTGCTTAGTCCACTTCTGGAAGGAATCGTCAATGTGGTGGTTGCGGTGGTGGCCGGGCGGATGTATGGGGTCATGGGTGTCGCATCTGGCGTTGTGGTTGGCGCAATCGCAGGGCAGCTGATGAATTATTTTCTTAATCTGCCCAGGACTCAAGAGAAGAGTTTTGCTCGGCTGACGTTTATCAAGAGTTCGGTACTGAGACCGATTCTTTGCTTTACGCCCCTCGGCGTTCTGGGGCTGATGGCTAAAGCCAATCTCTCTGACCGTATGTTGATCGGTGCGAAAGCCCTGCTTTTGGTGGTCTCACTGTTGATGGTCTGGAGGTTTGCGATCGACTGCCGGGAGAAGGAGACAATTCGGGCGCTCATCAATCGCGGCCGGTTCCTGCTCGGTCGGATTGTTACGTGATACGTTTGGTCGCAAAGCCGACGTGCATGTTATGCGGCGGCAATGGAGTGCGCCTTTACGCAGGCATGTACGACAACCTCTACACGGCGCCTGGCTCGTGGGAGTTGACGAGGTGCGAGAATGCCAAGTGTGCGCTGTTGTGGCTGGATCCGGCGCCACACGCGGACGATCTAGGGTTGCTCTATGGCGACTATCACACACACAGCGACAACGCGGACCTTGGACTTTCGTTGCGATTTGCGAGGAACTTGTACCGGCTCATTGCCGATTGCCTTCTCTCGCTCGTCGGATTGCCGGCGGAAAGGAGGCGTGCCCGTCTGATGTTTCTCGGTGGCGGAAGGGCGGCAACGCTATTGGACATAGGGTGCGGCGACGGCAGCTTCCTGAGAGAGATGGCACATCGCGGATGGCAGGTGTCAGGTGTGGACTTTGATTCGGAAGCGGTAGCATTGACGCGCGCGCGGCACGGGCTGGACGTGCGGGTCGGAACGGCCGAGTCGGTTGCCGCAAGCGGTGAGAAATACGACGTAGTTACCGCGAGCCACGTCATTGAACACGTTCCGGATCCGATTCAGTTCCTGCGTAATTGCGGGCGGCTATTGCGGCCGGGCGGACGCGTCATTCTCCGAACGCCAAACAGCGCGAGCTTTGGGCACCGCAAGTACGGTCGGGATTGGCGTGGCCTTGAGCCGCCGCGGCACCTACAGCTATTCACCACTTTATCGCTCTCCGCCTGTGCTATTAAGGCGGGTTTGAGGATTGCGTCCTGCTTTACCTCGGCCGCCGACGCCGAAGGAATCCTGATCGTCAGTCACTTTATTCGCAGGAATGGCGCCTTTCGGTTGGGCGCGCTTTCCAAGCGGGACTTGCTGGAGTGGATGGTCACTGCGCCCGTACTTGCAGTCCGGGCCCAGTTCGCGTGGCTGCGAGACAGAGGGTGCGGCGAAGAGATTTATGCGGTATTGATGAGCGAACCGAAGTGATGTCGTTGAACCAGGTGATGAGGAGTGCTGGCGCTACGTCAGCGCGGTCGTCCGGCAACAAGGGAAAAGATCTCCAGATACTGATTGGCGCATAGGTCCCAGGACCACAGGGAGCGCGCCGCCTGTGATCGAGATTGGCGCGAGTCGATATAGGTGTCATCGGATAGGGTTTCGGCTAGCGCCCTCGCCCAGATGTCGACATCGAGATCGCCTGCGGAAACCGAAACAGACCGGATCATCATCGAGGCCGGAGGGCAAGCGCTGGCGACTTCCTCGGTCGAAAGCACGCCGGTACCACAGCAAAGAGCCTCCTGCACGACCAGCGGAAAACCCTCGCCGGAACTCGGAAGCAGCAGGAGATCCGCGGCCCGGTAGTAATCCGGCAACTGGCTGTGATCCAGACGGCCGCTGACGCGCACGTTCGGGCGACCCCAACTAGCGGGATCGTCGGGTCCGGAGCCAACGAACATCCAGATAACCGAGGGAAATCTTGAGGTCAACTGCTCGATGATGTGCAAGCCTTTCTTCCTTACGAAGCGGCCCACGAACAGCACCATTTTATGTCCGGGGGCGATGTCCAGCGCTTTGCGCGTGTGCTGCCGCTGTTCCGCGGTGCCCGCGCTGAAGCGCGCCGAATCGATCCCGTTGAAGAGCAGTGTGGAGCGCGGATCCGCCTGTCGGCCAAAGAACGTGCGAACATTGCTGCTGATGAATACCCTGCGTGCGGCAAAAGGAAACAGCAGGCGACCGAGAAGCCGTGCGCTCGATTCGTAAAGCGAGGTGAGGATGGCACTCCGTAGCGCCAGTGCACCCATATGCTGTGTGATGACGACGGGGCGTCGCCGCAGTCGCGCCACCACGAGTGCGACGATGCTGCCGAGATAGAGATGTTCGTGGACATGCACGACGTTGGCCGCTCCGATCGCCCGCCAGATCTGCGGTAGTGCGAGCGGCGACCATAACGGATATGGCAGCTGGGTTAGCCGCTCAATGAAATTCGAGGTGCCGATGGGGACATAAATTAGTCCCTCATGGGGAGTACTTGGTACCTCGTCGGTGTTGCTGGAGAGCCATCGCACTTGTACACCTTTGCGGCTAAATTCGTTCGCGAGATTACCGGCAACGAGTTCAATACCACCGCCATGGGTTGGATAGAAGTGAGTCACGATCACGAGCCGGAGATCGCTCGGATCGGTACCGCTTGCATGTACTGGCATTGGGTTGCTATTCAGGATCTGGCAGGGTAGCGGCAACCGCGTCGAGCGCCGCCGTAAGACTAACGCCGGCTCGCAGGGCCGGCCATGCGCGTTCTAGTTCAAATTTCATGGGTTGAAGGGAATTTTTTGTTGATTGGGAAATCCAGCATAAATCTCATTGGAAACATTGAACCTCGTATAGATTACAGCGCATGTATCATTATTTGCGCCGGAAACCACAGCCTCTCGCGTCGCAATCCAGTACTAAGGGCTCTACTCCCGACGCCCATGATCGCCAGATCGTCGTAATTGGAGTCTTGCTGACGACAACCGTTCTGGCGTATTTCTATGCCGCCGACAATTATTTTTTTTCAACTCGATTGATGTCCCCCATATTTCAATACCTGCTGATGGTGGATGACTTTAATACGGTGTGGCTCACATTCGCTGTTTGTGTCTTGGCAGCCTTCTGGAAAGATCCAGCGCCATTCATGAAAATAACCCGATTTCTCGGTGAGCATGTCCTGGCGATATCGATAGCGACGATTGTACTGTTGGCGTTTGCGGCCCCCTTCATTTACCGCGACAACGCATTTTCGATGGATGAGTATTCGGCGGTCTTTCAAGCGAAGACCTTTGCAACAGGTCGATTGACGGCGCGTTTGCCCCCTTCCGTCGTGGATTGGCTGATACCTCCCGGGTTCAATGGACCGTTTCTTATCGCATCGAGAACGACTGGGCAGGCGATCGAGGCCTATTGGCCGGGTTTTGCATTGCTTCTGGCTCCATTCGAATTTCTGGGGATTCCATCGCTTTGCAACGCGTGCTTGGCCGGGATCGCGATGCTACTGATTCACCGGATTACACTGGAAATAACCGACGATAAACGTGCCGCGGGTTGGGCTTTACTTTTCACACTCGCATCCGGTGCATACATCGCGAACTCGATTTCGTATTATTCGATGCAAGCGCATTTAACAGCGAACTTACTGTTTGCGTGGCTGTTGATGAGGCCTAGCCCCTACCGCGCTTTGGGTGCGGGTTTCGTGGGTTCCCTGGCCCTCGTGCTGCACAATCCCTTTCCGCACACTGTCTTCGCAGTACCCTGGATTATCGCTACCGCCCGATCGGAGAAAATACCCAGGAATCTTGCTTGCTTGATGCTTGGCTATCTGCCGCTGGTGATCTTGGTGGGCGCCGGGTGGTTACATTTGCGCGGTGAAATCACTGCAACCGACATCGGCTTCCATGCGTTCACGGGCAACCTCGGTTCAGGCTTCTCATTCCCGGATAAGTCGATGTTCGACATGCGAGTCGCTGCGACAGTGAAGATGTGGATTTGGGCAGTTCCGTGTTTGTTTCTTTTCGCATTCTTGGGTTTCTTACGCAGGCGTCATGACCAGCGCGTTCAGCTGTTGGCCGCCTCTGCCGTTTTTACTTTTGTCGCCTACCTATTCGTGATCTTCGATCAGGGGCATGGTTGGGGATATCGGTATTTTCACTCGGCTTGGGGGGTCATACCCATATTGGCTGGTTGCGCCATGACCGGCAGACCCGAGTCGAATGGACGATTAGTCGCGTTCGCGGGAGCGGCCGCTATCCTGAATCTCTTGATTGTCGTCCCATGGCAATTAATGAATATGGACCGAGATATCACTCGCCATTACGCACAGCTCCCAAAGCCGCAGACGCCCGGGAACAACGTCTATTTCATTCACGGTGGTGTGGGGTTCTATCTGGCGGATTTGGTACAGATGGACCCGCTGCTGCGTGGGCGAGACCTTTTCTTATTCAGTCGCGGACCGGTATTGGACGGCGAACTGCGGCGTCAAAATTGGCCGACGGCCGTACGCGTCGCACGCGCCTGGGGCGTCGAGGAGTGGAATCTTGGACCAAAAGACCAAAGGCGCCCGTCGCCGCTCGCTCCCGGCGCCGGCAGCTTCGTATTCGCGTATTCCGACCCTACTGCTAAGGGCACCCCGGCACCATGAGACCTCTCGACTGCCGGGATCAATGCATCTCTCTGTAGGGCCCAACCCGCCCGACTTTCGAGTGCCAACCTAGCCCCACTGCACGAATCCGCTGGAATTAACCGTTCGCTTGCTGCAGAGCGCCGTGGCAGTGCTTGTACTTGCGCCCCGACCCGCAGGGGCAGGGTTCGTTGCGCCCCACCTTGGGCATGTGGCGCACGAAAGGCGCCGCTATCG
>Ga0116229_10009677_pt1 | contig 14656 bp, 10 predicted proteins | sample S1TSphgellanicum_3_FD_87313 | JGI IMG/M metagenome (GOLD analysis project Ga0116229, IMG submission 87313) | Host-associated microbial communities from peat moss isolated from Minnesota, USA - S1T2_Fc - Sphagnum magellanicum MG | ecosystem: Host-associated > Plants > Peat moss > Unclassified... | reverse complement strand
TCTCTCTCTCTCTCTCTCTCTCTCTCAAAGCAAGCTTGTTTGTCAGAGAAATGGGGATGATGATGATGACAGTTTAGGGTTCGGTGGATTTCATAAGCATGGTCTTCAGTGTCCTTGCCCAGTGCAGGAATCTCGAGTAGTTTGGGGTTGTGATGGCACAAGGAGACAAGACAAAGCAAAATGATGGGCACAAATCCTGTAAGGCGCTCGCTCTTGGACTTGTCAAGTGCCTTAATGAGTCTTCATGCCTCAAGGTCTGTGACCCTTCTGGTAGCAGCAGTTTTCTTCGTGAATTAAGCATGCAACCTCTGCTGTAATTCTTCCTGTTCCGAGATCTGATGTCGAGATTTCCGGATTGCTGCTGGGTACAGGAGGAAAAGAGATCTTATAAAGAGTGTGTTTTTGGGAAGAATTTATCAGCTTTTTCTTCAAAATGTGAGGAGTTCCGAGACAAATACCTTCAATGCAAGCATGATCAGGTTGTGAAGCTGGGGATCCCTCAATCCAACAAACCCATATATTTGTTTGTTAAAGAGTTTGCATCTTATGCTAGACTTCCAGATGATCCTCAAACTTATATGTCTTGTTTGTCAAAGAATTTGGCATCTCATGCTCTTCCACCTGATCCTCAAACTTATGTCTGGGCTTGTGAAAGAGTTTTTGCATCTCTCGTGTTCTTCCAGCCGTACTCAAACTCATGTATTGTTTGTGAAAGAGGTTTGCATCTTTTGTTCTCAGCTACAAAACTGTTTGTGAAAGAGTTTGCATCTCATGCTCTTCCAGCTGATACTCAAACTTGTGTATTGTTTGTGAAGGGGTTTACATCTTTTGTTCTCAGATACAAACTGTTTGGGAAAGAGTTTGCATCTCTAATGTTTTTGCAGCTGATACTCAAACTTGTGTGTCGTTTGTGAAAGAGTTTACATCTTATGTGCTCAGAGAGAAACTGTTTGTGAAAGAGTTTGCATCTTGTGCTCTTCCAGCTGATGCTCAAACTATGTCTTGTTTGTGAACATGTTTGCATCTCAATACCCTTCCAGCTGATTCTCAACCCCATGTCTCATTTGCCAAAGAGTTTTCATCTTCTGTTTTCAGATGCAAACTTTGTTGTCTTGTGTACCCATAACATTGGAGTGGCATATATATGTATGTTCTCTTTCCTTGTATCGATGTCAATACTGGGTCCTGATTGTCTAGTGTTTTTACCACACAGAGCTGTTCTGCAAAGGTGGTGAGGCATGTGACCTAACAAGGTGAATGGACAATGTGACATAGCAGGTGTCTCAAGCAGTCAAGGAGAGGTTTTTGCAAAATCCAGACTCATTTTACCCCTTATGAAAATTGCAAATATGAAAAAGAGCATATGACAGGTTCCATCTCACAATCTCTCCACTGTCAGTCATGGTTTTCTTTACCCTGTTGCAGTGAACCCGATTGGGAGAGTTCTCCACATATTGTAGAAATCAGAGTGTCAAAGGTCTTGAAATTGCCTGAAATTTCAGAGATCAAGCTCTAGATTATCTTAATTTAATAGCTAGGTTGCCTAAAATTTCAAATATCAAGCTCTCAATCATATGATGCATAGTTGGGTAGCTATCAACAAGGGCAGAGTTAAATCACCTCAGTCTGATCAATCATCATATGTCACTTCTTCTTCACCATCTCCATGTGTTTGTCGAATGTGTAAAGCGATTGATATGTTTCTCTATTAATATCCAGGGTTCATGTCTTGGTGTATATAGTGCACCAGATCCATTTGTTCCAGAAAATGTTGTAAAATTCTCTAGCACAACATTGTGAGCAGTTCACAAACTGCTAAATTTAAGAACTCCCTTGCTGTGGGAAAAAGCCCTTGACAACCATTCTTGTGTGCAGATTGGAAGGAACACATGGCATGTTGGAATGGGATTATCAATCTCATTGAGAGATATGTCCTAAGCATCATAAAACCTGTGGAGACCAAAAGGTTAGATTCCAATACCTATGAAGCAAAATGTTTGAACATATCTCTTATCAAGGGCAAGCATCACCATTGATGAAAAAAAGACAACGACAGAGGGCAAATGTAGCAAATTGAAGGCGTAAATTTCCCTGGCAACTAGTGTATATGCATGTCATCTTATGTCAGCTTGGTGCCCACAACGCATGCCTTATATGGCAGCTTGGTGCCCACAACGCATGCCTTATATGGCTGCTTTGGTGGATAATGGCTAATAGGCAAAGAGAGTTGAAAAAGAAACAAATTGAAGAATGTTGTGGAAATCCATGTGCTCAACCGAAAATTACACTTGTAAACTATTTTGATGGCTTGCTTTGTTTTACTCAACTTCAACATTAACCCACATACACATGAACAAACACTTTTTATATTTCGCCTTTGCTACTCAAGCACATCTTATGCTTATTATTGTAGTCAAGAAGTGGAAAATGGATGATACATTGTGAAGTTCATTTGTGGGTTATCTTTTGGATGCACTTGCACTCCTCTTCTTTATAGTGTTTGGGGTTGGATTAGAACATTGGTTTAGGGGTACCTTAAGTTCTTGAGAAACCTACCTCAACTTAATATGAGGTTGTGCACTTATGCACAATATGATATGACAATTGATTTGTGGGAGGAGAAGCACTAAGAGTATTGTAAGCAAGTGATGGTTGCAAAAGATTGGAATGAGCTTGTAGACAAGATCGGTGTAGATTGAAAATGAGAAAAACAAGAGGAAAATGTTTTTTGAACAACATGAAGCTTGTGTTGAATAATTGCAGGTCCTACCTCCTAACTATCGAGAAGTTTCATAACATTGTAAGTGGCTCAACAAAAATGAATGGTGCAAATTGGTGGCATTGAACGAGGTTCTTATTTGCTTCATCCTACTATGATAGACTTATGAAATTATTTTGGAAACATAACACCCAGAACCTAGCTTGTGAAATAATTTGTGGATTAAATCTTTAATCCATCACCTTTTGTAACCGATTGCAATTTGTCACATCATCTTGGCAAAAAAAACTCATTATTGTCGAAGTAATCATTGAAGCACACAACCCAAACTCTTATTATCTTTTTTGCACCTAGTCTCCAATCAAAAGATTCATCTATCTTGAGGTTTTTATACATTACAAGAGCCATCGAAGGATATTCATATATTACACAAGGAATGTTGCTAATGAAAATGCAAATGACAAAGTACATTACCATTCAAATACTTGATAATGAACAGACTAAAACCAAAAAAATTGATTGGGACCATTGTATATGGTTGTTGTTTGTTTGAAATATTTTAACCCAAAAATTCCTTGGGGTTTGATTCTTTTGCAAGTGGTAGCATTTAATAGTAATAGCATTTCTCAATGATTGTTTTATATGAATTGCAACAAACTATGATGGATTTGTATGACTTGTGATTTTATCGCAACTTTGTAAGATTTGTGTGCAAAAGAAAGAAAAATGACTTATCATAGAAGCTTTTCACAATACAATGTAAGTTTTCAAGATTTTACTAAGTAGTCTATCAATCATCATTTGAATAGTTTTCTCCTCATTAATTACCCTTCTTGTTTTGTTAGTTTTCCCTCTTTCAAAATTAGCAACCTATCAAAATTTGAAGCTTGGAACCAAAGTGCAATTGGTTTATTTGAACAACAAGAATAAACAATCTTGAATAAATAAACATCAATTCAAACAGTCATTAAAAATTGAGTCAAGTAAAAATCAAAAAGTGCAAAATTTTAAATCTTCAAAGGTGCAATTATTAAAAATATTTAATTTTAGTTTGTTATAGAAATTGAAAAGAGCTCCATATCTCTAATGTGTCCATGGAAGAATTTTTTTATCATTTTCATCATTCATTCTCAAAAGAAATTTGATGTGAACCTCCTCTTATTTAAATCCCATCTTCTTGTTGTGTCACAATGTTGTGTCCTTTTTTTCAATATGTCATCAACACCACCACATGACAAATCAATAAAAAATTAAATAAATGATTCACTATTGGAATCTTCCAAATCATTGAAGGGAATTGGCAAAACTTGGTTCTTTTTTTTATATATATAAAATGCCTTAGTATTTGGGCACATAAAAGAGAATAATGATTTTCCTTCTTTTCATCACAAATAAGCATACTAGGTATTACAATATCAAAATTGAATTATTTGAAAGGGGTTATAAGAAAGAAATCATGAATTACATAAATATTGACTTGAACAAATACATTTTTTTCCATTTGCCACATGAACAACCTATCCATATTTTTATTTAAACCATGTCAAAAATGTTACAATTCCTTTAACAAATAAACATAATATAATCTCATGATAAAGTTCATACTATTAAACATTGAAGTCTTGGCATTTTTACCAATTTCTCTCATCAAAAGTTTGGTTACAACATAGGACCCCTACACAAATACTCTTCTTTCTAAAAACCATTTTGCTTAGAACTTAAGAAATAAAAAGAGTTCATCTTCCATATCATTTTGTTTCACAACATCTAGATAACCATTTTGATAAAGACAAACCATTATTCAAGCATTATGGTGGATTATGGTCATCATTTAGTCTTTATAAGAGATAGAAAAGGTATGCAATTTCATGGATACATTTATGAAAACTTTTTCAATGTGAAGCACATATTTGTCCCATGTTAAAATGTTTGTTTATATCAAGTTTTTTAGCATGCAAGAAAGTTCCCCCGATTTTAATTATGACTTCATGAATAAAGTAATACATGTCAAATATCAAATACCACCATTTGCAATAGTCATATGCACCTTCGCCAAACATTCACGAACAATGAACATAAACCCAAATTAGTGCATTACTTTGGTGAATTCAACATGCAAATGTCGAATAATTAATTTAACTTCAGTTTCCTAGTTTGATGCTTGGGTTTTTAATTCTAAAAATTTTGAAAATAAAAAATAAAATTGTATTTTAAAGTACCTTTGTTTCAAACAATTTAAATTGTTTTAAGGGTCAAGTTTACCTCTTTTTAATATCCTCCCTTCAAGATGACTAGAGATCAAACTTTTACATCTTAAACAACTTTTCAAATTTTTGATAGATTAAAAATAATTTTATAAAAATTTGATAGATTCAAAAATAATTTAATACATGTCAAAGCCACCAAGGTACTACGGTTTTGGGTTGTGAAAAATTTAACCAATCCCATTTTTTTATAAATTTTTCATGTTGCCAAGACATTTACCTCTTTGTCACACATTTCACCAATTTTTTCATCATTATAACAATTTTTTCGTTGAAAAGTTTCTTTTCAATTTCTTTCGTTATCAAATGTAAGCAATGAAATGCACATGGTGTCCAAACAATGTGTCGGTACTTCATGTGAACCATATTACCAATACTCTTACAATTGGAACCATTATCAATTACAATTTATAGGACAAGCCATTGGTCATAAATCAAGGATCGTCACCAAAATAATTATACTCACAATAACATTTTAACACATGAAAGGAGGTTATTTGTTAACAAAATACACCTACTGATAGCCTAGCCAATCTTGTCAATGACATATTAACAAAAAAAAAACTTACATATGTATATTGGAAAACAAAATTTATGAAGGGAATAATAATATATGGGCCACCATGATAATCTTCAAATCCTCCCCTCCAAATGTCCATTGTTACATAGTAACCCATTTTTACATAATGCAATTTTTTAATAAAAAATACATGAAAATATTAAGGTTTAAAGAATTTGTTTCTACCATGCTTAGAAAAAATTTCAAACATGTTTTTAAAGCCTCTTTCTAGAGGGCTTGGAGGTTTTTCTTTACTATAAAGGTTGTGAAAAAGGATAATGTCTTAAGAGATGAAAATAAATACAAAATTTATGTATAGTTTTGATTTTTTATAGGCATTTGTAATAAGCAATATTGGGAGCACAACAAGACAACTTTCAAAGAGGTGAATTGAATTGAATTCACTATAAAATTCAATGCTAATGTTTTGAGTGACAAAGATACTATACTTTAAAACACAAGATGTTCCACACACTCCACAAAATGATGATGAAACAAAAGGTGTTACAAATTTAATTAATTCTTATACTCCACACACTAAGGCCATTAAATTACCCAAGGGACTCAAAATAAAGTTAATTAAAGTGTATGGGGGGTTGTTATTTGAAGTGTGGAGCTTACTTTGCCCCAAAAAAATTGTACCCCAAAATTTTCCCATTTTTGGGGCACTTTAATGCAACAACCGATGTGGCCTCACATTTATCACACCCACACTAACATGGCAATGATGTGGTGTTACATTGCACATATGTGGCACTTGGAAATGCATTGGGAATACATAATGACATGTGAGATATGGTGTGAACACATAATCATGACAAATGGTCACCATCGCATAGGTTTAAAGATGTGCATGCAATTGATTTGAATATATGATCCAATGTTGACAATTATTTAGTTTATGAAAGAAGAAAGGAATGGCACAAACAAAAAAATTGCTTGAAAGTCAAATAAAAGCAACCTCCCAAACAACAACTTACCATTCACGTGAATTGTGATTCATTATAATGTCGATTATGTCTTGTATTTTCCAACTTGTTGTGTTCGCAAGTGTTAATATATGTTTTATTGATGACAATTGCAAGGAGAAATGCATTAAAGCCATATGAATTAAAGAAACCTCAAAAATATTGCCCAAGCATTATTGGCCTTTGATGAGGTCATGACCATTTGTCCAAACATTGGTGTTGGATATGTGATTTTGTTGGTTTCACGTAAGACTTTTATTAGTGTTGAATGTTCTTTTATAACAATAATTGTTGTCTTAAATCTAACTTCTAAAAATGATTACCTACTTGGCTAGCGAGAAACATTGGATTTGGATTGACAAATCAATTATGTCTCCCAAAAATCATGTTTTGAAAATTGCCTATTAATATTCATTAACAAGATGAGTGGGTGGGTGGATTATAAGATGAACTATGTGTGCATGGATTGCACTAGATTTTTTTCACATGGATTGTGCTATAGATGGATAATATATGGATGTGAGCATTGTTAAAATGTGAATGTGCAATATGGGTGCATGTCATTACCATTCCATGATCCCATAGTTTACAACCCATGAATGTAATATCTATGGAATTTACCATCTGATAATAAAATAATCATGAACATATTTCCACAACATCAACAATCTATTCAATGTAGATAAATTGAGTTTTTTGCATTAAAATAAATCACATGATTATTCATGGGTGGTCGTTAACAAGCACTTCTCTTTATGTAGAAGGTTGAAAAAATTGCCCTTCAAAAAATATTAAATATTACAAAAATTCCTTTAATTCAAATATAATCATAGCATCAATGATAGGTTCAAAATGTGTAAGCTTAATAATAATTTAAATTCTTCATTCAACCTCACAATAATTTTTTTAAAATAATAGTATTATCTATAATGACCCATATAATAACAAGTGATCTTACGTAATGTTTTTGTGAAATTGCATTCGATCAACTTGTTAACATTTTAAATATTCCAATAATGGATCAAAATCAATGTCAAATCCAAGGTTAAGGATTGGGATTTGACATTCAGTAAATTGTAGTATGAGTGTATTAAAAATATAACATTTCTAACAATCATTGGACCCATTTTTCAATGGTAATTTGTAGATTAATAACAATGGATTTTTCCATGATTTTTATTATAACTCAATCATCATAAATAGGGTGAATTGAACTAATTTCCTTAAACAAGATAAAAAGAGATAAAAAGGGGGCTAATTTAAAAATATTTGAAGTAAAAGTAAAATGTATACGTGTAGTTAAATATCCATAAATAAATAAGATTGCATGAGACTAATTTTTTTCAAGGTTCCCAATACATAAAGAGATCCTCATTGACAAGCACTTATGAGTTTCATCATTGAAAACAAATCTCTAATCCAAATGTGTGAAATTCAATTCATTGACATTGAATAAATTGTTGTAAAAGTTTTTCCATCAATAAGTACTTAAATTATGACACTTTAATAATATAATGTTTATTATAATTCAATCACCATAAGTATTGTATATTCAATTAAATTCCCTCAACATGATAAATGAAGACCAAGAAATCAATAAGTGTCCATAAATAAGCCTTTGTATTAATGAAATATTGATAATATTCAATATTTCAAGGAAGGGAATTCTTTTAGCCCATTGCATAAATTGAGGTGCTTGTTCATGAACACCCATGGATGTCATCATTTGATTTACCCTAATGCGACAAAATATATTGTTGTATTCTAAATTTATTGTTGTAAATTTATTTTAAAAATTGTAAAACACAATATTCCTTGCCAAAGAAATGTTTGCACAATATGTTATCATAGAGCGTGATATTATTGACCACCATAATCACATAATCAGTCTTTTTACTTACAATTAAAAAATGATATTTCAATTAATTAATAAATTTTAATCAAGTTAATTTTGCTTCTAACCATGGGCCCACCTCCATTTATAGCACAATTGTCAAGCCTTTGACCACACAATGTTTTTCAAACTTAGTGCAGACCAAGAAATGAAAAGTTATTGTTGTTGTTTTGAAGTGAGCTTCAAGTTTGGAAATTTATTTTTAAATTAGAAATGAAATTTTCAAATTTCAAAATTCAATCATATAGGAATTCTAAATATTTCAATTGGAACAATACATATTGGGATGAACCAACACATAAAGGCCTAATAAGAATATTTGATTGGTGTTAAAAACATCTTAGTCATTATTTATGATTCAAATTTGTGAAACCCCTTGTTGATTTATATTTTCACATAAAACTTGGAAACAATGAGGGTCAATAGGTTTAGACTAGGTTAAATATATGGTATCCAAACCAATACTAGTATTTTGTTAAATCACCATTGGAATTAAACACAATATTATCTCTATTAAACCATATAAATAAACATAATAACACATCCAATTTTCATGTAATAATGCAACCTAGCCCTTTCTTATATAACAAAAGAAAATTTTTTTATAAGGAAATTCTTCAAATTATTTGTTTTCAAGGGTTAATTGAAGCATGCTCAATGTATCAACACATTACAATAATTCTAGGCCCTCATCAATATATGAACTTCCATGTAACTTCACATACAATATAGGACATTTGGAACCCCTATTTCCCTATATATTCATATATTAATATGCCCATATCTAGGTTTTTTTTTCCCTCATCAAGTAAATGGGTATATTGATTAGCATCTAATCCTTTTGATATTGCAGCTTGACATTTTTTTAATTATTTCTTTCTTAGTGTTTGTCCTTTCCTTGAAAGGGTGGTGAGAACAGCCACCAAAAGATTTGCACTCACTTGTGTTAATACATGGGTGGTGATTAGAAAACATTATAAGAGGAGCACACTATTAGAGCACTTGCTTTAACTTCTTATAAATGTTTAGAGTCGATTCTAGATCTTACCCCACCTCCATCAGCACAATTACGCTACACATGGGCCCTTGTTCATGTAGGGGAGTATGTTCAAATAATACATGCTCTAATTTGGAGCACACATGTAGTCACATTTGATGAAACCATGGTAGTTCTTTGCCTTCTCCATCCACTTGTTAAGGTTGATCTCCCCCCTTTTGTTGATGATTTCCATCCTGAGACGAAGGTTGTTTTAGATTGGAAAACATTTATCTTTGTTTTGGCTCATTCGCCATGTCTTTCTTCTAGTGGCCCTTCGGGTATGGTGTATGAACTTTTATGAGATTATTTTATCCCAGATGATTTTGCAAGTGGCTTCAACTTTTTTTTCAAAGTATGTGGGCACATTGTGTTCAAGGTCATGTTCCACCTTTATTGTGTTTGCTTTCTACATCATGATTCCTAGCATTAGAGAAACAATCTAAAAGCATATGTCCTATCATGATTAGTAAAGTGACCTAGTGCATAGTTGTTTGCACATTAGTTATTCAGTTTAAAGATGCTTTTGTAGAACATTTTAGTCTTCATTAATTTGGTGTAACGATTTGTCATGGGTGTGAAACAATGGTTCATGGCATTCAAACAATGCTAGATTTGCACCCAAATTGGGTAGTGCTATAAGTGGATATTCATAACACCTTTAATTCGGTGTCACGATCAACCATTTTTCAAGAATTAGAGTCTTCACTAAGTTCTTTGGATTAATTTTTCCCATTTGTTCAACGATTTTATGCACATTCATCCTCACTATATTTTTCTTAAGTATCCCGACATGGGGATCTCATAGTCATTTCATCATAATCAAGTACATGACAAAAAGACCCATTGGGAGGAAAGTTGTTTATTCTAATTCACTTTCACACTTTTCACCTTACAATAACAGCCCACTTTACTTGTGTTTTCCCTTCATTGGTGGATGATATGCATATAATAGGTCTTGCATCAAATGTGGTTCGTATTTTTTTACAATTGCAAGAAGAATTTTTAGCACTAAAGCTTTCAGTGCAGCCAGCAAAGTGTGTAGCTTGGTTTCCACAAGGGTTGGACCACTTTATATAACCTCTTCTTAACTTTCTTACTCCTAATTTAAGTTTTTGTATTTTGGGGGCACTTGTGGGATTTAGATTATTCGTTGAATCGTTTGTGGTTGAGGCTCTTCATGAAGATCTTAAGAAATATCTAATTTCCTTATGCTTACAAATCCTCAAGCAAATTTTACAATCTTTTCATTGCGTTATGCCCAATGCCTTAACTACTTGTTTTGTACAGTGTTTCCATTTCCAAGTATTTTGTAGCATTATGTTGAATTCGATACTTGTACCATAGCTACATTGGGAAAGTTACTCGACGCAAGATCTTTTAGTGGTTCTATTGGTCATCAAGTTCGTTGTTAGGCCATTTTTTTCATTTTTTCGATCAAATTTAGCCTCCTTTTTATAATTCGGACTATTGTTTTCATATTTCTTGGGATGTTGGGCATTGATCATTCTTGCACTTGTCATTCATTTTCAATAGGATGATCACCTTATCCTTTTGGATGCATATGTTGAAAATGGCACTTCCCCATTCTAGATCACATTACGAAACACATGAGCCTTATTACCCTAGGTTGCCTACTCTTATGTCCCACCCTTCAAGAGCCTAGTGGTTTAATCTTATACCTAATTGTAGGCTTCTTTGTTGGATCGTCTCCATGAGCAAAAATTTGCTTCACTTTTATTAGATAGACTTTTAGATATCATGTGAGCACATCTCCGGTCATGTGCAAATTGAAGGGTAAACATTTGGTTATTAGTTCGTCCTATCACACCTGCATTTTGTTTATCTTCAATTCATTTCCTTACAACACTATGTACCCGTTTTGGCTTGCCACATCTTATAATAACCCATTTTTCACAATGTCAATGTGGTCATTCCATTGATAATTTAAATATTCATTTACTTCAATGTCGCTTTAAAAGTGAATGTACAACAACCCACGATACACTTTGAAATATTATTGCAACTATTGTTTTAAAGAGTGGAGCACATGTTCAGAAAGAAGCTTCCCACCTTTTCCTTCACCACACTCGATGATGAGTGGATATCCTTATCACCAAAGGTGACTTCCAAACCTTGATGGATGTCATTATTGCTGACTCAACTCACACATATATGGTGTAGTGAATATCAACAATGATAATACATGCAATGATGATGGCTACATAAGGTAAGGCACAATCATATGTTGAACAAACATCAGGCGAAAACTTCATTCCCCTTGTGATCGAAATGTATGGGTGTCTTCATTTTCATTTTGATTTAGTTTTTACTGCTTGTGCATAAACCATTATCACATGTCACCACATTATGAAAAATTGTGTTTGTCAAAACCACACTGCCTTATAATTAAAATTCAAAAAAAAATCATATACAACTATTATGTAATTATCCTTTGGGTATTACAACTAATGTGCAATTATCCCCTTAGAAATATGGTGTATTAATAAATAAATTGCCACATCATAAAATTAATTAGTTGTATTATATTGCAATTGAGTTGAAAATGGGTCTTTTATACGATAATTTATACACATTGTACATACATATGTAATCAATCATGTGTGACTTTTAAAAAAGTTACATTGTAGTTGCGTGCGACGAGTACTTTAGAAATATTATAAATGTGCCACTAAAGCAACAACAATGTTGCAACTAATGTATTTGATGTACATACATGTGATCATGCCACGTGTTCACATTTCCACCACCCATTATGGGATACATTTGCAACTAGTTTTTTATTATGATTCCCATTGATACATTAATACAACCACTAGTGCACCACTACTAAAGTATTATTGTTCAACTATGTTATAATTATAATACAACTATTTATAACTTAATAAAAATACATATTCATCAATTATTTCTATTTTCATCATATGTGTTTCATTTTGAGTGATTTAAAATGTTATGGGAGTGTTACCTCGAACTCTAAAAATCATCTTTGAAATGTAAAGGAAAAGGAATAATGAAAAAATAACAAGAAGAAAAATAAGTTTTCAAACTTATAAAACACGTTTTTTTTTTCCTCTTTGGACCCCTCTTGCTTTCAAACCTCATAACTTTTTAATTTCTTATTCATTTTATATGATTTAAAGTCCTATAAAAATGCCACTTGAAGTTTTACAAATTATCTTGAAACTTTAACATCAACAAAGTAACATACATGGTTCATTTAGTCTTTTTTTTTCTTACCTACTTACCTACCTAAGTAAATAAATAGGTCTTATTTTTCTATCTACCTATGGAGGTAGGTAGGTAAATCCTAGGTAAATATTTAGGTATGTAGGTTTTAAGACCTACCAACCTGCCTACCTTTAGTTATGTATGACCTACTTAGCTACTAAAATAAATATTTATTATTATTATTATCCAAATAAAATTAATATGCCATGTGGTAAATTTTTTTTTGTGCCATGTGTCATAATCTCGAACCATGATTAACAATCATAATGCATGATGGAGATCAATATTTTGAATTTTTTTTTTTTCCAATAATCTTCATAATGCCACATGTTAGATTTTAATATATGGATGACAATTAATGATGTCAACATGACATTATGGGTGTACTTATAATGAAATTGCATAGTACTTGAAAATTAGTTGTTTTGATGGAGTTGCAATCGAATTGCAATGAATTGCACCATATATATGATGAGTTACAATTCTATAATTCATGTAACTTGTTTGTTAGCACTCATGTCATATAAATACAATGAATTGCAAATGTCTTCTGTAATTCAAAAATTGAGTTGCAAGCCTAGTTGCAAAACAACATTTTTTCTCAGTGTCAACGGTCTTATTTAATCCCATCAATGTTTGTTTCTTACTATAGACAACATGTGTCCATAACCCTACAATGTGCATAAGCCATAGTGATTCTTCAACGGACTGTTGCACTTGGTCAAGGTTCATTTCCACACATTGTAGTTAGCGTACCTTCATCATTAGTTGATTTGTGGTAGATGATAGCTCTTTTGTCTTAGGTCTTCTTTACTATCATTGATTGTCATTTTGTAGCCATGAATCCTTTTTGCTTAAGATCTTTAGCTTCCTTTTTTTTTGTTGATTGTTTGCTTTTGTTTTTTCTTCAGGTTGTGTCTACTTGTGTTATCTTTTGCCTTGTACTTTTGGTGGATGGGTTACCATCCCTAATTTTTATATACAAGGTTTCTTTTCATGTATCTATTATAGATTCTAATAACCACACAACATTGCTAGTTAGTTAAGAATATGTCCAAAGAATATCACATGGAAAATGCATTGTCCTAATAATTTAGTTTGAAGATGGATGGTTGTTTATTCACCATACCATGTTGATATGATCTTGTTTTTTCAATCAAAATTAAATTATCCTTTTAAGGATGCAAGCAAAATGTGGGCATCACTTTTAATGAATTTAAAATGATGATAAATAATTGCTAAAATTATGAGTTTCTTACTCAAATTTCTCAAAGTTGCCCTAAATAATTGGCATGTTATGGACGCATCATCCTATCAAAGGTGTAAGAAGTAAGGAGATAACAAAAAGGTTTAGAGCTAAGACTTGTCAAATCTTCTTCAAGCTTTAAAATGACACATAAAGTACAAGTCTAAGGGGGAAAAAAAAACATAATGAAGAAATTTCAAAACAATGGCTAAGAATGACCATGAATGTGCTTCATCACGTGAGAATGTGAACTTGCAACAAATTGCGTGAATGTGTAGCAAAGTGTGTGAATGGACAAAACACATGAGTGTGCAACAAAACATGTGAGTTTTAGCATGCATAAAAGTGTGGGAGTGTGATTGTGGTATAAAATATGTGAAATGAACATGATCTAATGAATAATTAATCAATCAAAATATTAATGTAGATCAAAGTTTTAAAATAAAAAACATTTCAATAAGCTTTTAATGGAAGACTTGATATTTTTTATACATATTATTATTTCTTACACATGTAATTAGACTTGGGGCCACCAAATTCCAAGCCCATTTTAATACAAATAATCAATCAAATGGAATAAAAATAATCCTTAAATATATGAATATTTTAAAAATGAATTTTGTAACCTTTAAATTTTTCATATGGTTTATTTGATCAAAATTCAAATGCATCCAATGAATATTGTTGAACATAGATGTAAGGTTAAAACATGATAATT
>Ga0116229_10009675_pt1 | contig 14658 bp, 9 predicted proteins | sample S1TSphgellanicum_3_FD_87313 | JGI IMG/M metagenome (GOLD analysis project Ga0116229, IMG submission 87313) | Host-associated microbial communities from peat moss isolated from Minnesota, USA - S1T2_Fc - Sphagnum magellanicum MG | ecosystem: Host-associated > Plants > Peat moss > Unclassified... | reverse complement strand
TGATAAATAATTGAAATCCACACTTGCAAATGTTCTTATGTTATGATAAATAATTGAAATCCACACTTGCAAATGTTCTTATGTTATGATAAATAATTGAAATCCACACTTGCAAATGTTCTTCAATGACAATAAGTCATTGAAATTCACACCCACAAGTGTTCTTCAATGACAATAAGTAATTGAAATTCACACCTGCAAATGTTCTTTTATGATAATAGGTGATTGGAATTCACACCCACAAAAAAATTGTTCTTCAATGACAATAAACAATTGTTATTCACACTCACAAATGTTGTTCTATAATAATAACAATGAACAATTGTAAATTCATCCTGCCATAACATCAAAACAGGAAGTATAATTGATGATTTACAGATTGAGAAAACAGGAGTTGCTATGATCATAAGTTTTGCAACAGAAAACAAAATGGACACACCCATTAGTTTGGAAGAGGTGAAAAAAAAACCAACCGAGTCCATGGGTTCTCGATGTAGTTGCATTGCCCATGGGTAGCTGTTTCTTCATTCACAAACTCTACAAAAGCCTGTACATTTTGAAGTTGGTAAACAAACTGTTGCTACTTAGTGAGAGCTTGACTAGTACAACAGGCAGCAACTCGAGAGGTTGATACTATCAAAAGGAAATTTATTTTGGCACAAATTTTTATTCCAGCTTTGATGAACAAAACCTTCAAAATCCACCCACAGTCAATATATGACACAATGAATGAATAAAAGAGTTGAAACATTGAAACCCACTTCGCCTGTGGGACGACCATCAGCATGAGTACATAGGAAAATGCCATCAGCCACAACTTGCATCCCTTTGAAAAAATCAGTGATATCTGCAGCTGTACGACTGCTCCCAGAAACACCATAAAATCTCCCCAGAATTTGGCACCACCTAAATGAACCTTATATATGAATTCTTGTTCAACAAAAACCTTCATCCCAGTTGTTGCTTCAAAAAAAACATTCATGGAGGAGGGCACTGATGTTAACCTGTAGGGCACGTCTCACATGCGCACCATGCCAGTGTAGTGCATGTCCATACTACCGTACATGCCTGGGATCCCTGTGTTGAGGATGTTGACAGCAGCAGAAGAAGAATCTGGCACACCAATCCCCATCACTGTCCCATTTCCTCATCCCACCATTTGCAAGGCTCCCAACCATTTGTTAAAAAACAGCCTTAGTCACAAGGATGAAGAACAGTTGCACATTTGATTTTGATTGAGTTTTTCATGGCCATTTTATGAAGGAACCTGCATATCTGCTGGATGCCCCTTGAAGACTTCAATGTAGCAGCTACCAATATGTTGCCTGCACATATTCCAAAATGTGAACCGCAAGAACTGATAACAAGAATTGAAGATCATGAAGGGAAAGCTAACCCAATTGAACATGACATGAGATTCATGTTACCCACACATCTCTCTTCATTCATGTTACCCACATATCTCTATTCATTCATGTTGGACTGGATCACAGTTCTGAAGTTAGCAATCCTGATACACTCAGATCTATACATGAACTTCTCTATTGAAGTGGTGGATGTTGAAACCCATTTGACCAAAACTTCCACTACATTTTGTCTGATGACCCAATTAGGTCTATGGATAAATGCTGAAATGATAGATCAGGGAAGGCTCTTAATATACCTGTTCCGATCTAAAGCTTTGTTGGCTAATTCTGTACTCACAAATTGCACATAAGCTCGTCCAGTTGACCTGCCTACACAGTTTCATGGAGACCATTTAGACATTCAGTAATTGAACTTTAGCTTGACTTCAGGCACCTGCAAGAAGATCAACAATTGGTAATTTCATGAAGTAATTGACTGTGCACAAGACATTTCAACATTGACATTGTGTTCTGGAGCAGGTCAAAGTATCAGCAGATTGTTGTCAGCAGGGTTCTGAATTTGCAAGACAAAATTTTACCCTGAAAGTTCACGCAAATGACTACACCATTGGGACCCATCTCCAATCCTTTGAAAAATCCAGCAATGTCTGATTCATAGGCACTGAAGGGGAGACCTCGGAGTCGAACAACATTGCTATGCTTTCTAATGCCCACAAAAACACAAATCTTAATTCAAGTGCTGAATTTCCAAACTGGGTTTTTGACAGGAAATTTTCTTCACCAGTGTACATAAAAGAAGGAAGGAAGGTTGTGCCCTAATTTTTTTAGAACAATGATGCAACAAAGACTTACAACCCATCATCAAGGGCACTTCCTCCAACAAGCCCTCCCATGCCCGCCATTGGTTTGCTACAAAAACATCAGAACCGTGAAATCACCCCACCATAAATTTTATTGTTGGGTAAGCAAAACCAACACAAAATGCCCACCCCCATAAAGCTCCAAAACATCTAGGAGATCATTTGCAACCCATTTTGCTCATGATCAGAAAAGCAATCCTTGCAATCTTATGAACAAATAACATAACCATAACATAACAAAAACTCCAACAAGGAACAGATCTTGGGTCCTTTGTTTGTGTTAGACTTGTTTGGGAGAAAATAAAACTCTAACAATGGTATTGAAATGTTGTCTCCTCAAAAGCATCTCATCCATGGCATGAGAGGACGAATCCACTCAGCAAAAAATACTCACCAAAATCCAACTTAATATAAACCACCACAAATTCAACCCAAAATGTGAAAATTCCTTCATAGATTGTCAGACTTGCAACATGAAAATACAAGAATTGTAATCCATCTAATATACCCAATTTTTGGAAACCCCAAATGGTACAACCTAAATTAAAGAAATCTCTCAACCCTTTCTGCTACAAATGATAGCCCTTGGCAGTTAATCCTCTGAAGTCCCAACCCTTGATTTTTCTCTACTACTGGCAACTCTAAAATTCCAGGTCTCTGATGATGTAGAAACCCTTTTGCACTTTACATTTTTGTAAAGCTACTGGCTACTGCAAATCAAGAGAATTTAGTGCCTCACATTTGGATCTTATGTATGCACCTTTTCTACAAGGTTTCTATGCAAAACTCACACAACCAACAGGGTCAAAAACTTACCACATCAAGAAGTTAGTTAGGTGCCTGCCTCATTATTACTCTCTTGATACTCATTTGAAACCCCAAAAATGACCAAGACCATCACCAAGTTCCTCAAGTTTTTCTATCAGCTATGTCATCAAGGTTACTCAAGATGATGGATACTCAAGGAACAGGGTAGATAGACACACCCAAAACAGCTACTGAAACAACAAAAAGGAAATGCACACTTAAAATGGGTTCCTATCAAATTCACAGCCACACTTAAGCATGGCAGACAACAAACGTGTGACAAGAGATCTGTCGTTCCGCTCAACAACATAGTAAATTAATGTAGAACTCTATGATGAAGGTAGAAAATGTTTGCTGCTTCAGAAATTAGTGTTCAAAGTGACACTAGTTTTTAAGAAGCAAGACTTGGGATGTGCAACATCATGTCATGTGCAAGAACCTTGTGTAATCAATGGATCAAATTGCACCCACTATGGAAAAGCAGGCCCAGTTCTCATCAGGAGATTGGTTTATGGGAACTCATTATACCAATCAAGACAGTCCTTCTGTGCTGAAGGAATGGTGAGTGCACATTGTCTTTTCCATTTTTTGCAGATTGTTTGTACAAATCCACCATGACCAGGCCAATGCTACAGTGACCATAGTTATGCTCTTTTTTTGGAAGAATCAAGGAGACGAAAATGTGAGATATAGCTTGTGTGATAACTAGATGGGACTACATTGTAATGCTTGTAATTTTCTTGCAGACAGGACTCAAAGTGGACATAATTGAGTTAAGGGGCTAGTGGAGCTCTTGTGTCATCTGGCAACAAAAGCTGGCAATTCAGCACCTTTTGATGCAGCAGGCTCTTCTGATACTGTCTTCTCTGGATATTATTGTTGTAACAAAAATGCAGAGGAATGACCCTCTTCAGCTAACAGATGGAAGTGCAGCCAAACAGAGACCCACCCATATACACCACAGTTGTCAACAACAGCAGGTAATCATGAATAAACCTGCTGTTGGATTCAATGAACCATTTTTTCAGTGACACACTCTTCATGGAATCCACCAAAACTGAACAAAAGTTGAGTTTCTGGTCCACATTGATGCAGAATTGAAAAGATGTTTGAGAAGATGATCAAACTTAAGAAAATGCTCAAACTTTTGCTGAAACAACATATCATAGACTCTGAGTCAAGATTGTGATTTCATGTATAAACTAGAAACAGCAACTACATCAGACAACTTCCAAAGAGTCAAAAAAGGAGGAGGTGTCAAACAGGTTTCCTTGATATATGTCTTTGATATGTAAGGTACAATTTTTGAAGACTCTTCCAGAGTATTAGAACTAGATCAGGCAATTTCAACCATCTCATGTATTTATAATCTGTCCTGGAACAAAATAAGGTTTTGATGTACAGAAAAATGACATGCATGCTGTTTTCAATCTGCAAAAAAAATAAGAATCTTCTATAACCACCTGCAACTTTACAGTTTGCAAAGTAAGAAGAAATGGCATTCCTGATTCTCTTTCTCATCAAAAGAAGAAAGTAATCAACATCCAGAAAACCAGAGCTCTCACAATATGAAGATTCCTTCTTCTGGCCCATAGGTACTCTTAAGATTGTTGAACCTCGCTGTGTTGACCTTGCTGATCCATCTGTTTGTCACTTTCAGGCGCTTTCTGCAGTTGTCAACAGCAGGTAATCATTTTAATCAACCTCTTGTTCCATCTGCGATGTCTCATAATGTACCACCCCACCAAAATGAATTTGGGGGGTTCTCCTTGTGCACCATCTTTTCAACTTCCCCTTTCAATTGCAGAAAAACCTTGTATCTCATGTTCTCATCAAATGGTACCACTCATGTTTAGTTTGTTTCCCTAGGTGCATGGAGACTTCAGCAGTGAGTGTATATGACCAAGGGATCATCATGTGGGAAATTGGGCATGTAGGTTGTGTATGACCCACAAAAGCGAATAGATGAGTTGACCATGGAGCTCAACAGTTCTTCTTCTATGGCTATCTCCAACCTCACTCTCTTTTCACCTTCCAAGGTATGCACAACATAACAGTTATTTCACTGGGTGAATTCAATTTTCTTGGTAAGTTGAATGTAATATGTCATTTGCCTTCTTTCGGCTTTCAGAGGGAGTTGGCTTTGTGAAGTTGGTGTGCAAGCAAGTACATGCTTGATCATTGATGCTCATTGTTGACATCTGTAGAGTTCCTTACGAACAAAGTGCTAAAACACAGCAGCTGATCATGATGTTGGCAGGTGATCAGCCTAGGGGACATTATCAAGTTTTCAATATCCCCCTCAACCACCAAAGATTCCCTTACAACAAATACATTTGGTGTTCCTCTTGATGAGAAGAACCTGGTATGCTCATTACACATGATTCATACATCTCAGCAGCATTACAGGCACACTTGGGGCCTTACCTTTCTATAACGTGCTTGTACTACCATCTTCATATTCCCTCACTCTTATTGCATTCGAGTACATTCTGTACCTCTGCCCTTCCGAGTCCAAATCACTTCCTCTAATTGCCCTTAACATCTCTGTTTGGCAGTCTGTTCTTCCACAGTAAAGGAACCATGTTGTTTGTTGTCAAGGTGCTTTCAACATCTTGAAGTATTCAAAGTAGCTTGAAGAGCTGCTGCTGCTGCTCCTACTTTTTTGCAGATTATCAAGGCCTTCAACTTGTATAGGACAAAGGCAGGCACCCAAAAATATTTCTGGGTACACTTTTGCATTCTGATATGTATGCTTTTGAAATTTACTGGCCAGGAAATCTCAGAAGCAGATTCACAGGGGAGTGAGCACATACAAATTGGTTTTTGTCTCTTTTGTTTCTCAAAGCAGATTGTTTGCAAGAGATGGAACAGGTAGTCAAATCAAAGAACAGAGACTTGGACATAAGTGGCTAACAAGATTAGTGTTGCAGGTACACTTGGACAAGCAAGTGCCAACAGGAGCTGGTCTTGGAGGTGGAAGTGGCAATGCAGCCACAGCTTTGTGGGCTGCAAATCAGATGAATGGAAATATTGCAAGTGGAAAAGAGCTTCAGGCTTGGTCAGCAGAGATAGGCTCAGATTGCCCATTTTTCTTCTCCCAGGGGGCTGCATATTGTACCAGCAGAGAAGAGGTGAATGGATACTCTCACTTCTCTGAATCTAATCATCTCAACATCTTGGGTTTTTGCTGTTTGGGAAACACTTTGTTTCTTCTTACAATGTGTGTGCTTAGCAGGTGGTGCGTGATATTGCACCCCCTATTCCCCTGGACACTCCAATGGTGCTTATTAAACCAAAAGAGGAGTGCTCAACTGCTGAAGTTTACAAGGTACCTGTGATAACATCCCTATTGGGTCGTGCCTCATTGAAACCTGAAAATTGACCTTCTCAATTGTTGCCATGCTTTGCATATTGTGTCAATACATGCAGCCATCAGAACAGCTAAGAGAAGTTGTTGTTGGTTGTGCAGATGTTTTCAATGGAGAGGGTCAGCAACAAAGATCCAGAGGAGTTGCTCAGAGAAATCTCACAAAACGGGATCTCCCAAAATGTTTGCATTAATGACCTTGGTACATCTTCCATCCCCCTCATATGTTTTGCCCTACATGTGAGCTCTTTTGAGCTTTCATTCATTCCAAGTGTTTGTGTACTATGGAATGGTCAAGCCTCTGCCTATTATGTTGGGTAAGGCACCAGGCAAGCCCATCTCACCAGCAACACATCCAACTCACCTGATGCCTTACCCAACATAATGGGCAGGGTGTCTTGGCCAGTCCATGCCATCAAGGTCTAGGGTGGTAGATTTTTGGTCACCCCAAAAATCATGTTCTGCAGGCACATTTTGGCCACCATTACAAGTGTATGATCATCATGGAAGAATATGTCATATAATGTGGTCAAGAAAATGACATAATCTGCCACCCCATACCGTAATGCATTGACTATGCCTATGTTAATGCAAGCTGTGCTCTGGTGAACATCCTGTTACATTATTGGGTTATTTCAAAGAATTTGGAACCTTTTTTTTTGGCAGGAGTCTTGAATCTTTGTTTGTCACTAGTAGGTGTATATTGATCTCATGACTGTTATTATTCTTACCAGAACCTCCAGCATTTGAAGTGTTGCCAGCATTGAAGGCGCTGAAAGAGCGCGTGGCAGCTGCCGGTTGGGGCCATTACCAAGCTGTCTTTATGTCTGGAAGGTCTGCCTCATTGGTCTGATGATGCAAATCAAATCTCTTTTCTCTCCTTGTTACTTTTTCCTGTCTGCAATATGCACACCACCACAACTGGACTTTGGTGGGAAAAAGTAGTGGAAGTCCCACAATAACATGCAAATTCCATTTGTTGCAACTCAAAAACTATAGCTCATTGGTTGAGGAATTGGCAATTAATTCAAAAAGTCTGCAGGATGTACTGATATAGAGTTGTGTGGGGGTTGTAGTGGAAACACTATTGTGGGTGTTGGTGACTCAGAGCCTCCCCAGTTCATATGTGATGAGGAGCAATACAGTGACACTTTCATCTCAGGTTTGCATATATCTTCTCTTTTTTCTTTTCAGCCACCATAGGAGCAGTTCTGTCAAAAGAGTGTCAGATGTTGTCAACTGGTTTCTTGTGTAATTGATGTAGTTGCACTAGCCCAACACAAGCATTTTGATTTCCAATGAACTTCAACAAAATCATGTACCTCTTCAGTCCCTCAACATGGTGAGACTTCGGAATCAAGTGCAATTTGTCTGCACCTGATTGATAGCTTCTATTTTACTGTTTATGACTGGCATTTATGGCCCTGGAAACTACAATGCAATCTATGGCAGAATCCTTCCTGGTGCTCTTTTTGGAATTGTTTTTGTAGGGTAATGCCCTGGCAGCAGGGCATTACACACTGTGAACTGAGGGAGGAGCCCAAGGTCAGGGGTGCAATGCCATGCTGCCAATGCCTGGCATGATGATTGAGGCAGACCAGAATGGACAGAAATCATAGAACACGGATTCCTGCCATATAGGCCTGTCCTGCCCAGTGGTGTTTTTCAGAATCCCCCCCTGGGAGGTCATTATTTCCTCCACAAGTAAGAAGACGGTGTCACCAGCAACCATCTCATCTCAGGCTTGCAGATCATATATTTTGCAGAAATCATTTATGATAGGACAGATCAAGCAAAACTCTGGTATGTAATCTGCACTTTTCAAATCTGTTGTTTTCCTTCCTCTCAAGATGGTTTAATGGATTGCTCTGCAGAGGCTTTTTTTTTGACATGGAAGGAGAATTGAGTGGTACCAGCAATTGATAGACAACACTTGCTGAATTGAAGAAAAGACCTGTTCATAGCAGCAGAATTACACCTGCAACCTCATCATGCATACAATTAGCAAGCTCTTGGCCTTTGAGGAGACCCCCTGCCCCCCCACAATTCTGAACAGGATTTTAATACCCACCCTACACTACTTTGAACACATCCCAAGCAACTTTAAGGAAGAAAGCCGAGGTGAATGACCAAGAATGAAAAGAGGTTGAAACCTCTAATTAACATTAATTTATACATTTAAAAAAATGTTGTTTTGTTTGTACCATTCATACCTACCTCTTCCAAGTGTAACAACTTCACTTGTTTCCTAATAACTACCTCATTCCTTTCTCCTACTCACCTACATGGATATGAAAATGCAAGTTAACATGTCCCTTTTCATGTCCAGCAAATGAAAGAGACATGAAAGAGGAAAACTGTGTGAAGCAGCAAAAGACTGAACACAAATCAAATTGTCAAGTTTTGTTCTGAAGGATATCTGTGATTCAACCTCACAAGGTCTCCTGAGAATCTACATATTCAAACCTGGCACCAAAATTTGGATTTGAAAGAGTGGCTCTTAAAAGAGTGCTGTGATGCTGTTCAACATGCAACCAGTCATTTAACACTTCGTTGTTGAATAGAGAAACCTAAAACCCCTAATTGCTGAAGTTGTGAGAAAATTGAGCACCATTGAATGCTGAAGAGGAGATATCCTGCTGGGAACAACACAAGGAAGAAGAAGAAGAAGGATGTGATCATGAAAAGGCTGACACTTTGCGTGGGGGATCACTTCCCAGTAGCTTGTCACCGGCCTTTCGTCCCTGAGAGCCTAGTACGTTAAGGCCATGAACAATGTTTTCCCACTCCTCTTGTTGCACTTCCTCAGTTTTGGTCAACTTCAAAGGTGGTGGTTCTCGCCCTTCCCAAATGGCACGCCGTCTCTCTGCCTTCAATGCCTCTAGCTCTGCTTTCTCTGCTGCTTCAAACTCCGCCTGTTTGACAAAACACCAGAAACAAAACATCCAACCCTCATGTTGAAATCCAATTTTGGTTCAATAATTTTTTAATCCAACAACAACTTTCTCTCACCCACATGAGCAAATGTGTGGAGGCCATGATGATGATGATGATGATTGCCTTCACCCATAGCTCAGTTGAAATCCATAGCCGCTGAAGATAGATTATCAAGGAAAAGAAAAAAACAAAGCAGCAAGCTCATTGGGAACAATCTTCAGCCATTCCAGACTTAGATGGGTGATGGCTTTTGTCAATCATTTTGCAGCTAGTGCAGTATTATCATCTACCTCAACTATGTCACAAGCTTGGTCCCGGAAGTAGCCTTGCTCCATGAGTTCCAATTGCCGCCAAGCAAACTTGCGAGCTGGTGGAGGATCAAAACTGTTTATCCTGTTGATCCAAGAAAGCACAATCCATCACCATCACTCAATTCTTGTTTGTAACAAGATGGGACCTGACCATCATCATCATCATCATCATCATCATATAGTAGATACCTTTTGACTCAAAAATGAAGTGAAACAGGAAGTGCCGTTATGTAACAACAACTAAGGGAAGAGGAGAAAACAGAGAATGCAGCAGATCTTAAAACCCCTTTGAAGGAAAAGAAAGATTGCAGATCTTAAAACCCTGTGAGAGGAGGAACAGAATGAATGCAGCAGAATTCATAAAACACCGTCAGCGGAAGAAAGACGATTGCAGATCTTAAAATCCTGAGGAGGAAAAAAAATTCAGCAGAGAGAGGATTGAAGATCTTAAAACGCTTGAGGAGGAACAGAATGCAGTGGATATATAGAAGTCATTTGAAGGACGGAGAGACGATCGGAGATCTTAAAACTCCTGAGGAGGAAACAGAATGCCGCAAACCCACAAAACTCTTCTGAAGGAGAAACAGAGAGCGAGTGGGATTGAAGATTTTAAAACCCTAAGAAGGAACACACACGAAGAGGGATTGAAGATCTTAAAACCCTAACGAGGAAAAGAATGCAGCAGCGGATGGATGCGGTAAAAAATTCCTTTGCAGGAAGTGTGAAGATCTTAAAACAACCCCGTGAAGAAGAAGAAGAAGAAGAAGAAGCTCGTTAAACCCTTACTCGAAGGGTATGAATTTGGCCTCAGGATGGCGTGCATAGTAGGATTCCACCAGTCGATCTTCAGGTAACTTGATGTTGGGTGCTCTATGACATCGTGTCTTCTTCGGCTGTGGAGGTACTCTGTTTCTCAAGGAAAACAAAACAAAAACCCACCTCTCAACAATCCGCTCACAACAACAGAAATTGTGAGGAAAAAAAACGCAACATCAGCAACAACAGCAACTGCAGCAGCATAGAGAAGCTGCTCGATCGGGTACCTGATGACAGCGTCCAGCCATCGGGGTCTAGCCATAATGCCGCCTTTCATAAGCTTCCGCGCCTTGGACAGCAGATCTCCTTTCATGAACGACATCTTTGCGATCTCGGGGAAGAAGCAGTTTTGCAATGCCAGCAAATTTGCTTTGTCTTGGGACTACAGAAAAGGTGCCCCCCTGACTACCTACTACTAAACCCTAAACCTTAAACCCTAAACTCTAAATTACACTAGGAACAATAACACTGGACCTAGGTTAAGTGGTGAATTTAACCCAGGCTTTACTCACCACTTAACCTGGGTAGAGCCATTCTGAGCTTCTTTGTTTGTCATGGACCTCATGGAAGGTGCAAAATGCACTATGGTTGTTGCAAGGCTTCTCGATTGATTACCTTGGGAATTATGGGTGTGATGTTCTTGGAGTTGGAGTGACTTGGTATGATGCTCGCCACACCAATGGTACAAAATGTTGTATACTTGTGTCTCATTTTGCAAAAGAGGTTTAGAGCCTAAAACTCAGGCCATCAACCAATGCATGCTTGAAATGACCATGGAGTTATTATATTAAAAAAAATTGCCCTCTTATTAGGTTAGTTGTTAAGGGCTTTCATAGCTTGTAGTAGTTCAATTATGTGACTAAAACATTCATTAATGCACCATCCATTGGAAACATGTTACGAGTTACAACTTAGCTTTGCATGAATAGCAACCGAGTTACCAAGGTTCCACTAACCCCCTAAACACTCACTCCTACTTCCACCTCACACTGCTTCGGTGTAAGTACTACCCATATTTTAAGTTTCATTTCACACTTGGTGTTAGGCACTCTAGGGTTGAGTCCGGTAACACCATGCTCACCATTTAGGACTTAAACCTAGTTGCCATGAAAGTTTTCTATTAAGCTAGCATTCACTTAACATTGAGCTATGGTCCCATTTAACATTGGTTGCCACCTAGTATGCCCACCTAGATTTTCATTTAACACTGACTTAACATCAAGTGTGAATGCACCCATTATAAGTGAGTAAGTATCATCAATAAGTAGGTAAGGAATGAGTGTGTAAAGGCTTGAGGTTCAATTCAAGGGTTCAAATGTTTGATTGACATGTGAGAGGATTAGGTTAACTTTTGATTTTTTTTTTTCTCTTTTTTTATGATTTTTTTTTTTTTTGGTTTTCTTTTGTTTTATTAAAACTCTTACTACACACAAAGAATTTTGTTTCCAGCTTTGCATGAACTGCAACTAAGTTATCACAATCGTCGTCTGCTTCTTCTTTGGTGCTCTCTTGTTTGAAATGGGAATTGGTTTAGGGATCTTTTGTAAATACAAAAATCCCCTTTCATTTGTGAAAATTGACATTTCAACTTTTCATTTTTTGCCTCACCTTCTTATTCAACTTCATTTCATGCACTTGGAAAGGCTGAAAATACATTCCTTCTCACAACCACCTTGTGAGGATGCACAAAATTAACCATGTCAATTCTAGAATTGATCAAAAATGGGAAAGATGGTGTGCTTTCAACAATCTCCTCAATGTATAGCATGTCTTCCATTTTCACAAAATTTGAACAAGCGTAAAAGAAAACAATTGAATTTTTTTTTAAAAAACAAAAAAATGAACAACTTTGGACCCTAGTTCACACTTTGATTCTCCAAACCATGAGCTCTACTTAATGTTATTTTTGTTTTGGTCGATACCAATTAGTTTTCCTTTCAAAATGATGCCACGTAAGCTGAATCACAATTTGATTTGTCTTGGTCTTGGACCCTTGTTTAAAGGCCTTGGAACCAATTTAAAGTTTCTTGACCAATAGGAATGCTCAATTTCTTTGAACCCTGGTCTAAAGTGGCCCTCTCTATAACTTGATAATTGTGATTATCAAAAAAATGAAATGCCCAATTTTGATATATAACCATGATTATCTGTATCATTATGTGATACATAGACATAGTGTAATTCATATTAGTTACATAATGGGTGCACTCACAACTCTAATTTTATTTTTAAAGGAGCCATATTGATTGGCCCATCAGCAAAAAATTGGGAACTTTGGGCATGACCCCAACAACAAGATCACCTCTTTGGACCTCCCAGTTGCAAAATAGAAAGAAATGTACTCCCCTGAAATTCACCTTTTTAGCTAACATAAAGGGGAGTTGAACTTTGGGCAAAGCATATGGGATAAAACCTAGGTGCTATTGGGAACATATTCGGCAACCAATATGGGAACACATTGGGAACAATGGAATAAAAACCCAAAATGATCTTTTTAAGCCTGTCTCTGTAGGCTATATAGACAAAGGTTATAGTATTATTAGTGTAGAAAATAGAGACAAGTATAGTGAATCTGGGGGAATAGGCTTGTATCTAGATGTGGGGAAAAAAGCCTATGTGGCCAATGAGATTGTTAGAATGGGTGGGAGAGTCTTGAATTGTTTTGAGGAGTTTTCTTGGGTAACATGGCAATTATCTATTGTAATATAGCCTTGTAGACTTGTGCCTAGGTGCGAAGAAAACGTTTGTGGCCAATGAAATTGGTTCAAATTGGTGCCTTGAATTGTTTCTAAGAGCTGCCTTGGTGAACTACTACTACTCAAGCATTGCATGCAGTTTACATGTGGCCACCCACAAAAGACATGCAAATTGCAAAGGAGCTTTTAACAAGAATTTGGAGCTTTCAACACATGCTTCTCTGATCTTGCAGCTGCGGGGTTTGAACCACTTGAACCCTAACAATTCCGCGTGCAATTTCAATTTGTAACCTCCTCTGCATTCTAACAGACTGTGTGTTCTGGCACAACAATAAACCCTAAAAATTCTGTATACAATTTTCAACCCTGCAATCTCCTCATCAGTACTAACAGACAGATGGGTTTCTGGCATATCAATTTAAACCCTAACATTTCTGTGTACAATTTCAACCTTGCAACCTCCTCCTCAAATTATGCTAAGAGTCAGGGTTCTAGCACATGATCACTTTGTGCTGTTTGTTTTGTTTTGGAAATTGTTGTTGGGTTTTATGGGAAATATTACATCATGTTGATCAGCTGCATTGCTTTTTTTTCTTTGTCCCTCTAAGGTACAAGCAGTTGCACCAGCTTCAGTTGGGTCCTGATCTCCTACCATGGCTACATGAGAAGCTATGAATGCTTGAATGTTATATCTATTTTGCAAGTTTTTACAAAACCAAACTGCTTATGTTACAATTGGAGAGTGGAGACTGATAGATACCTCACACTTGCAAGACAAAAACTCCTGGTTGAATTAATACTCTTGTTATATATCTTTCTCCTTGATAATCAAGCTCAGGCAGGTAAGTAACAAAGATGATAAAAGGGGGAAAACAATCGAAGAAGAATTGAAGAAAACTAAAGTGAGTCAAGGTAAAATGAAAAGTAGCAATACGATTATGGAGAAGAAGGCCAAAGGAGTTATGAAAAAAGAGTCAGGAGGATGATCAGCATTGCTTATAACTGCAGTTACACTCAATTAGTTTCAAGTCAGCAACTCAAGTTTGGTTTTCCATGAGTACTAGAAAGATCTGGAGCTGGAAGCACAAACTAGGTTTCCATAGAACAACCATACTCAACTTGCAACACACAATGTTGATTACTCCTGTAGCTTATTTTTCGAAAAGACAGGCCTTGTGCAGTATATAACAGCTTTAATTGCTAACCGTCTTTTGCGACCATCCACCAGCAAGAACAGTGGCGTACATGCACTGGGACTATCTGGACGTCCTAAGGTCACTTTTCCATGATCTCCCACCTACCCATTATTTGTCGAATGTTGCACTCAAAATGTTGAGGTTTTAATGAAAAATGTCGAGCCACTAGCTCATCATAATAGCAGATCTCGCACTCAAAATGTTGAGGTTTTTATGAAAAATGTTGAGGCACCACCAGCTCATTATAATAGCAGATCTCGCACTCAAAATGTTGAGGTTTTTATGAAAAATGTTGAGG
>Ga0116229_10009674_pt1 | contig 14658 bp, 11 predicted proteins | sample S1TSphgellanicum_3_FD_87313 | JGI IMG/M metagenome (GOLD analysis project Ga0116229, IMG submission 87313) | Host-associated microbial communities from peat moss isolated from Minnesota, USA - S1T2_Fc - Sphagnum magellanicum MG | ecosystem: Host-associated > Plants > Peat moss > Unclassified... | reverse complement strand
TGGATCGCCTCGTCCCGCCGCTGCGCATCGGAGCGCATGAAATTTGGCCGCCCGTCGTTCTGGCCCCGATGTCCGGGGTCACGAACCGGACCCTGCGCGCCCTTTACAAGCCCTTCGGTTTCGGCCTGACCGTCACCGAATTCGTCTCCTCGAACGCCCTCCAAGTGGGCGCCCGGCGGACGATGGAAATGATCGATCAGCACGGCGTCGAGCAGCCGGTCAGCACGCAGCTGTGGGGCAACGACCCGGCGATCATGGCGCGCGCCGCGCGGGTCGTGCGGGAGTGCGGAGCCGACATCGTCGACATCAATTTCGGCTGTCCCGCGCCCAAGGTGACTAAGACCGAGGGCGGCAGCGCGTGCCTGCGCAATGTCGACCGCTGCGAGGCGATCATGCGGGCCGTCGTCGAGGCCGTCGACTGTCCGGTGACGGTCAAGATGCGCTTGGGCTGGGGCGAGTCGGATCTGGTCTATCGCGAGGTCGCCGAGCGCGCGCAAAAGGTCGGCGTGCGGGCCGTGACCTTGCACGCGCGCACCGCGAAGCAGTTCTATAAGGGCAGCGCGGACTGGTCGCACATCGCCGCGCTCAAAGCCGGCGTCGACATTCCGGTGATCGGCAACGGCGACCTCGGCGACCCGCACGAGGCTGTGCGCCGGCTGCGTGAGAGCGGCGTCGACGGCCTGATGCTCGGTCGCGCGGTCCTGGGCAATCCATGGCTCGCCGGCGGCCTGCGCGACCTGCTGGAGGGCCGCCCCGCGACGCCGGTCCCGCCCGCGCCCGAACGGTTGCGGTTCGCCGTCCACCACTATCGCACGATGGTCGCGGAGTGGGGCGAGGCGCGCGCGGTGCCGCAGATGCGCAAGCACCTCGGCTATTATCTCAAGGGCTTTCCCGGCGCGAGCGAACTACGCGAGCGCCTGATGCGCACGCCGACCGCGGCCGAGACGCTGGGCATCGTCGAGGCCACGATCGAACGTCTGCTGGCGGACGGACTGGTCGCCGCGTGAACTCCGCGGACTCCGAACTCTATGGCGCGCCGACGCCGCAAGCGCTTTACGACGAGACCTACGAAAACTACAGGACCTATCTAAATCCGCCGCTCGCGCGCGTGATGAAACTGAGCGGATCGCCGGTCGCGGTTCGCGCCCGCGGCACGACGATCTGGGATCACAACGGCAAAGCCTATCTCGATTTCGCGGGCGGCTACGGCGTCTTCACCCTCGGACACGCGCACCCGCGCGTCGTCGCGGCCGTGCGCGCGCAGCTCGAGCGCATGGCTCTCTCGGGCAAGACGATGTTCGACCCGCTCGCCGGCCGGCTGGCGCGGGCGCTCGCCGAGATCGCACCCGGCGACCTCGCGATCTCGTTCTTCGCCAATAGCGGCGCCGAAGCGATCGAAGGCGCGGTCAAGCTCGCCCGCGCCGCCACCAAACGCGGCAAGCTCGTGGCCACCATCGACGGATATCATGGCAAGACGCTCGGCGCGCTGTCGGTCAGCGGTCACGAAGCGTATCGCGCGCCGTTCGGTCCGCTGCTGGCGGACGTCGTGCACGTGCCCTTCGGCGATGCGGACGCTCTGCCCGGCGCGCTCGCCGGCGCCGCCGCCCTGATCGTCGAACCCGTGCAAGGCGAGGGCGGCGTAATCGTGCCGCCGCTGGGGTATTTGCGTCGCGCGCGCGAGGCGTGCGACGCCGCCGGTGCGGTCTTGATCGCCGACGAAATCCAAACCGGCCTGGGCCGTTGTGGATTTGCCTTCGCCTGCGACCGCGACGGCGTCGTGCCCGACGTCCTGGCGCTCGCGAAAGGGCTTTCCGGCGGCGTCGTGCCGATCGGTGCGTACGTCGCCCGGCCGGCCGTGTGGAACGCCGCCTACGGCAAGGCGCCGACCCTGCATACCTCGACCTTCGGCGGGAATCCGCTGGCCTGCGCGGCGGCGCTGGCGGCGCTCGAGGTCCTGCGCGACGAAGGCCTGATCGAGAACGCCCGTGCTCGCGGCGAGCAGCTGTTGACCGGCGCGCGGGCGATCGCCGCCGACTACCCCGAGGTCGTTCGCGAGGCGCGCGGCCTCGGTTTGCTGGCCGGCGTGGAACTGCGCAGCGAAGGCTATGCGGGCACGATCGTGCCTGAGATGCTGCGTCACGGCGTGACCACGGCCTGGACGTTAAATCGCCAACGCGTGATTCGCCTCGAGCCGCCGTTGATCGTGACCGCGTCCGAAGTCGATCGGGCGCTGGCGGCCTTGCGCTCGAGCGTCCGCGCGGCGCACGAGCGCCTCGGGGCTTTGCCCGAAGCGGAATCCGCGTAGACCGATGCCGTTCGTCGAATGTTCGATCGTCGTCGATGCCCCGGCGCGGGTCGTCTACGAACTCGCTAAGGACCAGGAACGCTTCCCGGAATTCATGCCCGACGTCGAACTCGTGACGGTCGTCGAGAGCGCCGGCAATCGCACGGTTTCGCGCTGGAAGACGCTGGTCGAGGATGCGCCGATCGAGTGGCTCGAGGAAGACTTCTTCGACGACGACGCGTTGCGCGTCGACTATCGGCTCTTGGAAGGCGATCTCGACACGTTCGAGGGCGCCTGGACGTTCGTCGAACGCGGCGGCGTGACGAGCGTGACGCTCGGCATCGAGTACGATTTCGGCGTGCCGACGCTGGCCGAACTGATCGGCCCCACGTTGCATCGCAAGGTCCGCGAAAACGGCGACATGATGCTAGCGGCGCTCAAACGCGAAGCCGAACGCCCCCTTCGACAAGCTCAGGGTGACACCGTCCCCCTCGACGTTCCGCTGACCCTGTCGCACTTCGACAAGCTCAGTGTGACGGCACCACCTCTGTCACCCTGAGCCTGTCGAAGGGCACCCTGAGCCTGTCGAAGGGCACCCTGAGCCTGTCAAGGGGCGTCACGTAGCGTGAGGACGAACGCGAACGCAAGGGACAGCGCCGGTAGGATGCCGACGAGCCGCGGTGTGGCGCCGATGATCGCTGCGCCGATTACCGGCGCGAAAATCAACGCGAGGTTGTCGAGCGAATCGCCGAGTCCGAGCAGCGTGCCGCGTTCGCCTTCGGGGGCCAGCCGTACGATGCGCGCGTCGATCGCCGGCCGCAGCACCGAGCCGCTAAACGACCAGAAGACGATCGCGACGACGAAGAGCGCGAGCGTTTCGACGAAGCCCAAGAGCGCGTATGCGAGGATGCCCGCCGCGAGCGCCGCGAGCGACGCCGTGCGCAAGCCGAACCGGTCGATCAGCGGGCCGACCGCGAAGATCTGGGTCGCCGCGCCGACGGCGCCCGCCACGCCCAGGAGCGCGCTCGATGCGACCGGTCCCGCGTGCAGCACGTCGCTCAGGAAGATCGAGAACGTCGTGAAGAAATACGTGAACGCGAAAATGTAGAGAAAGCGCTGTCCGAGGATGGCCGCGATGCCGGGCCGCGCTAACGCCGCGCGCAAGTCGCTCCACGAGAACGCCGCGCGTCGTGGCCGGCGCGACTCCGCTAAGAACGTCGCGGTCACGAAAAAATTGACCGCCTGCAGCGCCGCCGCGCACACGAACGGCACCGTGAAGCCGAAGTGCGCGAGCGCGCCGCTCAAGATCGGGCCCGCGATGAAGCCCGCGCCGAAGGCCGCGGTCCCATACGCGAGCGCGCGCGGCCGCGATTCCTCGGTCGTCACGTCGCTGATGTAGGAGTTCGCGACGCCGAGGTTGCCGCCGCCGAATCCTTCGATCGCCCGCGAGAGAAAGAGCCACGGTACGGCGCCCGCGAACGCGAGCAACAGATAACCCGCGAGCGAGAACAGCTGCGAGGCCAAAAGCACGCGCTTGCGACCGTGACGGTCGCTCAGCGCTCCCCAGAGCGGCGACGATAGCGTCGCGCAGACGGCGGTGGTCGCGATCAAAGCGCCGGCGACCGCATCCGGCGCGCCGAAGCGCCGGCTGACGAACGGTAACAGCGGAATCAAGATCGTGAAGCCGAGGATATCGAGAAACGTGATCCCGTAGATCGGGATCAAGCTTCGCGGCAGCTTCGCGCTCAGCGCTTGGGGCGCGCGCCGCGCAGCCGCAGCGCGATCGAGGCCGCCGCGTAGATCGCGATCAGGAAGTACGCGACCAGGACCAGACGCGTTTCCGGAAAGATCAGGCCCTGGCGAACCTCGCGTAATTTCACGACGATGCCCGCGACGGCCACAACGAAGAGCACCGCGCTCAGCGCGTTGCGGTAGAGGATCGAACGGATCACGCGTGCGGCGTTAGGCGGGAGTCGCGAAGGCGCAGTCGTGCGCGAGGGACTGCGGTGCCGCGGCCGTCGATCATCCGGCGGACTTTTGCCAGGGCGAAGCCAAAGCCCCCCGGCCTCCTGGAGTGCGTGGGATCCGTTGCCGCCACCCCTCGGCCGAGGCGAGGCGTGATCGATCTCACGGCTCGCGAGGGATCGGGGGCGGTGGGACGCCTGTGAAACGGCGGCCGTGTAGCATCGAGCCAAGGAGGTTCACAAACATGCTATTTACTCGCTCGTCCCATCGCCTCGGCAAGGCCATCCAGGTGCTCGGTGGTCTCGTTATCTGCGCGAGCCTCGCTACCCAGTCGGCGCGGGCAGACGTCCCCGTCAGTTTCACGAACTCGCTCGGCCAGCAGCCGGGTCTCCTGGACCGCATGGGGTTCACGCCGCAGACCATCGCATTACCAGCTAAGATCGACCCGAGGAGCTTGAAATTCGATCGGTCGGGCCGGCGCATTCCCAATGGAATCGTCGAACCGCCGGTTTGGCAAGGGAAAATTCTGGACGACCCGATCGACAAGACGACGTACATCGATACGCTGCTCGGCGTGTCGCCGCTGGACGCGAAGAGCGCGAATATCGGGTTGTACGTGATCACCTGGAAGTTCGAGTTCAGTAACGGCCTCGTGACCGACGGCACGAAGCCGTCGTGCGGCGAAACGACGTCGGTCGTAGACCGGTTTTTCAATTCGCCGCTGCTCAACGACCAGGATTTCACGTCCAACGGCGTGTCGGTTGGGGATCGCGAATACGTCGACGCCTTCCAGACGGCCGAATTCAGCGGTTCCGGATATTCGTCGAAGTGGCGGACCAACTTCGTTTACGCCTTGCCGAAGAAGACCTACTACATCATCACGATCAAGGTCCCCGCGGCCGACGGGCACGCCGTCGAAGTGAAGGGTTGTGCCAACCCATTTGGCTATCTCAACTTAAATTGGACCGACTCGGAAGTAACATATTGGATTCAGAAACTGGGTTTCTCGCACACGCTCGTGCCGTTCAATCTCTTCAATAACACCGTCATGTACACGGTCAATAAGAACAACACCACGAGTTGCTGCGTGATCGGCTATCACAGCGCGTACGGCACGTCGACCTACAATCAGGTTTACGGCGTTGGATCGTACGTCGAAGCCGGGCTCTTCTCGGGCCTCGAGGACATCGGGGCGCTCAGTCACGAAATGGCCGAATTGACCAACGACCCGTTCGTCAACAACGCAACGCCGTCGTGGGGCCACATCGGCCAGGTCGGAGGGTGCCAAGGAAACTTCGAGGTCGGCGATCCGCTCTCGGGCACGGAGTGGACCGACACCTTCAACGGCTTCAACTACCACTTGCAAGACCTCGCGTTCATCGCCTGGTTCTACCGATTGGGCTCCCACACTCATTCGGAAATCGGTACGGACGGAAAGTTCTCGTTCCGCGGAACGTTTACGTCCGACCAGTCAACCATCTGCAAATCGTAGCCCGTTTCAAGCGGGGGTCCGGCTAGAACAAGAAAGGCCGTCCGGTGCCAACCGGACGGCCTCGTGGCGTCCGCCCGGCGGGACGCTCGCACGACGGGGCGGCGCTATCGTTTACGGATGGAGCGAGTCGAGCATCTTTTCGTCGTCCGGGTCTGGTTCGAGTCCGGAGCGCTGCCCGGCGAGGAGTGGCGCGGGTCGGTCGAACACGTGCCCAGCGGCGCGCGGCGCTATTTCGGCGCCCTGGCCGACCTGGAAGCCTTCATCCGCCGGGCCGCGGGCGGGCCGGTTGCCGTGCAACGCGAAGTGACGAACTCGTCGGAGAGCGCGGGCGACTGAGAGCCCGCGGAAGCAGGCAGATGCCACAGGAACCATCCCTCGGACAGGGTTTGCGCGTTGCCTTTCTGGGCCAGCCGCGCTTCGCATTCGACGGCACGCCCTTCGCGTTCACGCGCCCTCGAACGCTGGGACTGCTCGCGTTCTTGCTGCTACATCGCGCCTCGCACCTCACGCGCGACACCGTCGCCTTCACGCTCTGGCCCGACGAGACCGAAGGCGAGGCGCGCAGCAACCTGCGGCGCCATCTGCACCTGCTGACGCAGACGTTGCCGTCGTGCGGGCGGCCCTACATCGTCGCCCAGGAAGATACGCTGCGCTGGAACGACGAGGCGCCGACGTGGTTCGACGTCGATGCGTTCGAAGCGAACGTCAACGACGACGCGCGCGCTGCCGAAGCGGTCGAGTTGTATGCCGGCGATTTGCTGCCCAGCGTTTTCGACGACTGGATCTTTCCGATTCGCGAACGGCTGCGGCGGCTCTACCTCGACGGGCTCGACCGGCTGCTCGTGCGGGCCCGGAGCGCCCGCGACCTGCCGCTCGCGGCGACCTACGCGGCGCGCATCCTCGCCCACGATCCATGGCGCGAAGACGCGATCCGTCAGGCCGCGGCGATTCGCTTCGAGAGCGGCGACCGCGCCGGAGCGCTGCGGATCCTGGCCGATTTCGGCCGGCGCTTGCACGAGGAAATGGGCGTCGAACCGATGCCGGAAACCGTGGCGGCTCGCGAGTCGCTGTTGCGCAGCGTGCCGATCGTGGCCGCCGAACCCGAAGGCCCTCCCAGCGCCGCACCGCGCGGCTTTCCGTTTGTGGGCCGCAGCGCCGAACTCGCCGGGCTTACGTCGGCCTGGAAACGCGCGGCGCGACAACGCGGGCAGCTGCTGCTCGTCGGCGGCGAGGCGGGCATCGGCAAATCGCGGCTGGTCAGCGAGTTGGCGCTGGTGGTCGAAGCTCAGGGAGGCCGGGTCCTGCGCGGCACGACCTCGTCGCCGGAACGGACGTCGTATCAACCGTTCGTCGAAGCGTTGCGCGAAGCGATTCCGTTTTTCGCCACCGCTGGGGTCCGCCCGATCTGGCTCGCGGCGCTAGCGGTGCTCGTGCCCGAGCTCGGCGTCATGCATGGCGATCTGCCGCCGGTACCGACGCTCGAAGAAGGACGCGAGCGGGCGCGCTTGTTCGAAGCCTTGGTCGCTTCGCTCAACGCGCTCGCGCGCCAGCGGCCCTTGCTGCTGCTGATCGAGGACGTCCATTGGGCCGGCCCCGGCACGCTCGCGGCGCTCGAGTACATCGCGCGCCGGGCCGCCGCGCTGCCCGCGCTCGTGGTCGCCACGTATCGGACCGAGGCCGCGGGAGCCGAGTCGGATTTGCGTGGCCTGCGGCGCCGGCTGCAAGCCGAAAACGTGATCGAGCACGTGGCGCTAGGCGCGCTTCCGCTCGACGCGATCCAACAATTAGCGCGAACGATTCCGGCGCTGGCCGAGCGCAGCGAAGCGATCGGCTCGCAGATCTATGCGGCCAGTGAAGGCAACCCGCTGTTCGCCGGCGAGCTGCTGCGCGACCGCGCTGAATCGGGCGAGGGCGGCGCCCAGCCCGTCGGCTTGCGCAAGACGCTGGAAGCTCGCTGCGCTCGCCTCTCGGACGGCGCGCGCACGATCGCGGAAATCGCAAGCGTCGTGGGTCTGACCTTCGACGTCGACCTCGTTCGCGACGTCGCCGGCTGGGACGAGAACGCGGTGCTCGCGGCGCTGGCCGAACTGCTCGATCGCAACCTCGCGCGCGACATCGGCCGCGCGGGCTTCGCCTTTTCGTTCACGCACCACTTAATCGCGACGACGATCTATGCGGGCATCACGCCGGCCACGTGCCGGCGTTGGCACGAACGGGTGGCGGTTCTCTGCGAACGCGTCAACAGCGAGGCTTCGGAAACGGCCGCGACGGTCGCCTATCACTACGAGCGCGCCGGCCGCGGCGAGGCCGCCGCCGCGCAGTATCTCGTCGCCGCGCGCCGCGCCTTTGCCCTGTTCGCCAACGACGATGCGCTGGCCGCGACCACGCGCGGCCTCGAACTGACGCAGGCGCCGTCGCTGCGGTTGGCGCTCCTGGCCTTGCGCGAGACCGTCTACGCGCGCCGCGGCGAGCGTCAAGCGCAGTTGGCCGATCTCGACGCGTTCGAAGAACTCGCGGTGAGCCTACACGACGTCGACGCACAGGCCGAAGCGTGGCGGCGACGGGCGGCGCTCTCGCACGTGCTTGGCGAGCTCGCGGCTGAAGCCGAACTGCTGGCCCGCTTTCGGCGCTACGCCGAAGCGTCGGGGAACGTCGCGCTCCAGGCGGCGGCCTTGCAGGCGATCGCGTGCAACGAACTCGCGGGTAACCGCTTCCAATCGGCCCAGGAAGCGGCACTGGCGGCCCTCGACCACTACCGCTCGCAGGGCGACGGCGAAGGCGAGGTCGGAGCGCTCTGCGTGCTCGCCGAGATCGCCACCAATTACGGCGAACCTGAAGCCGTTCGCGAACGGCTGTCCGACGCGCGAAAGCGCGCGGTCGCGACGTCGAACGTCGTCCAGCTGGCGCGCGTCTTGATGAGCAGCAGCGCGGCCGCGATCATGCGGCGGGAGTTCCACGAAGTGTTACGCGACGCCGAAGTCGCCCTCGAACACTATCGTGACATCGGCGACCGCGAGGGCGAAGCCGAGGCGACCAGCCGCGTCGCGTCGGGCTATAGCATGCTGCAGCGAATGGACGAGGCACGCGCGACGTTCGGAAAGAGCGCCGCCATCTACCGCTCGACCGGCAATCAACACAAACACGCCTACGTGCTGTTCAATCAGACGGCGTCAGAAATTCAGCTCGGACTGCTCGAGTCGGCGGCGGCTTCGCTCGCGGAGGCGCTCGCGATCTTCCGCAAGCACGGCGACCGCCGCGGATACGCCGTGTGCCGCACGAACCAGAGCGTGGTCGCGCTGCAACTCGGCGACGCAGTCGAAGCGAAGCGCTTAGCCGAGCTCGCGCTGACCGACGCGCGCGCGCTCGGGCTGCACTTGATCGAAGCCGCGGCGCTCTCGAACCTGGGGAACGCCGAACGCGAACTCGGCGAACACGCCTGCGCGCTCGCGCACATGCACGAGGCGATCGCGATTCGCAAGCGCCTGGACCGCCCCGCCACGTTTGAAGAACTCGGCGATCTGGCGCTGGCCCAGCTGGAGGGCGGCGACGTGCGCGGCGCGCGGATGACGGCCGACGAGATCGTCGCGCGATTGCCGGCATCGACGGAAAACACCGTTTGGCCCCATTACTGTCTGTGGGCCGCCGCGCGCGTCTTTCGTGCGTGCGGCGCGGAGCCGCAGGCGCGCGCGGCGCTCGACGAGGCGGCGTCGCTCGTGCGGCGGCAACTCGAAGCGATGACCGATCCGGCGTCGCGCGCGGCCTTCGTGCAGCTGCGCGCGGTGCGGCAGATCGCGGCCGCGACCGAGCGCGACCTCTGGCCGGCCGCGACCGGCCCGGCTGGCTCCATCGTTTAAGCCCGGCGGGGTGGAGAGGCTGACCCGCCCGCGGCGAAGGGACGAGGCGTGAAGTTTGCCTTCGTCATCCATCCGACGTCACTCGAGGACGTGGTGCGTTACGAGCCGGGCGCCGTCGGCAAGGGCGCCGCGCTGATCGGGAAGATCATGGAGTGGATGCCCGCGTATGCGGCCGCGCACGTGACGGGCGTTCGCACCCCCGACGGGCGCGAAACCGAGGGCTGGTTCGTCGCCGCGCCGTTCATGCCCGAGGCGATGCTCGCGCTGCCGCGCGAACGCGTCTACCGCAAGATCCTCGACGCGATCGAACTCGGCGCGAGCTTCGGCGCCGAAATCGTGGGACTCGGCGCTTTCACGGGCGTCGTCGGCGATGCGGGCGTCACCTTGGCCGAGCGGTCGCCGATTCCGGTGACGACGGGCAACTCCCTGACGATCGCCGGCGGCGTGGCGAGCCTGGTGCGCGGGGCGCGCGAAATGGACATTCCGCTCGACGAGGCGACGGCCGTCGTGATCGGTGCGACGGGGTCCATCGGATCGGCCTGCGTCGAACTCTTGGCGGCTCAGGTCGCGCGCGTCGTGCTGGTCGCCCGTAACCGCACGCGCTTGGAACGCCTGGCCGGCTCGCTGCGCGGGCGGGTCTCATGCGAACTGGAGATCTCGACGGACGTTCGGGCCGCGGTCCCCCGCGGACGCCTGGTTTTGACGGCGACGACGTCGACCCAGGAACTGATCGAACCCGCCGACCTGCAGACCGGCGCGGTCGTCTGCGAACTGTCGCTGCCGCACGACGTGGGGCGGCGGGTTGCCCTGGAACGGCCCGACATCCTGGTCACCGAGGGCGGCAATTTTCGCGTCCCCGGCAACCCGCGCTTCGCGCGCGTGCGCGAACCCGGCCGCGACTTCGACTTGGGCCTGCCGCCGCGGACGGCGCTGGCCTGCATGTCGGAGACGATGGTGCTGGCGTTGGAGGAGCGGCGCGAGAACTACACGCTCGGCCGCGGCATCGAACTCGACCGCGTGCGCGAGATCGACGCGCTGGCCGCCCGGGCCGGCTTCGAGCTCGCCGGCATGCGGGCGTTCGACCGGGCGGTGACGCCGGAGCGCATCGCGGCGGTCAAGGCGGCCGCGCTCTCGCGCCGCGCGGCCGCGGTCTGATGCAGCGCGAGCACGCCTACGCGGCCCGCGTGTGCTGGATCGGGCCCGCGGCCGGATCGACCGCGACGTATGCCGGCTATTCGCGCGAGCACACCGTGCAGTTCGGAGGGAAGGCCGTGGCGCTCCGGGCCTCGGCCGATCCGGTCTTTCGCGGCGACGCGACGTTGCCCAATCCGGAGGAGCTGCTGCTCGCGGCGCTCGCGTCCTGTCACCTGCTTTCGTATCTGGCGCTGTGCGGACGGGCGGGGATCGAAGTCCTGGCGTACGAGGACCGCGCGCGCGGGTCGATGGCCGAGAGCGCGGGCGCCGGGCGTTTCGTGGAGGTCACGCTGCACCCCGAGGTCACGATCGCGAACGAGCGGGATCGCGAGCGCGCCGCTGCTTTGCACGAGGCGGCGCACGCCGCGTGTTTCATCGCCAACTCCGTCAATTTCCCAGTTCGCCACGAACCGGTGATCCGCGTCGCGGCGCCCGCGCGATGAAGACGATCGTATCGGTTTCGCTCGGCTCGTCGTCGCGAGACCACCGCGCGCAGGTCGAGCTGCTGGGTGAGCGCTTCGACGTCCAACGGGTCGGCGTGGACGGCTCGATCGATCGCGCGATCGCATTGCTGAAGTCGCTCGACGGGCAGGTCGATGCGATCGGGCTGGGCGGAATCGACGTCTACCTCTTCGCGGGCACGAAACGGTATGCGGTTCGCGACGGCTTGCGCTTGTTGGGCGCCGTGCGGCAAACGCCCGTCGTCGACGGCAGCGGCCTCAAGAACACGCTGGAACGCGAAGCCGTCGGCTTTCTGCGCGACCGGCTGGGTATCGAGCTCGCCGGCACGCCGGTGCTGATGGTCAGCGCGCTCGACCGTTTCGGCATGGCGCAAGCCTTCGTGGAAGCCGGCGCCGACGTGCTTTTCGGCGACTTCATCTTCGCGCTCGATCTCGACAAGCCGGTGCGCGGCCTGGCCGAGTTCGAAGCGCTGGCCGAGCGGTATCTGCCCGACGCATGTAAGCTGCCCTTCCAGTTTTTCTATCCGACCGGCAAGAAGCAAGACCGGCCTCCGCAGCCGAAGTACCCGGAGTATTATGCGGAAGCGCGTATCATCGCGGGCGATTTCCATTTCATGCGGCAGTTCATGCCCGATCGTCTCGATGGAAAAATCGTGTTGACCAACACGCTGACCGAGCGCGATGCGGCCGATTTGGCCGCGCGCGGCGTCGCGCAGCTCGTCACCACGACGCCGAATTTCGGCGGCCGTTCGTTCGGCACCAACGTCATCGAAGCCGCCTTGCTGGCGTTGCTCGGCAAACGCTGGGAAGACGTGACGCCCGGCGACTACGCCGGCCTGCTCGCGAAGCTGCCGCTGCGCCCGCGCGTTCTCGATCTCGCGACCTTCGCTCCGCGTTGAGCGCGCGTTGAAGGGCCTCATCGCCCGGCTGTTCGCCCGGCAGCCGCACGACAGCGAACGGACCGCGGGCGGCCCGGCGCTGCGCCGCGTGCTCGGCGTGCCCGGGTTGATCTGTTTTGGCCTGGGCACGATGCTGGGCGGCATCTTCGCGACCGTAGGCGTCGGGGCGCTCGAATCCGGCCCGGCCGTGATCGTGTCGTTCTTGCTATCGGGCCTGGCGTGCGTGTTCGTGTCGCTCTGCTACGCGGAATTGTCGTCGATGGTGCCGATCGCGGGCAGCGCGTACACGTACGCATACGCGACGCTCGGCGAGCTGGTCGCCTGGATCATCGGCTGGGACTTGATTCTCGAATACGGCATCAGCGTCGCGCCGGTAGCCGCGTCGTGGTCGGGGTACGCGCAGTCGTTTCTGCAGAATTATGGCTTCACGCTTCCGCCGTGGGCGAGCGTCGCGCACCTCGCGCTCTCGCGCGGCGGTCTCGATGTCGCGCACAGCTCGGTCGACGTGTTCGCGGTCCTGGTCGTCCTCGCGATGACGGCGCTCGTCGCGGTCGGCATCAAGGAGTCGACGACGGTCAACTCGGCGCTGGTCGTCGTGCAGCTCTTCTCGATCGTCGTGTTCGTCATCGCGCTGGTCGGCGCGATCCATCCGGGGAACTTCCATCCGCTCTTCCCGCGCGGGCTGCACGGCGTCGTCAGCGGTGCGGCGCTCGTGTTCTTCGCCTACATCGGGTTCGACACGGTGACCGTCGCTTCTGAAGAAGCGCGTTCGCCCGAACGCGACGTCCCGATCGCGGTGATCGGGTCGCTGCTGATCGGCGGCATCATTTACGTAGCGATCGCCTGGGTGACGGTCGGCGTCGTACCGTGGGAGCACATCGATAAGGACGCCGCAATGGCCGACGCCGTCAAACATGGCGGAAACAATCCGCTCGTCAGCGCGATCGTGACGGCGGGCGCGATTGCGGGAACGACGACGGTGATGCTGACGTCGCTGCTGGGCCAGGTGCGGATCTTCTACGTGATGGCGCGTGACCGGATGCTGCCGCCGTTCGTCTCCGCGGTCGACCCGCGCACGCGCACGCCGTTGATCACGACGATCGGCACGGGCGTCATCGTCGCGTTCTTGGCCGGCATCATTCCGCTCGATATCCTGCTCTCGCTCGTCAACATCGGAACGCTCTCGGCCTTCGCGATCGTCTGCGCGGGCGTGCTGGTGCTGCGATACACGCGACCCGATGCGCGCCGGCCGTTCAAAGCACCCTACGGTCCGGCCGTCGCCGTGATCGGGCTCGTGATGTGTCTGTATTTGATGATCGGCGGGCTCTCGGGCAATACGTGGATTCGCTTCGTCGTGTGGTTCGCGGTCGGCGTCGTGATCTATGCGCTCTATGGCTATCGCCATTCGCTCCTGCGCCCCGGCGCGCTTCCCGCCGTGGCGCCGAGAAGCTCGGAATCGTGAGCGTGGCCCGCGGCCGGTTGCCGCGCGTCCTCGGGCTCTTCGATCTCTCGGTGCTGGCGTCGGCCGCGATGGGGCCGGCCTACAGCCTCGCATCGACGATGGGCCCGATGGTGGCGGCCGCCGGTACCTATGCGACCTTGGCCCTCGCGCTGCTCAGCGGCGTGATGCTGTGCGTCGCGATCGCCTTTTCGCGGCTCTCGCGGGTGTTGCCGAACGCCGGCTCGTCGTTCAGCTGGATTGCCGGAGCCTTCGGCCCCGGGCTTGGGACCTACGGCGCGTGGCTGCTGCTGCTCTCGAATTATTTCGCGACCATGACGACGGCGTTGCCGGCCGCCACGTATACGCTCGATCTCTTCGCGCCGGCGCTGGCGACGTCGCCGCTGTGGGACGCGCTCGTGGGCGCGCTCTGGATCGTCGCCAGCACGGCGCTCTTATATTACGGCTTGCGGCCGACGGCCGTAACGACCGCGGTCTTCTTGATCGCCGAACTCGTCGTCGTGGCCGCCAGCGGCATCGCGGCGCTCGTCGTGCATCCCGCGCCCGAACACCTCGCCGCACCGGTGGTCGCGCTACCGAATCCCGTGCTCGGCATCGTGACGGCGATGGTCCTTGGCATTTGGATGACCGACGGCTGGGAAGTCTCCGCCGCGGCTTCCGAAGAAGCAACCGGTCCGGCCGAGACCTCGGGCCGGGGCGGGATCGTGGGGTTGCTCGTCACGTGCGCGATTCTCTTGCTCGCGATGGGCGCGTACTTACACGTCGGCAGCGTGGCGGGCTTCACGGCGAATCAGACCGACGCGATGGACTACGTCGCGAGCCGCCTGGGTGGCCCGGTCTGGCGCGTGACGATCGTCGCGACGGTCCTGGTCTCGACGGCGGCGACGCTGTGGACGACCGTGCTCTACCTCTCGCGCAGCGTTTACGCGATGGGGCGCGACCGGGTTCTCCCGCGCGTGTTCGGCGAACTCGACGCGCGCGACATGCCGACCAATTCTCTGCTGGCGGTGTTCGCGGGCGTGACGGCCTTCACGCTGCTAACGGGATTCT
>Ga0116229_10009672_pt1 | contig 14660 bp, 8 predicted proteins | sample S1TSphgellanicum_3_FD_87313 | JGI IMG/M metagenome (GOLD analysis project Ga0116229, IMG submission 87313) | Host-associated microbial communities from peat moss isolated from Minnesota, USA - S1T2_Fc - Sphagnum magellanicum MG | ecosystem: Host-associated > Plants > Peat moss > Unclassified... | reverse complement strand
TTTTTTTGCCTACCTATGTTCTTGGCCATTTTTGGCCTAGGATAATGGCAGGGGCATGAACTATGGGCATATATTGGGTTACAAATTGATAGCTTGATTAAACTATTATGTGCAATGGTTTTCTTCACATCTTTTTTAATTAAAAAAATTGGTTCATAAAAGAATTTATTTCAGTTTTCTGCTGAGATTCAATAAAATTTCATTACTTTGCAGATACCACTAAAAGAGGAGGGGATAGAGGGTGAAAGAGAGGGTGACTTTACAGATAAACTTTCATGTTTCAATTCAATTGGGAGAAGAGAGAGGATAGAGTTCCCACTCAATAGTCTCTTTTTCACAATGCCTGATGTAGACATTAGTGTCTTATTGTCTGTGAGTGGAATTTTTTAAAAAAATTGTAGTTGCTCACGAATGCATAATAAAAGCATATGTGCACATGATATTTTATTTATTTTGCATGTTTTTGAGTAGTGCAAGCAGGCGTGGCAGCCTTATCAAATGCATGTTCAAATAGATCGAAGGTTCTAGTTCACAGCATGCACCCAATAGACCCAGTTTTATCTTTTTGGGGAGGGTGACAGGATGTTGAACTTTTGTTGTTCCCATAAAGTTCTCAACCTGTTCCCAATATCACCTCACTTTGTCCCAATATACTTTGTCCATTGTCATTCTCTTGGAACCTAATACAGGTGACCAAATATCGGGACTTGGATGTTTGGAGGGAATATTTCTGTATTGGGAAGTCTCCAAACTTGTCAAAACTTTTTGATGATAGGCCAATCAAAAAGGCCCATTGCATGAAGGACTTGTCCACCAATAAAAACATCTTAAGTTTCTCCAACTATACCTTTGGATGGGATCGATAGTTTTTTAGACCCCACAAACCCCTCCCTCAACCCAAACCGTAGAACAAACTAAACCAAAAGTGGAACCCACCCCTAGTTTGGAAAGTTCTGGAACTCGAACTAAAATAAATAACTAAATTAGAAAAAATATTTAGTTTTGCAAAAAAACCCAACAAATGGGTAGGTGGGTGAACGGTCACCATGATGGAGCAAAAGCTAGGCACAAGACATTAAACACCCCCATCAAACTTCAAAGCAGTGCTCCGTGTGGGCCAGAGTGAACCCCCGTGTGGGCCCCCATGACTGCACCAGTTGGCCGTTCTGTCCATAGGAAGGGTTGGATGATACGCCTCTTCTTCATCCACCTCTTTACTTACTTTAACCAACATCGTACCACAGTCAAATTTTTTTGGCTGCTGACCTTTGACCATTTTTTTTTGGTTGCTACTTTTTTCCCAGCACTGACCTCCATACTACGCACCCACCTAGCTACCCTACTGACCTAAATCTTAGCCCTGCCTACAAACTAACAACTAATCCCTTATTTACCTTGGCAAAACTTTTATCTGATCTTGGTTAAACTTCTATATCGTGGTTAAATCTATATTTCTTCTTGGCTAAACTTATATTTTTGTCTAACTAAACTTCTATCTCTTAGTTAAATTTTTTTTTTGGGGCTAAACTTATATCTTTTGGCTAAATCTATATTTCTTCTTAGTTAAACTTATTTTTTTGGGTAAACTTTTATCTCTTGGCTAAACCTATATATCTTACTGCCTAAACTTCTATTTCTTGGCTAAACTTATATCTCTTAGTTAAACCTATATTTCTTCTCGGTTAAACTTACATTTCTTAGCTAATTTTTTGTATCTTAACTAGGTAAACTTTTATCTCTTGGTTAAACCTATATTCTTCTTGGCTAAACTTATATCTCTTGGTTAAACCTATATTTTTTCTTGGTTAAGCTTATATTTCTTGGCTAAACTTATATATTTTATTGATTAACATTCTAGTTAATTCTTATTGCAAAAATTAACTAAGAGAATAAATAACACTTAAATTTTGTAAAAAAAAAAAAAGAACCAATACAACTTTATATAATATTCTTATATTTTACCTCCCCTTTTATGTCATACTTCTAAAATATTCAATTTCCACCAAACTATGGATGAAGGTATTGCATACCCAAGGCCAATCATGATGTGGTTGGACTGGAATGGCAATGGACCAAGTTTCTACAATACCTTGATGTTGAATTGAGGTACTACTTAAAACATAAGAAATCCAACCAGAATTTTATGCTTTAGATGCAAGTATTGCATAGTTGTATTCTACTTTTTATTTCTATTCACAACGGTGAAAGGATGGATGAAGGGATTGCATACTCAGGACCAATCATGATGTGATGAAAACTTGAATGACAATACACCAAGTTTTTGCAATACCTTCATGATGAAACTAGGCACCTATTGGAGATATGAACTGTAAATAACCCAAGTCCTTCCTAGAAAGGTGGCCAAATTGCACCCTAAACATGGGTTGGTTAATGATGTGAATATTGCAATTTTGAGCGTTTTATGAAAAACCCAACCATTGACAATAAAAGATCAAAAGTTTGGAGTACTTGCATAAAGAAACTGGTTTATGCACTAAGGGGTCATTTCATGAAGGTAGGCAATTTAATTATACATAAGTATTTAAATATAATATATATTTAAGATTATTGTGCAATTATTTCATGATAAAGATAATGAAAGTGTTGCATAATCAATCATTTAATAATGAACTTCAACCTGAATTCAAGAAGGTATTGCTTAAGTGTTCTATCATGTCCACATAATGTGCTAACCTTATTAAATGAAGGTATTGTTCATTTTGTTTATGGTAAATGTCATACATTTATGGTGGATGGGGGGATTGTGTGTAACATGGCATAAAAAGATCCCAAAATCTACAAATCTCATAATTAGATTTCAAAATTAAAACAAGTAGATTGATACAAAAATGTCATTCCCCCCTAAGTTATAATGCACCAATACAAAAATGGTGCATACATGCACTAAAACCTCATTAGGGGCTCAATTACAATGATGCTCAACAAGATCTCAGAGGCTAAACGTACCAACAAGGGCTGCCTAATCTATTCCATTTGTTACACTTGGGCTTGAAATTCATCCCATTTCAATTCCACTTTCTTCTTCACTTGATCAAGGGCCTTTTTCTCATTCCACTTTTGCATTGCATGTGGGTTGCTCAAAATACGAGTATTCATAGAACTATGGTCTTGTTGCCTTGACCCCTAGGATGGGTAGATGGATGCCTTAATTTCCCATTTTGCATTTGAAATGAGTGTGTTTGCTCCAAGTGCTTACAAAGCAACCATTTGACTGCATAAGAACTACTGCATGCATCCAACTTGCAACACAATTTTGAACTTTTGTGAATCTATTCATTTTCCTCCATTGTGTTGCCATGCTCATCTTGAATCGGAGGAAAAACCTCTTGAGGTACAATATCTAATACAACTAATGAAGGTATTACATTTGGGCCAACCACCACACATGTAATAAGATGAGGGTATTGCATTAAATCAACATACATAGTGTGGAATTACATGTAAGCCAACCACCACAATTACAACAAGATGAAGGTATTACATTAAATCAACATACATAGTGTGGAATTACACCTAGTCCAACCACTTCAATGACAAAATAATGAGGGTATTGCACTAAATCATAACCCTAAATATAAAAGGATGAAAATATTGTGAACCAAAAACCAAGGTAGTATTCTATTATGTGAGAAAAACTTGATTTGAAATGTTCAAGTATTGTTACCAAAAAAAAATGACAAAAGAAAAACCCATTTCACTTTCACATGGAGAGTAAAAATGGGTTCTAATGTGACCATATGCAAATTTGGAATGCACCTTTCATGACATACCTTGAGAAGTTGGGGCTATGTATATTACAATTGTTTACTCTTCAATTATATTTGACACCTTTCATGCCTTCCATGCACATTTCCTCTAAGGAACTATCCTAAGACAAAACTTCAAATTTTGTTTTTAAAAAAATTAAAAACCTTAAAAGGAAAAAAAATCATCAAACTTTTCTTTTAAATTACTAAAATACTTTATTTATTTGTTGTAGCAGAGTGAGGTTACCTAAAGCATGAAGATTACAATGAACGGCTTGTTGTTGTTTTCTACAATTGAACAATAAGAAGAAGAACAAGACAATGAGGAACAAATGCTCATAATTGTCTTTTACAATTGAGCAACAAGAAGAACAAGACAACGAGCAACAAATGTTCATCCTTGTTTTTTGTAATTGAACAACAATAAAAAGAACAAGACGACAAGCTTTTGCTCATCGTCATTTTCTACAATTGAGTAACAAGAAGAAGAAGAAGAAGACGATGACAAAATTTTGCTTGTTGTCATCTTTTGCAACTAAGTAATAGGAGGAAGAAGACGACGACAAGCATTTGCTCATCATTGTCTTTTATAAAAGAACTGGATGATGACGAGCTTTTGTTTGTTGTCATCCTTTGCAACTGAACAATAAGAAGAAAAACAAGACGATGAGGAGAAATGCTTATCATCGTCTTTTATAGTTGAGGAATAGGAAGAAGAAGATGATGATGAACATTTGTTTGTCGTTGTTTGCTAGAGCTAAGTAATAAGAAAAAGAAACTTAAACTACTTGAGCAAAGGTGGGCCAAAGCCTTACTTGCTTGGGCTAGAGCTGGCAATGGAGTTGACATGATGGAGATCTTGGTAGGTGGTGATGGAGTTGACATGATGGAGTCTTGAGCTGTTAACCCTAACACAATGGTAAGTTTTCTTGAGTTGCCGGAACTATCACAATGGTGTTGCAGACTTGGGACCATAGAAGATGGAAGAGGGTTTGCAAAGGAGGGAAGGGGGTTAGTAGGTTTGTAAATGCGTTTGGAAAAAAAATGACTATTTTTTTTAATTCGTTCAAAATGAAACTGATGCAAGTGTGGTTTGTCAACCCAATGTGAGTGGATAAAGCTCTCTCCATCCAAAACGGGATTGGTGCAATCATGGGGTCTGGGTCACTCAGGCCCTCCACATGGTTCTGTTGCAAGGTTGGATAGTTGTCTGTCAAGACTTTATTTAAGAATACCCCAGTACCTTGGCAGCTTCAGCACAAATTATATTATTTTTAGAAATGCTGGAAATTTCAAATTTTACTTTTTTCAAAGAGAAAATTTTTTTTTGAAGAAAATTGGGAATATTCTTCTTTACGAAAAGAAATATTCAAAGTTAATCAATTATTAAACAAATAGGTGCTGAAAACCGCCAAGGTACTAAGGTATATCAGAACCAATTTGCAGGAATGATGGCTGCAACTAGGCTGACAGTAAGTAAACTTGAAGCCCACTTTACACTAGGAGTCAGGGCTGAAAAAGTTCGGGGCCAACTTTGAGCATTTCTGGCTTGTTGTTCAGCCCCACATTACCAATAAATGCTAGAACATCGAGGTCAGGATATTAATGAATGCTGGAACATTGGCCACTATCGGTTGCAAATTGGCTTCTCAAAATGGATGGTATCCTTTTTTTTCAGCCTTGGGGCCCATACAAGGTCATAAAGTTCAGTATTTATTAGTAACTTGGGGCAGATTGAAAAGGATTTTTTCTATTTTAGCCCTTGACTCATAGTGTAAAGCCATTGGGGCTGATTTCAACTTTTGCACCAATAGGAATGCTTGATTTGAGTTGAACATTGGCCTTGACTCCTAGTGTAAAGTGGGCCTCATTAGTTCTGTGGGCTAAATACCCCCCTCGAGCACTGTCCGGCGCCCTTTCTGGGCCTGACAGGGCCTTTCAGGGCGGTGGTTCTGTTGCGGGGTTCGATTTTTTGACTGTGGAAGTTTTTCAAATAGAAAAGAAAACACATTCCTCTCACATCCTGAGTCTGTGCCAGCGTTGTGTAGGCAGCTTCACTCCTGGAAGGTTCGGATTTCGAATCCTGTTTCCAGCAGTTCATGTAGTGAGGACAATACTTAGTTAGGTTCTACAGAATAAAAAGAACATGTAGAAGCATGCTTGCATGGTTTTTTATTATTATTATGCAGAACCATGCAGGGCCGAAAAACATGTGCAAAGAAGCCAAGAAAAACAGGCGTCGGACAGAGCTCGATGGGGGTGTTTATTTACCGTCTCGCGTTCTGTGGGTGGTTCCAATCAAGGTTGTGGCTGCAGAACCAAAAACATACCTTGAATTTAGCTCTTTTCGTCCGTTGTTGCGGAACATGCGCGTGCAGAACTGTGTTGAACCGTGGTAGCCTAGAACCACGCGCAGCACCGCCTTGACTCACGCGATGTTCGAGACGGGCTAAGGAGACAGCAACACGTAAAGGGTGCGCATGTCGAGGCCCTAAATACCCCCTAACGAGCTCTCTCCAGCGCTGGTTCCGGGCCTGACAGTGCAGCCCTGCGGAGAACTGTGTTGTTCTGCAGCAGGGTTTTTAGATTTTTGCCCTTTTTGACTTTGTGTCTGGATTAAATTTAAAAAAGAAATCGCTTTCGTCTGTGTCTGATCGTATGCCAGTGGCTAATTTCTAATCCCTGCAGGGGAGAGGTCGTGGGTTTCGATATCTGTGGCTAGTAATGCTAAAACTTTCAAACAATGTGCCCAGAACACCGACATTGAAGAACAACAAATTTTGAGTTGCATGGTTTCTTGCAGAACAGTGCAAGGCCGAAAAAGGTGTGCGAAAAGAGAAGCGGAAACCGGCGCCGGACAGCGTTCGTTCGGGGGTTGGTTCCGCCTCGCGCATGCGTCGGCCGAGGGGCCCAACTGATTGCAGGCGACAGTCGAAAGTCCAATGGACTGCGTTGCGTGCGTCCTTCGACACTACACGCCGTGCGGTAAGTAAGTGGCCTCTGGAGAAGCACACGCGCCAATGGGGCTGCATTGCATGCGTCCATTCACACTACGCCGTGCGGGAAGTAAAACGGCCTCTACAGATGCACACACGCCAATGGGCTGCTGCTTGCATGCGTCCATTCACAGTGCGCCGTGCCGGAAGTAAAATGGCTTTTAGAGATGCACACACGCCAATGGGCTCTGCTTGCATACGTCCATGGACATGCACGCGCATGCGGCGGCACCGCTGCAGGAATCCCTACCTCTTTGCTTAGTCGGCATTGCCGCCTGCGCTTGCACGGGATCCCAATCCCTCTTCCCTACGTCGTCTTAGTCTTTATTCTTCCTATTTTTCTTTCTTCTTGCAGCGGCTTGCAAGCTACTTACTTACATACTTCCCTTCTTCTTCTGCTGAGCCTGGATTTCGTTTCGGAGCACGTCGCATTTTCATGCGCCTTGCGTCCCCCCAGGTCGTACTTACAATTGTTTGCAGAGAATTGACAGATCGTCGTCTTTCCACAGGTACAAATCAGAATTCTTATCTGTGACCGACTCGGCCGCAAGCGCCGACTGCTTATGCGATCAGAGTTTTGAAGTAGGTGGTAAGGAAAGCGAAGATCTGATGACTTGTTAGATAGCAAGACTGCTTCTTGGCTCCCGGTCTTCAGGAGATCAGCTCTACTGAGAGGCGCTCTAACATGACGCGCTGCTGAGAAGAAGCTCGGAATTAGAAAGCTGCAGAGAAGACTTACAAGAGTACTGGTTCTTTGCTGCACTCCGCTTCTGTAGCTAATTGCTTTCAGATTCTGCGGCCGTTTCAAGACTAGCTGTGTCCTGGTGCACTTACGCAAGGATTTTTTGAATCCATGTGTATCATGGCCGATGCACGTGGTGGAATCAGTCTTGGTCTGTGGGAGATATTGGCGGGGGAAGCCGCTTTCTTGACTTATTACTGAAAGCACAACAGCTCTGTGGCAATTTGGCGAAGATGCAAGCTGCGGAAACCGTAGATGCAAAGATCAAGTTGAGGAAAAAGCAGCGGCTGAGGCTTTGGTGGAGCATGCTCTGCAGAGATCATCATTTCGGAGGTGGATAAAGATCGCCATTCCATTTCCTGTGTAGAATCTTGCAGCTGAATTGCTATGCATGCAGTCTAACAGTATAGGACAACACCCAAAGTAGACAGAGACAGACAGACATATTGCTTGGAACAATTTCTCTTTCCTTTGGACACAACAGATCAAGCTTGCAAAGACTTCTAACATGATCTCACAGATTTCAAGCCAGCAGCAGTACTAGCTTCCTACCATTTGCCATTTCTAGTACAATTTGACAGCAGCTTTTTGAGATCATCCACTGTTGCCAAAATCAATGTCTACACTTCTTCACCATTAGATAGATTCAAAGTACATCATCGCAAGTGAAGAGTTTGGTGGAAATGTACTTGAAGCTACTAGTACTGGAACCTTGAAGAAGATTGATCCTGCTTGCAGCTAGGAGTACAATTTCAGCTGGGACAATATGAATTGTCCATGTACAAGTCAAATGTTTGTTGGCTCCATCCATTAGCTGAACATATACAATGAACCAGCTGTTACAGGTTAGAATTCTCTACAGGGTTGAAGTGAAATCTGATCAAACATGAGGTTGACAAAATCCTCCATCTAGGGATACAGCTACAGACCCAATTTTCTTCTCTCAAAAACAGAAGCAAAGCACTTGCAGGAGCAGCAGTTGGATACTGTACTCATCACATTATCATATTGGCAACAGGCTAATTTTACAAGTTCACTGAAGGACAAAGAGACATCTGCAGGAACAGTACAGCTAGCTCCAGGAGTAGGTCATGTCAAAGCAACAAGGAATGTCAACACAGCCATCAGTGGGACGCTTCAAAAACAAGAAAATGTACCCGCCCCAGCTCTTACCCAAGAGACCAGCAGTGACCACAAACGCAGTGGGTACCTATACAGGAGAAACCTGCTTTTACTACTGTGTAGTAGGCCAATCACTGGCACCACAAAGCAATCATGGTGTTCTTGCCAAGGGGTGGAGAAGCTGAGTGACATTGTAGATCTAAGCATTAATGAGATCCAGTGCAGCTCCAGTACTACTTACACTGGTACATAATCAAAAGGTATGTCTGTTGTACCACTGCATCAATCAGGCAGCTTCACCACTCCCAGAAGTATCCTCAAGAAGATTGTTGGCAACTAGAGAAGAAAGAGAAAATCAGATAGATTTCTACATTTGACTCTGCATTTAGCTGCTCAATTATGATGATGATGATCGGCTTGACAAAAGCAGCAGCCATGGCAGTGATACCTTAGCAATAATCTGTATAATTAGTGGTTAATTTGCTACTAATTCAACTAGGTATTGTGAAAACTTTCTCAGTAGACATAGCCCATCCTGCCTAGATTTGGACCAATCCAGGGAAAACAGTTATAAAAATAGCTGAAACCCAAGATTTGTAATTATTGGATTGATTTAGCACAATCTGCTTTTGCCCACAATTAGTTGGCGTACCTGATAGACTTGCTGGAAAACTCACACATTGCAACCTCAAGCTCACTGAATTCATAGAATTATGTACTGACTGCACTGAACTTGCATCACAAGTTTTCAATCTGAAAAACAAGCAAGCCAAAAGCTGAGACTAAATTGTGCATCTCGCGAGAGTAGTGAATTTCTCCTTGGAGCATAGCTTGTGTCTATTACTCTGAATTCTAAAATTATAATTGGGTAGCAATGACAAAGCATATAGTAGCAAATGCAATCGTATCAGGCTAAAAATAATAGGACATCAGCAAACCATCAAGTACTTATAAGTCTTGATAATTTGCATCCATTTGTTTGTTAGAAGAAGAAACATACAGGCAATGGCTTGTCCAACAGAAGTACCTTATCAAAGAGGAACAAATAAAATGGAATCAGATTTGATGCAGCACTGATGATCTCGGTATGCACATGATCCTAGCAAGTGTGATGTCAAGAAAACACAAAGCAAGGAATCTTCTTAGACAAAGAATACTCCCCAATAGAATAATCTCAGCTTGTTCTTCTCGAGTCACAATTATTCAGCTCTCATTCTTCAAATGATGGCAGTGCTCTGTTTTCTTCTGTTCCACCACTCCAGGCTTCCATAAAGTTTGAGCTCCATGTACAGATAGATGGTACAACTCATTTAACAGGCAAGAGGATAAAACATAACTCACAAGCATAATATCAAAGCTGAGCCACATGTATACATTCTCCACAGCTGAACAGCATCCCCATCTCCAATTTCAATGATAGGCACAATAAAAAACAACAATAAAAACACAAGGATATCACTGAAAATCAAGTCAAATGTATCCAACACAGCTTTATAAAAGCCACACGAGAAACTTGGAGATGCCAAGCTCATTCGACACATACTGACATTGTATAACCAACCAGGCATCCAGTGTGCATGCCATCTAGATATCTGCAATTGTGACCTCAACCTCCACACCAGGCTCAATGGTAATGGATGTGATCTGCTTCACAACTTCTGAGGGGCTATGTAGATCAATCACACGCTTGTGAACCCGCAGTTCAAATCTATCCCAAGTGTTTGTACCTGAACAAAAAATAGCACAAAATAAATTTCTTCTATGTGTGGGAGCTAGCTGAAAAATTCACTTAACAGACACTCAGAAGCAAAGATTCAGCATCTTTCGAAGGAGGTAACAATGGTTTGATTCAACCAAGACCTCCCCAGCACAGGAGGATGATGAAGTGAGGCAAAGCTTGCATGAATCAAAGGAGTTAAACCTGAGAAATTATCTTCAAATAAATGGTTAACAGTCAGCATACCTTCTCCACAAGGAGACTTGCGGGTAGTGATATGCAACACCTTGGTAGGCATCCGCACTGGTCCCTTAACTTTGAGCCGCTTGTCCTTTGCACCTTTGATCAAATCAGCACAGACTGTGATAGCCAGAACAAAACCAGAAACATGTTAGGGTTTAGCCTTGAGCATTATAATGCAAAAAACCTGCTCGGACCAAGAGAAGAAGGTTCGTCATGTTCCAAATTGCTTGCAATGGTGGGATCCTGATTCGAGCCAATGCCAACATGTCGATGACTACTTTGACCATTCCAGGTACATGTTGAAACCTCACAGTATCAACACAACAATGTTCCAAAACAAACCGGAGCTGACCTTTCTCAAGATTCTTCACATTCTTGGAGGAAAGAGTGATGCGAATGCGGTGAACTGTCTCAACTGCCTCTTCAACTCCCACTTTCCCAGGTTTTAAAGGCAACGCCATTCTGCACACAGAGTTCCACACAGATACATATGAACGGAACAAAAAGCCCACGCCACTTCAGAAAAGCTACAGCAAATGACTGTACGTAGAGGACTTGAGAATCACAACTGATCAAGCGACCAGAACGCTAATAGAACAAAGATGATAAGAGAAACAAGAGAGCATGAAAGACTAATACATCTACCGTAATAAGCCAAGGAACGCTACACGAAGGATCGCAACTACACAAACAAAAAAAATAAACAGAAAAAAAAAAAAACTTGATGAAAGCAAAAGGGAGAGTGGCGTGCATGAAACCTGAAAACCCTAGCCGAAGACAACGATGATGTAACATAAAAACGATGGAAGAAAGAGGGAAAAACAAATTGGAAACCAAACGACAACGGGCAAGAAACAGGACCACACAACAACCACAAGGGAGAGTGAAAGAAGCATTGGAAGAGAATCAAAAGTACCTTGCAGACCGATAAGGTGCCTTCCCGAGACAGACGCCGGCTGTACACCGACCGCTTGCTGAGGAGTTTACACCCGCCGCAACGACGACGACGAAGAAAGAGAAGCGCGAAAGAGAAAAGAACGAGTACTGCACACTTCTTTAGTTTTCTCCCACCGCGCGCGCCCCCGTGGTCGCGCTCTTCACTGTACGCCTCGAATTAGGGTTAGGGCTTAGCATCGAGCCCCGGTTGAATTAGGGTTAGGTTGACGGTCCCACTATAAGACATCCCAACTCATAAGTCACCTATCTGGTGCTGGTTAAGCCTTCCGTAGTAAAATCTCACATACATACAAGAAGCCTAGCGTATTGCTCCCATGACCCCACTCATAAACATGAAACTGGGATTGCAAAAAGGTAATAAATTATTAATGTATTAAAGCATCATACTGTCCTCCAGCACTGGCATAATAAGTGTTGTTCTTTGTTCAAAACCTCTTTAGCTGTGCACTGGTGGGGATGATCTAAATATCCAGTTTTGATGGACATCATCATCCCAGTAAACAATTAAGATCCTTGGCCTAATCTCTCTCGAACATATCGTTAGTAACAATAAGATGCACTTTAGGGTTAGATATCGTTCCATCAAAAGATAAAAGGATTCTACCAGAGCTTGTACCAGACCATAATAGGTGTTTGTCTCTGTTGATTTGCATCACTACAATGTTCCTCCCTCGAAGCTGAATCACATCTTGCACTTGCAACTCCAAAGAGGAACCGGAGCAGATGATGACCACCTATTTGATTTAAGAAAACACCTTTAAAATTATTACCTGTTGAAGAGCGTCTCCAGCAGTGGACTAGATAAATGAATTGGAGAAGGAAAATCGTCTCATAGTGTGAAATTCACTTTGGGACTCCGCAGTATTGCACTCTTCCACAATGGTGGTTATCAATAACAGAACTGCCTTTAATTAGCCAACCATAGTGACACCTTTAAAGCACCAAACCAAAACCAATTACGAGTACTAGAAGGGCAAAACAACAACTATGTGTTAGGGAAAGCCCAAAGCCATGAGCTTTACCACACACCTCCTCCCACGGTCCTGATTCTGATATTGCCTAAAACAACGATGTGTTAGGGAAAGCCCAAAGCCATGGGCTTTACCGTCCACCTCTTCCCGTGGTCCTGATTCTGATGAAGCCCATGGCCAAGGCCTTTACCAAGTCTAATGACTTCTTTATGTGTAAGACATAAACCTTTTGGACCATAAGAAGAGGAGTGTAGGTCCAAAGGGTTTGTGTCTTTTGGAAGGCCGTGGCATTGAGGCCAGCCATCACATTCTAGATTTTGCCCTTCCCCAATGTAAAAAAAACTGAACTAATTTTGAATCTGCCAAACTAGATTATAGATTTGCAAGGTGCATGGAAGCTAGGAAGAAGATTATGCTTTGTAATGTGCCTATAAATTAAAAAGAAAATTTGGATAAGGCTGTTATGTATGGATTGTGTGTTTTAGGCCAGTCTTTACTCCTCCCACTTTGTGGTGCCCATCAAGCATTAAATAGTTATACACAAAATATATTTATTCATAGAAGAAAACCTTCCTGATTTCCGCTAGATTAGTTGAAGGCACCCTTATTTGATGAAATCTGCAAGTAGGCATTTCAAAAAGCAAAAGGCTAATGGATACATTTTTGAAAACTGAAATGCTTGTGTCTATGAACATTTTTCTTTTCGAAATGCCCACATTAATTGATTAATTTTTTATCATGATACTCAGGAGTTACACAATTTGTATCCATCAGGTATCACAACCAAAACTTTTTTTTTTTTTTTAAATCATTAGGTTTTACCCTTGGAAATGCCCTTGGGCCAAGTTATTATCAAAATAATGGGACCTTGGCGTCTGATCTTTGGGGCCTATTATTATGGGAACACCCAGCCATAGGTCATTATCTTACCCATAAAGCATTGGCATATTTTATTTTATTTTTAATATATTTTGGTACCTCATTGGGCTGAAAAAGTTTTGTTCGCTAATATTACAATGATATTATAGGAACAATAACTTACACAATATAAAAAGTATTCTTCAATGTATTGGAATAATTTTCCCCAAGTGAAAAGTTACCCATTAGCTTGTCCTTTTTCATTATCTTTATCACTATATGGTTGTCCCATTGCAATGGCAGTGTTATGGCAGCACGATGTAAAGTCTATCAACAAACCTTTTGGAACTTTCAACCCTCCCCAAGCTTATAGGAAACCTCAAATTCAGAAGGGCCTACTAATAGACCTTCTCTTATACTTAATTATATCAATCACTTCTGTTAAAATCTTCTAGTGGTGGCACGACTATTCAAGAGTCAAATAAGAGAATTGATATTTTTTCCTCCATTTGTACATAATGAGAGTTCCTAAAATAGTCTAGGTCAAAACAAGTGAACCCTAACATTTAATCATTAGGTATCACTTAATGTTTTTTTTTTCCCTCAATTTTGCAATGTTGCTCAAGTGATAATCGTCCATGAATACATTTAGCCAAATTTGACAAGATTCAAAATATGAAAGTAAAAATTTTTAAGCACCCTTTCATATTGTAAGCAACGTTGGAAATGGTGAAAGTTTTTTAAAAATTTTGGTTTTGGCAATTTCCCTGCCCCCTCTGCCCGCCCCCCTAAATAGAGAATCTGTGACAAAATATTCTTTCTTTTCAAAACATTTTTCACAAAATCACGCCCCAAAAAAATCACCCATACCACTTGGTTATTATGAGTACGATGCATGTGGATGGTTGGTAGATAAAAGCTAACCACCGTGGTTAGCTTTCGGACAGGAATACAATGAAAAGTATTTGTAGCTATTTCCTTTCCACACACACCATGCATCTGTTCTGGTGTGTACATGGTGGGTGCAAGTTCCAATTGCAAGCAAGGATAACATTGATGAAACACTTCCAACCATATATTAACCAAAAAGCACCCAACAAAGGGAAAAACAAGGAACAAAATGGAAGGACCCACATCCAAGAAGACAAATGAACCACCCCAAGAGGGTGAATCACAAGGGGAACATCAAGTTCCCAAACCCCCTCTTCTTGTGAGAAGCATATCAAATAAGGAAAGGAAAGGAAAGGATAACGAAACCCATTCGTTATCCTTTCCTTTCCTTTCCTT
>Ga0116229_10009671_pt1 | contig 14661 bp, 11 predicted proteins | sample S1TSphgellanicum_3_FD_87313 | JGI IMG/M metagenome (GOLD analysis project Ga0116229, IMG submission 87313) | Host-associated microbial communities from peat moss isolated from Minnesota, USA - S1T2_Fc - Sphagnum magellanicum MG | ecosystem: Host-associated > Plants > Peat moss > Unclassified... | reverse complement strand
GCAACTACCTTTCTTGAAAGTTTGGACTACATATAGTATACCCTAATTTTAGTGAGGCATTGAGAATGGCATCATGAGGGTTGGTTTAGGGTTTAGGGTTTAAGGATAGTTTAGGTTTTTTTTCCTCCTCTTATGGAAATAGATTTTGATTTGGAATTTTGGTTTGAATGGAATGGATAGGTTTTTTTTTGGGTTGGAGTTTTTTGGTTTTCAACACCATAGCCATGGATGATAGAAGTGACAATTGTATTTTTAATACCTTGTGCACCAATTTGCATCTCATTTCGCTTCGTTAGAATTTGAATTTCATTCAATGTATTTGAATTCGATTTAACATAGGAATGAATCTGAATTCAGTTTCACAAAATCAACTGTTTTTATTACAAATTCATTGTCGCTAGTAGTGAGAAGCCCAAGTTTGATAATATCTTGAGTAAATAAATTTGTTTATGAATCAAATCATTTTACATAACAAGAGCTTACAAGAAAGATTTTTTTTTTTCTAATGTGAGAAAATTAACAAGCTAGACCCAAGAATTAATCATATTTAAAGACTTATATTAAGGTTTAGGGTTATTGATTCAAGAATGGTTCAAAAAACTACATTTTAAAATTTTAAAAATCTTTCCCTTTTAGTTGATGGGTTGTTTGCAAAATTTGTTGGGCTAATTTTTGCCTTTGGTGAAAATGGCTTGTGAACATTGGGTTCAAATTTAGACCTAACTAATTTGTACTATATTTGTACCATCAATTTGAGGATTAGGAATGGTGAAAAAATAATTAACAACACCCTTCCTTGACACATTGACATTCGAACAAAGCTTGTTAGGGGGTATTTAGTAATTAACATTATGTCTTCCCTAATTCAAATTATTTGACCTTTGAATTTCCACTTCAATTGCTTGGGGTCCCACAATAAACTAATAAGCATGTATTGTGCACTTTGTTGTGAGTATTACCCTAGGCATAAAATGGTGATAAATAGTTTTTTAAATAACAATCTTGTGCAAGACAAAAACATAGAAACATAGAAGGAAAGAGTCAAGGTTTTTTCTTTTGGGGGAGGGGGGCAGGGAGGGGGGGAGGACTTTTTGAATTTTGGTGTTCCCACATTTTCCCAATTTATTCCCACTAGGTTTCTAATGGTTCCCAATTATGTTATTCTCAAGTTGTTCCCAATAACTAAGGAACCTATGGGAACATCTTTTATCTTTGTAGCCTAAGCTGTGTAGCTAGACTAAAAGGAAAGCTCACACAACCTTTATTTCAAGAGTGTCTATTACATGAATGATAGTTTTGGTAATGGGATAATCATCTTTCAAAAAAATCACTTTGGATGCAACTCTTGCAACTAATTCATACAATTACGAAATAGGTACCCATGCTTGAAGGAAAAGGTATTAACCCAAGTCAAAAATGGTGAAAAATAATTGTAAGAGTGGATTTTTTATGTAGATGATGAAATGGGTCAACATGCACCTAGGAGGGTGAAGGGGCTTCCATCTTGTTGGATCCCACATAATCTCAATGATTCCTCACGTGTTCCCCACATTCCCATGTGTTCTTCCAATAGCACCACACTTTATCCCATATCTCTTGCCCAAAGTCGCATTGTCAAAATGTCAACTTTGGGCAAGAGATATCGGATAAAGTGTGGTGCTATTGGGAACATGGGATAGTTGTCCATCATTGATAAGGTGACATTGTCAAATATCCTTGAAGGTGATTGTTGTGGCCTAGAATGATTCATGAAATTCTTGAACACACCACATGAATTATCTCTCTCTTCGTAGTTGTGAACATAGTGGTAGTTCTCTCTTTGTATTTATTGATGTTTGAAACAATTGAATTCATCCTACTAGAAAGAACTACCATTATGTTCATTACTATAAAAAGAAAATATTTAGTGAAAAAATATTTCATATGTATGACTTAATCCATCAACATGATCTAAACCTTCCAAATCATGTTAAGGGTTAGTTGTTTCCAATTTTTGTGGATGAGGATCACAATAATTAAAATTTAGAATTGTTTCTAACTTTCAATCGTACACAAGCAAATCAACATACATCGGTGAGTTTTGCTTGCATAGAGATAGTGCTTCAAAGGTCATTTGCAAGTTCATAATGTGATAGTTTGAACTAATCATTGGTTACGTCAATGTTGTGAAACCATCTCTTAGTTTCCATGGTGGCCAAAGTCTTGCTTTCTTTTCAGCTTCATTAACATTTGGATTCTTTTTGTGCATCAATTATTTGGAAAAAAAAAATTATACCTTGTTGTCTCCGAAAATTAACTTATTTCATGGCCCTTCTGTATGGATTGAAATCAATTAGGTGTACCCAAGGAAGGGATTTATCTAAGATTGCAAGAAGAAAACACATGTTTTGATGATTAAGGTGTAACTTGGAGCACCACCTATAAGGAATAATGGTTATCTTGTAGTTCGTTGCAATGGTGGACTAAACCAACAACAAAGTATTATAAGGCTTTTTCTTTTCAATTGTTGTTGTTTTCATTAAGTACATGTGGTTTCATTTTCCTTTCATTTCATGTAGCCCTCAATTTAATTTCAAAGTATTCCTTCTGGTTCTTGATGTGTCTATTTGGTAGCATTCTCTTCAATGTGTCTGTTCAATAGCATGCTCCTTAATGTGTCTATTTTTTTTGTCTTCATATTTGTTTTGTTTGGCATTATGTTTTGGGCATGTGAGTCTAGATGCACAACATTGAAACTATGTGGCAAAAACAACATTACTCTAAGTGTGTTTGGAAGGTCATGGAACCTATAACTATCCAAAAACATATCTATTATGGTTTAATAATTATTTTATAAATTGCATAATCATGGCATTTGAATAGATGTAGCTTTGGAAGCTTACATGCTCTTGAGGGAATTGTGGCTCTACTAGAATAGATTAGTATTGATGTAGCCATCTTGGTTTTTAAAGCCATCTTTGTTTTTGGAGACTTTCTACCTTATGGCAAGTAATGGCACCTATGTATTTTTCCAGTTTCAAATTTAATAAATACATGCACTATATATGTTTCCAATGTTCCTCTAGCATGACTTGTGAGTACCTAAGTCATATTATTGAGTTTATAAAACCTCCTTTGACTTGTAGAAGTGTTGATTATTCAAGTTTTGGAAAGGACTATATTGTAATCAACCTACAATTTTGCTATTCTTTGTCATGTTTTAACAAGTGATGAGTTTGTTTGGTCACATCATTCATATCATGTTCGAGATTTTTTATATGCAGCCTTGGTCAAGAGCCAAGCAAAACACTTAAGCAAAAGAAATTACCTCCTAAGGAAGGTGCAAAACTCAAGGTAAGATTAAGAGGATGCAAGTACATCCAATGTTGGTGCTTGATCTTACATGTGTGGATTAGATGTGTATGTTCATGCTTCTTGATAAAGCAACTATCACTATACATGGCACATGCAACAAGATATTCTTTCAATAAATGTTTCAATGCAACAATTTGATCATTTTCATTTTTTGACTTTGGTGAGTATTACTATAAGTGAAAAAGGAGAACATATATTTTGGAAGAATTTTCATGGTTATTATTGTTTCTTATTGAAGTTTCAAGTTGATCCACAGACAATGGTTTTACTAATGCATGAGTTCCTTTCACTAGTCATGAATTGAAACTTGGTCATTTTTCATGTGGGAATGGTAATGGATCTTATGTTTCATGATCACTAGTGTTTGTTTGCCTTTATATATGTTGACCTTTTCTCTCATGTGGGAAGCTGAGATTTTGCTTTAAAAAATCTAGGGATAAGCTTAGGGTTTCTTTATTGGAATCACATGTAGTAGATATCAAGTTATTTCTTCCTATTGTTGAGAGATGACTTGGAGTTTTTTTGGCATTTTGTATTGCTTAAGATAACACAGTTACTCATATAATCTTTTCTAATCTTTGGATTTGTCTCTTTTTCAAGTTGTTTTGTGGGATCAAATAATTTATTTTTATTTGTTGTAGACTTGCAAAACTTTATGGGCCATAACCTTTTGGGTCACAATAAATTAAATTTGTTTATGTGTTGTTGTCTAGGTACAAGAGGAATTATCGATCACAAAATGCAAAGTTGTTTAAATGATGTGCACTTGGCTAAACCCTCAACAAAAGAGGAAAATGCATATTTTTTTGTAGTCACAATTGTTCATTTGGGCCAAGTACATAATCATGCCTCTAGTTCCTCCTTGGTTTTTTGAATGTTGTTTATCTGATATCCAAATGCTTTATTTTATATTTGACATTTGAACTACATATTTGTAGTCTTACATTTATTTAGTGAAATAGATTGGTGGCAACCTTGTTCATTAAAACTTGATGGTTCACAGTATTTTGGTCCGTGGATTAAAGTTTTGCATTATGTGGTGTCCTTATAGCTTATTATGTTTAGAAAGTTCCACAATCATTTAATAGAGTTGGTAAGCATATTTCCTCCTTACACTCGAAGTTAATTTGTGTTTTAATAGTGGGGAATCACATAGAAGTGTAAATGAGCACGGGAGTTTATTTGTGGTGCTTTAACATGTGGTTTCTTTTCATCCATGATCTTGCAGTTCAATGGGAGTCAAACATTATGCTCAAAAAATTACAATTTAAATTTTAAGGTTTTCCAACTAATGAATTTAGTGGTGATGCTATGGATGTTGGTCATTACCATACATACTATCAAAACTCTTTGACATCATTTGACCTTTTTTGTTGTTGAAACAACCCCCCAATTAATCTTTCTTTTTATCTATTTTAGGGTTTCAATTTTATTTTATTTTATTGTTGAAATGTTGTCAAATTGAAAGTTTTGACCACCTTCTTATCATTTCATCTATGATTTTTTTGAAAAAAAAATTTATTAATTTTTTTATAATATATATATATATAAGTTTTCAATACAAATGGAAATCTTTGAATCTCATAATTTCCTCAGCTTTGGTTATTAAATTTAGTTTTTTTGGGAGATCACCAAATTGTCATCATTGATCTAGGTTGTTGGCATGTCAACATTATCTTGCTACTCATCTTGGTCTAGCATTTCTTTGATTGGTTTAACTACGAGGGCATTTTTTTTGTCTCACATTAAAAAGAAGTAAATAATGTGAGTATGTATTGAATTGAGCTAAGTTGTGTTAATTAATATCCAATAACACATCATTGATTGACAATTTCTTTCTCCAGAGTAGAAGAAGATGTAGACATATCCAACTTTGAATTTTATTATCATGAATGTGCATCTTGAATGTACAATAGGTGTTTGTTGTCCAATTTGTGGTTTTAGTGGTTTGTGTTTGATGAGAGGAGTTGAAATAAAGTGACATTTGATAAACGATTGCAAGAAATTTGAACATGTGTCAGCCATCAACTCCTAACATCTAGATGTAAAAGAAAATGTAAAAATATCTAAGATAAAATTTTGTAGAAATGGAATATAGTTATAGTCATTGTGGGGCTTTGTTTTGTTTAGTAGTGAATGTGTTTTTCCAAACCATCAATGTAATATTATTTATATTTTATCCTAGAGAAACTTGGAACATACATGTAGACATGTAAAGAGTACAAATCGTCATGTTTTTTAATTGGCTCAATGTCTATAGCAAAAGAATTAACAAGAAAAAAATTTGCAGCAAGAAAATCAATGGCAAAATAATCAATTTGATTTTGACAATTTTGTTTCAATTCCAGATGACCCTAATCCTCCACCTTGTGAGTCCACATTTTCACTTGTGCATTGGATTAAACATTGTAGAGCCATTATTGGGCTATCAAATAAAGACATCAATTTTTTGTTCGAAAAAGTATTGTTTCACCCGTCATTCAAGTTGGAAGATGTGATTGTGAGGTCTACTACACAAATTAATTGCTAATGAATAAAAAAAATTCAGAAAAGAAAATGGTTGGGATCAATATCTCATCCATGTTATAGAAGGTGATTCTGAAGATTGTGTCATGTACCCACAAGGACCCATTCAAAGCATTATCTTCTATGTTTTCATCACTTATTTTCAAAGAAGACTTTCAAATTGCACCAAGCAATGGCATTCACCAAGGTGTTTAATCTACCCCCAACATTAGCTTGTTGTGGCTACAAATGCAAAAGCCAATTTTAGTCTTAATTTTCAAGTTATAAATTAAATAGTTGGAGATTTGTGTTGGCATTCCTAAGGTGATTTTTTTTTTGACAATTTGTGGAATGTAAGAACTTTTTAACACACAATGTCCAAGGGTTGTAGTAGTTCCATTAATTTTGTACTACTACTAAACATATTTACTTAATGATGGGAGAGTGATGAGGTACTCATTAATGATGTCCGTAACAAACAATGCATGTGAAAACAAGCATTTAGACGAAGGTCATGCATTATTGGCCATTCTACCTATTGTTTTTTCTACATAAACTTCACATGAAAGAAAACTACAAATATTTCATGAATGTTTGGATGTTGTTTTCAAGTCTTTACAAGATGCTAGTTTTGAGGGCCTTGCATTGACTAATTCCCATGGTAATGAACATTAGGTTTTCCCTTTACTATATGCCTATGTTTATGACCACCCTGAGGGTTATAAGGTGTGTTGTTTAAGTTCATGCTAGACATGTAAGTACATTCATGTTTTATTTTTGTGAAAAGTTTGAACTTTCAAAATGAATTTAGGTTTTTCATTGTTTCACCAAAATGACTTATGAAATGTGTTGTTTATGGATCAACAAGTTACATGTACCTATGACACAAATCAATGTGAACATTCATGTAGTTTGTGCATATGTCCAAAGCAATCCTTAAGGGAAAGGTGGAAAAAAATTTTGATTATTGAATTGAAAAGAGAATGTGGACTTTGGTCATGAAGATGCTTGCATTTACAAAAAAGGATGTTGATTTGTTGTCAAAGGAAAATTCAGTGCATCCAGTAAAAGCAAGATAATTTTGCCTTCCCACCCATGAATTTGAGTCTTAAATTATTTTATAATTGCTTTTCAAAGGTGCGTGTTCATTACATACTATAATACCTTATATTGCATCATGTCATTTATTAATGTTCATTGTTAGTTTCAAGGAAATTTCCTTGAAGGTGGAATCTTTCCATGTGTTTGTAGCATAGCAAACATACACTGGAACTTATATACAAATACTCATAAATGTTAATTTGAACCAGTAGTTTTGTTTTATTTCTAGCTTTTAGATTCAAATAACTTCATTTATATGTAAACATGCTTAATTTTTTTGTATGAAAACTCCTATGAGTGGGTTGTTTTTTGGTAAAAATGCACATGTTATTCACTACATTTGCATATACTATTTCAAATTGCTATATATATGTAATTGGCATTAACCATTGTGATTTACTGCAATGTGCTCTTTGGGTATTTAGTGGTGGAGAAATAGATTGGGGCAACCCTTATAAAGTGATCCATGTGGATAATGCTTCACCAAGTAGATCTAGGTGTTTTTTAAACAATTATTGACAAACTATGGGGAATTGTTTTGGTTTCCATAAATTCCAAAATTTTCTCAAGCCTAAATTAATGCCCCTTTCATATTCAAAAACATTCAAAGTATCCATCATTTCGGATTCTTAAACCAACAAGGGTGGGTATTTTTCTTCAAATGCGAATTTTGTTGCCTTTGAACATCGTTTTGTAATGTAGGTAATTTCAATTCCACACTTGGTTAGCATTCTTGTGGGGGGTTTTGTGAATCTTGAAGGGTTAACAAGTGGTTGCCATGAAACTTACATGGCCCTATTGTTTTCATGAACATGACTTTGTGAACATGGGCCCTTCAATTACAGCAAAAATTATGAAAAGGGGGTTCCAGACAATTGACGTTTGGCATAGAATTGTAGTTGTGGGTTTTTATATTTGAAGCATACTTGTATGAGATTGATTTGGCGATACAAATAGGTTGGAGGTATTCCCACATTATGTTTAGGGTCTTGACTAAAACTTGTTAAGAAGTTGAATTCTTGCTAGATTTCTCAACTTGTTCACATAATTTAATGCCTTACATGTTAATCTTCAAAGTGTTGTTTAAGGGGGGTCCATTGCATTCAACCAAGTTTGGATGTTGGATGTTGTAGGTTATTGTGCCATGTTTGGTTGACCTATATTTTGAAGACATAATCCAAGCAATTGTGAAGTTTTTCTAGTGGTATGAAACAACATGTCGCACTAAGGAGTACATTGAAGAAACATTGAGGAAATTGGCCCCTCTAATGCAAGAGTAAGTTTATATTCAATCCTTTTGAACTATATGGTGTTTTCCATATCATGATGATGGGTTGAAATCTTTGAATTGAAATCATGCAAACTTATCTTTCCAATTTCATATGATGAGTTGTGTAGAACATTGGGTTCATTCAAAGGAATGTTATCTTCATGGCAAATATCCGAATTAAGTTGGTCAAGGTCCATGCAATGACACATTACATGGATTTTATTTATCGAGCTGGATCTCTTTTGAGTATAATGTTAGTATGTATGAACACCTCCACATAATCCTTCTTAAATAAGCCTATCAAAGGAACAATTGCCACCATTACATGGGCCACATTGCCAAACATAACCTTCAGCTTCAAACACTACAAAGAATTGCTAGAAACATGGATGGATTTGAAGCACCTATTGAATGGGTGATAATTTTGGACAAGGTGAATTCCCAAATGTCAAAGAAATGTTATATATGATACCAAATGTTCATACATAAACTTGAATGCACATTTAAATGTAGTGAAGTGGTTTAGCAATTCAAAATTATATCATGGATTGTAGGTCGTGGAATGTGGTCTCAACATCTTATTAGGTGTAGTTGTGAATTTGCGCATTGTTTGGTTAAAGGATATTGGCATGTTGAATGTTGAAGCAAACAACAAATATTGTTTTCCCAAAAATGTATATTCTATTTTATCATTCCACGAAGGGATCATCGAAGAACTTTTGAAGGCTTTTGAGGTTTACAAAGTGGACAACAACCTCATTAGTGGAAAGGTACAATATTTTACAACTTTGTTGTTATTAATGGTCCTAATCTAATACCATGTTTGATGATGTTTTTATTAATAAAATATAAGATAAAAAACCTAAAGTTGTTGCATAGGAAGATTAATTGCTTGCATTAAGTTATAAGTTTCCATGATAGTTGAATGTTATCAAAGCATTTTGTAATTGTGTAGGTTTTACACAACTTTAGTGTTTTAACCATACCTATGGGAGTGGGAAAGTGATTCACAAATTGGCCTATGTATGCAAGGGCATCCCCTAGTTTTCATGGGGACCCTTGGTATAGTGGTGTAACTATACAAATGGAACCAAAAGGTCATCTTGAAGAAACTAAATATGTTCAATTACAACTATTTTAAAATGTGGATCTCTTCCAAACCTTTAACAATGCATTGGTAACTAAAAAACTTGCTTTGGTATGCATGTACCAAAAGGTTCCTCCCAATAGGTTGAGTAGGCTAATTATGTGTGAAGAAATTAGATGGGCCTTACCCATTTGCAAACAATTTACAAGACCTAATACCTCATACGAGATGGTGCAACAACTTGGAAGTTATAACATAATAAAGATCTACAACATACTCCATGTTATCCAAGTTGTGCTTCATTTTTTAGAAAATGCCCATTTTTATTTTTTTATAACTTCAAATTTTGAATTCGGTTAATTGAAGCACTAGTTCTGATTGGTGGTCCAGTCTAGTAGTTTGTCACACCAAAACACTAGAAGATCTACTCATGTTGATGGATTAAATCAGATCCAAAATGTGAGCTTTTTAAATTTGATATCTTTGACTTGTTCTAGTAGTAAATACATTTGTAAGCTTTATTTCAAGTTGTAATTACCAAATTATTTACTGTGAAATTCGGAAGCTATGGATTTCAAAATGTTCTTTTAGAAATCTTCCTCCTTCATGGAATAACAAGTTGTACATGTTGTAACATGTTAGGAGAAAAACTATGGTAGTAGGCTATTACATTTCAGACCAATCATTTCACCATCCGCACCAACAACAACAATGGTGTGATCTTGAATAGTTGAGTGTCATGAGTTATTTTGTGACATCACCTAGTTATCCACTTGTCATGTCAAAGTGTGGAACATGCAATAGTTTTTCTAAACCTTGTCATTTTCCATTCTCCAATAAGAGACTACAACAACCACAACTTCAATATTATCGAAAATCGATGTTTTCCATGTATTTCTTTAGTTAGTAGTTGGTTTGACTTTATTCATATAGTTTTGGAGTGTTTTTCAAATTGTTGTTTGAATAAGAAATATCCAACATCTATGACATATCTCATTCTCAATAGTAGTGAAAGGAAAATTAAGGTTTGCTACAAAAATAATATATGTTATCATGGGGATGAAATTGGACATTGTTGTAAACTTGAAAGAGAAGATTGTTAAAGCTAATGGGTTCATGTGTAGGTGGAATGCATGTTGCAATGGGTGTTTCATTTGGCATTTCATCCTACATCCAAGGTCAACTACTTCATCAACTTAAGGATTAGATTCCATGTGTAATTATTGTTGGTAGTTAAGTTTAAAGGTAGGTGGTTAATGTATGAATTTTGCTATTGAAAGTTCCTAGACATGGGGATATGACTATCATTAGCATTCAAACCACTCCTCAATTATGTTTTTGGTCACTTTTCTTTAGGGTTGGGTTCCTCTTGTTCATGCTTGCTATTTGGTTTTTTCTATGTTGTGAACCATGAAATATCCATAACTTCATTATGGGTTCATCTTCAATTCTTTTGAGATTGACTTGAATTTTAAGTATGGAGAAAATTTCAAAACTTACAAAGATATTGATAAAGCTTTTGGAAAAAAAATTATATTTAGGATTAAAGGTAAGCTTGCAACATATTTCATGTGGTGCTACTACAAGGAGGAGTAGTGAAGGTTTTGGTGTAAGTACTTGTAGTGTTAGCTAATGCCATTAGATTAGGTTGGTTGAATTGGAGCTATAAAACATTGATGGCTTTTTGTGATATCACAATTTCTTTTGTGCTTACATCATTATTGTCCAGTGGGTCTGTCTAGATGTTTCAAATTTGTCTTCTCAAGGGGAACTTGAGTGTGAATGTGAAATTGAAATGTTCTTTACTCAAATGAAATTTTTTATGAGATGTAATTTGAGAATCTATATTGCCTTTGCTTGTGTGGAACTATCAATTTTACACTCTATTTTTGGGTACTAAGGAGTGTTTCTTATATTATGTGTTGGATTAATAGGCACTTCAAACAAAAGACTATGCAAGCTTTGAAGACTATCACATCATTACTTTTGTTATTTCTTTTTTGTTTGAGGTGAGTAATAAGCATGGGTCTAGTGCATGTTTGTGTTCGTTAAATTTGTAGATGATGAAAGGTTTTTCTTACTAATAAGGCAATTTGCAAGTTGAGTGAAAGCTTGAAATGAGTGGGTGTGCATTGCATGTTCAACTGGGTAGCTTTAGTGAAAATGGAGTTTTGGGGATGTGCTTCAAATGAACTTAGATGAATTTTGTAACCAAAATCAAGGTTTCATTAAAGGTTAATGGCATATGTTTGCATGATTGTTAGTGAAGTGAAACTTTTATTACATGTGAATACACATGTGATGTCTTTGGGAAAGTACAATCTAATGTTTTTAGGGGTTTGGGAGAAGTTAACAAGCCATGAATTGGGCCAAGTTGTTCTTACATCAATCGTTCTATCTCAACAAGGTTCTATGCAACCTAATGTGAACTAAGAATTATCTGATCTAGATAGAAACAACCTTCCATTATTAATCCTTTGGCAAAAAACATTTGTTGAATTTGAATCTAATAAAATATTGAGCCCCTCTTTTGTGTGTGTGATTTATCGTTTTGCAAAGGGAACAAATTTCTTGTCTCATCAAAGCCAAAAGTTAACACATACTTGGCAATCATCTTCTCACTATGTTGCATGTGTTTATCATTAATGCCCACAACATGTTCATCACAATTCTTCACTTAATGTCATCTTTGTAATTTAGAGCAATCTAAGAAGTTAGTGTATCAGGTAACCAAGGCTTACTTTGACACTAGAATGTTGTACAATGCTTGTGGTACATGGGCATTGAAGGCTATGTTTGGATTAAACCTATCACTTATGTTTATTAACCATGTGAATTCCCATTAATGATATTTAGTGTTGAGCACAAGTTGGAACATTATAAATGTTATGTTGTATCAATTTGCTATGAATCAATGTTAGAACAATTCTAATAGTTGATTCAACACTTATCAAATGCAAGATTTGATTTATATTGAATCAATGATTATCATTTGCCCATTTGATATTGTAACACCTTGTAGGATTGTATCAATGTTGTGACAATGAATACCATTTTTTCAACATCCTTAATGTGTTGATTTTATGTGATATGTAACAACATTGAAAATCCACTTTCATGAAGGTTGTAACAACATCAACTCAATAGATAATCAATTTGTGTTGTTTCAACATTGATAAAATTTCATCCATTGAATGAGTATTGAAAAAATCTAAATTATTTCAAAATAATCCCAATGCTAATTCAATACATGTTGTTATAATGTCATTTCAACATCATATCAATGATTGTATCAACGTTGAATGTTGAACATATTGTTAAAGTGTTGTAAAAGCACCCATACAAGGAGCTTGGGGCAAGTTTGTGATGTTATGACCTTCACCATTTATTTGACCTTTGCCTTTGTTGGTTTAAACCAATGTTGGGCATATATTCGAAAAATCAAGATATCAAGATTGGCTTTGGTGTTGATTGGATCAGATATCACACATTGTGAATTTTTTGAGGTGGTATCCTAATCATTGTATTTCAAAGTTATGAATTCCAACAATGTAATATTCCAATTTGAATTTAATGAGGATATCAAGTCACTATTTGGATCTAGATTCCAAATAAATGGCAGTTAAGGTTTGGAAAAAAATTATAATTTATTTAACACTTAAGAATTAGGTTTGAAAAAAAAGAAAAAGAAATTACATTTTGAAGTTTTGAAGTAATTGTCACCCTATGTGTTGTGCTATTGCTTTATAAAAGGGTTTGAACTCACACTTGGGGCCCCACATTTTTTTTGGGTTTCCTTGCAATGTTGTGTTGTTTTATCTTCTTGTTCATTTTGTTTCATCATTTGCTCAATCATTCTTTTGTGCTATTGTTGTTCTGATTTCCTTTCATGTTTCGTATCATTACTATTGTTACATCCCTTGATGTTTCACATTGCTATTATTGTGAAAACCCTTTGTGTCATTATTGTTATGCCCTCCTATGTTGCTATTGTTGTGCCTTCCCTTCACACTCACATTATTTGTGTTGTGCTTTTCACACTTTGTGTTCACATTTCACATTATTGTTGTTGTGCCTTCCTTTCATGCTTCACATTGCCAATTTTGCCTTTCATGTACATGCTCCTTCACAATGTTAATGTGCCTTTGCACTTTGTGTTGTTAATGGGTCCAAGCCCTTTGTGTTTGTAGCTTTTATTGGCCCCCCTTTTTTTGCATTTTACAAGTTGGGGTTTGGAACTTTTCTTGATGATTCAACTTCATTATTCGTGAAGTAGGTTTTTTGTTCCATTTCTCATTTTGGTTCCTTTTTCTTTTCCTTATATACATTTGTTTTGTATCTTTATGTTCTTTTTGCTTTGTTTCATGTATTTGTTTTGTTGTTTTTGATGGTTGTATTTAGTTGAATGTTTTGACAATTTTGTGTTTTCTTGTGTAGGTTTTGTAACAAAACATTTTGTGCATTAGAACTATATTTTGCACTATCATTCTTGCCTTATGATGAAAAATGAGTCGGTTTTATTCTTGCTTGTAAATGTTTACATTAATGTTTTTTTAGGCATCCATAACAACACTGCATTCCATATTTCATTCCTTGCAAGATATTTGTTTGCTTGAGTTTCTTCACCTTTGGTCTTGTTGAACATTCATGTGAAAAATGGAGATGTTTAGCAAATGTCTGTAAATACATTAATCCAAAATGAAAGTCTGAAATAATGAAAAAAACTCAAAAGAATCCAAATTTATAAACTCAAGGGTTTTAACACATGTTTAAAAAATGGTGAAGAAAAAACTAAACAAATTTTGAAACTATTGCATTATCAAAAAAATAAAATGAAAGCCACATAATAAGAATGCATTATGTGAATTTTTTTTTGTGTGAATAACAATGCAAAGTTACAATTGATGCACCTTCAATTATGCATTGTATCTTGTGTTATTCCAATCATGTAATTCCATTAAACCCAAGAATAAAATTAAGGGTCTAATATCTCATTATAAAACAAGTGAAATAACATTTAAAAAAAAACATATTGATGTAGACCATTCCATAATTTTCAAAAAAATTTGAAAGCAATATAAATTTACAAGTAAAATCATATTGTTTTAAGAAGCATTGCAATTTAAGGCAACAATTTTCTTTGTTATAATCAGCAACCATCGTTAAAGATTACTTAATAAAGTTATCTGTAAGGTCACCCTCTTTTTCACCCCTTATCCCGTGTGCTTTTACCCTTTATCCCTCTTTCAGTGGTATCCACAAAGTAAGAAATTTTTATTAAATATCAGTATTAAATGCTGAAACTCAGCATTTAATGCACAAGGTTCAAGAGTAATTATAGTAG
>Ga0116229_10009670_pt1 | contig 14663 bp, 10 predicted proteins | sample S1TSphgellanicum_3_FD_87313 | JGI IMG/M metagenome (GOLD analysis project Ga0116229, IMG submission 87313) | Host-associated microbial communities from peat moss isolated from Minnesota, USA - S1T2_Fc - Sphagnum magellanicum MG | ecosystem: Host-associated > Plants > Peat moss > Unclassified... | reverse complement strand
AATATTTAATAGTAATAATAACATTAATTCAATTATTATTGTAGCTAGTTGGTAGCCAAGGTTTTTTTTTTTTTTTATTAGTAATATTATGACTTCACTCATTAAAACTATTTATGAACTATTACAATAAATATTTTATATTTTTAATAATTATATTTTTCCTTCAAAAATAATTTTTGCATTTGTATAATAATTTATTAAATTTCCATTCTAACTAATGTAGCAATTATTATAAACAATAAAACAATAAAACTGAAAATGAAAATTATATATCATTAATTTATTATAATCCTTGAACTTTTAATAATTAATAAATATCAATTATAAAACTGAAATATAAAAACTTAAAACTATATATTAATATTTCCTAGTAATTATTATATTAATCTTACAATATTTCATAATTGATTACTTATAATAATAATAATAATGTAATTTGTAGCTAACATAGGTTAGCTATTTATTATTATTATTATTATATAATATTATGTCACTTGGTAAAACTATTGTGATTTATTCTAATTAATTTTTCTTTTTTTAATAAATAAAAATTAATTCTTAATAAGTACATTAGTCATTTGAAAAGGATTTAATAATAATATATTAATATATTAAGTTTTTAATAATTACTTCAGTAATTATATAATTATTTTTCCTATCATTTTAATATCATCATCATCATCATCATCATTATCATCATTATGTAATGAGATATTACTATTTTAAAAATGTAGTAAAAAAAATATTGAAATTTAATTTTTTATTACATATAATTAATATAAATATATAATAATAATAATAATAATAAATGTCATTTGTAATAATTTTAAGAAATATAATAAGCTGGTTTGGATAAATTTTTAATATGGGCATAATATATTTAACAAATATCTTACATAAAATTTTAATATATTCAAAATATACACTATTTAGTGTAACCATAATATCAAGGCCATTTATGCTAACAATAATATTTGAATACACATCTAATATGGTTCTTCATATAAAGTCAAAATATACATTTATAAATCCTAATACACCCAACTGTATTCCTTAAAATTCACAAAATACACCTTTGTATACTCATAAGGTTACAACTAAATTGGTCACATTTGCAACTAACATGACATAAATTGTTCTTCTTGGATGAAAATTAAACTAAATGTTATTCACATGGAAGGATGAACACCAAAATAGTCGCAAACTAGTTGGACTATAGTTGCAAATATGACCAAGACAAAAAATAGTTGCAAAAATGTCCAAATGTAGTTGCAAATAACTAATAGTTACATGTAATTGCAAATATAATGGTCACATTTTGGCCAATTTCTATTAATGTATGTTTGTCCATTTCTTTCAATGTTGGAATTAATTCAATAACAAGTTCCAATGTTGTGCATGTGTTGTGTAGGTGTCGAAGTTGTTAGGAGTAAGTTGGCTTACAACTTCTTTCAACACCTTCAAGTACCTCCTATTAACTATTCACCTCACCTCGCATGGCAAATGTGCATTCAAGAAAGGTTATAGGAGAATCAACCAAACATCAACAAGCAATAAAAGGTTTCAAAGAGGTTATAATCGAATGTAAAAAGATGAAAGAATAAAGAAGTGCAAAAAACTAGAGAGGCTAAGAGTAAAAATGTTTGATTTTTTTTGGGGGGCGTCCATTACAGATCGGGGGATTGCTGCTTATGGTTGACAAGTTGCACTAACCCTTCATGAAATCACATCACATGAAGGGGTTGAGTACCAAAAGAAGGTTTTAAGGAAATGTTTCAAATAACCTTTGCTGCAACCCGTAATGCTCAATTTTGTGGTGAAGGAAAAGAAGTTATGACAATGCGAGGTCATTTGTGAGGATATTGGAGCAACATGGAAGAATCTAAAGTATGGGAAATGGAAAGCCACTATTATGCCCACCATGTTGTTGCAATGGCAGTTGTCTCTGCACAAAGCAATTCCAACATTCTTACAACTAGAAATTGTGTAAGGTTGAACTATAGATCCATTCAACAAACTAAGGAACACATGTAGCTATTGTAAAATGAGGTGGAATGCATGAAATGGGTGAAGACTAATAGAAAGCAATGGTGTGACACATTGAGTGATAATGTTAAGCAAAGTGTGATAAGGTGGTGGATAAAAGAAACTAAGGTGAGCTTGAATGTGAAGGATCTGGTTCGGCATCTAACTAGTCCAAATACTTGGGAAAAACATGTTGCTCATTTCCTGCAGGAAGGCTAGGTACTTTTGGCTTCAACCCCTATTTTGTTTTACATCCTTTTTGTATGTTTGAGGTTTTTATTCTTTGATTTTCTATAACTTGAACTTGTTTATTCATTGTCTTGTTTTTACACTTCTGACATTAAACGAAATGTTGAAGGTAAATGGCTAAACTTTACGAAGAGTCCCTATTTGAATGGTAGTTTTGAAGTTTCAAAAACCTTTTTTTTGGCAACTTTGATAACATATTATAAGTGTTGAAGGATAAGTAGCTCCCAATTTTGTGAAGGTCCTTAGTAATAAGTCCAAAATTGATCATGTCAAAGTTAATATGTTAATCCTTGTAGGAGTTATCAAAGTAGACCAATAATGTTACTAAAGGTTATTAGTTCATTTACCATGTTTTATTTCATTTGCTCATGACCAATGAACCTTCATAAATTGAGAAGACCTTAGATTTTTGGATGAGGACTCTTCAACACTTCCCAAGACCCTAATTTTGATACAAGATTATAATTTATAGTACTAGGTACTTAGGAATACTTTTGGTCTTGTTTTTTATGCATATTGCTTGCATTTCCAATAACTCAAGATTACATTTTCTACATTTCTACATTTATCCAAGACATAACAAAATTTGTTCAAGACACCTTGCAAGAGTCATCACATTAGACCATGAATGTTTTACTGAAAGTTCATTTCTAGGATGTTTATATACTTGATTTATAATTCAAGAACTCAAGAATACTTTTGGTCATGTTCTTTATGCATATTGCTTACATCTCTAATAACTAAAATTACATTTTAAAATTCATGATTTCTACAATTGTCCAGGACATAACATAATTTGAAGGACACTTTGTAGGAATCATCCCACTAGACCAAAAATGTTATACTAATACTTAATTTCTAATATGTTTACCTCATTTGTTCTTGACCCATGAACAAGTTGGGATGAAGACTCTCCATTGCATCCCAAGACCCTGGTTTTGGGTGCAGTAGAACCTCTATAAACTGATCCCCCTAAATTTTATAACCTCTCAAATTTTATCACTCCGGCCCAGTCCATCAATGGGACCAGGGAAAAATTTTATATTCTTATAACTTATCACTTTTCTTCTTTCCCGAAAATTTTATAATTTTATAATTCGTTTATTTCTCGATCAGTTATGGTGGAAATAGCTAGTGATAGGCCTCTGTTTAAGACTATTCTGGTGGAGATGGCGTACTCTGTCATTCATCTTCACAATCGAGTCAACAAAAGCAAGATAACTGTCCTTTTGCTATGTCCAGAAGAGCTGGAGCTTGGAAAGCATCTTCAATGCCTCCCCTGATGTGACCACCGGAAGCTCCTGGTTGTCGTCGTCATCATCATTGTCCGCGGGCAGCGGCGATGGCTGGAATTGCTCGATGATAGCCTCTGTAATGTCATCGTCGATGGGCACGCTAGCAATTGTCTCCTCGTCAGGATAGTTGAGAAGGTTGTGGATTTCCATGGGGTTGTGATAGTGGAACTGACGAATCTACTCTTTCAGTTCAGCAACCAGTTCAGCGAGGGGTTCGATTTCCTAGGTGGCGGTCGCATCTGAGCAGAGTTGACAGTGCTTGAAACAATTCTTGATGGTCGTTGACTGGACATCTTGCTTCCAGGCTACGATGGCGTTTTGGATGTCGTCAAGGAGGTTGATCTTCTCCGGGTCTACGATGCTGCTTTCAATCCTTGACATCAGTTGGTTGTTGAATCGATGGCGGTAATAGGCCTTGAATGTGCGAATGATTCCAGCGTCGCACAACTGAATTTTCGAAGTGGTGTTTAGCGGCAGGTAGAGCAATGTTGTGTTCTTCAGCTGAATGTTGAACTTCTCCAGATCGGCGTCTTTGATGTGCACACTGCAATTGTTGAGGAGCAATATCACCTTCCGTCCATCCATGCGCCGATCAAAAGCCATTAACCACAATTTGAAGACGTTCTGTGTCATCCATGCATTTTTGTTGGCGTGGTACTTGCAGTCGAGGTTATCGATGTTGATGTTTTTGAAGCAGCGGGGGTGAAATGACTTGCCGATGATCCAGAGTGGCAATTTGTCAGACCCGACAACATTGTAGCATATAGTGATGGTGATGCGCTCCTTGTTTTGCTTGCAGCCTTTGAGCTGTCTGGTGGCAAGCGAGTTGTCGACTTGCATACAGTAGAAAAGCCCAATTTCGTCCATGTTATATATGTCAGCAAGTGCATACTGGTCCAGGATTGTGTGTATGCGTGGCAGGGACTCCTCGATGATCTCCGTGTCCGTAGCACCACTCTCGCCAAATCGACAATGTGACCGTATCTGATGCCATTGCTTGAATTTGGCTAGCCATCCGCTCGAAAACTTGAATTTTGGTGTGTTAGGATGCAGCTTCTCCAGGAATTGGGCAGCCTTTTGGCGGATCATCTTCCCGCTGATGTTGATATTAGCCTGGTATGCCTCCACCCACTGCACCAAGGTTTCATCCACATCCTGATACATGACCGGTCGCCGAGTTTTGGTGTTCCCATTTATAGTTTCCTCCCATGTCAGCAGCTCTGCCGAACGCTGCAGAATGTTGCTGATTGTCGCCTGCGTCACCGTCACCTGATGAATCTCCTCCAACCACTTCACCAGGGCCCTCTGACTGAGGGCTGGGTTGTCCCTCTTATATCGACAGAGGGCAATGCGCAGGGACTCTGTCAAATGGCTGTGAGCTAGTTTGGGGGACTTCGCCATTGTTAGTTGTTGGTGAAGAAAAAAACGGGTCCTGCCCTGCTTTTATGCACAAGCAGTGTAACAAAGTCGATCTACAAGTCTTTGTATTCGTTCGGCAACTGAGCTACATATCTGGGGATACAGTTCGAAGCAGAAACTGGTCGTTCGTCGATTTTCTAGAACGTTCCCTGATGTTCCGTCCCTACCGATTCATGTGGATCTGACCGGATTAATCAAGTAATGTATCGACAAGAAGGCTCCAGAACGTTCCCTGACTTTCCAAGGGGTTTCCGCGATCTTCTGCAGAGTGTAGCTTAGATTTGTACCGTGTATATCTAGTTTAGGGCAAAGTGTGAAGTGCGCTGGAGGGACAATACTCTGGTTACAAGCAAGTTCGGAAAAAAAGTGTTGGACTTCAGATTTTTTCACCCTTTTTCTTTGCCAAAGACAGGTTGCCTTGATGATCAAAAATGCAAAGAAAATGGGAAAAAAGAGCAGCTTGCAGCTTTTGAACCCTGTGCCTCATAGTTCCAAACTCTCCCATAACTTATAACCTCTCAAACTTTATCACTGACTACCGGTCCCTAGGTGATAAAATTATAGAGGTTCTACTGTATTGATCTTGTATAATTAGCACTAATAGGAACTCAAGAATACATTTGGTCCTATTCTATATGCATATTATAATACATTTCTAGGAACTCAAATTACACATAGGAATTTGAAAATTCAACAATTGTCTAGGAAGTATGGTACTTGCATTTAGGATAGAAATGTTTAGTCCAAGATTGCACATTTCTTTTTCAGGGATAGGTTTCTAATATTTTATCGTGGTTTATAATTAAGACTTTGGTATTCAAATCAAGACACAATGTTTTAGTCTAAAAGATAAATAAATCAAATTAGTTTAAGGCATAGGTATTGTGGTCAAGGGTCACAATTATGTATTCTTGGATTTTTTGAGTACTTACAAGTGGGTAATTGATTTTTTTCGAGAGGAGCTTGTTTGATGGCTATAAATAATTCACAAGAATTTTTGTTTTTTTTTGCATTTAGATTTTTTCACAAGATTCAAGGTAGTATATCCTAATGTTTAGATTGGATTGACTTCATTTAGCAAACTAAAACTTCATTTTGTAAAGAAATTGCAAGATTTCAATAGTTGTTATTGCAAGTACCACCAAGAGATGGCAAAGATCAAACTAGGGTTCAACAATATGCGAGCTTCAAGTGTTCATCATGGCTTATAGAGCCCCACCTGCACATGTGGATGCCTTTCATTTTGTGCAAACCCTTTTTCTGGAACCTTTCGACAAGGGACTGTTAGTTGTCAAATTACATCCCATACATTTGAGAAGGTTAAACATATATGTGGTAGAAAATTTTGTGCCCCAAGGCTCTAGGGAAAAAATGGTTTAACCTAGATTGTGTGAAGGGCAAATGTGCAAAATGTGGTTTCCATATTTTGCCACTTTGCAATAGTTCAAGATGGATCTAACTAATGACAATTTTATGGCTTGGAAACATTTTGAGAAGTTTTTTGCAAGTGAAGTTCAAATATGAGAACCAAAAGAAGTTTGTCTTATTTGTAAGCTTACAAACTCATGACAATTTTTGGAATATGCTACCCCAAATTCTCTAAATTTGTCATGCATAACCATGTAGCAAGATGGCAAGACTTACAGTACATGGTGTCCTTGGAAATGTTGAAAGAAAGTGAAATACTTTCACTCATTGACTTCATTGAGAATTATTCTTTCAAGTGCCAATATGAAATACAAGAACAACATTGGTTCAATTTTCATCTTTCAATCTTGGTGCATATTATTTACCAAGTTGAAATCCAACATGGAACCCCTTGGATCCAAATAGTCTATGGCTCACAATAGAATACCATTATTATCTTTTAGATGATTGCAAACATGACAATCTATTTGTGCAACATGTGTTTAGCTTGCATTGGGGTCACCTAACATCAAATGGTCAGTTTCCCAAGATGCATTAGGTGTGGAGTGATGGGTGTGCTAGCCAATTCAAGGGTGCGAAATCTTGGTTCCGTGTGTCAAGATACCATGGGTTGACAACTTTTCCATAACTCCTTGCAAATTGTATGATGCAATGGAATTAGTTGGGTACAAGCCATGGGAAGGGTCCACATGATGGTGTAGGGGCTTGCCTCAAACAAGCCATCAAGAAGGAGCAACTTAAGGCTCATGGTGAGAATTTGAAGAACATTCATGATGTGGTTTTCTACCTTCAAAGGTCAATGAACCAACCTCATATTGCATATGAAGGTGTTAAAAAAGATGCTAGAAGAGTCTCTTGGGAAGTGAAAGAAAGGGATCTCAATAGAACTCAAGGATTTGACTATAAGACTGTGGCAAGGTTTTGGAATATGCATTCAATGCAAGCAATAAGTGCATCAAACAACATCTTTTTGGAGGTTAGGGATTTTTCTTGCTTATGCCACCACTACATTGAGGTTGTGCCAAGTGACTATACCTTTTGAAGGGCTATGTTGAACCATGGAGGTTGGTCACATTGGAACCTTGTGATGCAACATATGTTCTTTGTGATGCGGAGTTCAATGATGAAGACTGGGGAGTAGGGGAAAATAACAATGATTTGGTTACAAGGTGAAAGTATGATTGGGTGGACCCACTAGGAAAACCCTCAAAGGACAATCAAAGAACAAAAATTGGCCAAATAATATTTTTTTACCCTTTTTTTAAAATGTTTTCATAATTATAATTTTTTTCCTCATGTTTATTTATTACATGCCAAGTATATGACTAGAAGTTCAATTCATATTCTTGCTATTTATAAACCCCTCGCAATACATATTGAAAATTTTCTTCAACTATTAAAATGCATTTATGTAAAAGCTCCAGATCATTGCTTTACAATATTCATAGGTGATTTAAATGTGGACATGTTAGAAAACACTTCATCATAAAAAAAACTAAAGGAATATATAGAACAACATAAGTTTACTTTAACCTTTTTAGAAAGCACAACAATTCACAATTAGATAATGTATGGGGTAGTTCAATTTTGACATGTTAATTAGGATGTATAAAAGTTTATTGGACTAGTCATAAACCAATATATTTCATGTTCTAACTTCAAACAACTACCAAACCATGTATCTCGATTTTGTTGTCCTAACAAAAGTGCATAAAATACTAAAAGATTCACATGATTGTTTTTTTATATACACCCTATCCATCAAGTGTAAAAAAGGAAACAATAATTCTATGCCAGTAATTTTAAGGTAATAGCTTATATTGAACCATAATTAATAAGAGCACAACAAAGAGATGACCATTATATTAAATGGTTATAAAGAACTTAAAATTTGAAAACAACCCCTATAACCATTCAAAATGAAATAATATCAAAAAAATTGGTTTTCTTTCAATCCATTTTCTTTCATCCAAATTTCAAATTTTATTTTGTGCTAAATTTTATTTTCACTACACATTAATTTGCAATTTGATTGGATATGTGAGAAAGACCCACAAGGTTTTTTATAAATATATTAAATAGTTAAACACACTATGTTTGTATCTTGTTAGTATTTGAGTAAACCCTTCTCATGAAATTCCCATAAAAATCAACCATTTCAAATAGAGATTCTACAATGACACAAAACATGCATAAAAAATAGTTAAGGAAAAAATAGTTATACATATGTTTAATTTGTTCTAATTATCATTTATAATTCTTGGCAACTATTTTACATTTCACTAATCTAAAGTTGAAAAAATAAACCAAATTTCAAAGGAAAAAACATACAAATTAAAATATCTTATGATATCTTCATAGGGATATCTCAAAAAAAAGATAGATTGTGTTTCGCATTTTATTGAATATAGACATTTTTTTGCAACAATACAAACACAACAACACCCAAAAAAGTATTGCATGTAACAATTCCAAGCACCTTATTCAAACATTAAAAAAGAAAGAATAACCTATCTCATAGCATAAATGGAAAACACTCCATGTTCGAAACCTTTTGTGCTTTAGATTCAATGTATAATACCATAAAAAAGGGAAGGATCACAAATAATGGTTAAAATAAAGGTATGCAATTCAAGATTGAAAAAAAGCCAAAAAAGTTTCAAACTTAATGGATCACAATGCAATATATCATTAAAGCCCTCAATTCCCAATTATGAATTATGAAGCCAAGTTGATTAAAAGGTGGAAGATGGACACATCATTTTTTCCTTTTACAATTATCAACATCAAGAATATAAATTTTTCTTCTTACCCAAAATACATCATTTTCCCATGCATGCCAATTGATGAAACCATACATATGGTATGGCCATCATGTGAAACACACCTTATTTTACCATGCTTTCACCTTGACAATTTAATTTTGGTGTTCCAAAGTGTTAATATATAATTAACCACAATTATATGTACAATGATTTTAAATTGTAATAGGTGTTGCCTTTCATAATATTTCTTCACCAGTTTTCATTTAAAAATTACCCAAACCTTTATTCATATAATGGTCACCATGTGAACAATTTTGCTAACAAAAAAGGATACCTTGGTACTTTTTGAAAAAAATAATGCTTAAGTTGTGTTACTTCGCCATCATGAGCATGCCACAATTAGGGTTGCCAAGTAATTATCCAACATGAACATATTTCATATTGGCACCATCATTGAATGTGTCCATGATGTCATCCAACCCAATTGATACAAACATAGGGGGTCAATGCAAGTTAAGGCAAATAATTGTTCGTGTCAAAATGACATTTTTTATGATGCGAGTGTAAATGAAATGATTAATTTGTATTTTACATGTCAAAACATTTCTATAGAAACTTCATTTTAAATTATTAACTTAAATATGCATATGATGTAACTAGTTGTTATGCATAACTAACAAAATTAAATTAATATCTATGAACTTTTAAAGTAAAAGTCATGGATTGTTTCCCTTAACAACAAGCTTTATATATGACCTTTAATATGGTCCACTTTTATAAAAAAAATTCATTACATAAAGTATGTCCATTTTTTGAAGAATTACAAGTTTTTATTTTCCCCAATATGATTAGGTGTAATTTACCTTTTCAAAAAAGAAGATTGCCACATTTGGTTATAAACAAGTTGCGTAGTTGGAAACTTGTTTAAATCTTTCAATATAATGGTTATTTACGATATTTTACTGTAAAATATTAAATATATATTTTAAATTTGATTCAAAAAAATTTCTTTCACAATTTTTTTTGATGTTGTTGCCCCCTTAAATTGGTAGAAATTGGTCATAAAAAGAAACATTAATTAAGTAATAAATATAGCCATTTAATTATCAAGACCATATTTATTTACCAAGATTAATCATACATTAATACCAATGATTAATTACACAACTTTCAACATCAACAAAGGATTTTTTATATTTTTCAAATATATATATTTTATTTTAAAGATTAAGCTTATAAAAAATATATTTAGTTATTTAAGAATATATATTTTAAAATTATATATAATTTAAAAATCTAGCTTTTTAATTTGAAAAAGTTGATATAATTTTACAATGGGTTTTAAGACTTGTGATCAAAATATAGAAATATTTTAATCAATAATCTATTAAAAAAATTTTAATTTAAAAAAATAAATTGAAATTGCATGTCAGAAATAAATTTACAATTTTTTTTGTTTAAATTGACCTAGAATCTTTATAAATTCAATATCAATTGAAAAATACATTCATTAAATTTTTTACAATTTTATTTTCAATATATAAAACATGTCCAATTTTTGTGGAAGTTCATGTTTTTTTCTCCCTAGTATGATTCAATACTATTTATTTATTTATTTTTAGGATGTTGCTAAAATGGTAATCATCCATAAAACAATTGTTACATTTGGTTATGGATAAATTGTGTAGTTAGAAACTTCTTTAAGTTTTTAAATTTGACGAAAAACTTCTTTCAATTTTTTAAATTTTAATGTTGTTGCCCTTTTAAATTAGTAAAAATTGGCCACAAAAAAATAAATAAGTTAAGTAATCAATATAACCATTTAATTATCAAGACCATTTGTTTAGTAAGATGACTCATACACTTATATAAATAATTAATTACTTAACTTTGAAAAAAAATCGCAACATAATATTATTTTAATGATGTAAAAATATATTTTACAATTTTTTCCTTTTTGAAAGTTAAAACAATTAATCTGGTAATATTTTTGGTTTAAATAGCAGGACCTCCCCCACCCCAGTGCCCTAACAACCAACATTTTTTTTGGAACTGAATTTTCCTAATTTGGCAATTTTTGTTGGGCAAGAAATGAAAAAAATATTTCAAATTTAAGAAAAAGAGTGTAAAAAACCAAAAATTTGATATGATAATTTTTTAAAAAAAAGGTTATTTCTAATGAGGAAAAGTTTGAAAGTAATTCTAATAACTACAAAATTAGACAAATAAATAATTCCAGCATCAAATTTATTTGAAAATGTTTACATTTAATTTTTGAGATCATTATAATCCTTATCCAATTTTTAAAAACCTTTAAAATAATTATTAATGATGTAATTGAAGTTTTTTTGCGATGAATTTCTGCCATTTTGTAAACATAAGAAAGGACATCAACAAATTGTTTTTAAAATTTTTATTTTTTTATATTTTTAAAAATGATATAATTTTACAAGGGTATCTAAAACTTGTAGCCAAAATAAAAAAACATTTTAACAAATTTATGCCTCCATATATGGCTTATACGCAAAACATGGTTGATTTTTTTTATGGATGATCTTGAAGAAGATTACAAAATTGAAAAAATGAAAAGAATAAAAAATCATTGATGTCATTATTATTATCACCATTTATTTATTTTTTAAATGAGAAAAAATTCATCTTTAAATATTTAAATAGAAACTTATAACAAAAAAAGCTTAATTTTTTTGAAAACCATGTTAAAATATAAATAATAAGTATAAAATACTGATTTTTTCATAATAATAATAATACTTAAAATTTTTAAATTTTAATTCATTGTTTTTAACATGGATTTCTTTTCATACACCAAGAAATAAATGGGGAAAAATTTAAGGAATATTTTGGGGTTCTTTTTGGTGTGGCATCGTCAACATTCATATAATAAATTTGTTCATGATGCCTAAAAGAAACTACGGGAAAATATATATATTCTAATTTACATAAATGTACAAGAATTTAATATATGAAAAAATTATATTTAAAAATTTTATATGCATCTTAGACTTTGCATGCATGAACATTTTGACATAATCAGTAACCCATTCAAATATAAATATGAAACTTCCCAAATTTTTACACATCCATTCAAAAAAAATTAATGAATGAAAAATGCAACTCACGAGTAATGAATTTAACAACATTCAAAATGAATGATTTAACTCATGTGAAAATGTTAATAGTTCAAGAGATGTCAAAAAATTCACTAACACATTCAAATATAAATGTGAAGCATTAAGTTGTTATGTGTGTTTAAATATATATTAGTGAATGTAATATGCAATGTTTGAATAATGGTTTCAATAAGCTCAAAGTGGATGATTCGACTCATGTAAAATTGTTGATAGTATAAAAAATGTGAAAAAATTCACTAAACCATTCAAATATAATTGTGATATATTGAGTTGCATGTGTTTTAGTATATTATAATAAATGTAAAATGCAATTTGTGAATAATAGTTTGACTATATTAAAAGTGAAAGGTTCAACTTTAATGATTGAAAAATTATTAATTCATTCTAATATAAATGTGGGGTTTAAAATTGTTACATGTGTTTTAATAAATTATGGTAAATGTAAAATGTAACTCCTAAGTAATGGTTTTAACATGTTAAAAAATGATAGTTTAATTCATGTATCATGTTAATAGTTAAAGAAATGTCAAAAAAATTGCTAACCCATTATAATGCATTTGTAAATAAAGTTAAAGGTTATTCAATTTCCACATCAATAATTTGAAATTACTAAATAATTAAATATAGTTCAAATTATACTCATAAGTGAACAACATAGTGAACATAACAACTATGAATAATATTGATCATTAATTAGTGCAACAAGTCACTTGTAAACTTAAGATGCCCAAATGTAGTTGAAATGTAGTTGAAATGTAGTCAAATGGGACAATAATCGCAATGTGTGGGGGTGGAAAACGATAAAATTTCTTCTTGTGTTAATGGACTCTTTATTTTTTTGTTAATGTAAAGAACAAACACTATCAGAAAATTGTGTTTGTAAAAATTACATTAATTTACAACTACATGTCCATATTAATTACATTATAATTAGGTTGCAACATTGGAAAATGACTAGTTGCACATGAGTTCTAAGGAAATTCCAAAGGTATGGAATATTTTGAACATATTTTGGTCAATGTGAATTGATTTTGTGTTTTAATTGTTTTATAGTTGTAATATATAATTCATGCATCCAATGTAATGATGTGGATTGCATGGTCCTTCCCAATGTGAACACATCCAATGTAGCAAATGCCAATTGGCATGGATGTTTCCATGCCATATGCATGGTCTTTGTGATAATTCGATGTGCAATTGCCTTGCAACTTTAGTGGGATTACATGGTAATTAAATATAATTTTTAATTTTTAACTAACTAGGTTTTGACTCACACCACCAAATAGCATGGCCACAATCCTTGTTTTCAACATGACTAAATGCCAACTATAAATACATCAATATTTACTAGAAGGAATTTTGACCTTTGCAACTAAGAAATCAACGACTGGATGTTATAAACGATTACATAATTGATTGTAGTCATAAGATATTACTTCACATCCTATGTGAAAAAAGTTGTAGTTAGATATTAGTGGTGCATTTGATTAATAGATGATGATGTGGTAATAGAAGGATGACATCATTTTTTCAATGCAAGTTTTCATCCATATGGCATCCAATTTGATGGCAAAGTCATGTGGATGTCCAAGAGATCATTTGAAAATGTGATTATGATAAAGTCATTTAAAATATGACTAAAAACTAATTATTTAAATGATAAGGACAAAATGATGTGTCATTACACAGACAATGTGATCATTCAATTATTTTACAATAATTAAAAAATGACTATTAATAATTTAATATGAATATAAATAGACATAATGAACTGTAACATGTAAGGAACTCATTTTGATTAATATTATACACATAGGTAATATAAGAACCTTTATCAAATTTTTCGTAAATATATTTGATATATAATCCACTTTAAATATTCAATGTGAATAAATTAGATATTATACATTGAAATAAATTTTAATGGTGAAAGTATGATATATCATAAACAAATAATAATATTATACTTTTAAAAATAGAAGACAAGTGTAAGAGGTGGGAAATATATAATTTATATGTACACTAAAATTTTATCATAAATTTAAATAAAAGTTTTTATAATATATGTATAAAAATAAAAATAAAATTTTTAAATGTGTAAACAATTATTACACAATTATATTAGATTATATGTTTAAAAATGAATATAATTTATAATTCTTATTATATTATTACATATTTAATATTATTCAAATTAAAATAAAATATTTAGATTAAATTTATACCTCATCTTCAATATGATTAAAATAAAAAAATCAATATATATATATATATATATATATATATATATATATATATATATATATATATATATTTTTTTTTTTTTATTT
>Ga0116229_10009668_pt1 | contig 14666 bp, 15 predicted proteins | sample S1TSphgellanicum_3_FD_87313 | JGI IMG/M metagenome (GOLD analysis project Ga0116229, IMG submission 87313) | Host-associated microbial communities from peat moss isolated from Minnesota, USA - S1T2_Fc - Sphagnum magellanicum MG | ecosystem: Host-associated > Plants > Peat moss > Unclassified... | reverse complement strand
TTCCTCCTTGTCCACTTTCCTTCCTTGTCCTCCTTGTCTTGCCAACACCCAGGTGTAAAAAACCTACACCTGTGAGGTGTGGGGTGTGGGGTGTGGGGGACTTGGGGTCCCCTCTGGGGATAGGGAGGAAGAGGAATTTATTCAAGGGAAGATACACTCCTCCACCTTACCCTGTTCCCTAAACCCTACCCCCTACGCCTTACACCCTACACCCCACACCCTGTTTTCGGTCAAAGATATCTAAGAAAGATCTTGCAGTTGAACTGTACGTATTGATAGTTTCTGCGTCTGGTTTCCGCGCTGCACTTTAAGTTGCAACACCTGACCGATGCTACTATTTTCAACAATGTTAAGTAGATCTTCACCTTTAGTAATTTGCTGCCCATCAACTTCAACAATTACATCTCCCGGACGTATACCCGCACCTGCTGCTGGGGAGTATGGTACAACTCGGGCGACCAAAATACCGCTAATTTCTGGGATCTGGATGGGGGAATTGGGGTTAGCGTTGATTTGCTTTGCGATTTCAGGGGTTAAATCCTCCATTCCCACACCTAAGTAGGGATGAGCAACTTTTTCACCACGTTCTAGTTGGGCAGCAATCACTTTGGCTTTATCAATAGGAATTGCAAATCCAATACCCATCGCGTCGCCACGAATAGCAGTGTTGATGCCAATGACCTCACCTTGGGCATTCAATAATGGTCCCCCAGAGTTCCCGGGGTTGATGGCAGCGTCAGTTTGAATGAAATCTAAGCGTTTGTTACTAATGCCAACTTGAACACTGGAACGTCTGAGGGTGCTGATAATTCCTAATGTAACGGTGTTATCTAATCCCAAAGGATTACCCACTGCGATCGCCCAGTCTCCTACCTTAACATCAGCTGAAGAACCCAAAGGAGCGACTGGTAAATCACTCCCTGCGTTAATCTTGACGAGTGCCAAATCAGTCACTTCATCAGCACCTTGAACTTTACCGTCTAAAGTGCGACCATCTTTAAGGTGAACTGTAACTCGATCAGCCTTATCGACCACATGGGCATTGGTGAGAACCAACCCGCTCTTGTCAATGATAAAACCTGATCCCAGACCGCGCAATTGCTCTTGTGGCAACTGCTGAGGAAAGCTGTCACCAAAAAACCGTCGGAAAAAGGGGTCTTCTAAGAATGGATCGGGATTGCGACGAGTAATTACGCGCTCAGTATCAATTCTGACAACTGCTGACCCAACGCGATTTACTGCTGATGTCACAAAGCTACTGTTACTGACAGCGATAGGTGCTACAGTAGATTGTCTTTGAGCAATCAGTTGTGATAATTCAGCAGTCACCGGATCTGCGTGTGTTGGGAACACTTGCAGGGTACTAGCAAATAGCACAACTCCTATAATTATGGTTAATACATGGGTACTAAGTTTGCGGATAGACAGAGATAGTTTGGGAAATTGCATAACCACAGCCTAAATTTTTTAGCCTAATTTTGGATTTTAACCGCAGATGGACGCAGATGGAGAGAAGTCTCTTGCGGCGGAAGCCGCCGAGTCGTGGCTTCGGGACACAGATACATACTCTATTGTCGCACCTCCCTAGTTCCTTATAGGCTAGGATCTTAGTATTGCCAGCACCTCTTAACATCTCATGAATGGATCGAAACGATTAGGTAAAGAATCCTTGCCCAATTCTCAGCAAGATGAAGATTTACTCAGTGACGATACAGTGTATAATAATACAAAAAATACACATAGTCATGGACAGTTGGTTCATTCTCACGTCCATAGTGAAGAGTCTTTGCGGCGAATTGTCAATCGGCTATCGCGGATTGAAGGGCATGTTCGTGGTATCAAGACAATGGTGCAACAAAGTAGCCCTTGTCCTGATGTCTTATTACAAATTGCAGCAGTGAGGGGTGCGCTGGATCGAGTGGCGCGAATTGTGTTGGATGAACATTTAACTGAGTGTATTGGCAGAGCAGCCAAAGAGGGCAATATTGAAGTGGAAATTGAACAGTTAAAAGCAGCTTTGGATCGGTTTTTGCCTTAGGCTATCGCCATAAGCCATTTTATGATAGTGCGGAGAAGTACTATGCCAAAATTAAATCAAGTCTCTTAAAATCCTCATTATGGTTTGGGTAGCTGGGCAGAAGTTATATGGCGATCGCTACATCATCGAAAAGAAACTGGGTGAAGGTGGCAGCGGTGTCGCCTATCTAGCTCAAGGCAAAAAGGGAAATCATGTTGTTATCAAAACCCTGAGAGATGATCTTTTACAGAGTCCTAGCATAGACTGGTATCGGGAAAAATTCATTGAAGAAGCTCTTCAACTGTCTCTATGTCGTCACGCCAATATCGTACAGATTGAAAACGTCTTTAAAGAGGGACACCTGCCATGCATGGTGATGGAATACATTGAGGGGGAAAACTTACAGCAGCTAGTTGACAGGCAGGGTATTGTCCTAGAAACTGAAGCATTGCATTACATTTGGCAGATTGGAGCAGCCTTGAGCGCAGTTCACGATAAAGGCTTGCTGCATCGGGATATCAAGCCATCTAATATCATGGTGCGTTCTGTCAGATCTGAAGCGCTGCTGATTGACTTTGGTTTGGCACGGGGTTTTATTCCAGATCTTACCCAGCAACTGACTCGAGGCTTCTCAAACGGTTTTGCACCGCCAGAACAATATTATGAGCAAGCCAGATGGGGAGATTATACGGATGTCTATGCGCTAGCTGCAACATTATACTATCTACTGACTCAAATTACTCCTACGGCTTCTTTTACTAGAGCGCGTGGTAATTCTTTAAAACAACCCCAGCAAATAAATCCCAGCATCAGCGACAGGGTGAATCAGGCGATTTTGCAAGGAATGATGCTAGATGCTGCAGAACGTCCTCGGACGGTGCAGAAGTGGTTAGATTTATTAGGCACGGGAGTTGAACCCACTGTTCAGAGTCCTCCTCCACGGGCGAGAGTTACTATTAATAGCTGGGGACATGAAGCGGCAATCTACTGCCCAAATGAAAATTGTCAGTCTCTCAACCCTTTGACACATAACTTTTGCCAGCAATGCCGCACGCCTCTACCCAAACGTTACCTCTGGGCTGTGGGAGATGCTCTTGCAGCGGAAAACACTGGAGAAATATTAGCCGATCGCTATTTAGTCATCAGCAAATCTATTCTTTTCGATAGCAAACCTGGTTTATTGCCCCAAACGTCAGAGTTAGAAAACTTACAGATAATTAAACCTTATTTACGGCTAATTCCCTACCGCTTACATGTACCCCAGGTATATGGGGTGCTGACACTAACGAAAGGCAGCGCCAAGCAGGAAGTCTTACTCCTAGAAAAACCGCCGCTGAATACAGATAATATAGCTAAAGAGGTGCATCTGTGTAGCGAGTTAACCACTGCTTGGGGTAGTGCTTCATCAATGCGCCAACTGAATTGGCTATGGCAGATAGCTCAGTTATGGCAACCCCTCGCAGGGGAGGGCGTTGTCTCTAGCTTGCTTGACCAAGAGTTATTAAGGGTAGAAGGGCCTTTAGTACGTTTGTTGGAATTGCAGATCGACGGGCACTCTACACCAGAATTGCCCCAACTCGGCGAATTTTGGCACCAGTTACTGCCTACGGCAAAACCAGCCATAGCTGAATTTGTCAACGCAATTTGCAGTTCTTTACAGCAGGGAAAAATACACTCTAGTGAACAACTCATCGTAATTTTAGATCAAGGATTGGCAGAAATCGGGCAATGGCAAACACCTACAATCAAAATTGCAACTAAGAGTGATAAAGGACCCAGTTGCCAACGTAACGAAGATGCCTGTTATCCCCGTAGTGGCATTACCATTACTAAACCACCTCAGCCGAAAGCTCTTGCTATTATTTGTGATGGCGGTGGACACATGGGAGGTATTGTGGCCTCTAATTTGGCGATCGAAACTATCCAACACGAGGTAAGATATCTCGCCAAAATTCCCTCATACCATATACATCCCGCAACGCTTCTGAAAGACTTAGAACAAGCAGCCAAAGTTGCCAACGACAAAATTAACCAGATCAACGACAGCGAAAATCGACAGGGGCGGCAACGCATGAACACAACCCTACTGATGGCTTTGCCGATAGCACATGAAATGTATGTTGCCCATGTTGGTGATAGTCGTGCCTACTTGATTACACGCTACGGCTGTTATCTAGTTACCTTAGACGATGATATCGCCTCTCGCAAGGTGCGGTCAGGCAACGCCATATATCGAGATGCCGTTGCCGTACAACAAAGTGGATCTGACTCTTTGGTACAGGCTTTGGGAATGAGTCCCAGCAGTTCATTACACCCCACGGCACAGCGGTTTATCTTTGACGAAGACTGTGTTTTCCTTCTCTGTTCGGATGGTTTGAGTGACTTTGATCGCGTAGAACAGTACTGGGGAACAGAAATTTTGCCGATTCTCACTCGTCAGTTAGATGTAGCAAATGTTGCAAATAAGTTAGTAGAAATTGCCAACACTAAAAACGGGCATGATAATGTCACTATTGCTTTAATACACTGTCAAGTCAAGTCCTCTGAACCAAAATCAAACCTTTCAGAAGACCTCGCTGACCTTTCTACAACATCTCCCTCTAACTCTTCAGACCCAACAGTGAAAGATATCAACCACAGTCCCATCCAGAAAACTCAAGTCACTACGACACACAAGCAAGTCAAAGGTTCATCAGCAAATTTTAATTGGCTCTCTTGGCTTTTTGTTGATAAAAAAAACTGATTGTTTGTGTCATGCTACCCATAGCCTGCCACAGGTTCCGTGATAAGAAAATAGCGAGGAAGTTAGAAAGAAGTGTTGCAAAAACTGATTTTACAGCTTTTCTATTAAATTGGTACAATCAACCTATTTTTGGTTTGATCAAACATCATCCGCAATTTCAGCGGTTGATAGAAAGTCGGTTGCAGAATAACCCTGTAGAATTGGCTAAATCGCTGCGTTTAATGGGTACTGGATGCCAACCTTCTTTATGGCAAAAGCTTAAGGGAAATACTAATTATTTGCTTTTACTTGTTGGGGAATATGATAAAAAATTTATAGATATAAATACGGAAATTGCGAATTTATGTGAATTTTGTCAGTTAAAAGTCATTAGTAATTCTGGTCATAATATTCACCTTGAAAATACTTTGGCCTTTGTTGAGAATATCAAACAATTTTTTCTCACGTAGGGTGCGAAGCGCGATAGCGTAAATTTTGATGGGTTGAGGAATTCGTAGTAACGACTTTAGTCCTTGACTCCAAGAGTGCTGAAGCGCAACTACGAACCCCGCAAAATTAATGACATGGACTACTAGGTCAGCACGCATTTCTGGGTGCTTATCCGAACTCTATTGGGCGTTATAATTGTCTTTTTGCTTGATATTGATAATAAAGACGATTATGACGACTATTCTGCCAGTGAATGCTGCCACTGAAATTGAGAACCGAAAAGCAGATCACCTACGTCTGTGCCTAGAGGGGGATGTACAATTCCAGCACGTAACTAGTGGATTTGAGTGCTATCGCTTTACTCATTGCTGTCTTCCTGAACTAAACCGCAGTGACATTAATCTCCAAACAACCTTCCTTGGCAAAAATCTCGGTGCCCCACTTCTGATTTCTTCCATGACAGGGGGAACCGAATTGGCACGGCTAGTCAACACTCGGTTGGCAACTGTTGCTCAACGCTACCGATTAGCAATGGGAGTAGGTTCGCAACGAATTGCGCTCGAACAGCCTCACTTAGCCTCAACCTTCGTCGTGCGCTCCCTCGCTCCTGACATTCTCCTGTTTGCAAACTTGGGGGCTGTTCAGTTGAATTATGGATGTGGTCTCGACGAATGCCTTCGTCTTGTTAACTTGCTGGAAGCCGATGCGCTTATCCTCCATCTTAACCCCCTTCAAGAGTGTGTACAATCGCGGGGAGATACAAATTTTCAAGGGCTGTTGAGTAAAATTGCTCAGCTTTGTCATCAACTACCTGTTCCTATTGTTGTCAAGGAAGTGGGAAATGGAATTTCCGCAGCAATGGCGCAAAAGTTAATTGAGGCGGGAGTGACAGCAATTGACGTAGCAGGATCTGGTGGGACCTCATGGGCAAAAGTGGAAAGCGAACGGGCTCTTGACAACAAGCAGCGTCGTCTGGGACAAACTTTTGCCGAGTGGGGGTTACCAACCGCTGAGTGTCTGAATTCCATTCGGGCGATCGCGCCAACAATCCCCTTGATTGCTTCCGGTGGGTTGCGTAATGGATTGGATGTGGCCAAGGCAATTGCTTTAGGAGCAGATCTCGCAGGCCTAGCCCGACCTTTTCTGGCAGCCGCCGTAGAATCAGAAGCCGCCGTCAATGAGTTGGTCGAAGTTCTCATTGCTGAACTTGAAACAGCTTTATTTTGCACAGACAATGCAACCCCACTAGAACTAAAAAATTCTGGTACGCTGCAACATGTTATTTCTGCTACCCGTATATAAAATGGCAGAAGCCCTGATGGCGTCAAAACGTTAGTTTAGGGGGGGTAGTTCATAAAAACGATAAATCAAGGCTTTCAAAGCAAACTCGGGTAAAGCCAACATTCGCCTCCAGCGCCAAGGTTCTTGATAAAGTCGATACAGCCATTCCAAATTGTTATTTCCCAACCACGCGGGAGCGCGACTTTTCGTCCCCGACCAAATATCAAAACTGCCACCAACACCAATCCAAATTGCCTGGGGACACAAATGGCGGTTTTGAGCAATCCACAACTCTTGGCGTGGGACTCCCAAGCCAACAAAAATAACTTGTGGCTGTAGTTGGGTGAGAGTTTGTCGCAATTGTTGTTCCTCTTCTAGTGAATGGTAGCCGGAATGAGTTTCTACTACACCTAGGCTAGGAATTTGAGCCAGCCAAAAATCTGCCGCCTTCGCAGCTACCTTAGGCGCTCCTCCGTAAAAAAATAATTTTGCGTCAATTCCCTTTTGCCCAAGTTCTTTCAACAGTGCTTCTGCTAGTTCAATACCTGGAGTTCGTTGTACTTTTTGCAGTAGAAGCCACCGTAAATACAGAACTACCCCTGCTCCGTCTGGAATGACTAACTCGGCATCTTGAATTACCTTAGCGAGTGTTGTATTTCGCTCTGCCTGCATAGCCATTTCTGCATTGAGCGTTACCACATGAGTTCCTATTTTTTGTTGCAAACGTTCTAGCAACCAGCCCGAATAGTTGGTGATCACATGAACTGGTAGCCCCAAAACCGAAAATGCTTTAGTGGGCATAGACATAGCCTAGTCTTGATGATGCTGACAGTTTCCAAATTTTATCCAAATGTAACAATATAATATCTATACTTTAAGCAAAGGAGTAGATGATCTGAACAAACACTGCTGAGTACTGAGTAGTCTTCACTCAGAACTAAGTTCTCAAGAAAGAGTGAAAAAGTCCCTTTGATCTTTTTACAGATATCTTTAAATAAGATATCTTAAGACTTCTTAGTAAACTCAATTTTACAGCTAAGAGTGTAATGGGCGGAAATTAACCATGACTAGAATTCGTGTGGCTCTGATCGAAGATCATGACTTAACTCGTGTTGGTATTCGGACAGCACTCATGCAAAAGGATGAAATTGAAGTTGTGGGGGAAGCTGCCAATGCTACCGAAGGGTTAAATATGTTAAAATTGCTACAACCAGATATAGCAATTATAGATATTGGTTTACCAGATAAGGATGGCATTGAGCTAACACGGGAGGTCAAATCTACTGCTAGTGGGGAAGAGTTAGTAACCAAGGTGTTGATTTTGACACTGCGGGATAACAAAGAAGCGGTGCTGGCAGCTTTTGCCGCAGGCGCAGACTCCTACTGTATGAAAGACATCAGGTTTGATAATTTGCTGGAAGCCGTGCGAGTGACTTACAATGGCAACGCTTGGATCGATCCGGCGATCGCTCGGATTGTATTACAACAAGCGCAACAAAAAAATCCACCTAAGCCAGAGGTAAATTCGTTTGACGCCAAGACTGTTGTTCCTAACCCAGAGTCCGCCGTTGACACTCAGGAGGTGATTGACCCATACACACTCACAGAAAGGGAATTAGAAGTATTGCAACTGATCGTTGAAGGTTGTAGCAATGCGGTGATTGCTGAGAGACTTTACATCACAGTTGGAACCGTTAAAACCCACGTCCGCAATATTTTGAACAAGTTATGCGCTGATGACCGCACCCAAGCAGCAGTCCGCGCCTTGCGTTCTGGGTTAGTGGGATAGTTTGAGTTGGGGGTGTGGTGATGCTCTCTCGAAACTATAGGGAAATCTACAATGCACGAAAAAATATGTATTCAAAGTGGACAAATTCTTTTTTGATTTTCTTTGTTGGGGTTGATTATTTGGTGGAATCAATTTCATACCGTCTTTCCATTCATCACAATATCTAAAAAGTAAAGTCAAATATGACTGATACAGGGGCCGAAAAACTCAAGCTCATGGTGGTAGATGACGAGCCAGATAATTTAGATTTACTCTACCGTACTTTTAGACGAGATTTTGACGTATACAAAGCAAGTGATGCTAAGAGTGCCTTAAAAATATTAGACACAAAAGGTGAGATGGCTGTCATTATCTCTGACCAAAGAATGCCAGAGATGAATGGCACTGAATTTCTTAGTCTCATTGTCGAGCGTTTTCCTGATACGATTCGCATTTTGCTGACTGGCTTCACTGATGTTGAAGATTTGGTGGAAGCGATTAACTCTGGTCAGGTGTTTAAGTACATTACTAAACCTTGGAAACCAGACCAACTTAAGACAATAGTAGAGCAAGGCACTGATACCTATCGTGTAGTCAAGAAACGTACCCGAGAGCTAAGTCGCGCCCTGCAACGAGAATCTTTGTTTAATGCAGTGACAACAGCAATCCGAGAGTCCCTAGACTACCACAGTATGTTACAAAAAATTGTGACAACAATTGGACAGACTTTTGATGTGAGCTGTTGCATACTTAAACCAGTGGAGGGCGATCACCTAACACTAGACCAATTCTCTTACCAAAACCCCAAATATCCAAGTGGCTTGTTTGACCCAAGTCCCTTAATTGAAAAAGTTCTTGCCACCCGTCAATATCAAAGGAGCGAATCTACCCATAATGGTGAATCCTGTCACCAACTGGTAGTACCACTTACTTACCAGCAACACTTGCTCGCTATTCTCGCCCTTTGCCAAGACACAAAAGATCGCTTGTGGCAAAACGAAGATATCCAGCTAATTGTAGGTGTTGCTGAACAAGCGGCATTAGCCATCTCTCAGGCAAAACTCTACCAGCACCTTCAAGAAAAGCAAGAGCAGATTCGCGCCGAGTTGGAAGTTGCTCGGCAAATTCAAAATAACCTACTGCGTCAAAGCTTGCCAGATATCAAAGGTGTGAAAGTGCAAGCCTGCTGCTACCCTGCGCGTGAAGTGGGAGGAGATTTTTTTGAAGTGTTTGTCCATCCCAAAGGTGATCTGTGGTTAGCAGTGGGTGACGTTTCCGGCAAAGGCGTTCCTGCTGCTTTGTTCATGGCTAGTGCTATTTCGCTGTTACGCCGCGAATTGTCTCAAGAAAAGCCACCTATGCCGAATGTGGTCATGCAAAATCTTAACTACGCTCTCAGCGATGACTTGGTCAGTAGCAATTACTTCATCACCCTCTTCTTAGCATGTTATACCCCTACTACCAGAGAATTGGTCTACGCCAATGCTGGTCACATTTATCCCCTTGTTTTGTCCCGCTCAACAGATACAATAGAACCCCATTACTTGAAGGTTCGCAGTGTTCCTTTGGGGATCTTGCCTGTGTGGCAGGCACAGCTTGGTAAATTGGCTCTGACTTCTGGAGATACGCTGCTAGTAGCCAGTGATGGTGTTACTGAAGCAATGGTATCAGAAAAAGAGGTAAATGCCGTACATTCCATGGGTAGTGAAGGACCAAATAGCCATTTTATGCTGAATTTAGAAGGTCTTTGGCAACTATTACAATGTGAGCCGCAACCACTTTCTCTGAAACATTTACTAGCTCGTATCCAAGCAGACAACCAAACTCAGGAAGATGACCAAACTATACTCTCACTGGAGATTTTGTAAGTCATGAAAAGTGAGCTTCATGTACCAAGTGACTTAAGGTTTCTAACCATCGTGGAAAACTGGTTACTTGAATGCTTGGAAATTGAGTTAAAAGAATTGGCTGATTGGTCACACCACTCAAATCGTTTGCGGTTGGCATTAGTAGAGGCTTACTCAAACGTGGTACGTCATGCTCATAAGAATCAGCCTTATTTGCCAGTTTTAATTCGTTTGGAAATTAAAGAAGAAGATATCACTCTAGAAATTTGGGATTGCGGCGAAGGCTATGATGTGTCCAACTATATGCCCCCCAGTCCCACAGACAAACAAGAAGGTGGCTATGGTTGGCTGATTATGAATCGTCTGATGGACAAGGTTGATTACCGAGTGCAAGTCAATGGTTGTAACTGTCTTAAGTTAGAAGCTACTTTGCAAAAGAATTGTTAGTGGTTATGGGGAAAAATCAACAGTCAACAACTAAGCACGTCGCAAGGAAAGTAGCTCTTGAGGTGAAGCTATGAGTTTAATTTTTGTATAGAGAATTTGCCGTTGTTGGTTGAGGATAAACAGCCAAAGTACATTGACGCCGCACCAAGAAGTTTGGGCTCTACCTGTGACTTGAATTTGAATTTGCTCTTGATCTAAACTCTCGACCATACCCTCGCGAGGCTCAGCTTTAAGGTTTTGGGCTTCTTGTTGTAGATAGTGAGCGATCGCCTGTTGCCCAACAATACCAGATTCAAACGGAGGATGCATCACACCCTCTAGTGCAAATAAGGCAGCAGTTTCCGCAAAGTCTCGGGCGTTCAAAGCCTCAAAATAACGCAGTATTGTTGGTTAGCGAGTACTCCCGCATCAGCGAAGCGCGTCGTCTTCTCACTCGGGGAGACGCTTCGCGAACGAGCGTCTTAAAATCACCCGTGTCGCTTTCCTCTCAAGTCTAAAGACTCTGAGTTTCCCGCATACCGGATTATTTCTATGAATCAATTATCAGCCTGCGGTAGTAGTGAGATCAAAAGCAAAGCATTAGAGTTGGGGTTTCATCAGGTTGGCATTGCTGCCGTAGATGAGGAAGACGCAACGTCGGCTCAAAGATTACAAGAGTGGTTGAGCCAAGGTTATCAAGCTGATATGGAGTGGATGGGGAATCCCAAGCGTCAGGATATACGTTCGTTGATGCCGGAAGCGCGATCGCTCATTTGTGTCGCCCTTAACTATTACAAACCTCAAGAACGTCCTAAAGGAGAGGAATACGCCAAAATCTCTCGTTATGGTTGGGGGAGAGATTATCACAAGGTAATGCACAAAAAACTCAAAGCGTTAACTATCTGGTTGCGAGGACTTGGTGAAGGCATTGAAGCACATTATTATGCCGATACAGGTCCGGTGCAGGATAAAGTCTGGGCACAAAAAGCTGGAATTGGTTGGATTGCCAAAAATAGTAATGTGATCACTCGAGAGTATGGCTCTTGGGTATTTTTGGGGGAGGTACTGACTAATCTGGAGTTGAAGAGCGATCGCCCACATACAGAACACTGCGGTACGTGTACTCGCTGTATTGAGGCTTGTCCCACGGGTGCAATTACAAGTCCGTTTGTAGTAGACGCCACTCGTTGCATTGCCTATCATACAATTGAGAATAGGGATGAGAAATTGCCGCCAACAATTACACAGCATATGCAAGGCTGGGTGGCTGGTTGTGACATCTGTCAAGACGTTTGTCCATGGAATCAGCGTTTTGCCAAAGAAACTGATCTGGCAGAGTTTCAGCCTTACTCTGGGAATATTGCGCCCAAGCTGATAGAATTAGCGGAAATATCAAATGAGGAGTGGGATAAACGATTTCCCGCATCGGCGTTGCGGCGGATTAAGCCAGAAATGTTACAGAGAAATGCCCGTGCTAATCTTGACTCATGCCAGGCGAAAGAATGACCCAGAAAGCAATTATCTTTGATTTTGACGGCACAATTGCTGATACAGTAGATGCTCTTGTTAGTATTGCCAATCGGTTAGCTGAGGAGTTTGGTCATATCCCAATCACCCCCAATGAGCTTGCCTTACTAAAAAATTTAAATTCTAGGGAGATCATAAAATACTCAGGCATATCTATCTTTAAGATACCTTTTCTGGTTAAAAAAGTTAAAACTGAATTGAAAAAAAAAATACCAGAATTAAAACCAATACCAGGAATTAAAGAAGCCCTAATAGTACTGAAGAAGGAAGGAAACAGACTAGGAATTATAACTTCTAATTCTCAAGAAAACGTGACAGAATTTCTGAAGACAAATGACTTAGATAACCTCTTTGACTTTATCTACTCAGGAGTCACAATTTTTGGAAAAACCACAATTATTAATAATGTCTTAAAACAGCAGCAAATAAAAAGTCAAGAAGTCATTTATGTCGGAGATGAAACTAGAGACATCGAAGCATCAAAAAAAGCCAACATTAAAGTCATTGCAGTGACTTGGGGTTTCAATTCACCAGAAGTACTAGCTAGGCAAAATCCAGATTTTCTAGTTCATCAACCAAGTGAACTGTTAGAAATAGTCAATAGTCCATAGTTTCTTAACTGATGACAGTAGGATTGTGACCTCACGCCTTTCTCGTTCCTAGCTTGAGGCTAGGAACGGTACAGCACATTGCAAGTAAATGAAGTACTGCGATAGCGAAACGCCGTCGCCTTAAAGCGGATGGCAAAGCTTGTGAGAAATGCGGGTCGGTCAACGGTTAACTGTAGGAATTGGATATTTTTTTATTTGGAGGTCCCTCAAAATTTGGGTTGGCGAAAGAGTTACTGGTTGGATTGGGGTAAAGGTTGGGTGCATCCCAATGAGCGTAAATTCGTAGTGCGAGCCGGAAAGCTCGCTTATAGTCTCGTGTTGGCTTTCCGGCTCACACTACTGATCATTTTTTTGCAAAACTGGGATGCACGCTAAAGGTTTTTTCTTTCCCTTGACCCCACAGACATTGTTTAACACCGAACCTAATTTGTTCGTGACATATTAATATTGATTGTGATTGCAGTACCCTTTAGTTTTGCGCCTTTAATTGGATGATATAAGACGAACCCGTTGTTTGGTTGATCGAAGAGATAGCCGTGATGTGAGAGCGAAACCTTGCCTTGCTTGACAAGGGATATAAAGGCTTCAAGATATCTGCGTATACTTTGACGATTGCCTTGCTGTGTATTTGTATGATGCTCAATGAGGGTCATGAACAAGTCCAAGCTGCGGTTTTCTTGCCCGTCCATCAGACTACCGTTCTCTAAAAAAGAGCTTGCTACAAGTTTTCCATCGTTTTCTCGTACCCGGAAAAGGGTATGATAGCGCCATTCTTTATCCGGATCACTTACGTAGCAAACCCAGGAACCGTCTGAGTCCTGTATAAAACCCTGATTTTGTAGGTAGGAAAGCGGAGAATTGCTTTGCTGAGCTGATGGGGGAGGCAACAAATTCTCTACTGCATCGAAAGAGCAAATCCTCTGTATCGTTCTCTGTTGAGGAGTAGTCGGAACTTCCTGTGCCATAACACTAGACACAGCTGCGAACGCAGATGCCTGAATTGCAAATGCGCTAAGCAAACGAATAACGATATTCATGTTTTTTGCTTATTTATAAGTTACTGGTGAAACACCTTTTGGTTCGTACTCAAAAGGTGTTTCTATTTGATTCCTAATCTTTATTCCAATAGTTAGATAATATTTCCGGAAATAAAAATTTTAAAAAACAGATTTAATCTATTAACTATTTGTCTAATAAATGTCCGTAAAAAAACTAGTAAAACTCTAGATATTTTGAATTAATTATGACTAAATATTGCTATCCTTGATTTGCATTTAAAGTATTTTAAAATACTCATTGATCGAGGTTTTCTCTGAAATTTCTAGATCCAATAAGAATCCTGTCTAAGTTGTGAGAATTATTTTTTGAACGTAGACAAAGCCGTCGCTGCCTGCCGCCCACCTACTTACATACAAGGGTTGATCGCGTCTGCCAAGAATGCGACAAATGTGCGGTGTGTATTGGTCTTCCTGAAGCGCTTCTCGGCTCGTGAGGATGAACAGAACTATTATCTGGATACTTCTTGGACAGTTGATTCTACTGACAGCCACTATGTAACAGCGTTCGTTTACGACCATACTTTGGATACTCTGCTTAGCAGCCTCCGGCGATGAATTACAGCGATTGAAGCAGAAAGCGAACCCATATCTCTCTGTGTAAGAAGTATAAGTAATTACCCCTCCCACCACCCAATCACCTCACTAGTACCGCAAGGCGGAAGTCAAAAGTCAAAAGTGATCAGTAGTGTGAGCCGGAAAGCTCACGTAGGCTACAAGCGAGCTTTCCGGCTCGCACTACAAATTTACGCTCATCGGGATGCACCCTCGCTAACGCTACGCTAACCCCGGATTTCTCACAAGCCTTGCGATCCGCCTTCAGGCGGCGGCGCTTCGCCATCGCTATTACCAAACCTTTATCCTGCATAGATTTTACGGGTTTTAGACGAGCGTACAAATCATAGCAGCATGGGATGGTGGTATTTTATCTCAAGTCCAGACTGTATGGGCATCTCAGGCTT
>Ga0116229_10009667_pt1 | contig 14667 bp, 17 predicted proteins | sample S1TSphgellanicum_3_FD_87313 | JGI IMG/M metagenome (GOLD analysis project Ga0116229, IMG submission 87313) | Host-associated microbial communities from peat moss isolated from Minnesota, USA - S1T2_Fc - Sphagnum magellanicum MG | ecosystem: Host-associated > Plants > Peat moss > Unclassified... | reverse complement strand
GGCGGGTTTTACGCGGCCCGAAGGTGGATTGGCGCGCTTGAGCCGGCTCCGCGCCCCTGGGTTGTAACGCGGGTAGAGCTTTTGCGTATGGCGGCGTAGCCCACATTGCGGCCATATGGTTGAAAGAAAAAAGGAAAATCGGCAAATTGAGCGCCCGTACACATTGCCGGAATTCACCGCACATTGCGGAATGGGCCATAAGGCCTTGAAAAACAACGACCGCCCCAGCGCGCAAATTGCAAGCTTTTATCTTGCCTTCTCCCCATCGCCATCATCCAGCACATCCGCACAACGCTCCGCACCCCAAGATCGGTGTCATGACCCCCGACCTCCAGCAATCCTTCCCGGCTGACGAGCCAAGGCGCGTATCGGCGCGCGAAGCTCTGCTTAAGCGCCATGGGAAGCCCTCAGCCGGACGGGGCGCAGGCGGTCAAGGGTGGACGCAAAGCGGCCATCGCCGAAGGCGACCCGCCCTTGAGGGCCTGCGACCCGCCCGGCCCCTTCTTTTTCGTTCGGGTTGAGCGACCCAACGTCCGGCGGATAAACGGTCGCCGTTGCCATCGGAAAGCCCAAAACGGCCCCGTTTCGGCGCATCCTGAAAAGGCGCCATACAGAGAGGCCGCTATTGCTAACGGTTTGGGCGTCGCCTGTATGGCCACGCGGCTAGACGCGCCGACAAAAAGAATAAAAGAAAACAGCCACATGGACACCGCACCACGGCGGTCCTTTTATCTGGCCCTCATCTTCAACTCCGAAACTCCGTATTACCGCCCCGCTCAATTTGCGTGCCAGGCTGCGCGCCCGTAACATCGACCGTTATGTCTTACGCAACCGCCCTCCACGTCCTCAAATCAAACCCCTCGGCCGCCATCCGGCACGAGTTGTCCGATCCCTTTGCTTCGGGCTTGAAAGGCGAATATCTGGCGATCATCGACGACAGCGGCGCTCAGCTTTTGCAGATCGACCGGCCGACCGCCGATGAACTTGCCAGAGCCGGCCATGTGAAAGCTGACCCATTCGATGAGGAAACGCGGAGCTATACATACCGGCAAGTCGACGCGCCGGCTAACTAGCCGCCGCCGGGGAATCCGGGCGCCCTGTCAAAAATTCGCGGAACCGCACCACGCCCAGCGCCTCTAGGAAAAGCTCGATGTGGGCGCGGATCGCCGCCTCGGTCGGCGTCACCGCTAGCGCGGCAATAGCGTAGCGCGCCATAATCCACAAAAGCCCTTTGTCTTCGTGAGGCGGATCAATCACCCACTCGCGGAGTCTTGCGTATTCCTCGCCTCGCTCATGCGCCCTATCGAGGATCTCCGCTACGGTGCAACCCTGTAACGCCAGATGATGCGCAAGTGCGTCTTGTAAATAGTCGCAGAAAAGCTCGCGGTCGGGCCGAATGAAGCGGTAAGCCAACTCATCAACAATACGATACCAGCTTGCGGCAGCCTCCAATTTCAATTCGCATTCCGCGTCGTCATCAATGGGTGATCTATAAGCCGCAGCCTCGCACGCAATATCGTAGTGATGCAGAATAAAGGCGGCGATTAGGGCTGCCTTCTCATGCAAGGTGTCGCGCGTGTTCTCGCAGCCAATATAGCGACGGACGCCCTCGGCCCAATGCTCAAGCAGACTCGCTTTGCTCTGCGCCGTTGTAAGCATCAACGAGAACGCTGGCTGTAGTAGCTCGCCGCGCGGGTGTGCGTCTAGCGCCTCAGTGAACGCGCTGGAGATCATCAACACCGGCTCGGTCCCGCCTATGTGCTCCAAGCCGAACGCAAAGGCATAGCTGCCGGTCCTAGCCTCCACCTCGTCAATCACGCTGATCACCTCGGCGCGCAGCGCCGCGCCGGCCTCGGCCGACTTTTGCGGCCCTTGGGGAGTCCGAACCCGCTCCTCGGCCGCGCCAACCGCCCGATAGAACGCCGCCTCGGCCGCGCGGCGCTTCTTAAACAGACGCCCCCAGATATCCATAGCCGCCCTGTTGACGTGTTAGCTTATCCGCAAGTTAGCTCCCGTTTCCTACGGGCACCAGTCGGCTACCAACACTTTGGGCGAGAGCCCCTGCGCCTTGGCGTTTGCGCCGAAGCCGTCGATGTGGTTAGCGCCACATACGAAGAGAACGGGCCAGCAATCCAAAGCCAAAATTCCATCTAACCAATACTTCTCCCTGCGACCATGTGAAGCCCGGACATTTCTATTAATTTCGTCATTTGAATGGTTATTTAAGAATCCAGCTAACCGGATGTCGTTTTCTCCTTGGATGCAGAGCCTATTGCGCACATTACTGTCCGGGTCGGAGTAGAGATGACGAAGACCTCGCTCGTCCGCAACTTGCTTACAAATGGACTCTGACGCGCCTTTCTGCGACAATGCCTCAGAACTCATCTCTTCGGCGATTGCCGTGAAGTTTGACGAATCCAAGACGGATCGGATGAAGCTCGCGAATGTGTTCGCATGCTCATTATCCGGGAGCTGGTAGCTATGACTCGTACCGACGAGAGCTATCTCGTTCATCGCGCGGTGTCCCTGAGGAGGCGAGTGGGTCGGTCTTATCTAGCTCAGATATTCAGCGCGGTTCATAGCGCTACAGCGTAGACGTAGTGCTCATCTTCATCGAGCGTGGCCCGCCATACTGTCATAGGTCCGCCGCGCAAACATAGTGCTCGCCTTCATCGAGCGTGGCCCGCCATTTCGCTGATCTACGCATGATGCGCGCGGCTACGCGAACGCGATTACGATTTATGGGCGTGTTCTGGCCCCCTAAACGGGTTGAGCACTGTCGCCCCTAGACCTGAGACGTCGGTCTCATTGCGTGTCACCAGCGTCAGACCATGGGTCAAGGCTGTTGCCGCAAGCAGGCCATCGATAGCCGGAACGGGTCTGATCGCATTCATACGCCCCCATTGGTCGGCCACGGAGTCGTCTATCCCCAGCACGCGCCCTACGAAGGCCGCCTTCACATCACGTAACCAGAATTCCAGCGCCGCCGCCTTAGCCGGATCGCGAGGGCGGACGAGTTCTACGCCCTTTCGGATTTCACCGAGAACAAGCGTACTCAGAAAGATGTCCTCCGCGGATATAGACGCATACCAGGCCGATACGTGGGCGTCGCAACGCGCGCCCTTTCGAACCTCGGAAATCACGTTGGTATCGATCAGGTAGCTCACAGGTCGACGTCGCGGCCAGGATCCGGCTTGCGATCCAGGTTGATCCCGTCAAGCGGTGCGGAAGCCAGAAGCGCTTTAAGGTCTATTCTGGAAGGCTCGATAAAGCGTTGCTGAAGAAATCGCCGTGCTTCGGCTTGACGTGAAGGATCGGACAAGGCGGATGCAACGCCGCGGACAAGGCTTGCATCTTCCTTGCGGACACTGACCTCTAACCGTACGAAACCTCTGCGCTCCATACGCGCTCGGTGGGTCGCCAAAGAGGATGTCGCTTTTGTCATTATCACGCCTAAATTTCTCCGGAAATTTTACCGGAAGCCAGCCGTGCTTACAACAGGGATATCGCGGCTATAGCGCTACGGCGTAAACGTAGGGCTCATCTTCATCGAGCGTGGCCCGCCATCCTGCTTCGCGTATCCCGAGCTTTGCAGGACTTGTCCTTACCGGGTTGAGGCGAAGCAGGGCGGTCGAATGGTTTGGCTCAAGCGGCCTGGGCGGCGCTCTCGGCAGCTTTCCTGATCGCGCCTACGATCCATTCGTTCAGACTTTTACCCGCTGCCGCGGCTGCAATGACCGCGGCGGCATGATCGCCGGGATCAAGACGGACATTGAACTTTCCGGAAAACTTCCGGCGCGGCTCGATACCCTTTTCCCGGCACATCTCCCGATAGACAGCCAAGGACTTATGGCCTTCCATGATCAGATCGCGGACGCTTTCTGCATAAAAATCGGCGCCGCCATTCAAACCGACAAACTCGCCACGCAGCATCTGAATTTCCGGATCAAAGGCGATGACGGCCTTCTCACCTCCGATTTCGATCACGTTGTTCATGGTTTTACTCCGTGTTCGTGCAGCCATTTCCGAATACTGGCGACCGCGCCCTTATCCGTAGCCGGCGAAGGATGCGGACGATGAAAGACACGCACCTCGCCGAACAGGAATACGCCGATCCGCGACCCTTCCCGTTGGCTGACGTCTGCTCCAAGGACCCCAAGCAGCGCTTCCATGTCGGCCCAACGGATCGAACCGCTGACGGGATGTGCGAAGATCGAGTCCAGCGTAGCCCTGTGACGCTTTTTCATATGTTGCGGTATCATTATCTAGTACCAATATCAAGTCGAATGTCACGCGCACGGTTGCAGTCAACCGCCGGTACTGAACAGCTCGTTGAGGATGTTGGCGGACCAGACCTCGAAGGCGTTCGCCTCGGCGGCCGTCACCGGCACGCGCTCGGGCCAATTGTCGGTGACGGTCCAGATCGAGAGATCATGTCTGGGCAGAGGGGTCCCGTCCTTTGGCAGGGGGCGCCCGGCCGCGTTCAGTTCCATGGCCAGTAAGGTATAGTCGCCGCAAATGGCCGTTAAATCGACCACGCCGGGTTTGCCCAAGCGCGCCTCGGCCCGCGCAAAGGTCGCGTCGGAGACGGCCTTTTTCTGCTGCAGCTCGGATACGAAGACGTTGGAGGCGGTCGACGCACCGCCGCAATCGTCGCGCTCAATGATGGCGCCCACCCTGGCGGTGGCTAGCGGTTTGGGCTCTAAGCGTTGAGCCATAGGATACGGGCGATAAGACCCGGCGGGAGAAACGATATGACGGGCGTGGTGGATCGTAAGCTGTTGAGCTTCCTGCTGTTCGATTGGCTGGGGCTTGATCAGGTGCTGAGGCGAGAGGCCTTTGGCGATCACAGCCCTGAGGATGTGGAGGCGATGTTCGACACCGCCGAAAAGCTCGCCGCCAGTCACTACCAGCCCTTTTACAAATCGGGTGATCGGGAAGAGCCCTATCAGACCCAGGACGGCGCCCGGGTCATCCCTCAGGTTCGCGACGCGATTAGAGCCTATGGCGAGGCTGGATTTATCGCCGCCTCCTTCCCCGAGGCGCTCGGCGGCCTGGGGCTGCCGATCGTGGCCAATATCGCCATCACCGCCTTCTTTCAGGCCGCCAACGGCCCCTTCGCCGCCTATTCCATGCTGTCGGTCGGCAATGCCGGCGTGATCGGCCAGTTCGGCACGCCAAAGCAGGTCGAAACCTTCATGGCGCCGCAACTCGAAGGGCGCTGGACGGGCACCATGGCCCTGTCCGAGCCCCAGGCCGGATCGTCGCTGGCCGATATCACGACGCGCGCCACGCCCGACGGAGAGGACGAACTGGGCCCCCGCTATCGTTTGGTCGGCAATAAGATGTGGATCTCAGGCGGGGAGCACGACGCGTCGGACAATATCGTCCATCTGCTGCTCGCCAAGATCCCCGGTCCCGACGGCAAGCTGATCCCCGGCGCCAAGGGCATCTCCATCTTCATCACGCCCAAATTTCTGCCGAGCGGGGAGCGTAACGACATCGTACTCGCCGGCCTGAACCACAAGATGGGCAACCGGGCCACCACCAACTGCCTGCTGAACCTGGGCGAGGGGACGAAGTTTCAGCCGCAAGGCGCGCCCGGCGCCATCGGCTGGCGTGTGGGCGAGGTTGGCCAGGGCTTACCCATCATGTTTCGCATGATGAACGAGGCGCGGATCGGGGTCGGCCTCGCCGCCGCCATGTCCGGCTATCGGGGTTTCCAGCTGGCGCTGGAGTATGCCCGCGTCAGGCCCCAGGGCCGACCGCTCGGCGCCCGCGACGTGACGGCGCCCCAGAGCCCCATCATCCAGCATGCCGACGTCAAACGTATGCTGTTAGCCTGCAAGGCCTATACGGAAGGCGCGCTCGCCCTGATCCTGTTCTGCGCCAAGCTGGTCGACGACAGCCATACGGCCACGACGCCTGAGGCGCGCGAGACAGCCGCCACGCTCTTGGGTCTTCTGACCCCCATCGCCAAGACCTGGCCGTCGGAGTATGCGCTGGCGGCCAACGAGATCGCGATCCAGGTCCACGGGGGCTACGGCTATACCCGCGACTTCGATGTGGAGCAGCTCTACCGCGATAACCGGCTGAACGCGATCCACGAAGGCACGACGGGTATCCAGGCCATCGATCTTCTCGGCCGCAAACTGCTGCGGGACGGCGGCCAGGGTTTCAAGCTGTTCGCCGACAGGGTCGATGACGCGGTTCAGGCGGCGCCGCCCCGGTTCGCCGATCAGGCCAAGGCGTTGCGTGCGGCCATGTCCAGCCTCGCCGCCTGCCTCGCCACGCTGACGGCGGCCAATGACGAGGTGGAGGCGCTGTCCAACGCCACGAATTTCCTATGGGCGTTTGGCCATACGGTGGTGGGCTTTATCTGGTTGGAGCTGGCGACGGCGGCGGCCCGCACGCCGGAGGGTTCAGACGCCGCGGCTGGCCGGATGGCGGCGTGCGAGTTCTTTTTCGCCTTTGAGCTGCCCAAGGTCGCGGCCTGGCTCGCGCCCGTGGCGTCGGTCAATCGCCGCGTCGTGACCATGCAGGACGCTTGGTTCTGAGGCTTCGGCCTCGATCCTCAGCGCTGGAGATAGGTGCGCAAGCCCGGCTGGCCCAGGTTGTGGCTGTAGAAGGTCCGCCCCTCTTGCAGCGCGGTGATCGCGGCTTGGCGGATGGGCTCCGGCGTCGGCTGGTCCGACTCGCCGAACCAGAACGGCAAGACGCCCGCGCGCCCCATGGCGGCGTTCGCGACCGCGCGGATTTTGGAGCCCCGGAGCGCAAGGACCTGGGGGCGAGCGATGGCGGGGGAGATCGACATGGCGCCCCCTATACACCATCCCAAATCCTGGCGATCTCAGGTATGGCGATTGACATGCCGTCCGAAGACGCCCTCCATGTCCATAAGGGGAATATGTTCGCAAGCGCCTGGCCCACGGGCGAGGCCATATCCACTCCGGCCCTGATCTGGCTCACGCCTTGCCAACCCAGCAAGATGTTGGCCTTGTGGAATAACTTTCATCAGGCTGCAGACAAGAACGGCTGGGCGATCCCGGCCGAGCCGCTGTATTTTGCGAAATCCTCGTCTTCGTTCTGCGCCCGAGGCGTATGACGGCCGTGTGGTCTACGAGGGCGTACCGGCGACGGAGCGGGATCTTCGCGACTTCGTCGCCGCGCGGGCGGCGGACTTCAAGGCGCCCCGAAAGATCCTCTTTATGGATGAGATCCCCAAGGGCGCTACAGGCAAGCTGCAACGGATCGGGCTGGCGCAAAAACTTGGGCTGGCCTGACGGTCCCTCAAACTAACCGACGCGACCTCAGTCCACCGGGGTCGCCTTGCCCGCGCCGCCGCGCACGTCATGGGCGCCAAACATCGTCGCGCCCGCCAGGCCCTGGGCGCCCAGGGGCAGGTTTCCGGCCTCGCTGGCGGTCTTCTTGGTCGTCAGGGTCGGCGCGCCCGTGACGATCCCCTCGGCGATGCCCCAGTGGCCGCCCTCGCTGAAGCTATAGCCTCGCGACTCCAGCAGTTTCCGGGTGTCGGGGGACAGCGCATAGGGCTCAAGATAGACCTTGTCGGGCAGCCACTGCTCATGGATGCGGGGCGCATTGATCGCCTCCTGAACATTCATGCCGTGATCGACCATGTTCAGGATGGCTTCGAGCGTGATGGTGATGATGCGCGATCCGCCGGGGCTGCCGATGATCAGGGCGACCTTGCCGTCGCGCGTGACGATGGTGGGCGACATGGAGCTGAGCGGCGTCTTGCCCGGCGCCACCGCATTATTAGCGCCCTGCACCAAGCCGAACATGTTGGGCACGCCGGGTTTTGAGGTGAAATCATCCATCTCATTGTTCACGACGATACCGGTGTCGCCCGCCACCCTATGGGCGCCGAACCAGTCGTTCAGGGTGTAGGTGACCGAGACGGCGTTCCCGGCGGCGTCCAGCACATCATACTGGGTGGTGTTGTGGCCCTCGTGCGCGGGCGCTGCGGGTCCGAGCGTGGAGGACGGCGTCGCCAACACAGGATCGATGCTGGCGCGCAGCGTGGCCGCATAGGCGGGGTCGAGCAGGTGAGCGATGGGGTTGGCCACAAAGTCGGGATCGCCCAGGGTGTTGTTGCGGTCGATGTAGGTGCGGCGCAGCGCCTCGACCAGGACATGAACCTCGGCGGCGGAATGATAGCCCATCGCCCCCAGATCGTAGCCTTGCAGCACATTTAGGGTCTCGCACAACGTCACGCCGCCTGAGCTTGGGGGCGGCGACGAGATAACGTGATAGCCGCGATAGTCGCACTCTATCGGTCGCAATTCCCGCACCCGGTAGTGGGCGAAGTCGGCCCTGGTGAGGATGCCGCCGCCCGCCTCGCTGGCGCGCACGATCTCGGCGCCGATGGGGCCCTTGTACAGGGCGTCGGGCCCCTTTTCCGCGATCTCGCTCAGGGTGGCGGCCAGATCGGTCTGTATCAGCCGGTCGCCCTTGGTCAGGGGGCGACCCTGGGGCTGGAAGATTTTCACCGAGGCCGGGTCTTTGGCGAGAGACGGGCCCTCCAGCGCCATGACGGCGGCGTCGCCCTGTTCGAGCACAAAACCTTCCCGCGCCAGCTTGATCGCTGGGGCCATCAGGGCGGCGCGCGACAGGGTTCCGTACTTGATCCGCGCCGTCTCCAGTCCAAGCACGGTGCCGGGAACGCCGACCGCCAGCCAGCTATCGGTGGATCGACCCGGCACGACCTTGCCGCTAGCGTCCTGGAACATGGTCGCTGTGGCCGCCAGGGGCGCCTTTTCGCGATAGTCCAGGAAGGTGGTGCGTCCATCGGCCAGGCGTATGGTCATGAACCCACCGCCGCCAATGTTGCCGGCCTGGGGATAGACCACCGCCAAGGCGTAGCCGACAGCCACGGCGGCATCGACGGCGTTGCCCCCCTCTCTCAGAACCTCCGCCCCCACATCCGACGCGATATGCTGGGCGGTCACCACCATCCCCTTGGAGCCCGCCACAGGCGCCGGATCGGCGGCGAGCACCGGGCTAGCTATAAGGATGAAGGTCAGGGCGGCGGTGCAAAGACGCATGAAGGACCCTTTGAGGAGCGCAGGCCGGGGTTTGTCCGTGCGTATCAGCGCACGGACTTACGCAATAGGCTAGGCGCCTTGCGCCTGCGTCTACCCCTTGCAGACGACTAAGCGGGTCAGGAAGCGGCGCTCTCGGCCGTTGTCGAGGGAGAACATGCCGCCGCGTCCTTTGACGACATCGATGATGAGTTCGGTGTGACGCCAGACTTCGTATTAGGCGCCGCCGCCGATCTCGCCGAGCTTCACATCCTGGTCGCCCAGGATGAAGTCGCCGACCGGATAGCACATGGGCGAGGAGCCATCGCAGCATCCGCCGGACGGGTGGAACATGATGGGGCCGTACTCCGTCGTCAACTCGGCGATGAGGGCGAGGGCGGCGGCCGTGGCGGTGACGCTATCGGGCAGGGTCGTAGGGTTCTGATTTGAGGAAATGCGTCGACTCGTTCGCTAACGCCTCAACGCGCTCATTCCTCCTTATCGCGCCGCTTTGTGCGGCTTGCCGTGAGCATGGCTCCTTTTCTCAGGCCTTGTCGCCTCAACCCTTCGAGCGGCCTCAAAAGCTGCGCGTTGGCGAGAGGCTGCGAATTGGCCTGATATAGGTCATGCTGCGCCTGCAAATGGGGCGGTCCTGAGTATCCGGCGGGGGCAGGCGGTTGGGGTCTCGACATTCGAACAAGCGCCTTCTTAAGATCGTCCGAGGAGCGGCCGGCGGCAGAGGAAGCGGACAGGTGGCGGACGAGATCAGACAGTCGATGTCTCGGCGGGATCTGTTCTCGCTGATCGGGACTCTCGCGGGCAGCGCCGTGATGTATGAGGCCATGTCCTCCCTGGCCTATGCCGGCGAGGCTGGCTATTCCGGGCCGCCCAAGCTGTCTGGCGACGTCAGGGGCGCGTCCGTCCTGATCCTCGGCTCCGGCATGGCCGGCATGACGGCGGCTTATGAGCTGCGCAAGGCGGGCTACAGGGTCAAGATCTTGGAGTACCAAGATCGGCCGGGCGGTCGGAACTGGTCGCTCTATGGCGGGGACACCTACACCGAGCTCGGCGGCGCCACCCAACATATCGGGTTCGACAAGGGTTTGTACCTGAACCCCGGCCCCTGGCGCATTCCCTACCACCACTATGGGATGCTGCATTACTGCAAGCTGTTGAACGTCCCTCTGGAGCCGTTTATCCAGACCAACTACAACGCCTATGTCCATTCGACGAAGGCGTTCGGCGGCAAGCCCCAGCGCTATCGCCATGTGCAGGCCGACTTCCAGGGCTATGTGGCCGAGCTTTTGGCCAAGAGCGCCCGCCAGAACGCGCTCGATCAGGCCATCACCAAGGAGGATCAGGAGATCCTGCTGGAGGCGCTGCGGCAGTGGGGCGCGCTGGACAAGAATTACGAATACACCATCGGCGAGCCCAGCAGCGGCCGGCGGGGATACGAAAGCGATCCGGGCGGCGGTTTGACCTCGGTTCCGACCCTGTCCCAGCCGATTGGCTTTAAAGACCTGCTGCAGTCGCACCTGTGGCGCTCGATTGCGGCGGGCAGCGGCTATGAGACCCAGCAGACCCTGTTCCAGCCCGTGGGCGGCATGGGCATGGTGGGCAAGGCCTTTGGCGCCGAGCTGAAGGAGGTCATCCAGTACAATTCCAAGGTGACCGACATTCACCAGGACGCGCGCGGCGTCACCGTCACCTACCAGGATACCCAGAAGGGCGGCCCACCGATGCAGGCCCGGGCGGACTGGTGCATCTGCACCATCCCGGTGTCGGTCCTCAGCCAGATCCCGATCAATGTCGGCCCGGCCATGCAGGCCGCCATCGATAACCTGTCCTATGCGGCGTCCGTGAAGGTCGGATTGCAGTTCAAGCGCCGGTTCTGGGAAGAGGACGACAATATCTACGGCGGCATCACCTATACCGATCAGCCCAACAGTATGATCGGCTATCCCAACTCGGGCTACTTTAGCTCTGGCAAGGGGGTGATCCTGGGCGCCTACGCCTTTGGCCCGGCCGCGTTTGAATACACCTCCATGTCGCCCCAGGAGCGCGTCGCCAAATCGCTGGAGTACGGCGCCAAGGTCCACCCGCAGTATATGGAGGCGTTCGACACGGGCGCCTCTGTCGCCTGGCACCGTGTGCCCTGGACGCTTGGCTGCGCGGGGTCCTGGACCGAGGAACTGAGGGCGGAGCACTACGACGCCATGTGCGCGCTCGACGGTCGGATCATGCTGGCGGGCGAACACGCCTCGCGCATCCCGGCGTGGCAGGAGGGCGCGGTGCTCTCCGCGCTCGACGCTATCCGCAGGCTGCATCAACGCGTGCTGGCGGCCTGAGATCGATGCAAACCTTTAAGATCAGGAGCCAACCGATGCGCCGTCGCGCTCTGGCCTCAGGCCTCGCCCTGTGTTTGCTGTCCGGCGCTCAGGCCGCCTTGGCTCAAGGCCAAGGGATGGGCGGCTATTCGGAGCAGACGGGGGAAGCCCTTTATCAAGGCGTCTGCCAAGGCTGCCATATGCCCAACGCCCAGGGCGCGGTCGGCGCGGGCGCCTATCCGGCGCTGGCCGGCGATAAGAAGCTCGTCGCCAAGGCCTATCCGGAGCTTGTGGTCTTAAGGGGCCAGAAGGCCATGCCGGCGTTTGGTCCCTCTTTGAGCGACGCCCAGGTCGCCGCCGTGGTCAACTATGTTCGCACCCACTTCACCAACAGCTACAGCGATACCGTCACCGCTGAGGACGTGAAGGCGTTGCGCGCGGCGCTATCGGCGAAATAGCCGCCGCCCGTGGACGACCAAACACCCAACGAGACGAGTTGGACCTATTTCAAGAAGGTGTTGGCGCCTCGGAAGGCGAACGCGGGGCCGTAGGGCGGCTTAAACCGTTTCGTCCGCGCTTAGGTCTTAATGGCGCTTAAGCATACGTCTTTACTCATTGTTACTTTTTGCAAGCTGGGCTGTCGATTTGGGATGTCTGAAGCATCCGTTGAAAAAGGCGCGTTTATAAACCAAATATTGAGTTGCGGCGTGCTTACCTGTGGCTGATGTCTAGGAGACGATCCTCGTGAGCGCTGCGCAAGCTGTCGTTAACAATCCATCAAACGAAGCCGGCGCCCATGCCGACTTGCTTGAGCAATTGGAGTCGGCGCGTCGGGTCATCGAGCTCAAGTTCCTCGGCGCCGGCGAGGTCTTGTCTGACGCCGTTGAGGGCATCGGCGCCCTGATCACGGCGCTTGACGATCTGACCGGCGCCCTGGACCCATCGGCCATCGCGGCCACGGCCCAGGACCTGAAGGACGCCGCAGGCAAGTTGACGGCGCTTCCGGCGCATCAGGCCGGGCGGCGCGATATTGTATCGGATCTTGACCGCCATCGGGCAGGGCTGGGCGCCAGTCTTTCCGACATGCGCCAAAGCCTCGCCTACATGCGCGCCTTTACCATGAACATCAAAATCACCGCGGGCGGCATTATTCAGGCGGATGCGGAGTTCGGCATCTTCGCCCAGGAGATGTCCAACCGTATCGAGGCCGGCCGCGCAGAGGTCGAGGGCCTTCATCAGGAATTGGAGGCGCTGAAAAAGCCGATCGCCAAGGTCGCGACCGACGGCGCCGCGCTGGCCGGGCGGTGTAACGAGCTCATTCCGCTTGTGCCCAACGAATTGATGTCTAGCGCGAGCGTTATCCAAGAGCACCATAATCGCATCGCCGCCGCCACGGCGTCCTCGGCCGCCCTTGCCCGCGATATCCGCAAGAAGGTGGGGCGCATTCTCGCCGCGCTTCAGGTCGGCGATATCACCCGCCAACGCATTGAGCATGTGCAGGCTGGATTGGTCATGATCGACCAGCTCGATCCGGGGTTGTCCGCCGATCAACGCGCCCGCATCTGCGCGCTTATCCAGAGGCTCATGGCCGAGCAACTGGGCGACACCATGAAGGACTTCGACCGCGAAGTCAGCGAGATCGTCGCCAGCATGTCTGGCCTGGCCAGCGACGCGAGGGCGCTGCTAAATCTGCGCGAGTTGGCCTATGGCGAGGGCGGCGACAGTCAGAACGGGTTTCTGCGGGTGCTGGCGGCGCGCTTGGAGCAGGCTGTCGCCTTGGTCCAGGAGATTGAGGGCGCCGAGCAGGAGGTGCTGAAAACCGGCCACGCTTCTGGGGACGCCGCTCAGATTCTCGCGGCCCGGCTCGCCGCGATCCAGACCATGAAGGCTGATGTGCAATACATGGCGTTGAATACGACGCTCAAGTCGTGCCGGATCGGCGAAGCGGGTCGTCCTTTAAGCACCATTGCTGTCGAACTTCGGGCTCATGCGGGTCATCTGGAAAAGATCGCCAATCAGAGCCTGCAAACTCTGAACAAGCTTATCGCCGCCGCGGGCGCCCTTATTGAGGAGCGCCCAGGGCAGGAGGGTTACACGACCGCCGCCCAGGAAGTCACCGCCGCCCTTGGCGCCGCCGCGCGCCGCATCAGCGAGGCTAGCGACCGGACGGAGACAGACATTTTAAAGCTGGCCGAGCGCGGCGGGTCTGTGCTGGATCTATTAAATCGATCAACCGGCCGTTTTGGTTTTCAGGAAGAGATCGGCGAGGCGCTCGATCTTGTGGCCGCCGACCTGGCCAATCTGGCTACAGGCGCCGAGCCCTGCGGGGACGATATCGTAGGCGTTATAGCCGACATCTTAGGCAAGCTCGGCGCCGGCTATACGATGGCGCAAGAGCGGACTCTGCAAGACGAGTTTGTCGAAGCGTGGAACATCAAACTATCTAATCAAAAAGATGCATCAGATTCGGAATCGCCCCCAAAAGAAAATGAAATAGAAGATATTCTATTCTAAATGCGCACCGATATCTGGCTAAATTTTATAAAATTAACTACTACTTAATATTTACTCAAAATTTTATGAAATGCTAAATCTAAACTGAATAAAAAATTAATTCATATAAATCAAACGTAAATAAACCTCAGGAATAGATTCTGTGCTGAAAAATTTATGATACGTACCTGCGTAAATGGGTCGCAGGGACTGGCGTGTTCAATTCATAAATATGCTTATCTCAGTTACTGAAGGTGTCGTCGCTGGTATCTATATTGACGAATTAAACTTATTAACTAATAAGTATCCAAGCGCCGATTGCGCCCATTCATCGGGGCTCCTGCATCTGGGCCGCAGTATATAGTACCGCTTAGAATAACCTATTGCCGGTTTTCGATTTTGGCGATGGTCGCACAATTTAACACGCATTAGGCAATGCCGCCCTTTTAACACTTCGTTATACTGTAAAATATCAAAGTAACAATTTATAAACCAAACATACATTGTTTTTGTGAATAACTCTGATTGTCAACCAAATCTAATTGGCCAAAACCCGCTTCACTATTATTTAATTATAATGTTCAAATGTGCTGCAAGGTAAACGAAATCATAGTTCGCGGGGCCTAGGGCGTCATGTCAGCACCTCTCAGTATCCGGTTATCTGGAACCGGCGACCTACAAAGCATAGCGCAGTATCACGAGGCGCTGAGCGCGGGTCTGAGCGCTGGCTCGGACGTTGTTCTGGATCTTGGGGGCATGGAGGAGGCGGACCTGGCCTTCATCCAGCTGATCATCGCCGCCCGGCG